>Ga0157371_10001992_pt1 | contig 20223 bp, 24 predicted proteins | sample C45metaG_FD_113462 | JGI IMG/M metagenome (GOLD analysis project Ga0157371, IMG submission 113462) | Corn rhizosphere microbial communities from Kellogg Biological Station, Michigan, USA - C4-5 metaG | ecosystem: Host-associated > Plants > Roots > Rhizosphere > Soil | place: USA: Michigan...
GCGACCAAGGTCAATCCCAACGACGACCTGGATTACCTGGACATCCCGGCCTTCCTGCGTCGTCAGGCTGATTGATCGGGTATATCACAAGCCAGGGTGTGATTAGTGGGCATCGATTTTCGCTTCTGCTATCATCGCGATTTCGTTGACCACCATTCGCACCCTGCGACCGAGCGGCCCTGGCATGATTAGACAACGCACCCTCAAGAACACCATTCGCGCCACTGGCGTTGGCCTGCATTCCGGGGAGAAGGTTTACCTGACCCTGAAGCCGGCTCCGGTCGATACGGGAATCGTGTTCCGTCGCACCGATCTCGATCCGGTCGTGGAAATCCCGGCCTGGGCGGAGAACGTGGGTGAAACCACCATGTCGACCAACCTGTTCAGCGACAGTGGCGTCAAGGTCGGTACTGTTGAACACCTGCTGTCGGCCATGGCCGGCCTGGGTATCGACAATGCCTATGTCGAGCTGTCCGCGGTCGAAGTGCCGATCATGGATGGCAGCGCCGGTCCCTTCGTGTTCCTGATCCAGTCCGCAGGTCTGCAGGAACAGGAAGCGCCCAAGCAGTTCATCCGCATCAAGCGCGAAGTGACCGTCGTCGACGGCGACAAGCGCGCCACCTTCGTGCCCTTCGACGGCTTCAAGGTGACCTTCGAAATAGATTTCGATCATCCGGTGGTCAACAACCGGACCCAGAAGGCCTCGGTGGACTTCTCGAGCACCTCCTTCCTCAAGGAAGTCAGCCGTGCCCGAACCTTCGGCTTCATGCGCGACCTGGAATTCCTGCGTTCGCACAATCTGGCCCTGGGTGGCAGCGTCGATAACGCCATCGTGGTGGACGAGAAGGGTGTGATCAACGAAGACGGCCTTCGCTACGAAGACGAATTCGTCAAGCACAAGATCCTCGACGCCATCGGTGATCTCTATCTGCTCGGCAAGAGCCTCATCGGTGAATTCCGCGGCTACAAGTCCGGTCACGCCATGAACAATCGCCTGCTGCGTGCGCTGCTGGCCGATCGTGATGCCTGGGAAGTGGTGACCTTTGAAGACTCCGGTCTGGCACCGATTTCCTACATGAGGCCCGCGGCTGCCGTCTGAGCCCGGTCCCAAGAAAAAGCCCTGCATTCGCAGGGCTTTTTTATGGCCGCTGGAAGGCCTAGCGTCGACTCAGGGGTTCGCCCTGGAAGCTCACGCCAGCCAGGCCATGGGCGATGAGCGCCCGGATGTTGGCGTGGTCGCTGCCTGCGGGCGTCTGTAACACACTGCGATAGTGCTCGCCAAAGGCCAGCAGGGCTTCTTCATCGCTCAGGCCTTCGAGCTTGGCCAGGCCCAGGGTCTTGCAGGAGCCTTCGTTCTGGCCCGCCGCATTGTCCACCTCGCCGTTGCGAAAGGCGGTGGGCTGGTAGTGGTAATGCTCGGCGACGAAGGCCAGGGTATCGGCGAAGGCGTGATCACCCTTGGCCAGGCTGGCGCGAAAGCTGGACAGGTCGCTCATTTGCGCTGCTGCTCCTGGAAGGCCGCGGCCTGGGCGGGCGAGGCCTCGGTCTGGTATTGGGCTTTCCACTCGGCATAGGGCATGCCGTAGACGACTTCACGGGCGTCGTCCAGGCTCAACTCCAGGCCCTTGTCGTCGGCGGCGGCCTTGTACCACTTGGACAGGCAGTTGCGGCAGAAGCCGGAGAGGTTCATCAGGTCGATGTTCTGCACATCGGTGCGTTTGCGCAGGTGCTCGACCAGGGTGCGGAAGGCGGCGGCTTCCAGTTCCAGGCGGTCTTGTTCGGTCATGGCTGATTCCTCTTGCTAGCGGCGGCCGTGGCGCAGGTGGCGCCCGCCGTTGACGGTGAAGGTGCTGCCGGTCGCGTACTGGGTCGACAGCAGATAGAGCACGGTGTCCACGATGGGGTCGGCGCCGGGTTCGAAATCCAGCAGCGCCTTGTCCAGGGTCGCCTGGCGATAGGCTTCGTCGGCGCCTTCCTTGAAGATCAGCAGACCCGGGGCGACGGTGTTGACCCGCACCGTGGGCGCCAAGGCTTCGGCAAAGGACAGGGTCAGATTGTGCAGGGCGGCCTTGGTGGCGGCGTAGCCGATGTGGTTGCGGCTGCCGCGAGTGGCGCTGTCATCGCCGATATGGATGATGTCGGCGCGCGGAGCGGCCAGCAGTAGATCCTGCAGGCCGAGATTGAGGTGATAAGGCGCTTCCAGGTGCAGGCGGTAGAGCAGTCGCAGATTGTCCAGGCCGTCTTCCGCCCACACCGAGGCGTTGTGCACGATGCCGCGCAGCGCTGGATGACGCTCGTGCAGCTGTTGCAAGAGGAGATCACGCTGCGCCTCTTCCGTCAGATCGACCTGATAGGCCTCGATCTCGAGCTCGCGCAAGGGGCCTGGATCATCGCGATAGACCGCGATGACGGGCTGACCCTCGGCCAGCAGCCGGCGGGTCAAGGCGAGACCGACGCGGCGATTGGCACCGGTGACCAGAAGGGGAGGGGTTGTAGGCATGAGGGTACCCGATCCTGATGAGCGAGGCGGCCAGAAGGCGGGCCGCTATTGTACGCATTCGACTCGTCAGGATGCAGGCCGATCCGTAGCGGCCTAGCGGGCGCTACCGCGCCAGTCGTTGGTCCGCGACGAGGCGCTGTGCAGCCAGCCCTTGAGCACCCGGGTGATCAGCGGAATGAAGACGCAGACCATGACCGGGGTGAGGATCAGGGTGCTCAGCAGGATGCGTGGCAGCAATGGCAGATGGGCCAGGTAATCGCCGAAGGCGGCATTGAACAACAGCGAGATGGGAAAGAAGGCCAGCCAGACGGCGATGCTCTGCTTCCAGCGCGGCGGCGGCTGGATACCGGCGCCGAACCAGTCGTCCATGCCCTGGGCGCGCCTTGCCTGGGGGGCTTCGAACAGCCCCTGGCCGCGTTCCAGCCAGAGGCGCCGTGTCTCCGAGTGTTCCCACTCGTCGAGGGTGCGCGGGCAGGCGAAGCGGAAGATGATCTGCACCAGGTTATCGCCCGGGGGCGGGGTCAGGACACCCGAACCGAGATAGCCGGGATATCCGGTGGCCAGGGCTTCGCCTTCGCGTAGCCAGACCAGGAAGGCGTCGTATTGGCCGGCCGCGACGCGGCGCGCGACCATGAGGGTAACGGGCTGGTTCATGCATCAACTCCGGGCGATCGGGCCGGATAGGCCGGATGCCGTCAAGCTGCCGGATAGGCGAGCGAGGTGGCGAAAGAATGCCTGGGGTAGCAGGCGCCGCTAGCATAGCAAGCCTTGAGACACCGTGGCAGCGCCTGACGTTTCCAGGATCGTCGGAGCGCAAAAACGACCTCGTTCGAGGCATACTGGCCGGCAGTCACAGCTTGAGGTCTGCATGAAAGTCGCACTCTTGAATGGATCGGTATTCGGCACCGCGGAAGACATCGCCCGCCAGGTGAAGGCGCGGCTGAGCGCCGCGGGCCACGAGGTCTGGCATCAGCCGAATGCCGACCTTGCCGCGCTGGAGGCCTTCGCCCCCGAGGCGCTGCTGGCCATCACCTCCACCACCGGCATGGGCGAGCTGCCTGGCAACCTGGAACCGCTGTACTTCCAGCTGCGCGATCGCTTGCCGCCGTGGCAGGGGCGACCGGGGGCCGTGCTGGCGCTGGGTGATTCCAGCTATGGCGACACCTATTGCGGCGGGGGCGAGTTGATGCAGGAGTTGTTCGCCGAATTGGGGCTGCGCGAGTTGCTGCCCATGCTGCGGATCGATGCCAGCGAGACGGTGACCCCGGACGAGGATGCCGAGCGTTGGGTGGCCGGGGTCATTGCCGCCCTGGGCTGATCTTGCCCGTGGGGCAAAGCTGCTTTACCTACCGCGATCCCGTCGCTGGGCCTGCTCCACTGTCCTCGTCCGCTCAGCCTCGGTATCCTTGAGCGCCTGACGATGGTTTGAGATGGAGCCCTAGGTGAATAGATATCTGCGCCTGGCTCTGGAGCTGTGCGGATTGGGCGCGCTGTGGGGCGTGGGTACCTGGCTGGCGACCTCGTTCGCCTTGCCGGTGCCGGGCGGCGTGGTGGGGCTGGCCATGCTGCTGTTGCTCCTGGCTGCGCGCATCGTCGAGCCCGAGTGGTTGCAAAGCGGGGTGCGGCTGCTGCTGGGGGAGATGCTGCTGTTCTTCATTCCCGCCTTGCTGAGTCTGCTCGACTACGGTCCCTTGCTACGGCAGGAGGGCGTGCGCATTCTGCTGGCGATTCTGCTCAGTACCGTGCTGACCATGGTCGCGACCGCCTACACCGTGGACTGGATGTTCCGCCGTCGAGGTCGCCGTGATGCTTGATCTGCCCGGACTCTTCTGGCTGCTGCTGACGGTGGCGGGCTATGTGGTGAGTCGGCTGCTCTATGCCCGGCTGCGCTGGTATGTGGTCAGTCCGATCATCTTCGTCACGGTGCTGCTCTATGCCGCCACCCTCTGGCAGCAGGTGAGCTATGCCGAGTACGCCCACTACAGCCACTGGCTGATCACCCTGCTGGGGCCGGCGACGGTGGCCTTCGCCGTGCCGATCTGGCAGCAGCGGCGATTGCTGGCGCGCTACTGGCAGGCGTTGCTGGCCGGTCTCTGCGTCGGCAGCGGCGTGGCCATCGGCAGTTCCTGGCTGCTGGCCCGGCTGCTGCTGCTCGATGACCGGGTGCTGCTGTCCATGCTGCCGCGCTCCATCAGCACCCCCTTCGCCATGCCGATGTCCACTACCGTGGGTGGCATCCCCGAGTTGACCGCGGCCTTCGTGATGATCACCGGCCTGGGCGGCGCCATCCTCGGCAGCCTGCTGGTCAAGCTGCTGCCGCTCAAATCGGCCCTGGCCCGCGGCGCCCTGTTAGGTATGGGCGCCCACGGCGTGGGGACCAGCAAGGCCTACGAGGTTGGCCTGGAGGAGGGCACCGTGGCCGGCCTGGTCATGGTGCTGGCCGGACTGAGCAATCTGCTCGGCGCGCAGCTGGTGCTCTGGTTGCTGCGCGGTTAGTGCAGGGTGGCGGCGGGCGCGCCCAGTTGCTCCAGCCGCCGTCGCACCTGCTCGCGTTCGGCGTCGTCCTCGCTGATCAGCAGGGCATGCTGCAGGTCGTAGCGCTCGGCCTGGGGGCAGTCCAGTTGGCGGTACAGATCGGCGCGTGCCAGGTGGTCGATGACCCCTGCCGCGCCCAGTTCGATGACGCGCTGGGCATCCTTGAGCGCCGCCAGCGGCTGGTCGCCCTGGCGATGCAATTCGCGCAGGTTGCGCGAGAGTCGCTGCATCATCTGTCGCGGACCAAGGGGCGCCAGATAGCTCGCCTGCAGTTGCGCGCTGGGGCCGAATTGATCCACCAGCAGCTGGCGGCAGTCGTTCATGTACAGGCGCCGTCCGCCGAAGGGTTCGAGCAGATGATCCGCACCCGGCACGCGCAGCAGGAAGTGGCCGGGAAAACCGATGCCCTGCAGGTCGATCTCCAGGCGCCGGGCCAGCTCCAGCGCCACCAGGGCGATCGACAGGGGTTGGCCGCGACGGCGCACCAGGACCTCATCGAGCAAGGCGGCGGTGGGGGTCAAGGGCCAGTCGGCCGCACGAAAGCCTGCGTCGCACAGCTGCCGTAACACGACTTGGGCACGCTCGGAGTGACTGGCATCGCCATCCAGGGTGGCGACCAGGCGCAGCGCGAGATCGTCCAGCGAATGCAGCAGGGCGGGAGGATCGATCTGTTCATGGTGTTCGGCCGCGATCCACAGGGCGGCTTCCAGCAGCCGGGGATCGGGCCGGTCCAGGCAGGCGAGGCAGGATAGACGCGCTTCCACGGCAAACTCCAAGGCCCTTGGGGGCTTTTTCTCAGGTTTTAGCCTGCCGGCGCCGGGCCGTCCAGTCTGCGACAGTTGTGCACTGGTCGGCCGCTTGGCTTCTCGCTATAAGAGCGACTGTGGCCAAAGCAATCTTGAGAGTGGGAATTTCCAGCATGGACGGGTCTTTGAGTGGGTGTCTCCACCCGCGTGAATGGGGCGGCAGAATATGAAGTGGGCAGACAGCGGTCGCAAACGCATGCACGACGGGGCGAATTCGCTCGGCAATCTACTGGTGGAAGGCTTCCACTACTTTGGCCTGTTCGCCATCGGCGCGGCCACGGCCTGGGCCTCGGTGATGGCCTTCATGGGCATGTTCGACAAGGGCCAGGCGAGCATCGATGACATCCTGCTGCTCTTCATCTACCTGGAGCTGGGTGCCATGGTCGGCATCTACTTCAAGACCAACCACCTGCCCATCCGTTTCTTGCTCTACATCGCCATCACCGCGCTGACCCGCTATTTGATCGGCGATGTCTCGCACCACCGGCCACCCGATGTCGGGCTGCTGTATCTCTGTGGCGGGATCTTTCTGCTGTCGCTCTCGGTCCTGGCGGTCCGGGTCGCCTCGAACAAGTTTCCCTCCAGCAGGGCGCTCGACGCGACAGGCGATGTGGTGGGCGAGGCCGCGGGCGACAGGTAGCGCGCGGAGCCCTTGCCGGTTCGTCAGCCAGGCTGACGAACCGGCTGGGAGCTAGCGGTCCAGCGGCGCTAGTAGCTGGGCCAGATCGCTTTCGGTGAGACGCCAGTCGCCGCTGTTCTCGCTGAGGATGCCGGCGCTCAGGCGCGCCTTTTCCTGCTGCAGCTGCTGGATGCGTTCTTCCAGGGTGCCGCGGGCGATCAGCTTGTAGACGAACACCGGCCGATCCTGGCCGATACGGTAGGCACGGTCGCTGGCCTGCTGCTCGGCGGCCGGATTCCACCAGGGATCGAAGTGGATCACGGTGTCCGCGGCGGTCAGGTTGAGGCCGCTGCCACCAGCCTTGAGGCTGAGCAGGAACACCGGTACCTCGCCATTCTGGAAGCGCTGCACCGGGGTGCGCCGATCACGGGTCTCGCCGGTCAGGGTGACGTACTCGATGCCGCGCTGATCGAGGTCGGCGGCGATGAGGTCGAGCATGCTGGTGAACTGGGAGAACACCAGCACCCGACTGCCACCGGGAAGCAGGGCGTCGAGGCGTTCGTTCAGTGCCGCCAGTTTCGCCGAGGGCTTGGCCACGCTGTCGTCTTCGTTGGGCACCAGGCGCAGATCGCAGCAGACCTGGCGCAGCCGTAGCAGGGCATCGAGGATCAGCAGCTGGCTGCGGCCGATGCCCTGGCGGGCGATCTCGGCACGTACGCGTTCGTCCAGTATCAGCCGCAGGGCTTCGTAACGCTCGCGCTGCGCCGTGCTGAGTTCGACCAGCTGGACGATCTCGGTCTTGGGCGGCAACTCGCTGGCGACCCGCTGCTTGGTGCGGCGCAGCATGAAGGGCCGTACCCGGGTCTTGAGCGCGGCCAGGCGCTGCACATCGCCTTCGCGCTCCACGGGGATGCGATAGGCCTGCTTGAAGCCTTTCTCGTCGCCCAGCCAGCCGGGCATCAGGAAGTGGAACTGCGACCAGAGTTCGCCCAGGTGGTTTTCCAGCGGCGTGCCGGTCAGGCAGAGGCGATGGCGGGCGCGCAGGTGTCTTGCCGCTTGGGCCGCCTTGGTGGCGGCGTTCTTGATCGACTGGGCTTCGTCCAGCACCTGCAGGTGGAAGTCGTAGCCAGCCAGGCGCTCGGCATCGCGAGGGAGCAGGGCGTAGGTGGTGAGCACCACATCGTGCTCGGGAATGTGTTCGAAGCGGCTGCTGCGAGCGCTGCCCTGCAGGGTCAGCACCCGTAGCCCGGGCGCGAAGCGGGCGATCTCGTCCTGCCAGTTGGGGATCAGGCTGGTGGGCATGACGATCAGCGCCGGTGCGGTCAGGCGGCCGGCGGCCTGTTCGACGAGGATGTGCGCCAGGGTCTGCAGGGTCTTGCCCAGGCCCATGTCGTCGGCAAGGATGCCGCCGACTTCCAGTTCACGCAGGGCCTGCAGCCAGGCCACGCCCTCGCGCTGATAGGGGCGCAGTTCAGCGTGCAGGGTGTCCGGCAGGACTACCGGCTCGGCCGCATAGCTACGCAGGCGCTCGGCGAAGCTGCGCAGGCGTTCGCCGCCTTCCCATTCCAGCGGCAGGCGCTCGTCCAACTCGGCCAGGCGCGCGGCGTCGAGGCGCGGTAGGCGCAGGGCACGGTCATGGGTGAGGCGATCCGTGGCATAGAGTTCACCGAGGATCTGCAGGATCGGCTTGAGCCGCCCCAGGGGCACGGCGACCCGTTGCACCCGGCCCTGCTGGCCGGCCAGGCGCGGCGGATCGATGCGCAGCAGGACGGGTTCGTCGTCGGCGCGCTTGGCCAGCATCGCCGGTTCGTACTGGGAGGGTTCGCGGCGAATGGCGTCGATCAGCAGCGGAATCAGGCTGACGCGACGCTGGCCCAGGCGGATGCCCAGTTCGACATCGAATAGACCGCTGGCGGTGCTCGGGTCCTCCACCTCTTCGAGGTGACCGTACCAGCCTGCCACCGGTGTCAGGTCGAAGGTGAATTCGGAGTGAGCCTCGATCTGCCAGCCGGCCTCACGCAGGTTGGGAATGACCTGCTGCACGAATCTCAGCCAGGCGGGGTCGTCGGGCAGTTCGAACATCTCGCCACTGTCGTCGGGCAGCGCGGCGCTACGGCGGGTCGCCAGGCGCAGGCCGTGGTCGAGCAGCGTCTGCCGCCAGCGTTGTTCGGCCTGCAACTGGCGTGCGGGATAGTCGGCATCCGGGGTGCGCGGTGGGGGGCCGAACAGCCGCCGCGGACCATAGGCGAAGGCCAGGGCGGCGCGATGGCGCACCGTGGGTCTCATCTTGCCGATGTGGCGGTCGTAGTCGATCTGGGTATGGCTGCCGAGGGTCAGTACCGGTTGCGGCAGCTCCGGATTGGCGATTGGCACGGCTGGTAGTTCGGCCTCGCTGCGTTGCAGCCGTTCGAGCTCGATGAGGGCAGCGGCGGCATGCTTGCAGTTGCGGCCGACCGGACAGGTGCAGCGGGCGTCGACACGCCAGGCGGTCTCGCCCGCCCGCAGGCTGATCGCCTGACGATAGGCCGGACCGGCCGGGCTGCTGCACTCGGCATAGAGCTGACCCTTGGCAGCCGAGCGCAGCTGTACCAGCCCATCGAGCGCCAATCGCCGGCCGCGCTCGTAGTTGCGCTCCGTGAAGGCGCCTTTCCAGTCCTGCCACTTGAGCCGTTCGAAACGTAACGCCATCGTTCACCCAGGCTGTTCGCACCAAACCGGCTATTCTGCCACAGTCGGGCAGGCACTCGTCGGACTCCCTTGATCTATGTGAGAATGAGAATATAGTGCATTTAACTGGATAGGGAGCGAGACGATGCGTGAACAACCGTTGGCCAGCGTAGCCCTGATCAACGCCAATCGCCTGGAGGCCCGGCGGGAAGGACGATTGCGCTCGTTGCAGCGCGGCATTCTTATCGTCTGCAGCCTGGGCGTACTGGGCGCGGCCGCCCTACATCTGGCCTACCTCGCCTTTGGTGGCTTCTAGGCCGGCCAGGTTTGGTCGATCCTGCCGACCCTTTGCCGGGCCCAGAAAAAAGCCCCGAGCAGTCGCCTGCTCGGGGCTTTGTCATCTGCACCGGTCAGGGACCGGTGGCTTGGGTCAGACCAGCAGGTCGCCCACGCGGTACATCTTCATGGTGTTGGTGCCGTCGCGCTTGGTGTAGCTGTCGCCCTTGGTCAGGATCACCCAGTCACCGTGCTCGACGATGCCGCGCTTGAGCAGCTCGTCCACCGCCGCCTGGCTCACCTTGTTCGCCGGCATGGTAGTCGGATCGAAGGGGATGGTGTGCACGTTGCGGAACAGCGCGGTGCGGGCCTGGGTGGCACGGCTGGACGCGAAGGAGAAGATCGGCACCGAGGAGCGCAGGCGCGACATGATCAGCGGGGTATAGCCGGTGTCGGTCAGGCTGATGATGGCCTTCACACCCGGGAAGTGGTTGGCCACGTAGATGGAGGCCAGGGCGATGCTCTCGTCCCAGCGGGTGAAGGTCTGGCCCAGGCGGTGGCTGGACAGCTTGCTGGTGGGCTGCTTCTCGGCGCCGACGCAGACACGCGCCATGGCCTTGACCGCTTCCACCGGGTACTGGCCGGCGGCGCTCTCGGCGGAAAGCATCACGGCGTCGGTGTTGTCCAGCACGGCGTTGGCGACGTCGGAGACTTCCGCGCGGGTCGGCATCGGGCTGCTGATCATCGACTCCATCATCTGGGTCGCGGTGATCACCGCCTTGTTGAGGCGACGGGCGTGGGAAATGATGCGCTTCTGGATACCCACCAGCTCGGCGTCGCCGATTTCCACGCCGAGGTCGCCACGGGCCACCATGACGGCGTCGCTGGCCTGGATCAGACCGTCCAGGGCTTCGTCGTTGGCCACGGCTTCGGCGCGTTCGATCTTGGCCACCAGCCAGGACTTGCCACCGGCGGCTTCCATCAGGCGCCGGGCTTCGTGCATGTCTTCGGCATCGCGCGGGAAGGACACGGCCAGGTAGTCGACCTCCATGGAGGCGGCCAGCTTGATGTCTTCGCGGTCCTTGTCGGTCAGGGCCGGTGCGGTGAGGCCGCCGCCGCGACGGTTGATGCCCTTGTGGTCGGACAGCGGGCCGCCGATCAGGGTGGTGCAATGCAGCTCGGTAGCGGTCATGCCTTCCACGCGCAGGACCACGCGACCATCGTCCAGCAACAGTTCGTCACCCACGCGGCAGTCGGTGACCAGGCCCGGATAGTCGATGCCGACCACCTCTTCGGTGCCCTCGGTGCGGGGATGGGCGATGGACAGGCGGAAGGGATCGCCGACCTTGAGTTCGATGCGTTTGTTGACGAACTTGGCGATGCGGATCTTCGGACCCTGGAGGTCGCCGAGCAGGGCGACATGGCGACCGTGCTTGGCGGCAAGATCCCGTACCAGCTGACCACGAGCCCGGTGCTCGTCGGGCGTTCCATGCGAGAAGTTCAGGCGGGCGACGTCGATGCCGGCGATGATGAGCTGCTCGAGGACTTCCGGAGAATTGCTGGCCGGGCCCAGGGTGGCGACGATCTTGGTACGGCGATAAATCATGCAGTCTTTCCTTTAGCGGATTGCAATCATGAGTCGACGCCTCAGAACCTGTTCACGATCTGCTGCGCGTCGGCCAAACGGCGTTGAAAATGCCTGCGGAATGCTCGTTTACCACTCGTAAACTCCGCTTCCTCAGGGATTTTCGCCTTGTTTGTCTCTAGCTCGCGAGATCGGGAGCAGGTTCTCAGCGCCGAGTCGACGTAGAACACGGAGCGCACCTCATTGTAGCGCCGTCGCGTGGCCAGCACATGACGGCTTTTCGCAGCTCTGTCACACCGATGGTCGTTTGCCCTCAAGAAGCGGGCCCTGGCGCCGATCTAGCGAGCAGGAGGACTTTCCATGCGCCCTTATCTCTGCCTGTTCCTGCTGTTCGGCCTGACCGGCTGCACCAGCGTTTCGATGAATTCCTATCTCGATGCCGCCTATAAGTCCTACAGCGAAGGCGACTGCACCAATGCCCTGCTGCAGATCTCCCAGGCCGAACGCAAGGGCCGGGCACGTCCCTGGCTGCAACCGGAATTCTCCATGCTGCGTGGCCAGTGCCTGGAACAGCAGCAGCTGTACGCTGACGCGGCCCAGACCTATCGCTTCATTCAGACCCGTTATCCGGCCAGCGAATACGCCTTTCGGGCGCAGGCCCGACTGGACACCCTGCGCCAATTGGGGCTAGATGGCGGAGCGGCCGTCACGACGCCCCAACCGGTGCGAAAACTACCGTAGCGCTGAGCTTTCCAGGACGTTGTCGGTAAAGTGGTTTTACCGTGTGCAGGATGAATCGCACCATGACCCAGAATCGTCGTATCGAGCGCCACCAGCTGCCCTACTATCTGAAGGTGTTCAACCGCTTCACCGACAAGCCCATGGGCTACATCGGCAACATCTCCCGTGAGGGGCTGCTGATGATCAGCCAGTTGCCCATGCTGGTGAACGCGCGCTTCGAACTCCGCCTGAAGATTCCGGGGCAGGATGGCCAGTTGCACTTCGTCGACTTTGACGCCCGCTGCCAGTGGAGCCATGAAGATGTCACCCCGGGCAACTACGATTCCGGTTTTAGCGTCACCGAGCCGCCGGCGGAATTCGCTGAGCTGATCGACGTACTGCAGCACTACTTCACCTTCGGTCGCCTCTCTCAGTCGGCGTTCTGACGTCGCTCGCCTGCGTTCCACAGGTGCAGCAGGCGGATTTGCAGATCCGTCGTCTCGCCGAGGGGCAGCCAGCGAATCCCTCGTCTCTCCAGGCGCGCGGCCAGGCGCTCGCTGCGCAGTTGCGTCTGCCAGGCCTCGGCATAGCGCCGGGCACTGCGCCAATTGCGGATCGCGCCGGGGTCTGCCGCCAGCCGCAGCGAGGTGCCGACCAGCCACAGTTGCAGTCCGCGTCGTGGCAGATCCAGGCGGGTGAGCCACTCCACGGCGCTTTCGTCCAGCGGTGCCATCACCACCAGGATACTACCGGGCCGCGCCTGGCTGCAGAGGCGCGCCAGTGCCACCCTGAGGTCGCCTGACGGGCCCAGCGCCAGGGGGGCGGATGGCGCCAGAGGGCCGGTAGGCGTAGTCGCCGCGAGCAGGCGCAACTCGGGATCGAGGCCGTAGAGGCGCGCCTCGTTGCCACTGGCTGCCAGGCTCTGCCAGAAGCCCAATGCCTGGTCGCGGTCCCTTTGCCAGGCGGTCAGCCCTTGCGTCGTCGGGCGGACGATCAACAGGTGCAGGGGGGTATTCGCACGCTGCCGTGCCCGGGATGTCTGCGCGCGTCGCGGTGGGTGCTCGCGGATTCCTCGCCAGCCACCGCAGGCGTTCAGCCGCGCCAGGACGGTAAGTCCCAGGAGCAGCAGCGCGGCGCCTGCCGGCAGCCCTTGCCAGCGCAGTGGCGCCAGCCATCCCAGGATCAGGCTGAGCAGCGCCAGGGCGACCAGCGCCAGCGGCAGGCGGTGGCGCGGGATCATGGGCGCGGTGCCGGACACTGTCCCAGCAGCTTGAGGATCTGGCCGTCCAGGCTGTCGCCTTCGAATTCGCGCTCCGGCGTCAGGCGCAGCCGTGGACGCAGCACGGCGGGCAGCAGGCTGCGCAGATCCTCTGGCGTCACACTGTCGCCACCACGGAGGAAGGCCTGCGCCTGGGCGAGACGCAGCAAGGCCTGGCCCGCGCGCGGTCCGGCGCCCTGTTCGAAGGCCGGCCATTCCCGGGTGAGACGGATCAGGCGCACGGCGTGGTCCAGGATCGGCTCCGCCACTGGCATGGCGGCTACCAGGCGCTGCAGGGCCGGCAGATCCCGCGCCTGGAGCAGCGGGCGCAGAGCGGCCGCTTCCAGCGGATCGCCATGCCCCTGCTGCACGGTGTGGCGCAAGGCCGCGAGCTCCTGACCTTCCGCCGGCCAGTCCAGGCGCAGTTGCGCCAGGAAGCGATCGCGGATTGCCAGGGGCAGGTCGCTGCCCGGGGTGCGGGTGGCGATCACCATGAAGGGCGCGGGCAGCGGCACCTGGCGGCCTTCCAGACTCAGCTGGCGGCCCTGCAGGGCATCGTCCAGCAGATTGAGCACCGCGGGCGGTGCGCACAGCAGGTCTTCGAGCAGAACCAGGGAGTTGAACAGCGGGCCCCGGCGCAGGCGGGCGCTGTCACTGCCAGCGTCCATGACGATTTCGCCCGCCACTTCGGCAGGGGTCAGGGCCGGATGGCAGTGCAGCCGGGCGAAGCCGGCGTCCAGGCTGGCGGCCAGGGCGCGGGCCAGCAGGGTCTTGCCGGCGCCGGTCGGCCCTTCCAGCAGCAGGTGACCGCCAGCCAGCAGGGTGGCGAGCAGGCCTTCCACGGCGGCGTCCTGCTGTGGCAGCACCTTGAGCAGCGCCTGGCGCAGGGTCTGCAGACGGGTCAGGGCGCGGGCCTTGACATCCGTTTCGCCTGGGGCCGCCGGGTTGGCTTCAGGAGGGGAGCTGTCGGTCATCGGGAGTCCTCGGGAACGGGGGGGCGCACGGCCAGGCGCAACAGGCGCAGCTGGACGATGCGGCGGGTGAAGTCGCGAGCGGAGAGGCGCGTCGGGCTGGGCCGCATCGCCTCGCCCACCGCCCGGGTGCTCAGGCCGCTCAGGCGGGCAAGATATTGCCAGCGCTCGGCCACGCCCTGGTCGGCGAGTTCGGGACGGCGGCGTTGCACCTCGCGCTGGATGTCGCGCTGCAACACGGCGATCAGCTCGGGCCAGCGTTCGGCGTCGCGATGTGGCGCCGGATTTCGCTGCCGGCCTCTCAGCCAGAGAGCCAGCGCCAGCGTCAGCAGCAGGAGTGCCAGGCCGCCGCGTTGCAGGGCTTCGCGCCACAGCGGGACCGGCGGTGCCGGGGCGATGAGGGTCACCGGCGCACCCTGGGTCAGGTACCACAGCAGCCAGGCATTGTCGTACTGGGGGAGGTGAGCGTTGCTCCAGAGTCCGGTGTCCGACAGCAGGGTCACGCTGCCATCACCCCAGGGCAGCATCAGCATGTGGGTGGCGCTGACGCTGCTCGCCCAGGCTACTGCCTGATCGCCCACATCGAACAGATGACGGCTGTCATCGAAGCCGAGATAGGCGGGTGCATCGTCCTCGGCGAGATAGAGCTGGGTCAGATTGGGCCAGAGTGGCAGCGCCATGATCGGCTGGGTGGCATCGCCCAGCTCGAGGGTCGGCATGGGGCGAACGCCCAGGGTCGCGCTGAGCGCCAGGGTGCTGTCGTCGGCGATGGCCACCAGGTGGCCGCCCGCTTCCACCCAGTCCAGCAGCGCCTGGGCCTGGGACTCCGAAAGCGGCGGGTTGCCGCCCAGCCAGAATCTGACGTCCCCAGCCGGTAGTTCGGCGAGCTGCTCGGGTTGGCTGCGTTGCACGCGGCTGCCGAAGTGCTGCAGGTAGGCCGTGGCCAAGGCCTGGGGATCGGTACTGCTGGTGGTGGTGGCGAGTTGGGTGGCGATCTCACGCGCGGTCTTGCTGTCGAGTCCCTGATGGGTCAGGCGCAGGCTGGCCGGGCCGCTATCGGACTGCGGTGGCAGTGGACAGGACAGCGGTTCCTGCTGGGCGAGACAGGTCAGGGACAGGGTCAACGCCCAGACGGCGGCGCTCAGGCGTGCGGCGATACCTCGGCACCTGAAGCGAACGCAGAGCCGATCGACTGAACGCATGGGCAGAGAAGGTACGCGGGTGGACAGACGCCAGAGCCTAGCGGGTGCGGGCGCTCGGGAGCAAGGCGCTTGACGATGCTAGACTGCGCCGATTCTAGAGGAGGGCGGTGTGACGCAAAGTATCTTCTGGTACGACTTCGAGACCACGGGGGTCGATCCACGACGGGATCGTCCGCTGCAGGTAGCCGGGGTCCGTACCGATCTGGACCTCAACGAAATCGAAGCGCCACTCAATCTGCATTGCCGGCTGGGCGAGGATGTCCTGCCTCATCCCACTGCCTGCCTGGTCACCGGTATCCTGCCGGCGACCCTGCAGCGCCTGGGGCTGCGCGAGCGGGATTTCGTCCACCGTCTCCATGAGGAGTTGCGGCGGCCCAATACCTGTACGGTGGGCTACAACAACCTGAGATTCGATGACGAAATGGTACGGCACAGCCTGTACCGCAACTTCCATGATCCCTATGCCCGCGAATGGCAGCAGGGCAACAGCCGCTGGGATGTGCTCGGCCTGATCCGGGCGCTCTATGCCTTTCGTCCGGAGAGCCTGAATTGGCCGCAGGACGATCAGCGGGTTTCCCTGCGCCTGGACCGCCTGACCGTCGCCAACGACATCGAACACGCCCAGGCCCATGATGCCCTGGCGGATGTCCGCGCGACCCTGGCCCTGGCGCGCCTGGTCAAGCAGCGCCAGCCGAGGCTCTACGACTATCTCTGGACGCAGCGCCAGAAGAAGGCGGCGCTGGCGCGCATTCGCCTGCCCGAGCCGCTTTTGCACGTTTCCGGTCGCTTCAGCGCCGAGCGTCACTTTCTCGCTCCGGTCCTGCCGCTGGGCTGGCATCCGGTCAATCGCAATGCCCTGATCGTCTGCGATGTCGGCGTGGCAGTGGAGCCGCTGCTGGAACTCGACGTCGATACCCTGCGCGAGCGCCTCTATACCCGTCGGGAGGCGCTGGCCGAAGGTGAATTACCGGTACCGCTCAAGCTGGTACAGGTCAACAGATGTCCGATTCTGGCGCCCTTCAGCGTATTGCGGCCCGCGGATACAGAGCGGCTGCGCTTCGATCTGGCAGCCGTCTGGCGCCGTGTGCGGCAACTGCTTGACCAGCGTTCGCAGTGGCAACCCAAGGTGCAGGCACTCTATGCCGAAGCGCCCGGCTTTGCCGCACAGGAACAGGATGTCGAATCACGCCTGTACGATGGCTTCATCGCCGCCGAAGAACGGCAACTCTGCGAACAAGTTCAGCAGTGTCCTGCGGAGCAACTTGGCAGCCGAGCGTGGCCGTTTCAGGATGAGCGGCATCCGGAGCTGTTCTTTCGCTATCGTGCGCGCAACTTTCCCGAGTTGCTGACGGCAGAAGAAGGGGCTCGTTGGCGACAATTCTGTCGACAGCGCCTGCTGGGTGAAGACGGCCAGAGCCATATGACCTGCAATCAGTTCCTTACCCTGGCCGAACAACTGCGGCGTGAAGTAGCCGTCGATCTAGTGCCGATTCTCGAGGCCTGGTCCGCCCATGTCCGGGCGTTGATGCAGCAGTTGAATAATCCTGCAACCTGAAGTCGCGACAAGCGGGTGCCGATCTGAGACTTTTTTTAACAAAAAAGAGTGCGAAGCGGCGAGCCGATTCTATCCCGGCTGATTACCGCAGTGGCAGGTGATGAGAGTGCCGTCCAGCGGATAAAGGTGATTCGAGCGGTCGTTGTAACGGGGTACTGCCGTCGACAGTCAGTATCCGGGTATCAGCACGATACAGCGCCTGGCAGGCTGCGCTAACCGCCTGCCGAGCAAGCAAAAAAACGCCGGCAAACCGGCGTTTTTTCTGATCAATCCAGCAGGGTAGCCCAGGACTCGACGTCGTCCGAACCCCACTTGGCTTTCCACTCTTTCAGTGTCTTGTGATTGCCACCCTTGGTTTCGATCACTTCGCCATTGTGCGGATTCTTGTACTGCTTAACTTTCCGCGCACGCTTGGGCGTATTGCTGCTGCTGGCTTTGGCGGTGCGGGCCTGGCGCGCGGGCTTGGCTTCGGTATCGAGGATACCGATGATGTCGCGCAGGGATTTCTGATACTCACCCATCAGCGCGCGGAGTTTCTTTTCGAACTCCAACTCGCGTTGCAGTTTGTCGTCCTGTTGCAGCGACTTCAGGCGCTCCTGCAGTTCCTTGATGGCTTCTTCGGTCTGACGATATTCATTGATGAGCGACATAGATGGCCTGTGTTCTGAGTGATGCAGAGATGAAAGTCCAGACCAATCATAGATTGGCTATCGGAATAAGTAAACTGCTCGCGTAACGGATCGATAATTAATGTCCGGGTCGCTGCAACAATGGATTTGCCAACAGGCTTGCAACTTTCAGCAAGGCACTAAGAGAACTTGTCGGCCATCAATCGTCCTTTGCGAAGTCTTTACCTGAGCCCTGGAGCCGGGCGCTGTGGTCCCTGCGCCGCTCGACGCTGCAGACGACTGCGCCTAGAATGCAGCCCCTTTTCGTTCGAGGTTGTGCTATGCAAACGTTTCGTCTGGTGATCGCCTGTCCGGACGGGGTAGGTATCGTGGCCAAGGTCAGCAACTTCCTGGCGACCTATAACGGCTGGATTACCGAAGCGAGTCACCATTCGGATACGGAGAGTGGCTGGTTCTTCATGCGCCATGAGATCCGCGCCGATTCACTGCCCTTCGATCTGGCTGGTTTTCGTCAGGCCTTCGCGCCCATTGCGCGGGAATTCTCCATGCAGTGGCGAATCACCGATTCGGCCCAGCGCAAGCGCGTGGTGCTCATGGCCAGTCGCGAATCCCACTGCCTGGCCGACCTGTTGCACCGTTGGCACAGCGGCGAGCTGGACTGCGAGATCCCCTGCGTCATCTCCAACCACGACACCCTGCGCAGCATGGTCGAGTGGCATGGCATTCCTTTCTTCCATGTACCGGTCGACCCCGCCGACAAGCAGCCGGCCTTCGACGAGGTATCGCGGCTGATCGATCTGCACCAGGCCGACACCGTCGTGCTGGCGCGCTACATGCAGATCCTGCCGCCCGACCTCTGCGCCCGCTATGCCCACCAGGTGATCAACATCCACCACAGCTTCCTGCCGTCTTTCGTCGGTGCCAAGCCCTACCACCAGGCGGCGCAGCGCGGCGTCAAGCTGATCGGCGCCACCTGTCACTATGTGACCGAAGAGCTGGATGCCGGGCCGATCATCGAGCAGGACGTGGAGCGCGTCAGCCACCGGGACAACGTCGAGGACATGGTGCGCCTGGGCAAGGACGTCGAGAAGATGGTGTTGTCCCGCGGCCTGAGATACCACCTGCAAGAGCGGGTCATGGTCCATGGTAACAAGACCGTCATCTTCGACTGATAGCGAGTCACCCGCGGGGGCACCCGGTACCGCGGTGCCCCCGCCGCGCCTGGGCGAGGGTTGCCTCGCCCGCTATGACCTGCAGGCCATGAGCGCAGAAAGCGGCGCCGACTTCAGTGCCGCCGCGGCGCTGTGGCAACAATTGCAGGCGCAGCAAGGCCACGAGGACGTCGCGGTGGACGCCCCGGGTAACGGAGATGAGGACTCGACTCAGCTATCCTGAGCGATGGGCTCGGCGCTGCTCTTGGCCTTAAGGTCGGCGATCTTGCGCACTTCCGAGGCAAACACCTCGTCCTGTACGGTCGGGCGTTTCTTCCAGGGTTTGCGGTCGGGCTTGGGTTGGGCGGCGTAGGTGACGATTTCGCCACCGTAGACATCCTGATAGCGCTGGGCCTGGCGTTCCAGTTCAGCGCGAAGTTGATCTTTGGTCACGGGTTCGATCTTGTTCGAGTGTCGCAGGAGGCGAGCGGTCGACAGGACCGCTCGAAGCCGGTGCGCCAGAGGCGCGGCTGCCGAGTCTAGCCGCCGCGAGGCCCTTTGCCTATCCCACTCAACCCAGGATGCGCATCGACAGGTCGATGGCCTTGACGTCCTTGGTCAGGGTGCCGATGGAAATGTAGTCGACGCCGGTCTGGGCGATGCCAAGCAGGGTGTCCTGATTGACGCCGCCCGAGGCCTCCAGCTTGGCCTGGCCGGCGGTCAGGGCCACCGCCGTGCGCATGTCGGCCAGGCTCAGTTCGTCCAGCATGACGATGTCCGCGCCCGCGCTCAGCGCCTGTTCCAGCTCCTGCAGATTCTCCACCTCGACCTCCACCGGACGTCCCGGTGCCAGTTGCCGGGCGGTGGCCACGGCCTGGGCGATACCGCCACAGGCAGCGATATGGTTCTCCTTGATCAGGAAGGCGTCGAACAGACCGATGCGGTGGTTGTAGCAGCCACCGCAGGTGACCGCGTACTTCTGGGCGCGGCGCAGGCCGGGCAGGGTCTTGCGGGTATCCAGCAACCGCACGGCGGTGTCCTGCACCAGGTCGGCATAGTGGCGGCAGCGGGTGGCGGTGCCGGAGAGCAACTGCAGGAAGTTGAGGGCGCTGCGCTCGCCGGTGAGCAGGGCACGCGCCGGTCCCTGGAGTTCGAACAGCACCTGGTCGGGCGCGACCCGCTCGCCGTCGGCCACCTGCCAACTGACCTCCACGGCGGGATCCAGCACCCGGAACACCTCATCGACCCAGGCCGTACCCGCCACCACCGCCGCTTCGCGGGTGATGATCCGTGCCCGTGCCTGCTGCTGGGCGGGGATCAGGCCTGCCGTGAGGTCGCCACTGCCGACGTCTTCGCGCAGCGCGGCGGCGACATTTTCGGTGATGACCCGGGCAAGGTCGGGGAGGGTAGCGTTGGACATGAAAGGACTCCGGAAGGGGCTGCGGGCGGCGAGCGGGCAACTTTAGGGCAGGTTGATGATCTGAGATAGACAACGTTGAATCATTTGATGGGCAGGCGCTGACTGACAGGTGCCTTGTGAACCCTGTCATGTACTGTGCAGATGCTGATTGGTCGATGCCTTAGCAGAGCAAATAATGGCACATCGACAACGTTTCACCTCGCGGCCAGGGCGGCCAACGTTGTTCAATGCTCCTGTAGTGGAACGCGATTCAGCCGAACGCAAGAACGGTTGTGGGAGGCGGTGGTGCAGAACGACGTAAACGTAGTTCATTTCAAGGCGCTCGGGGA
>Ga0157371_10001994_pt1 | contig 20207 bp, 15 predicted proteins | sample C45metaG_FD_113462 | JGI IMG/M metagenome (GOLD analysis project Ga0157371, IMG submission 113462) | Corn rhizosphere microbial communities from Kellogg Biological Station, Michigan, USA - C4-5 metaG | ecosystem: Host-associated > Plants > Roots > Rhizosphere > Soil | place: USA: Michigan...
AAGAAGATTGTTTTCTTGCCGCTGATGATTTAGGTCGAAAAGCCTTGTATGAACAAGTGCTTACGGATATCAAAGCTCAGGGGAGCAACGGCGATCAATGGATCAGGTCTTCTCTACGTGCCTATTTACAACTGTGTGTTAGTGAACAGGACTTCACTAAGGCATGGGCAATTGAATTCCCGAAAGCTGGGAGTCGATGTTTAGAGCAACGCAATTTATTTTTTTCAGAATTAGGACAAAGACTTAAATTAATTCATAGTGCTATAAAGATCAAACAACCTGAATTGTGGGTAGCTGTTCCTGATTTATTTTATGACGCGGCGATTGGCGGAGCTTATGAAATTATTTTTCGTTATATCTGTCAAAATAAATTTGATGATCTGTTAAATATTGAAGATGATTTAGTTGATTTTATAAAATTCTCGATCGGTTATAAACAAAATATATAAATAATATCAAAATTATTGATACGATAAATCAATTGTAAAGTATGACTTGTAAAATTATATCATTATTACTTTCTATATTTTTGGTAAAAATTACGGCGAATATTACGGTGTAGAAGGCATTTAGACGCTTTGGGCGATTGCTATCGTACTCAGTGAATTACTCTATCCACTTATTGTTAAATTTTCTGAATTTAAACATAGAAACAAGCATATCACCTTAATTAAGTATTTTTAATTGAAAGTGAATTTTCGCTCTTTTTAAAATATGTGATTGGGAGTGCTTAGAACAAGTAAGCACCTCCAATCTTCTGAAATAATTGAGAAATAAAATGCAAAATCAAATTTACTGTAATAATATAACATTACACTTGATTGATATTTACTCCCTATGCTTTCCAAATTTTATCTAATTTCTTCATGTTCATTACTCTCAAACTTAGTCTGGGCACAAACATCTGATCCAACGAGTTCCCTTCCCACAATTGTCATACAAGCGCAAGAAACAGATCAGAATGTCATAACAACATCTGCGTCAACAAAATTTATTCATGATGTACTTGATACCCCTTCCAGTCGCAGCTTTCTTTCTCAGGAAATTTTAAAACAGCAAGATGTGCAACGTATAGATGATGCCTTAAACCAAGTAAGTGGTGTATTCAGTCAAACCAATTATGGTGGTGGCTTCTGGGATAACTTTTCATTCCGTGGATTTAGTACTGATCCCAATATCGGACCGCAAATTATTCGAAATGGATTAAGTGTGAATCGGGGTCTCAGTGCGTCTCGGGATATGGTCAATATTGAATCTTTAGAGTTTCTCAAAGGTCCAATGGCTGCACTATATGGACGAGGAGAAACAGGTGGTTTACTTAATATCAATACTAAAAAGCCGGCATGGGAATCATCTAGTGAAATTAATTTAAGAGCGAATAGTCTAGAAAAATATCGTGCTAGCTTTGAGCATACCGCTCCTATTAACGATCAATTAGCATATCGTTTTGCTATTGCACATGAAGATAATCAGAGTTTTCGGGACTATGTGAGTAATTCACGCTGGTTTTTTTCTCCGCAATTAAGCTGGAAGTTATCTGATCGAACTCAATTGGACTTAGACACAGAATTCACTCGTGTAGAAGGGTTATTTGATCGTGGTATTAGTGCTTATCAGCAGAAAATTGTAATGAATCCAAAAACCTATACAGGTGAACCAAGCGATGGAGATCATTTACAAACTGATAATTTTTATCAAGTTCGGCTCACGCATCAGTTAAATGATGATTGGAAGGTCAAAAGTGCTGTGAGTGTGAAAGATAGTTTGTTAAAAGGCTTTTCAAGTGAACCTCGTCGTATACAAAGCGATGGTCGTACTTTAGAGCGGCAGCGACGTTATCGGGATAATAAAAGTGATGATGTGTTATTCCAAACAGAAATGTTAGGCACGATACAGCAAGGCTGGGCAAAACATGAAATATTGTTGAGTGCAGAAACAGGACAAATGAAATATCGCCAATTGCAGCTACGCCGTAATCACAGTTCAGATAGACCTAACATCATTGATATTTACCAACCTACCTATGGAAAATATTTACCAGACCTTCCCCTATTTATTGACACTAAAGATCGACAAAAATACTTCGCCTTCAATGTCCAAGATCAGATATTTTTAAATGATCAATGGAGTGTTTTACTTGGTCTACGCTTTGATCATGTCACACAAGAATTTGTGAATAAGATTGCCACGACCTCAAATCAAAAAGACTTACAACAAACTAGTCCACGTTTTGGTTTGAACTATCGTTTGAGTGATGCATGGTCAGTCTATGCCAATTATGGCCAATCATTTGCAATTAATAGTGGAATGGATCGCAATAATCAAACCTTCGACCCAGAAAAAGGTCAAAGTTATGAGATCGGCAGTAAATACCAACTTAACCCACAAAGTCTGATCAGTGTTGCATTATTCAAAATGGATAAGAAAAATGTGCTCACAACAGACCCAATAGATAACAACTTCCAGATAACCGCGGGAGAAGTCTCTAGCCAAGGGATAGAGCTAGATGTCGAAACACAACTGAATGACCAGTTATCACTCCGCGCCAACTATAGTTACACAGATGCTCAAATTGAGAAGGATCAAACGCTTGCTAAAGGTTCCCGCTTAAGCAACGTTCCCAAACATAGCGGTTCAATCAGTACAAACTATGAATGGACGTTATCAAACAACTCAAATGTAGGCGTTGGGGCAACAGCTGTTTATGTTGGGAAACGTAGCGGTCATAGTACTGATAATCGATTCGATCTTACTGAATACACATTAATTAATTTAAATGCTTACTATGCGCCAAGTGAACAAATACGTTATCAGTTCAACCTGCATAACCTTCTCGACAAAACTTATTACACGGCGAGTTATAGTGAAATGTGGATACAGCCTGGTGAACCGTTGAATGCATCATTGGCAGTGCAATGGAAATTTTAAAATATTTGAATGAATGGGTTAAGGCTAGCTAAGCTGATACAGCCTTAACCATTAAACTTATAAAAGTGTAAACATATTGTCAGCATCGAATATAACCGCCAAGCTTATAATACGCATTAACATTACCCTGTCGCGCTATATGGTCTAGACAGTTATAATTTCATCCCCCCAATAGCTCATCATTAACTTCTGATTGCCATGCCCCAACAACCCTCTTATTGGCGAAATCTATTCCGCTTAGTCCATATTTATGCAGGAATATTTATTGCCCCATTTATTTTTATTACCGCATTTACTGGCTTCCTGTATGTGAGTAGTCCGCAATTAGAGCAATATATTTATAAGGAGCAGTTGTATGTACACAGTGAAAATCACCCTCAACAAAAACTGAGTCTGCAAGTTCTTGCAGCTCAATCTGTAATGGCGGAATCAGCAAGAATTACTGAGCTACGTCCAGCACCTACATCGGATCAAACCACTCGGGTTATTTATTCTGATCCAGAAAATAAACTTAATAACCAAGCAGTTTTTGTGAATCCGTATACATTAGAGGTTATGGGGCAACTACCTGTTTATGGTACGAGCGGTGTACTTCCCTTAAGAACGCTAATCGATCAACTCCATAGCAATTTACTACTGGGTGAAGTTGGAAGATTCTATAGTGAGCTTGCAGCAAGTTGGTTAGCAATTCTCAGTCTGTCAGGGCTTTATCATTGGTATATACGTAGAAAACATTTTAATCAGAGCAAGACCGTCCGAAATAAAGTTTTAAAATGGCATAGCTCAATTGGAATAGTCTTGCTCCCATTATTACTCATTGTTGCAATTACAGGACTAACTTGGTCTAAATGGACGGGAGAAAATATCCGCATACTTCGCCAAGCCTTGAGTTGGCAGACACCAGCCCTCGTTAGCTCTCTTTCGGGTATGCATTCGATTGATAGTCATGCACATCATCATACCGATATGGGGCAAATGATCCATCAGTCGCTTATAAAAGTAGAAGATTTTGATCAAGTGCTACAGGTTGCTAGACAAAATGATATTCGCAGTGCTGAAATTCAAATAAAACCACCGACAACGATAAATACGGCATGGACAGTTTCTGAAATACGTCGTCGTTGGCCTACAGAAGCAGATAGTATCGCTATTGATATTAGAAATAATAAGGTTATTGATCATTTACACTTTAAAGATTTTCCACTAGCAGCCAAATTAACCCGATGGGGAGTGGATGCGCATATTGGTATTTTATTTGGTTGGATCAATCAACTCATCTTAATGATCTATTCGTTTGCTCTTTGCAGTATGATTCTTTTGGCCTTCTGGCTATGGAGTCGTACATTTAATTTAAAGCAGACAACCTCCAATTTCGTAAATCAGAGCTTACAACTTTGGGGAACAGGCAACATAAAACAAAGATTTTCTCTTCTTCTATCTCTGGTTATCCTTCTAATTAGTTTGCCAACCTTGGCTATAAGCATAATCGTAGCTGTTACTTTTATCATGCTCAAACAGTATCAATCCAGATTGTTATAATTAATTGGCTAGGCACTAAAAATAGTGCCTAGCAACACTATTAGACAATTTTATCGAGTAGAAAATCTTCAAATAGCTGATAAGGTAATCCTGTCTTAGTCTCAAAAACTTCAACACAACCATAACCTAAAATTAGCTGATTTCGCACTTTCAAACTTTGTAATTGGATTTTTACTTTCCCATCATCTAAGAAATTAAAATTTCATCCATCCAGCTCATGTTTATTATGATCACTATTACTTGTCCGCTCTAAACGAAAAGTCTGATCTGCATAAATTTTTAATTCTACATTCATACTGTCACAGCCTTCAGAAAATGCCGAATATCCAGCTCATGAAAGTGCTCCTTCATAATGCCCAACCCTTTTGTAGTTGGGCATCTAAATTTCTTTATAACTTCTGAATCAGGACTCTCACTGTTCGTAACTGTGGATTATGTTGGTCCCAACTAAATTGAATTAGGACATCTAAACAAGTCTAATGATGTAAGTTTTTCATAAAACTCAAGAAGCTGAACCTGATCCATTTAATGAAATTGAAAGAGAAAGAATACTGAACTGGTTAAGAGAGAAATATCTTGCAGACTACCCAACTGTTTATTGGTATTTTGTGGCGGCATTTTGGACAGGTTGCCGTCCATCAGAAATTATCGCGCTCACTTGGCAGGATGTAGATTTTTTGAATAAGCAGATTCACATCAATAAAGGTCGTGTGAACGGCGTTCAGCAGGAAACTACTAAAACCAATAAGGCCCGATTTGTAGATTTGAATGATTTTGCTTTTGAGGCATTCCAACAACTCAGATTACTAACTTATCTCAAATACGAGCATGTATTTATTTGTGATGAGACTTGTGAGGAATTTACTACGCAAAAATCATTGAGTGAAAAGTTTGTGGCTGCATTGAAAGCGAACGGCATACGCTACCGCCCTGCCTATAACACTCGTCATACTTATGCGACTGTATGCTTAATGAATGGACTTAATCCAGTCTATGTCGCTTCACAGTTGGGTCATAGTTTGGTGATGCTCATGAAGCGCTATGCGAAGTGGATTAACTCGGATAAGAACAAAGAAGAGATCGCTAAAATTTCAAATAGTGCCAAAATTGTGTCAAAGAAAAAGGGAATCAAACTATGCATTTGATTCCCTTTAAGATATTTGGCGGAAGCGGTGAGATTCGAACTCACGGAGGACTCACACCCTCGTCGGTTTTCAAGACCGGTGCATTAAACCGCTCTGCCACGCTTCCAATGGCGGCTATCATATAAATAAAATTGCGACTTGGCAAATCTTTTTCAGTATTTCTTCAATCAAATGTACAAAATAAAGTCAAATCTCGCTAATTTGATGAATATTCAAGCTATTCATAACGAATTGAATTGATATACCAACGTTTTTTCCCTGACGGTGTATCCACTTCTGCCTCGTCATCGACTTGTTTAGACAGTAAAGCTCTTGCCAACGGTGAATCAATTGAGACATGTTGCGGATGATGATCATAAATTTCATCTACCCCGACCAGACGTATGGTTTTTTGTTCTCCTTCGTCATTTTCTATTTCAACCCAAGCACCAAAATACACTTTACCTGCTTGTTCTGGAGAAAAATCGATAATTCGTAATTCTTCTAAACGCTTCCCCAAATAACGTACACGACGATCGATTTTTCGAAGCAGCTGTTTATTATACTGGTAATCAGCATTTTCAGAACGGTCACCTAGGCTGGCAGCCCATGTCACTTTCTTGGTAATTTCAGGTCGCTCTTCGCGCCAGAGATGTTGTAACTCAGCGACCAACAGATCATGCCCTGAACGGGTAATTAAATTAGATTTCATGATTTAAAACCATTTAAAATACATATGCACTTGATACTTATTTTTTAAAAAATGTTGCTACAGTCTACAGCCAATAGCGTAAAGATGTCAGCTCAAAAATAGCGCATTTTAAGTTTTAAAAAGCAATAAAATCGTTTTTTTCCTATTTAAATTCAGGCAGAAAATTCAATCGGAAAACCTTTTAAAAGCGGTAATTCTTAACTTACATTTGGAACATTTGCTTACAGTTTTTGGCAGCGTATTTCAGTTTTAAAATTCCTACAATTTTTAAAAAAATATTTCTTTAAAAATCATCATCTTAAATATTTTAAATTGATCATTTTTCATACAAAGTTTGACAGATCTAAAAACCGCCTATATTATGCGCACATGTTTTATGAGTTTATTTTTTTAATTTTGTAGTTTTTCTGCAAAATCTTTCTATCCCACATGTCATTTTTTGAATGACGTTCATGACTGCCCACCCTTATTGAATTTACCAACTATAAGAAGTTTTTAAGCGTTTTTGTGCTTATTACTTTTTAGGGCAATAAATTACTTGTAGCGGAGACAACATGCACAGTAGTTCAACCTCTGGGTCGAGGCTTAGCCTTAACTCATTTTTTCGTGCGCTGCCAATCAAAACTTTAGTTTTATCCACTGCATTAATTCCTTTTAGTATTAATGCGAGTAAGAACAATCAATACAATGCTGTAGTTAATTCGAGTAAATTGACTGTAGTTGCGGTTTCCAATCCAAGCATCGTGTTTAAGGATGGAGACTATAAGCATGGCTTCGGCTATGACTTAGCCCATAACTATGCTGAAAGTTTAAACGTTAAACTTGAGCTTAAAACTGTTTCTGACAATGCAACAGCATTGAAAATGGTTGCTCAAGGTAAGGCGAATTTTGCGATTACCACCGCAAATATGCAAAGTATCGAAGCAGAACGCTTAACCTCATTTTCAGCAAGCTGTGGTGATTTCAACAGTTTAAAAAGTAATGGTTTAAACCCAGAATTAAATTGGGTATTTAAACAAGCTGAAGATCCATTAACAGCAACAGCAAGTGGTTTCATTTGCCAAAGCAAACAAAATGGCTCAACCCAGCAACTTGCCTCATTTTATAATCGTAATGTCGTTAAGAAAGACGATTGGAACGTGATCCAACGTGACCTAAGTTCTCGTCTACCGATTTATAAAGCCAGCTTTAAGCGCTCTGCGCAGCAATATGGCCTAGATTGGCACCTGCTTGCTGCAATTGGTTATCAAGAATCATATTTAAAACCAGACTCTGTTTCTCCCACAGGTGTCCGTGGTTTGATGATGTTGACCAATACTACAGCTAAAGAAATGGGTGTCAGTAATCGTAGTGATCCCGCTCAGAGTATCCAAGGCGGCGCAAAATATTTTGATATGATGTTGAGTCGTTATTCTTATATTCGTAATCCAGATCGTCATTGGTATGCTTTGGTTGCATACAATATGGGGCCTGGTGCAGTTGAAGGTATTCAAAAGCGCATCAAAGCACAAGGTAAAGATCCCAATGACTGGATGAATCTTTATAATTATTTGACACGTAATCAAGCAAGTAATGGTCGTTATAAACAAGCGGTACAGTATGTCACACGTATTCGGGCTTATTTAGAACACATTAAAACCACACCTCGGTTACTTGAAATTTAATCTGTATTTTATATCGATTGGATTTGTAAAAATCAGGCAATAAAAAAGCTTACTCTCGGGTAAGCTTTTTTATTGTAAAAAGATTAAGCAGTTTGCTCTAATACTTTCTTAAATAAATCTTTTTGCTCTTGGCTTGGCTTCGCTGTTTGTAAAGCCATCAATTGAGACATATCACCTTGAACTTTGATTTTGCCTGTCATAAATGCTTGCATTGCAGCAGCCATATCAAATTCTAAGAATACTTTACGAAGTGTTTCAGCATCCATGTTCAATGTTGTTTTCGCATTTGCAGAACTACCTTTGACGATTTTTCCGCCGTCTAAAGCAAGCTCTGTGTTGCCATCTGCATCTGCAACAACCAAATTAATTGCTAAACCTGAAAGTGCTGGTGGTAAGTTTAAATCACCTGCTTCAGCAGTTAATTTTTCAACATTTGCAAACCAATCATCAGTTAAAAATGCAGGCATGTTCATTCCTCAAATTATTTATTCAATTTATTGTGTTATCTATCCAGACAACATCAGGTTGAAGCAGTTTTGCTTGCCCAATGTTATAGCATGATAATTTCAATTTGGGCTAAAGTTTTTTGTACGGACTGTTCATGTTTTATCGGTTTTATCGTTTTATTTTTTTAAATCAGGCACTCATCTCAATATGAATGCCCGATTCGTTCATTTAATTGGCAAAAAAGATCAATCTGCTGCAAAACTAAGATTTACAACATCTAGACGCTTTTTCATTTCTTCAGTGTCACATTTCATATCGAATTCACGTTCTTCATCCAATTTTTCAAAATCAAATAAATCACGATCAGCCAATTGAGATGGTGAAACATTCTGTAATGCACCAAAAATACTGTGCAAACGTTTTGGATATTGCTTATCCCAACCACGTAGCATATCGTTTAACATGGCACGTTGTAAGTTTTCCTGAGAACCACATAAGTTACATGGAATAATCGGGAATTTACGGATTTCAGCATATTTGATGATGTCTTTTTCTTCGACATAAGCCAAAGGACGAATCAAAATGTTCTTTTTATCCGAAGACAATAATTTTGGTGGCATCGCTTTTAAGCTACCACCATGGAATAGATTTAAGAAGAACGTTGCAATGATATCATCGCGATGATGACCCAATGCCACTTTGGTCGCACCAATCTCTTGTGCAAAACCGTAGAGTGAGCCACGACGTAAACGTGAACACACCGCACAGTAAGTTTTACCTTCAGGTGTCAAACGTTTGGTGATGCTATAAGTGTCTTTTTCCAAAATATAATAAGGAATATTGTTTTCTTCCAAATATTTCGGTAACACATCTTCAGGAAAACCTGGTTGTTTTTGATCCAAGTTCACTGCGACAACATCAAAGTTGATCGGTGCAATACGTTTAAATTGCAACAAAATATCAAGCAAGGTGTAACTGTCTTTCCCACCAGAAACACAGACCATTACCTTATCGCCTTCCTCGATCATTTTAAAGTCACGAATTGCATGGCCGACTTGACGACGAAGTTTTTTCAAAAGACGATAATAAGCTGAACTTGTTGGAAGCTCTGGTTTAAAATTAAATCCTTGTTCGGACTCAACTGGCGAGTACATAGACGAGATAAACCCATAAAAAAATACTGGGCAATTTTATCTGATTTGAACGTTAACCGCATCTAAAGATTTTTTTATTTTGCATCAATTTTTATCTGGTCATCTTCCTGTCGTATTTCCACATTTAAAATAGACGGCTCAGTTCATTTTTTAGCCGAAGTGCTTATCTTTTGGACTTTTCCACAGTTTTCCACAAAACCTGTGGATAAAATTGTGGATTGTTTGGGGCTTGACAAAGTTTTCTCATGCAATGATGGGCATTCTCTTTAGATTGATCATTTTTTAACCATTATATTTTATATATATTTTTCAAATGTTTAGCATAGTCAATAAATATATTTTAAAAAAAATATAAAATTTTTTTTGATTAATATGCCAACAAATAGCACTTGCTTTTTTGCGATTGTATTGTTAAAACTCAATTCATAGTTTTTCTTGTTCAATAACTTTGTTAAACTCCCAAAAATTGGGGAAATATTTTAATTACTACAAAATGAAAAAATTAATTACGGGTTCGCTAGTGTCTATTTTAGGATGTATGAGCTTTGCTTCATTTACATCGCAAACTTTTGCGGGCCAAATTTATTTTTACAAAGACCAAAATGGAACAACCTTACTAACCAATCGCAAAAATTCGGATCGCTCACTGCAAAAAGTCAAAGTGACTTATTATAAAGACAGTAATATTCACAGTTATAGCAACTGGGGCAGCTCAGAATCCGCAGTACTGCCGAGTTATAGTAAAAGTAAAAATTCCTTTGACAGTATTATCCGTCAAGCTGCACAGACGCATGGTGTGTCTGAAGGCTTAATCAAAGCAGTGATGCATACTGAATCTGGCTTTAATAGCAATGCCCGTTCGCCTGTCGGTGCACAAGGCTTAATGCAACTGATGCCTGCAACGGCTCGTCGCTTCAATGTGTCCAATTCTTATGATCCACAGCAAAATATTTTTGGTGGTGCCAAATATCTCAGTTGGTTAATGAAACGCTTTAATGGCAATACCAGTTTAGCTTTAGCGGCTTATAATGCGGGTGAAGGGAATGTCGATAAATACGGCGGTATTCCTCCCTTTCGTGAAACCCAAGACTATGTCAAACGTGTCACCAGTCGTTTAAACAACCTATATGCTGGTGGTTTAAATTTATCTGCAAATAATATTGGCACTTCAACCAGTACTGGACAAATCATTGCCCAATCAAATCAAAATGATTTCTCCAATCAAGTCGAGCCGACACCACAAATCAGCAACAGTTCAAATATTCAACCCGTAAAATATAGTTCTCGACCAATTATTATTGCTTCTGATGGGACTTACACAGATGCACCTGCGGGTTCTTATTCAACAGCACATGCCAGTGCGACAGCACAAATCACCATTGGCAACTAATCACCTAAGCGCTTAATATCCCCAAAATTATGTTGCTAAAATAAAAAATAATGCACTTAATTTGTGCAATTACATATTTTCAACAAATTGCTGAAAAAAATAATGTTTTCTCTAATACAGAGAATCTTTTTTTAACTTGCCTATTTTTTTAAATAAATTGCTTATCCACTATCCATTTCATTTGAATTTGTTATTTTTTGCCCGCTAGATTTTTCCCATTATTCTTGAATTTTAATCATCTAAACCTCATATTGAATTTCATGATTTATTTAATACGTCATATTATTTATTATTTATAAGAGGATTCTCTCCATGATGCGGATTGGTTTGTTTTTGCTAACCAACCTCGCGGTACTGGTTGTAGCTGGCATTATCCTATCATTATTAGGTGTTGGTAGTTACTACGGCGCTGGCGGTCTTAAATTAGGCAACCTGATGGTCATCTGTTTAGTGTTTGGTATGGTAGGTTCTTTAATCTCCCTATTTATGTCCAAATGGATGGCGCTAAAAACCACAGGTACTGAATTAATCGACCCGAATGCTCCTCGTAACCAAGCCGAAGTTTGGTTATTACAAGAGGTTGCTCAACTTTCACAACGTGCTGGTATTCAAATGCCAGATGTTGGTATTTTCCCATCTTATCAATCCAATGCATTTGCTACAGGTTGGAACAAAAACGATGCGCTGGTATCGGTTTCAACAGGTTTGCTCGAACGCATGAACAAAGATGAATTGCGTGCCGTACTTGCGCATGAGATTGGTCACGTTGCCAATGGTGACATGGTCACATTATCCCTTATTCAAGGTGTAGTGAACGCCTTTGTAATGTTCTTTGCCCGTGTGGTTGGTGATTTTATTGACCGTAATGTCTTTGGTCGTCAAGATGGTGAAGCGCCTGGATTGGCTTATTTTGCAATTACCATCGTGCTTGATATCGTCTTCGGTATATTGGCTTCGGCAATCGTAATGTGGTTCTCTCGCTATCGTGAATACCGTGCAGATGAAGCTGGTGCTCAACTTGCAGGTAAAGAAGCCATGATTTCCGCTTTATTGCGTCTACAGGCTGAATCTGAAATGCCAGATCAAATGCCGAAAGAAATGAAAGCTTTTGCGATCGCAGAAGGTAAAGAGCAAGGTTTTAGTTTGGCTGCTTTATTCCAAACTCACCCGAGCATCGAGCAACGTGTTGCCGCTTTACGTCAACTTAATTTGCCTTAATCTATACACGCTTGCTCAATCGCAGTGATCTAATAGAAAAACAAAGCCTCCAATATGGAGGCTTTGTTTATGGGTACATCATATTCTTAATTTTTGCTTGTTCGATATTTAACGTGCAATTGCTATCTTTCTTATTTATTTACTATCTTTCTTTCAATACCAATACCAATACCAATACCAATTTGAGGAATTAATCTAATTGGATACAACGGATTAAACTTCCATTCGGATCAATCACACAAAACATATCAATTTCTTCGAGATACTGGATTTCTGTTATTCGTGCTTCTGGGAATTGTGCCCAATCCAAGCCTTGCCAAAAATGAAACAGATCTTGCAAGACATGTGTTCTTAAGCAGGCACTAAACCATGATTCTTTTGGATTTAAATTGGGGTGATGGAAAAACTCAACCAGCAAACTGTCTTTACTTAAGATCATCCATTCTGCGGACTGATAATCACACTGAAAACCTAAGAATGCATAAAATTTACGAGTATGATCAAAATCAATAGCAGGAAGGTTTGCCGAAATATAATCTTGCATGATCACCTCTGTATTTTAATATCTACATTTTCAAATCAATTCAATGTTGGAATTTAAGCACGATAGCTTTGATACCAATCCCACAACATATTTACGCCAAACCACATCGCAAGTCCAATCAGGATCAAAACAATCAAGCCTAAAATATCGGGAATATGAATCCAAATCCAAGCAATGACAGGATTACGCCAAAATGCGGAATGCTGTTGCTTTTGTTCTAGCTTCTCATGTAAAAATGGGTGAACCACATGATCATCGCTATAAATCTGATATTCTTCTTGAATATGGTCATGTACAACGTCTAAAGCTCTACGACTGGGCCGAATAAAAATATCAAATAAGGTTCCAGCAATCGGTATACATCCCACAACGCCGTCAATCACAGCCAGTTTTAATACCCCATTAAGCTTTGCTTGAGGCACGCCAATCTGTTTGGCTTTATAAACCGCATAACAGGTCAACACAAAACCCGCGACATCACCAGCAATCGGTATGGTACTGAGTGCGGCATCTGCCCCAACCCCTTGTTTGGTAAATGGAATACGTACCACTGAATCCATCATATTGGCAAATTTAGCCAAATCTCGTTCAAGTTTAATGACTTCTTGAGTAGATAATTTTTTTTCTGTACCCATAAAGATTTCAATTTTTTGACATAGTGAAGTTAAATTGATCATACCCAATAAATTCAGTATGTTGTGTATAAGTTTAATATTCGCAGTAGCAAAATCTTATCAATACAATAAAAAAGGCTGAGCACTCTTTTAAAGTACTCAGCCTTTTCGGATATACAACGGGATTAATCTAAGAACTTAACCACAGTCCCCGGTTGAACCTTACGACCTAAATCATTGGCATCCCAATTGGTCAAACGAATACAACCATGAGAAGCGGTCTTTGAAATTAATGAAGGATTCGGCGTACCATGAATACCAAATGTTGGTTTACTCAAAGCAATCCACATATTGCCAACAGGACCATTTGGACCAGGCGGTAATGCCAGCTTTTGACGGTTGCTCCCTTGAACAAAGTTTTTCGGGTTATAACCATAGACAGGGTTTGCGGCAACTTTAATGACCTTATGCGTCCCTTTCGGGGATGGTGTACCAGAGCCCCCAATTGTGGCAGGAAAAGATGCAATCATTTGATTTGCACTATTGTATAAATAAAGTTGTCGCACAGGCTTATGCGCAATAATTAAGGCCACACCTTCAGGCAAATCATTGCGTACAATCGGCACATTGATGGTTTCGCCTACTTTTTTAAAGTTAGCTTTTGGATTGAGTTGTTTAAGAAAGTCTTCATCAATATGAAACTTTTCACCTAACATTTCAGTCACACGGGTGTAATACAGACCCGGCATTTTTGCTTGTTGGGCATAATTTCGCGGAATTGATTTGGCATAAGGCCCTTTAATATCCGCTGCAGTAATTTGATAAGTTCCAAACGCTGCAGATTTTTGATTTTTTAACAAACTGTCCCAAGTCTGTTTATCCAGTTCACCACTAATCGGTAAACTTTTAATCTGTTGATACGCAGCAAGTGCTTTTAAAAAGTTCTTGCCACTTTTACCGTCGATTGGCCCTGGCGAAGCATGTAAATTATTGAGCATCACTTGTGCACGGGCATAAACGGGGAATTGCCCTCTGCCAATATTTTCTGTCCAATTGGCGGTATTGATACTATTCACTGACCAATCTTGTTTTAAGTCCGCTTTTATCGCTTCTTGACTTTTATCAGCTTTAACATTTTGTTTGGCAAAAATTTGACTTTGAATATTTAAACCCACAAGACACATGATGCAAATCAGGTTTGGCAGAAACTTGCCCATATAAAGCTCTCTATTAACTCAATATTATAATTGATGTACTTATCTAATAAACTATTGTATTACAGACACATAGTATACTGATCTCGAACAATAAAAGCGACGTCACACACACCTTGAACGATCATTTATATTCTCAAGGCTTTAAACACAATTGTATAAAATCAATAGTGTGTTTATTCATAAAATGAAAATTATGTATGCTGGAAGTTTATCTTTGTATGACTTTATTATCATTTTTTAAGAAAAATATGCAATAGTACATTTTGACTATTTAATCATTTAAAAACGGTAATTTTAAAATAAATTCAAATTAAGCAATTGAAAATCATTGCCATGTTATACAGTTGTAGATTTTCTACTCAGCATTAGCACCCAATCATGACACACACATGACCAATCCGAACAAAATATAAGCTTTAGATTTGTTTTTAATCATTTAATTTGAATTATTGATTAGAAATAGCTGTTATCATTTTAAAGTGTTATAGATTATCATCTCATTTATTTTGTCAGTAAGAATTGCCTTGAATACGATCACTTTGCTTCAGCCAGATGACTGGCATGCCCACCTGCGTGATGGTCTTGCCTTAAAACGTACAGTTCCAGATCTAGCCAAACAATTTGCCCGTGCGATTTGTATGCCGAACCTCGTTCCACCTGTGAAAACTGTAGATGAAGCGAATGCTTATCGTGACCGTATTATGGCACATGTCCCTGAAGGGGTTGATTTTGACCCACGTATGGTACTGTATTTTACCGACCATACTTCTCCAGATGAAGTTCGCAAAATCAAAGAGTCTCAATTCGTCAATGCAATTAAACTCTATCCTGCTGGTGCAACAACCAACTCGGATAATGGTGTCAGTGACATTCGTAAAGTCTATGCAGTGATTGAACAGCTTGAAGAACATCAAGTACCATTACTATTACATGGTGAAGTTACTCATCAGCATGTGGATATTTTTGATCGTGAAAAACGCTTTTTAGACGAAGTACTTTCACCGTTACTAAAACAATTTCCGCAATTAAAATTGGTGTTAGAACATATTACCACCAGTGAAGCCGCGCATTTTGTGCTTGAACAAGATCGTAATGTTGCTGCGACGATCACACCACAACATTTACTGTTTAACCGTAATGATATGTTGGTCGGTGGTATAAAACCGCACTTTTATTGTTTACCGATTTTAAAGCGTCAAACTCATCAACAAACTTTACTTGAAGTTGCCACAAGCGGTAGCCCTAAGTTTTTCTTAGGTACTGACAGTGCACCACATTCTAAAAATGCCAAAGAAAATGCATGTGGTTGTGCAGGTTGCTATAGTGCACCTACAGCAATTGAGCTTTATGCTCAGGCTTTTGATCAAGTCAACAAAATCGAACGCCTAGAAGGTTTTGCCAGTATGTTTGGTGCAGACTTCTATGGTTTGCCTCGCAACACAAATAAGATTACCCTTGTGAAAGAAGATCAGGTAATCCCTGAAAGTTTAGATTATTTGGATGGTGAACACATTATTCCACTTTATGCTGGAAAAACCATCCAATGGAGAAAGGTGTGACAACTGAAACATTACCTGTGATTGGACAACGCTTTCGTGGTTTTTTACCCGTTGTGGTTGACGTTGAAACAGCAGGTTTTAATGCAGATACCGATGCATTGCTTGAAATCGCATGCATCCCGATTGTGTATGATGCTGAAGGAAAATTTGTTCCAGGTGAAGCACATCATGCACACATCAATCCTTTTGAAGGTGCAAATTTAGATCGCCGTTCTTTGGATTTTATTGGTGTAGATCCATTTAATCCAATGCGTATGGCAATGGCTGAAGACGAGAAAACAGCATTAAAGCGTATTTTTAAGGCGGTTAATGAAGTACGTCGTCAACAACATTGTACCCATGCGGTCTTGGTCGGACACAATGCTCATTTTGATTTAGGCTTCCTAAGAGCTGCAATTGCGCGAACTGGCAGTAAAAATCAAAACCCTTTTCATAGTTTTTCTGTATTTGATACAGTGACTTTAAGTGCGGTCATGTTTGGTCAAACTGTTTTGGCTAAATCATGTATTCAAGCTGGAATTGAGTTCGATGGTAAAGAGGCTCACTCGGCCTTATACGATACTCAAAAGACGGCTGAACTGTTTTGCTATATTTTGAACAAACTCGCACCTCACTTACTTGACAATTTGGTGGCGGATCAATAAGATATCGCCATCTTCTAAACGACCCTATCGTCTAGAGGCCTAGGACATCGCCCTTTCACGGCGGTAACCGGGGTTCGAATCCCCGTAGGGTCGCCATCTAATTATTCTTATAATTTCTTTCTCTCTTTTTTGAGCTTCTTGATTCAATTATTTTATTTCATCCCTTTTCTTTAGACTTTAGAAGTTGATGGCTTATTTTATTTTGTCAACTTTGGCATTTTAATCTAAAATATCTCTTTAAAGTTCAATGACATCAAATATGCAATCACCTGATCAATCGAATCAGCACACTGTCGCTGATGGGCAAACTATTGTCTTAAAAAGATCCATGACCAAACGCCATCTGATCATGTTGTCATTAGGCGGTGCGATTGGTACTGGCTTATTTTTAAGTTCAGGTGAAGTGATTGCACAAGCTGGGCCGATTGGTGCAGTGATTGCCTATATTATCGGGGGTTTAATTGCCTATATGGTGATGCTGTGCTTAGGCGAACTTGCCGTCAATCAACCTGTGACTGGATCTTTTGGTGCTTTTGCAGCTAAAAATATTGGACCGGGTACAGGTTACATGGTGTCGTGGATGTACTGGCTTGGCTGGTCTGCCACCTTGGGGACTGAATTTACCGCGGCAGCCATGCTGATGCAGGAATGGTTTCCAACAACCTCCATCTGGTTATGGACCTTGGTCTTTATTGTTGCCGTCTTGATTTCCAATCTAACCTCAACACGCTTTTTTGCAGAGTCAGAGTTTTGGTTGTCTTTTGTTAAAGTTGCAACGGTACTGGTATTTATCTTACTCGGCCTAACCGCAATATTTGGGTTAATCCCCTTTCATGGTCATGAAACTGCACCCTTATTCAGTAATTTAACCGCACATGGTTGGTTACCCAATGGTTTATTTCCTATTTTTGCCACCATGCTGATTGTAAATTTTGCCTTTAATGGTACTGAGATGATTGGGATTGCTGCTGGTGAAACTGAAAATCCTGAAAAAAATGTCCCAAAAGCGATTCATGCTGCGGTTTGGCGATTAATGATTTTCTTTGTTGGTACCATTATTGTCATCAGTTCATTATTGCCCTATCAAGATGCTGGCCTAGCCGCGCATGGTGAAGGGATCAGTAATAGTCCCTTTGTTTCTGTATTTAACTTGATTGGAATTCCTTACGCAGAAGACATCATGCGTTTTGTGATCATTACAGCGCTTTTGTCCACTGCAAATTCAGGCCTATATGCGGCATCTCGTATGATGTGGGCGCTTTCAATTCAAAAACAATTACCTCGAGTTTTTTCCAAACTGACCAAATCAGGCACCCCCGTTGTTGCAATTTTTGTGACCATGATTGGGGGTTTACCCGGTTTACTGTCGGAGCAATTTGGCGCAGATGTCATCTTTAAAAACTTACTCGGTGTGGCAGCATTTACCATGGTTATCGTGTGGATGAGTATTTGCTGGAGTCAGTTTAATTTCCGTCGTAAATGGCTAGCCAGCGGAAAAACACTGGCTGATTTAAAATTTAAAACGCCGTGGTATCCCGTTGTACCGATTCTTGGCTTTATTACCTGTACCGCAACCGGTTTAAGTATGGCAGCAGATCCGGAAATGCTTTCTGGCTTTATTGGCTGCTTAGTGTTTATGGCAGCATGTTATGCAACTTATTACTGGCTCTATCATCAGAAAAATTGAGTCGCATTGTAAATCACTGATCAGCCCGTATTCATATGGGTTTTTATGCTGTCAAGTCATTAATCATAAATGAAGCTTATGTTTTTGAATGAACTTTTAAAAACTGTTGGTTATCAATTCATTTTTGGTATTTTTGAATCCTAAATGATTATCCTACCGCGGGGCGACATGGATGTCGCCGTTGGGCGGGGGTACAGGACGTACCCCTCGCCCAATAAAAGATTTTTGTCCCTTTTTATCTCTAAAAAGGGAGGCATCGCCTACGCAAAGCTATTTAAACGTTGAATGTAAAGTGTGGCATTGCAAGCTTTTTATAATCATATAGTTTATTTTTATATACAATTGATTTAATTATAAATATTAATTGAGAGAAATTATATTCTTGTGTCTAAGATTTTTGACAGATTCATTATATTTTAGGCTTTTAATCCGCAGCATAATTTTTAGGTTAGCAGTATATAAATCAAGCAGTTTTCATTTGATTTGGATTCTTCTAGAAACAAAAAATAGCTTTATGGCTAAATTAAAAACAAATACATAATGATTCGCTTATAGATTCATCAGTTAGACGCTTTTTCGATAAATCCATTTTGACAAAAATATCTTTTATCCTTAATATACGCATCACCTCATTACGACCCTATCGTCTAGAGGCCTAGGACATCGCCCTTTCACGGCGGTAACCGGGGTTCGAATCCCCGTAGGGTCGCCATATTTGAGATTGTTTCCAACATAAAACTTTCTCGTAAAAAAGCCTGAGCAATACGACTCAGGCTTTTTTATATCTATCGTATTTTAAAGCAGCTAAAAACCATCATCTCCTCATAGTTACAAGATTGTTTTTTCATCGATAATCTGAATTTTTAATTTAAAATAATCCGTGTAGAGTTAAATATAAATAAGTGATTTAAATCTTTATTTATAAAAAATATAAAATAGAGGTAATTTATAGTATTGCTTATTGAGCATTAGCAACACTCAATCATTGCACTATTTATGAATTGGGCTAAAATAGCGCGCTTCTCGTTTTATTTCCATCTGAAGCTTATGCAGTCATCACCAAATCAAAATGATGCTCAGGTATCATCTAATTCTTCACCACTCAAACGAGCAATGAGTACTCGTCACTTGGTGATGATTTCGCTTGGTGGTGCAATCGGTACAGGGCTTTTTTTAGGTTCTGGTGAAGTAATCTCACAAACGGGTCCGATTGGTGCCATTATCTCTTACATCCTCGGCGGTGTAATTGCCTATATGGTGATGCTGTGCTTAGGTGAACTTGCGGTTCATATGCCTGAATCTGGTTCGTTTGGTACTTATGCGCAACGATACATTGGTCCAGGTACAGGATACACGGTCACATGGTTGTATTGGCTGACATGGTCAGCAACTTTAGGGACTGAATTCACTGCTGCAGCTTTGTTGATGCAAGAATGGTTTCCACATATCTCGATGTGGTTATGGACGCTGATTTTTGCAGCAATCGTGTTTGGCTTAAATATGAGCTCAACCAAATGGTTTGCCGAATCTGAGTTCTGGCTCTCTTTGGTGAAAGTCATCACGGTAATCGCTTTTATTCTTTTTGGTCTCTTGGCAATTTTTGGTATTTTAAATTATCAAGGACATACTTCAGCACCGTTATTTAGTAATTTGACTGATGAAGGCTGGTTCCCACAAGGTCTATTCCCAATCTTCACCACCATGTTAATCGTAAACTTTGCCTTCTCTGGTACAGAGTTAATTGGTGTTGCAGCAGGTGAAACGGA
>Ga0157371_10001996_pt1 | contig 20195 bp, 14 predicted proteins | sample C45metaG_FD_113462 | JGI IMG/M metagenome (GOLD analysis project Ga0157371, IMG submission 113462) | Corn rhizosphere microbial communities from Kellogg Biological Station, Michigan, USA - C4-5 metaG | ecosystem: Host-associated > Plants > Roots > Rhizosphere > Soil | place: USA: Michigan...
CCCGGGCTTCGCGCATCGTCGCGGTCGAGCGTTCTTCTTCGCCCAGGTGCTGGGGGAGGATGAGCCTGGTCTTCAGGCCGGTGGGGGCGCCGGCGGTGTGGCTGGTGGGTTCGGCTTCGAAGGCGGGGGCGAAGGGCAGGCCCGTGCAGTCGGTGATCGGCGGCAGGGGGGCCGAGGCGGTGAGTGGGTCGGGGAACTGGTAGCTCTTGACCGTGATTCCCACTTCCCCGATCTGGCAGGCCGAGGGGTTGCTCATGAACGCCTTGCGATCGGCCAATGGGATCGTCGAGGCTCGTTCCCCGATGATGATTTCCCCATGGGGCCCCATCTTTTCGGCTTCGCAGGCCGTTTTACAGTGAGGCGCTTCAGTCGGGGTCAGACGCTCTTTGTCGTGGACCGGGTTGGCGGGGTTCCCCCACAGCCTCGTTTCAGCTCCCACCAAGGAGACCTCTCCCGAGCTGCCGGAAACGGTCGCCGTGACTCCGTAATCAGAAGCCGTCCGGACCTTTACGTCGATGAAGGTGGGGAAAAACCCCGCGATGAAGCCGAAGCGGGCTATTTCATCGTCGGGGTGCGGCGGCACCATGTTGTAGATGGGCTCGGTGAGTTTCTTGTTGAGCCAAGTCACAAGAACCTTCGTTATCCCTACCTGCGCGTCGGTCGGGCAGTTGAAGGCGACGAGCTCCCCGGTGGTGCACCGCGGAACAGCGTTGATGTTGCCGATGAGTCCCGGTGGAACCGACACGGCAACTTCCTCAGTCCGGGCGATCTTGCTTTCGTCCAGTTCACCATTTTCTTTGAGACTATGTTCGAGGACGAGGTTGGCGGTGAAGTCCGGATGCGCCCCTGAAACATTGGTGGTCGTTTCTGCGCTGACTGCTTCGAGGCCATATTCCAGCGAGTTTTCAGCTGCTGCCGCAACCGGCGCAGAGCCCTGGTTTGCGACCGCGCTTGGAGCGACCGTCTGTTCGGTAACACTTGCGGGGCTACTCGGCGCTTCCACTTCACTCGCCGCGCTCGAAGCACGGGCGGATGCCCGGCGCGCCGGGGGCCGCTTGTTCGCTGCCTTCTTCTTCGGCTTGCACTTCTTGTGCTTGGACTTCCGGCAATGGTGCTTGTGCTTGTGCTTCGGCTTCACGTTGCCGGAGCTGTGCGCCGATTCCGACGGAGGATTGAGGAAGTACGGGACTACCGTGTTCGGTCCCGGCTTACACCCTTCTTCCACGCAGATGACTGGTTCGGGGGGCGCCGGGAAGCCGCCATCCACCCGGGCGTCGTAGATCATGCTTGCGCCGCCTTCCGGCCCGCCCGGCACCAAGACGTCTTGGGAAACGAAGACGACATCGCCAGCGTCGGGGGTGACGGCAAGAAGGACGTTATAGATGAATCCTCCATCGAACCCCAGCGGGTGAGGATATTCGGAAGATTTACCGGAAGAGATCAGCTTCGCGCTGCCGGTGCCTTCCTTCCACTCGTAGATGTCGTTGATGCCGTCGGTGTCCTCGGGTACCAGAGCTTCGTCGGTTTCGAAGAAGACCCGGCTGCCGTCATTCGAGAGGTTGTGGACGACGTTGGAGGCGGGGGTGATGGATAGGTCCTGCAACTGCGCTTCGCCTTCAGGTTTCTTGCTGAAGTCACAGGAGACGCATTCCGGGCCGTCCGACCCGTCCACGTAGCGATAGATCTCAGTGTGTTCTTCGTTGTTATAGGAGGTGAGCTTGGCCTTGGACTCGAAGACGATCACTTTGCCGTCGGGGGTGGTCCGAGAGGAGTCGTTGCCGGGACCCACTTCGCCGGTGCTCTTCGGTGCGCTAATGACTCCAGCGATCCAATCTCCGAGCCCAGGAATGCCGTTCCCTGCGTCGGAGGACTGCACCAGGTCGCTCGGCAGCACCGTCGCCACGTAACTCGGTGCTCCACCGCTCCAAACGTAGAGGTTCGGCTCGCCAGCGGTGCCCTTGCCTTCGTCGAGCTGGGCCTTGGAGATGAAGTAGACATGGGAGCCGTCGCCCGAGACGTTGACGATCAATCCTTCGTCGCCGGGGTTGACGACCGCGTCGGCGCCGGTGGAGGTATCGAAGCGGTGGATCATCCCGGCTTCTTCCGATCCCGCGGGCACAACGTAGAAGACGTAGCCGCCGTCGTCGGAGACGCCGGCGAAGACCGGGCTACCGGTTGCTACTTCTCTGGTTTCCTGATCGTCGATGCGGACGTAGAGGGTTTCGTTTGCTTCGAAGGCGGTGGCGCTGCCGTCTTTCGAGGTTCCCTTCCAGTAGGCCTCTTCGCCTTCTTTCAGGCGTTCCTCGCCCGGCAAAAGCGAGATGACGTGGGTTTCGCCGCCCACTTCGCGGTCGTAGACGGCGCCGGTGCCGGTGGGTGCTGCTTCAGGCTCGAGCTGGCGAACTTTGCATTTCGGGCTGAAGCTACAGAGGAAGCTCTGGGAAAGGCCGAAATGGCCGGTCGAGAAGACGACGTGTTTGCCGCCTTCGCCGAGGTAGCGGCCTTGAGCGTAGGGTTCACTTCCGAGGCTGCCGATCCCGACTAATTCGAAGGAGTCATCGGGCTTTGACAGGTAGAGGCTCGGCTGTCCGCCGATGTTCAGGGGACTTGAAGAATCGTTGCTCCAGCTGAAGCTGTACCCGTGATCTGGGGAGACACCCTGAGGCACTGACAAGTTGGTGTCGGTCCCTGGCAGGGTTAACCGCCGAGTCGTCTCCCAGCCGCCTGGCCTGCGTTCAGCCTCGTAGACGTCGGCAACTCCGTTTGCCCCCCCGAGCTCCGACAGAGCCGACTGATATGAGAGGTAGGTCACACTGTCTCGCGTGGGCGATGCCACTTCACTTGGCACAATCTGCGTAGTGGTGGGAAGGCCAAAGGTGTTGATTCCGACGACAAGCCGCCCGTTCGTATCCGGAGGCGTCACTAGCTCGTAGGCCCGGCAGTCCGGCAACTCTGCGACCTGGCCGGTGCGGAACGCTTCGTTAGGACAGTTGGCGGCCCAGGCAGCAGACGGGTACGCCCAGCACGAACCTAGGAATGCAAGAACAGCTGCGACCTGCCCCGATTTCCTCATTTGTTTTTCCCCGCTCTCCCTGTCTATTACTAGCCGCTAAGCACTTCTACCTCTGATCACTCCTTGGTGACCGTAGAGTTTTCAGGTGGCTCTGTCAAGGTACGTTTACGGTACCGCTTCTGCAGGTTGGAACAGGGATCGCCCGGCCGGGCGATCCCTGTTGGCTACAAATGATGTTTCTATTTTTTAATGATTCCGAGCGTAGTGCTGGTTCCGTCTGTCTCCATGATGTATTTCATGCTCAACTGGCCGCTGGACGGGCAGAGGAATCCGCCCCTGATCAATTTTGATCCGCTGCCTTCCTGGGTATTCCGCACCGTGAGCACTGATTTGGTTTCGCTTGTGGTGAAGTCGCCCTTGACGAGACCTGTGCTTTCGTATTCGCATTCACCGGCGTTTGTGTTGCCGATGATGAACTTGACTTTGCCGTTGGTTTCCGAGCAATTGCCGCCGGCGGGGTCGGTGCCGATCTGGAATTCGTCTGTCACCATTGCGGGCGTTGACCTGATGCAGAGGTTGCCGAGAACTGTGACGAATGAGTTACCGCTGAAAAAGCTCGTGCCTGTGCACTCGTTCAGGTTATTATCCGCGTTGACCGCGCCGGTGCCACTGTAATCCTTTGTCGTGATTGTGCCTTCGACAATGCCGCTGTCGTTGCGCGTGACTTTCCCTGTCAGTTTGACAGTGCTGCATTCCAGCTGAGGGTTCCCGGTTGTGCTGGTGAAGGTGGTATTGCCTTCATTTGTGCCGGTGATGAGTTTTCCAACTTCCACGCTGACACCGTTCTCCACGAGTGTCGGATGATTTTCGGCTCTGGCGACTGCCGGCAGGGCGAAGGCCGCGAAGGCCATCAGTGCCATGCAGGCGGTGATGAGTTTCTTGGACATCTGAGATACTTCCTTTCCTTGTTATTACGGCCCCTGGGGCGCCTGGACTTTTGGAGCGGTGCCTCGGGGGCATTTCTGTCTCCGCTTTCGGTACGCGCGGAGTGGCGGCTTGTATACCTCGCGATCCGGAATGGGGTCAAGATTTTTCGTCCTTGTTCTGCGGGAGGCCGTGTGACAACCTCCGCGTCAGCGAGTGACAGAAGTCACCCGTCCAGGGCGTTAGTCCTGAGGGCGCCCTCTCGCATGCCTTGCCTAAAACCGGGCGATTATTTGGGGAATATCTCGGGCTCCGCTTGTCGGGGAAGGGGAAGAACGCCGCGGGTAGAGTCCGGCGATGGGAGAGAACGTCTACTTCAGCCATCCCGCCTGCCTGGAGCACGATCCGCGGCAGGGGCTCTTCGGGCACCCGGAGCAGCCGGATCGGTTGCGGGCAATCGAGGCGGCGCTGGCGGAGCGCGACTGGCTGGGGTGGGAGCGGCGGGAGGCCCCGCGGGCGACCGAGGAGGAGCTGGCGCTCGTCCACCCGCGCGAGCACGTCGAGCGGATCCGCGACCTCTGCGCCTCCGGCGGCGGCCCGATCGACGCCGACACCTTCGCCGGCGAAGCCTCCTACGAGGCGGCGCTGCGGGCGGCCGGCGGTGCCTGCGAGATGGTCCGCGAGCTCCTGCGCGGCGACGCCGACCCTGGCTTCTGCGCCGTCCGCCCACCGGGCCACCACGCCGAGCCGGAGCGGGCGATGGGCTTCTGCCTCTTCGACAACATCGCCGCCGCCGCCGCGCTCGCCCTCGCCGAGCTTGGCCTCAACCGCGTCTTCATCGTCGACTGGGACGTCCACCACGGCAACGGCACCGCCGAGATCTTCCGGCGCCGCGACGACGTCCTCTTCGCCAGCATCCACCAGGGCGGGATCTTCCCCGGCAGCGGCGCCCTCGCCGACGCCGGCTCCGGCCCAGGCGAGGGATTCACGATCAACCTGCCGGTCCCGGCCGGCAGCGAAGAGGACATCTGGTTCTCCCTGCTCGAGCACATCGTGATCCCAGCCGCCGCCGAGTTCGAGCCGCAGCTGGTCCTGATCTCGGCCGGCTTCGACGCCCATCGCGACGACCCGCTCGCCGAGTGCCGCCTAGAGGCATCATCCTTCGCCCAGATGGCCTGCCAGGTCCGCGACGCGGCGATGGGCTGGGGCGCGCCCATAGGCGCCGTGCTCGAGGGCGGCTACAACCTTGACGCCCTCGCCGAGTCCACCATGGCGACGATGGCCGCGCTCGCCGGCGAGGGTGAGGCGGTCTCGGCGGCGCCGGAGCCGCTCGTCACCTCGCGCGCCGCCTCCCACGTCTCTCACTACTGGGAGCTCTAGGCCCCAGACCTTCCCCGACTATGGCGGACCCGAAATTCGTCCCGATCTTTGCCGAGCCGATCGAGCGCTACCGCTCGCTGCTGCCCGACGAGTACGAGGAGCTGCAAGGGGCAGCGCGCTGGGCGAAAGAGCGCTTCGCCGGCCGGGCGATCTGGAACATCAGCTCGACCGCCCGCGGCGGCGGCGTCGCCGAGATGCTGCGCTGCCTCCTTCCCTACGCCCGCGACGCCGGCGTCGACGTCCGCTGGGTGGTGCTGCGCGAGGGGCCGGAGTTCTTCACCGTCACCAAGCGCCTCCACAACCACCTCCACGGCGACCCCGGCGACGGCGGCGCCCTCGGCGAGGAGGAGCGGGCGCTCTACGAGTCGGCACTACGCGCCAACAGCGACGCGCTCGGCCCGCAGATGCAGAGCGGCGACGTCGTCTACCTGCACGACCCGCAGACCGCGGGGATGGTCCCAGCCCTGCGCGAGCGCGGCCTCGAGGTCGTCTGGCGCTGCCACATCGGCGTCGACCACCCGAACGAGATCGCCCGCGGCGCCTGGGACTTCCTCCGCCCCTACGTCGAGCAGGCGAGCGCCTACGTCTTCTCCCGCCACGACTACGTCTGGGACGGCCTCGACAAGGCGAAGGTCTGGTGCATGCCGCCGGTGATCGACCCCTTCTCGCCGAAGAACCAGGAATTCGCGCCGGAGACGACCACCGCGATCCTCAAGGCGATCGAGCTGATCCCCGACGGGCACGTCGGCGCGCCGCTCTTCGAGCGGACCGACGGCACCCCCGGCCGGGTCGAGCGCAAGGCCTCCGCGATCCAGGACGAGCCGGTGCCCGTGGACGCCAAGGTGGTGGCGCAGGTCTCACGCTGGGACCGGCTCAAGGACCCGGTCGGGCTGCTGCAGATGCTGGCCGACCACCTCGGCGACCCCGACCTCCACCTCGTCCTCGTCGGTCCCGACACCGGCGGCGTCAGCGACGACCCCGAGGGCGCCGCCGTCTACGAGGAAGCCGCGGCGACCTGGCGCGGTCTAGACCCCGCGCGCCGGCGCCGCGCTCACCTCTTCAGCCTGCCGATGCACGACATCGAAGAAAACGGGGCGATGGTCAACGCGATCCAGCGCCGCGCCGACGTCGTCCTGCAGAAGAGCATCGCCGAGGGCTTCGGCCTCACGGTCTCCGAGGCGATGTGGAAGCAGCGGCCGGTAATCGGCAGCCGCGTCGGCGGTATCCAAGACCAGGTCGTCGACGGCGAGACCGGGCTGCTGATCGACGATCCCCACGACCTCGCCGCTTGCGCCGCGGCGATCGAGACGATCCTCGGCGATCCGGGGCGTGCGCAGGCGATGGGCGAGGCCGGCCGCCAGCGGGTGATCGACCACTACCTGGCGATCCACCGCCTGCGCGAATACGTCGAACTGCTCAGCGGGCTGATCGACTGACGAAAACGCGCTGAGGGTGGCGCGCGAGGGATACCGGCCGCGGCACTACCAGCATCGGGCAGGCGGCGTTGTGGACGAGTTGCCTGGAGACCGAGCCGAGCAGGGTCCGGGCCAGCGGCCCGTGGCTGCGCGATCCGCTGACCAGCAGGTCGGCTCCGGCCTCCTCGCAAGCGCCGAGGATGGCCCGGGCAGGGACGCCGCTCAGCGCCCGTCCCGTAGCGTCCAAGCGCTCGTCGACTCCCTTCACGGTCCGCGTCACGATCGCTCCCGCCTCCGGAGGGATCGCCGGCGTGTAGCCGGCCGCGCCCGGGACCACCGTGGGCGGCGCGGAGACGGTGTAGACGACGATCTTCGCCCGGCAGGCGAGGGCGACCTCTTCTGCCCGTGCCAGCGCCGCTTTCGCTTCCGGCGTGTCGTCGTAGGCGACGGCGATCGTGCGGAAGGGGGCGTGCTCCTCGCTCGCGTAGCCGCTCGGCGCCACCAGCACCTCGCACGGGGCGCCGCTCAGAAGCCCGTCGGCGACGCTGCCGATCACAACCCGACCGACCATCCCCCGATGGGGAGAGCCGATGACGATCGTCTCGATCCCCTCCTTCTCGGCGACATCGTCGATCACCCCGGCGGCCGAACCGCCGCCGAAGGCGCGCGTCTCGACCGCCAGCTCGCCCAAGCCGTCCCCGGCCTCCTCGAACAGAAGCGAAGCCCGCTCGGCTTCCTCTTCCTCGAGGATCTCGTAAGGGACGGGCAGCGGCCCGTAGGGGAACACCGCCACCACGAGCACACCTGCATCGGTTGCCTCACCGAGCACCCGCGCCAACTCCGCTGCGTCCTGACTGCCGCGACTGCCGTCGTATCCCAGTAGAAGCCTCATGCGGCCAATCTAGGCTGGTCTCCCGGGACCTCCATCCGCACAACTCCACATGCCCGGCGGGGGCCTTTCTGCCGGCTCTGCCGCTAGGGCGACGCTAGGAGAATTGCAGGTCGTTATACGCTTGCATGGCTGGACGGTGAGGAACCGGCGGCCGCGGCGGTGGAGCGGACGGTCAAGCGAGAACGGCCGGCGATGAGCATCGCCCTGGCTGATTGCTTCGCCATTGCCTTGGCCGCGGGGGAGGAAGCCGAGCTGCTGACGGGAGACCCGGAGATCATCGACAAAGCAGATCAGCTGCCGTGCAAGGTCGTGGACCTGCGCCCGCGCTGAGCGGAAACCACATTCGACGGGGTGGGTTTCCCCGGATGGGCTGAGGCCGCCGCGAATGAAGACTGTGCGGCATGGAGAGCAGGCGGCCCGCGAAGGTACTGATCGTCGGTGGTGGCGTCGGCGCGCTGGAGGCGGCCCTGGCCCTCCGCGACATCGCTGGTGACAAGGTCCAGGTCGAGATCTGCGCCGGCCGCAACGACTTCGTCTACCGCCCCTTTGCCGTCGGCGAGCCCTACGGGGCCTCGCGCGTCCTCCGCTACGACCTCGAGCAGCTGACCGACCACTGCGGGGCCGAGTTCCGGCTCGCCAACGTCGGCTGGGTCGACACCGCCCTGCGCTGCGCCCACACCCACGACGGCGACGAGATCCCCTACGACCACCTGATCGTCGCCTGCGGCGCCCGCCTGCTCTGGTCGGTGCCCGGCGCCGTCACCTTCTGGGGCGTCGCCGACGAGGGCGAGATGCAGGAAGTCGTCAACCGGCTGCGGGAAGGCCGGCTGCGGCGCGTGGTCTTCACGATGCCCGGCGGGCACGGCTGGGCGCTCCCGGCCTACGAGCTCGCTCTCCTCGCGGCAACGGAGCTGAAGCGCAGCGGCGTCACCGGCACCCAGCTGATGATCGTCACCCCCGAAGACGGGCCGCTGCAGATCTTCGGCCGGCGCGCCTCCGAGCAGGTCGACCGGCTACTCGCCGACCACGGCATCGAGGTCCTCACCGGAGCCCACCCGGTCAAGTACGAGGGCGGGCTGCTCTCGATCGTCCCCGGCGCCGACATCGAAGCCGACGCGGTCGTCAGCCTCCCCCGCCTGGAGGGTCGCCGGATCGAGGGCATCCCCTACGACGCCACTGACTTCATCCCCGTCGACGACCACATGCGCATCGCCGGCATCCCCCACGCCTACGCGGTCGGCGACGTCACCAGCTTCCCGGTCAAGCAGGGCGGCATCGCCACCCAGCAGGCCGACGTCGCCGCCGAAATGATCGCCGCCGAGCTCGGCTGCGACGTCGAGGCCAACCCGCTCGACCCGGTCCTGCGCGGCATCCTCTGGACCGGCACCAAGCCCCGCTACCTGTTCGGCTGGCTCGGCGGCGGCCACGGTGAAACCTCCGTCGCCAGCGAGCGCCCGCCGTGGCCGATCGACAACCCGAGCAAGCTGATCGGCCGCTACCTGACGCCTTTCCTCGCCCAGCTCGAGAGCGATGTACCAGTCACTGACGCCGGCTCGCTTTGAGTCGCTGATCCGCGAGTACCTGCACGGCAGCCACCTGCCGCCGCTCGGCGCTAGCGGGATTTCCCCGGCGTCGCTTCGCCATGAGCGGACCCCGGCGAAGCGGGAGCGTTTTCAGGTTTCGGCGGCGGGTTCGGCGTCGGAGGTTCCGGCGCCGCTGCCGGAGGGTTTGCCGGCGCTTCCTCCGGCGGCGCGTGGGTCGGGGTGACGGCGGGGCCGGCGCTGTCGGGCTGGTAGGCGGGTTCGGGAGGAGCGGAAGCTTCGGGGTGGCTCGGTTTGGCCGGGGTCACCGCATGGCCGCTGCCGTTGTCCGCGCCGGTCGTTTCGCCGTCGGCGGGTTTGTGACCCCCGGCGGTTTCCTGGCCATCGCCGGCGGCTTCGGGATGCTGCTTTTCGTGATCCTGGCCGGAGGGATGTTCCTCCTGCGGTCCCTTCGCCTCGGCGCTCACCTGCTCGTGCGGGTGGGGATGCTCGGGGTTATGAGCGGCGGCGGTGCCGTGGTGGGCGCCCGCGCCTAGACCGGGGACGGTCTGCGCATCGGTCGCGGCACCGCCCGCCCCCGCGGCCGCACCGTTGCCCGGCCGACTGCCGTTAGTGCTGCCGCCAAGGCTCTGCCCGGAATCCACTCCCTCGGCGTTGCTGCCGGATCCCGCCGCTGCGCCAGCCGAACCGGCCGACGGCGATGCCGACTTCGGCGCTTGTTCCCCCGGCAGGCCGAGGTGGATGACTCCGCTACGGTCGGCGGCGGTCACCCCGATCGCCGCCACCACTGCCACCGTCGCCACGCCTTTTGCCGCCGCCGAGGCGCCGATCGTTTTCGCCGCGCCGCCGCCGAGGGTCGAGGCCAGGCCGCCGCCGGTCGCGGCGCCCTGGGAGCCGCCGCCGATCAGCCCGTGCAGCATCCCCGCCGCGGCAACAGCGGGCAGAGGCGCGAGCGCCGCCAGGTCGCGCTGACGGCTCTTCAGTTCCTCGCGGAAGGCCTGGCACTGGGCGCAGCTGCGCAGGTGGGCGCGGACGTCGCGGCGGCGGGTGACCCGGCCGTCGCCGTCGGAGAGCGCTTTGGTCACGCTGGTGCAGCTCATCTCACGCCCTTCCTCCATCTGCCGCAGGCTCTGGCGCGCCTCGTAGAGCGTCTGCCGGGCCACCGCGCCGGAGGTGTCCAAGGCGCTGCCGATCTCCTCGAACCCGAGCCCGGCCAGCTCCCGCATCACCAGCACCTCGCGCTGGCGCTCCGGCAGTTCCTTCAGGTCGGTGAGCAGCCGCCGCAGCCGTTCCCGCGTCGCCGCGTCCTCGGCCAGGCCGTAGCCCGGCGCGACCTGCTCGACGTCGAGCTCGCGCGTCTCCCGCCGCCGCCGGATCAGGTCGATCGCCTCGTTGTGGGCGATCCGGTAGAGCCACGGCTTCAGTTCGATCTTGCGTTCCTCGCCCGGCAGCGCCCGCAGCACTTTGATCATCGTGTTCTGCAGCGCTTCGGAAGCGTCGTCCGGGTTGCCGACGATCGCCAGGCAGAAGCGGTAGAGGCTCTGGTGATAGCGATTGAAGATCGCCGCGAAGGCGCGCTCGTCCCCGCCGACCGCACGCCGGGTCAGCCGCTCGTCGGAGAGGAGGCGCGAAAACGGTGCCGCAACGGCCTCGCTCATAGCCGAATCTTCCCATCCCAGGCCATCTGTTCCTACTAATGGGCATTTCAGTCATCCCTTAAACGGGCGCCCCTCGAGACTGTCAGCGCATTTCCGGATGGGCCTGACGGATCGGGGTCATCCTCGTTTTGTTAAGGAAATCGATCCAAATGCGGGCAGTTTGCGCCCGCCGGAAACAGGAGGAACCCACCGTGGTCGGAGCTTTGATCGGACTTCTCATCATCGTCGCGATCGTGCTGGTGCTGCTGAAGGTCGCGGTCGCCGGTGGCATCCTCGGCCTGATCGCCCTGATCCTCCTAATCCTCCTCCTGCTCGGCCGCCTCTAGCCCCCCCTTGCGAACTGCATCAAATTTCCTCCCTGCTGGGTAGGAAAAGTGATGCAGTTCGGATCTTTGGGTAGGGAAGATGAACCTATGGCTGATCTCGTCCTCGGTCCGCTGCTGCGCCATGTCTCCGAAACCCAGGCGACCGTCTGGGTGGAGACCGACGAGGCCTGCGAGGTAGAGGTGCTCGGGCACCGCGAGCAGACCTTCCGCGTCGAGGGCCACCACTTCGCGGTCGTCTGCATCGAGGGCCTCGAGCGGGCCTCGCGCTACGAATACGAGGTCCGGCTCGACGGCGAGGTGCGCTGGCCGGAACCGGGCTCCGAGCTGCCGCCGAGCGCGATCCGCACCATCAACGCTGATAAGGAGCTCGACATCATCTTCGGCTCCTGCCGCGTCGCCGTCCCCCACGAGGCGCCCTTCACCGAACCGAAAGACGAGACTGAAGAGGGCCACGAGGTCGACGCCCTCTGGGTCCTGGCGCGGCAGATGTGCGCCGGCGAGCGCGACGACTGGCCCGAGCAGCTCTTCCTCCTCGGCGACCAGGTCTACGTCGACGAGGGCTCGCCGAAGACGCGCAAGAAGATCAAGGAACGCCGCGGCACCGACACCCCGCCCGGCGACGAGGTCACCGACTTCGAGGAGTACACCTGGCTCTACGAGGAGAGCTGGCAGGAGCCGCTGATCCGCTGGCTCTTCTCCAACGTCTCGGTCTCGATGCTCTGGGACGACCACGACATGAGCGACGACTGGAACATCTCCCGCTCCTGGCTGCTGGAGATGCAGGCGAAGTCCTGGTGGCACCGGCGTGCGGTCGGCTGCATCGCCAGCTACTGGATCTACCAGCACCTGGGGAACATGTCCCCGAGCGAGCTCTCCGAGGACGACCTCTACCAGCGGGTCCGCGGCAACCAGAAGGCCGAGGAGGAGATCTTCCCCTGGGCGCACAGCATCCAGTCGACCGGCGCCGGCGTGCGCTGGAGCTTCTGCCGTGACTTCGGCCCGACCCGGGCGGTCTTCATCGACTCCCGCGCCGGCCGGGTACTGGAGGAGGACCGCCGGGCGATGGTCGACGACGAAGAGTGGGAGTGGATCGTCGAACACTGCGAGGGCGACTTCGACCACCTGCTGATCTGCACCACCGTCCCCTGGCTCCTCTCCCCCGCCTTCGATCGGCTCGAGGCCTGGAACGAGCAGGTCTGCAACGGCGCCTGGGGGAAGCCGCTCGCCTGGGCGAGCGAGAAGCTGCGCCGCGAAGTCGATTTCGACCATTGGGCGGCATTCGGCGAGTCCTTCGCGAAGCTGCGCGACCTCCTGCACGAGGTCGCGAGCGGCAAGCGCGGCAAGGCCCCGGCCTCGATCGTCGTCCTCTCCGGCGACGTCCACCACGCCTACCTAAGCGAGGCCGGCTACCCCCGCAATGGCGACGACAACGACCGCGCCCCGATCTACCAGGCGGTCTGCTCCCCCTACCGCAACCCGCTGGACGAAAACGAGCGCCGCGTCGTCCGCGCCGCCTTCGGCAAGCCCTTCATCGCCTTCGCCAACCTCCTCGCCAAAGCCGCCGGCGCCCCCGACCCCGGGATCCGCTGGCGCACCCTCGACGGCCCCTACTTCGACAATCAGGTAGCGAGCCTCCACCTCGACGGCCGCCAGGCCTGGGCCCGCCTCGACAAAACCGTGCCGGGCGAAGAGGGCAAGGAGGCCCTCGAAGAAAGCTTCTCCCGCCAGCTGGCCTAGTTATTTAGAGGACGATCTGGGTAGAAGCCCTGCGTCTGATGGAGGCGACGGGTTGAGCATCGAACGGGTGAGATGGCTGCTGGGCGGGCTTGCGGCAGCGCTGCTGCTCGCGCTGACGGTGGTGCCGGCGGCGCGGGCGGACTTCAGTTCGCTCTACGGCGGCGACGTGCCCTGCACGGCGCAGGCCTCGAACGGCGACGTTCGCCTCTGCTCCGGCAAAACGACGACCTGGGATGGGGCCACGAAGATCGACCTCGACGTCGTCCTGCCGCCGGCCCCGAGCGGCGGCGAAGACGGGCCCTACCCGGTGATCGGGCTCTTCCATGGCTGGGGCGGCGAAAAGATCGGCCTCGAGGACCCGCGGGTCCAGGGGTGGGCCGAACGCGGCTATGCGGTCTTCAGCATGAGCGATCGCGGCTGGGGCAACTCCTGCAGCAAAACCGACCCTGAATTCCTCACCCCCGCCTGCGCCCAGGGCTTCAACCACCTGATGGACGATCGCTACGAAGTCCGCGACGCCCAGTACCTGATCTCCGTTCTCGCTGACGAAGGCGTCGCCGAGCCGAAGAAGATCGGCGCCACCGGCGTCTCCTACGGCGGCGGTATGTCGATGGCGCTGGCGACGCTGCGCAACCGGACGATGCTCCCGAACGGCGACCTCGTCCCCTGGGAAAGCCCCGGCGGCAAGGAAATGGAACTGGCGGCGGCGGTGCCGCAGTGGCCCTGGACCGACCTCGCCTACTCGCTGATGCCCAACGGCAGCAACCTCGACTTCGCCGCCGACAATCCCTACAAAGGGCCGGAAGGAAAAGGCCGGATCGGGATCGAGAAGGCCTCCTTCGTCAGCGGGCTCTATGGGACCGGCCTGGCGGAAAGCAATTACTCGCTGACCGACAAAGAAGCGGACCTGAACGGCTGGTACACGCTGATCAACAGCGGCGAGCCCTACGAGCCGAAACCGCAAGCCCAGGAAATCCTCGACCAGATCACCACCTACCACTCCTCTTACTACATCGATCACAGCCAGCCGCCGGCGCCGCTGCTGATCCAGAACGGCTGGAACGACGACCTCTTCCCGGTCGACGAGGCGGTCCGCTTCTACAACCGCACCCGCGCCCAGTATCCCGGCGACCCGATCTCGCTCTTCCTGATGGACGACGGCCACGCCCGCAGCCAGAACAAGGCCGCCGACGCGGCGCTCTTCCTGCAGCGCGAGAATGCCTGGTTCGACCACTACCTGAAGGGCGAAGGCAGCGCCCCGACTTCGAGCGTCGAAGCGCTGACCACGACCTGCCCGAAAGCATCCGCCTCCGAAGGCCCCTACAAAGCCGACAACTGGGAAGACCTCTCCCCCGGGGAGATCCAGCTCGACGGCGTCGCCGCGCAGACGATCGTGCCCGGAGCGGGCGACCCCAACATCGGCAAAGCCTTCGACCCGATCGCCGGCAGCGGCGCCTGCGCCACCGCGTCGGGGGCCGACCAGGCCGGGGTCGCCAATTACCGCCTGCCGGTGCCGGCGCCCGGCTTCACCCTGCTCGGCTCGCCGACGATCACCGCCGACATCGCCACCACCAACGTCGACTCCGAGCTCGCCGCCCGCCTGCTCGACGTCCTCCCGAACGGCGAAGAGCGGCTGGTAGCGCGCGGGCTGCTGCGGCCGGGCAACGGCGGCGCCGCGGTGGTCTTCCAGCTGCACCCGCAGGGCTATCGCTTTGCCGGCGGCGACACCGCGAAGCTCGAGCTCCTCCCCTCCGACGCCCCCTACGCCCGCCCCTCGAACCTGCAGACCCCGATCACCGTCTCCAACCTGCGGCTGCGGCTGCCGGTGCTCGAGCAGCCGGGCTCGCTCGCCGGGCTCGTCAAGGCGCCGAGCGACCCGCGCACCGGCCCCGGCTCGCAGGCGAACGGGCCTAGCGGCGGCGGTTCCAAGGCCGGGACCGCCTCCTTGGTCAGACGGCTGCTCGCCGGACGGCGCGTCGTCACCCTCCGCCTCGCCTGCACGGGCGGTCCCTGCAACGGCCGGGTCCGCCTCGCCTCCGGCAAGCGCATCCTGGCGAGCCGCCACTACTCGATCGCCGCCAACCGGACCGCGAAGCTGCACCTTCGCCTGACCAAAGCGGGCCGCACGCTAGTCAGCTCACGCTCGCAGTCAGGGGCCCGGACGCTCAAGGTCCGGGTCACGCTGGAAGACGCCGGCCGCGGCGCCCCGCTGAAGCTAAGCCGCAGCCTCCGCCTCTACCGGCACTCGTAGCCCTTCGCGCCGCCGCTCCCAGACCGTCCAGGTGCCCATCACCACGCCGGCGTAGACCCAGCCGAGGGCGACGTCGAAGAAGTAGTGCTCGCCCGTGGCCATCAGGGTCACCGCCATCGCCAGCGGATAGAGCAGCAGGAGCGGCCGCAGCCGCTTGCGCCGCACCCGCCCCCAGAGGAACAGCGCTACCAGCGTCGTGATCGCCGAGTGCAGCGAGGGCACCGCGGCGACCATGTTGGCAGTCCCCTGCCCCTTCGAGAAGAGCGAAGCGGTGCCGACGCTCAGCACCTTCCAGCCGTCCCCGGTCGTCCGGTGGACTTCCCCAATCAGCCCCATTTCGCTCGCCATCCAGGGCGGCGCTGCCGGAAAGGCGACGTAGGTGGCAAGCCCGGCCAGCGAGAGCGTCACCAGCCGCCGTGTGAAGCGCTGGAAGCCGAGCCGGTCGCGCGCCCAGAGCCAGCCGGCAAGGGCGAAGGGGACGATGAAGTAGGAGGTGTAGACGAGGGTGAAGGCGACGTCCCACCACTGCACCGACCCCGGCTCGTAGATGTGGCGCTGCAGCCAGACCGTCGGCACTTCGCCGAAGATCGCGCGGTCGAAGTCGATCATCGGGTGGTAGTGGACGCCGATCCCAAGCGAGTCCGCCACCCCGCGGGTGAGGTCGTAGATCCAGAGCACGGCGACGATCGGCAGCCAGTCGAGCAAGAGCCAGCCGATTTCCCGCGGCGGGCGCCCGAGCGAGAAGCAGGCGAGGGCGCCGCAGGTCCAGAGGATCACCAGCTCCCGCTGCACCGGCACCCCGTAGTGCGCGCTCCAGACGATCAGGGCGACGAAGTAGAGGGCAAGCGCGTAGCGACGCAGCAGCCCCCAAGAGGCGAAGCGGAAGGCAGCGGTCCGCCCGCCCCTGATCTCAGCAAATTCACCAGTGGCCACGACCGCCATGCTATGGCGGCGGCCGGAAGCCGTGCAGCTAACAGGCTGCGGTGAGGCGGGTTTCCGCCCGCCGCAGCGCCGCGACGCGGTGGCGCTTGGCCGCAGCCAGGCGCCTGTGCGCCTTCGGCCCGGTGGCGCGGGCGAGCTTCAGCCTCGCCCGTTTCAGCGCCGCCACGGCCTTGGCCCGGCCGGCCTGGGCTGCGGCACAGGCGTCTGCTGCCGGCGGCAGCGGTGCCTGCGCGGGAGGCGCGTTACCGGATGAGCCACCGCCACCGGATCCCGTGCCGCCTTTGTCGCCGGGCGAATCTTCTTTTTCCTTTTCTTCGGAGCCAGGACCTTCACCGGGCCCGCCAGGGAGGACCTTGATCGTCCTCTGGGCGCTAACGCGGTAGCCCAGCTCCTCGGCGCCGGCGGCCGTCAGCTGGTATTCCCCCGGCGCGTCATAGACGTGCGCGGCGGTGGTGCCGGCGACTTCTTCGCCGTCGCCGAAGTCGATCGTCGGCGAGTAGAGGCCCGCGGTCGGGGTCGAGACTTCGACTTCTTCACCGACCGTCGCTTCCAGCGGCGCTTCCAGTTCGACCGCCGGCAGCCCGTCGGCGTCATAGCCCGCCGCCTGCACCACGTAGCTCCAGCAAGGTTCTGATTTGCTGCTTTCGCACGACACTTCTTCGCTGCTGGTCCAGGTCGCGGTGGCGTCCCCGTCGGCCGCCGTCGAGCTCCCGGGGGCGTCGAGGACGATGTGGGCGTCCATCGCCTGCTTGCCTTCTTCGGAGAGATCGACCGGCGCTTCCCATTCTTCGGCGGCGGGCCGGTAAGCGGCCTGGACGAGGTTCGTCGTCCCGTCCCAGCGCTCCCAGATCACCGAGGCGTTGCCGTGGCTGTCGAAGACGGCGTCGTTGGGGAAGCCGTTGCCGCCGTCAGCCGACAGCGCGACAGGTTCTTCCCATTCTTCGCCGAGGGGCATGTACGCCGCGTGGACGATGTCCGAGGCTCCCAGTTCCCCCGTATTGCCGGACCAGGCGGCGAGCGCATTGCCGTCGAGGTCGATCGCCGCCTGCGGCGATTCGACTTCTTCGCCCGGGGCGGAGGCGTCAGCGGGCTCCCCCCATTCGCCGCCGTGGAGCCGGTAGGCAGCCCGGAGTCGTTCTTCACCTTCGTCTTCGCCCTGCCAGACCACCAGCGAGTTGCCGTTGCCGACTACGCCGCCGGAGATGGCGACGTGCGGGTTGCCGCCTTCTTCCCCCGGCGCGGAGACCACCGTCGCTTCGCCCCATTCACCCTGTTCGGGTCGGTAGGAGCTTTCGACGACGTCGTGGGACCCGTCGTAGTGCATCCAGACGGCAGTCGCGTCGCCGCGGCCGTCCATCGCCGCCTGCGGAGTGAAGCTTTTGCCTTCGGAGAGCGGGATCGGTTTCCCCCATTCACCGAGGAAGCCGCGGAACGAGCTCATCACGGTTTCTTCCTGCACCCAGACGATCGTGTTGTTGCCTTCCCAGTCGACCGCCAGGAAGGGTTCGGGGTCGAAACCCTGGGCGAATTCCGAGACCTCGACCGGTTCGGACCAGCTGCCACTGGGGGCGCGGCTGGTCGTTTCGATGACGACGTCCGATCCGGCGCTTCGCTCCCAGTCCACGGTCCAGTTGCCGTTGCGGTCGACGACGACCTGAGGCGAGGTCGCTTCGGCCAGGGTTTCCGGCGTTTCCCAACTCTGACCCGCCGGCCGGAACGACGTCTCGACCACGTTGGCGGTCCCGTTCCAGCGAGTCCAGACCGCGGTGGCGTTGCCTTCGGAATCGAGGGCGACGTCGGGAGTGGCGATGCTTTCGCTCGCTTCAGAGATATCGACGGGCGGCAGCCATTCCGCCTGGGCCGCCGGCGCCAGCAAGGCAGCCGTGCACAAGAGCGCGCCCACCAGCATCCCAATCGCTCTCCCTCTCCCCATCATCTCGTTCCGACTATATGGACAGAGCGCCAAGGTTTCCAATTAATAGAAGACGCGGGTGAACTCGGCGAGCTGGGAGCGTAGGTCCGTTAGGGTCCGAGATCAAGATGGTCGACACTCCCTGGGGAGCTTCCGAGTCGTTGCGCAGCCGGATGCTTCCCCCCGGCCCCGTACCCCTGCGAGCGACGTCGCGCAGAACCAGCGCGAACGTCTCTTCGGAGCGATGGTCGCCAGCGTCGCCACTCGCGGTTACGCGGCGACGCGGGTCACCGACCTGATCAAGCTCTCCGGGGTCTCCCGCCGCAGCTTCTACGACCTCTTCCCCGACAAGGAGGCGTGCTTCCAGGCGGTGGTCCGGGAGATCGTCGCCAACTCGATGTCGCTGACCGAAGAGTTCGCGGGCGAGGACGGCGATCGCTCCCGCCGTCGCTTCCAGGCGCTGACCGAGATCGTCGTCGGGCAGCCCGCAGCCGCCCGCCTCTGCCTACTCGAGGCCTACGCCGCCGGCCCCGAGGCGCTGGAGCCGCTCGAAGCAGCCCGGGTGACGCTGGAACGGCGGCTGCAGGCCGGGGTAGCCGAGTCGCCCCAGCGGGCGGGCATGTCGCCGGAAATGGTCAGCGCCCTGCTGGGCGCCGCGCGGCGGTGCTGCCGGCCTTCCGCCGCCAGCCCGAGTGGCCGAGCGCGGTGCGCGCGGCTTTCGGCGCCTTGTTCAACTTCCTCGCCTCCCGGCCGGCCCTCGCCCATCTGGTGATGGTCGACGTCTACGCCGCCGGAGCGGAGGCGCTGGAGCAGCGCGAAGCGGCATTGCGACCGTTGACGGCAATCCTCGAGGGGGCACGGCAGCCCTCCCCGCAGGTGCCGCCGATCGCGCTGGAGGCGATCTTCGGCGGCATCTACTGGCTGGCAGACAAGCAGGTGCGGGAAAGCGGATCGGAGAGCCTCTCCGCCCTCGCCCCCCTCTGCACCTACCTCGCCCTCGCCCCCTTCATCGGCGCCGAGCAGGCAAGCGAAGTAGCCAATGGGGACGGCCGCTCGCGCACCACCTCCGACGTCTTCCAGGGGCTGATCCGCGAGCGGGCGAAAATCCTGATCGAGAGCGCCGAGTGGGAGCGGATCGCCCTCCCCGAGCGGGAGAAGATCTCGGCCCACATCGGCTACATCGTGCTTGAGGAGATCGCCCAGTCGGTGCGGGCGGGCCTCTTCGACCGCCGCCCCGAGCGGGTCCTCATCCACGTACCGGGGGTCGTCGACGAACAGGGATGGCTGGAGCTGTCGAAGATCCACGACGAGGCGCTTGCCGCCAGCCTCGAGGCCGTGGAGCGAGCGAAGGAGCGGCTGCGCGAGTCAGGCGGGGAGAGCCTGGACGTCCGCAGCGTCCAAACCCTCTTCGAGGTGCCGAAGCGACCCGAGTAAGGCGCCGGCGGCGGCGCTATTCGAGTTCGAAGCTGGTCAGGTCCTGCCCGTAGATCGGGCTGACGATCAAGTTTTCGAGGTTGACGCGATCGGAGACGAAGGTGCCGAGCGAAAGGGTGCCGAAGGGCGCCCACGGCGCCTGTTCCATCACTTCCTTGTCGAGCTCGGCGTATTCGGCTTCCTGCTTCGGGCCGAGCTGTTCCTGGCTGAGCCTCTTGATCTTCGCGTTGATCGCGGGCTGGTCGAACATCGCCCAGTTGGTGTTGCCAGCCGGGATGATGCTTTCGCCCGACAGCTGCGGCTGGAAGTAGTCGTTGGGGTGCGGGTAGTCGAGCAGCCAGTTGCTCCAGCCGGCGTCGAGGTCGGGGGTGCTGGTGTTGCTGATCACGGTGAAGTAGGTCGAGGCGCTGATCTCTTTCAGCTTGACGTCGAAGCCGAGCTGCTTCAGCACGCCTTCGAAGTATTCGCCGGCTTCGTTGTTCGGCGTCAGGTTCAGGGTCCAGACCGTCACCTGGCGGTCGCTCGGGTGGGCCTGGGCGATCAGTTCCTTCGCCTTCGCGAGGTTGTGCGGATAGAGCTCGAACTTTTCGTAGCCCGGCATCTGCGACGGCAGCACCTGCTGGGTCGGCTTGACCGTGCCGGCGTAGATCCGTTCCAGCGCCGCCGGGTCGAGCGCGTAGTTGACCGCTTGGCGCACGCGGACGTCGTCGAAGGGCGGCTTCTGCGTGTTCAGCCAGAAGTAGTAGACGCTGATCGTCGGCACCTCGCGG
>Ga0157371_10001997_pt1 | contig 20174 bp, 18 predicted proteins | sample C45metaG_FD_113462 | JGI IMG/M metagenome (GOLD analysis project Ga0157371, IMG submission 113462) | Corn rhizosphere microbial communities from Kellogg Biological Station, Michigan, USA - C4-5 metaG | ecosystem: Host-associated > Plants > Roots > Rhizosphere > Soil | place: USA: Michigan...
CAACGGTTTCCTGTTCGACGGTTTCCCGCGCACCATTCCTCAGGCTGAAGCCCTGGTGAAAGCCGGCGTCGAGCTGGACCACGTGTTGGAAATCGACGTTAAAGACGAAGACATCGTTCAGCGTATCGCTGGCCGTCGTGTTCACGAGGCCAGCGGTCGCGTGTACCACATCGTCTACAACCCGCCGAAAATTGCCGGTAAAGACGACATCACCGGTGACGAGCTGGTGCAGCGCAAAGACGACACCGAAGAAACCGTGCGTCATCGTCTGTCGGTCTACCACGCCCAGACCGAGCCTCTGGTGAAGTTTTACCAGGAGCTGTCCGCTGCTCAAGGCAAACCGAAATACAGCCACGTCGAAGGCGTTGGCTCGGTTGAAGCGATCACCGGCAAGGTGCTTGAAGCACTGAGCTGAAAAGTCTGATCGGCTTCATCTTCTACGGCCCGCTTGCGGGCCGTAGTTGTTTATACTGGCGCACTTTTTCTGACCTCTCTTACGGATACATCGATGAGCACCTTGCTGGCCCTGGACACCGCGACTGAAGCTTGCTCCGTTGCCTTGCTGCATGAAGGCAAAGTCACGAGCCATTACGAGGTGATCCCGCGCCTGCATGCGCAGAAGCTGTTGCCGATGATCCAGCAATTGCTTGCCGATGCCGGGACCACGCTGCAAGCGGTCGATGCCATTGCATTCGGTCGTGGGCCAGGCGCATTCACCGGTGTGCGAATCGCCATTGGCGTGGTGCAAGGCCTGGCGTTTGCGCTGGATCGCCCGGTGCTGCCGGTGTCCAATCTGGCGGTGCTGGCACAGCGGGCGTATCGCGAACACGGCGTGAGCCAGGTCGCGGCCGCCATCGATGCGCGGATGGACGAAGTGTATTGGGGTTGCTACCGCGAAACAGCGGGGGAGATGCGTCTGGTCGGCAAGGAAGCGGTAGTGGCCCCGGAAGCGGCGGCATTGCCTGCCGACGCCAGCGGCGATTGGTTTGGCGCGGGCACTGGTTGGGGTTATGCCGAGCGCATCGCCGTCAGCCTCGCCGGGCAAGACGCGGGCATGCTGCCTCACGCCGAAGACCTGCTGACGCTGGCGCGGTTTGCCTGGGAACGCGGTGAAGCGATTGTGGCGGATGAAGCGCAGCCGGTTTATCTGCGCGATAAAGTGGCGACGCCCAAGGCGCGTTGATCCTTGAGATCGGATCGGTCCCATCGCCAGCAGGCTCGCTCCCACAGGGGTTAGCGCAGGTCCTGCGGGAGCGAGCCTGCTCGCGATGGCGATCTGCGCAACGCAGCCAATCGTCGATTTTCTCTCCGGCGTTTAAACCTTTTTGTCTTTATGTGTTCTAGTTATCACTCGGCGGTTTGCGAAGTGGGATATGTGCCACTAAACTGCCATTACTGATACCGGACATGTACTCATGCGTATAGACGGCCTTTCCTCCCAGTCGTACCCCATCAAGCGCAAACCCCGCAAAGGGCCTGTGGCAGATGACGACAACGTCGATATCGACGGTGAGCTGGAGATTCCGTCCGAAGAGCAACTGGCCGCCCGTGCTGCCAAAGCCTCCGCGCAACGCCTGAGCAATCTCCCGGCTCGTCAGCAAGATATGATCTACCATCGCGCCATGAGCAAAAGCGTCGCCACGGCACTCGCCAGCTACCTGAGCACCGCCGGGTTTGTCGATTGGGATTCAGGTGTGCTGGGCCTCGACCTTTACATCTGATGCTACTGCCTTACTACCTCGGTTGCCCGTCCTGGAGTGAAAACGCCTGGCGCGACTATCTTTATCCGCCCGACGCCAAACCCGCCGAGTTTCTGAATCTTTATTCCCAAGTATTTAACGCCGTAGAAGGCAACACGACCTTCTACGCGAGCCCGGCTGCCAGCACCGTGCAGCGTTGGGCTGAAATTCTGCCCGAGCATTTTCGCTTCACCGCCAAGTTCCCCGGCGATATCAGCCACGGCGGTGACCTGCGCGAACAACTGACCGCCAGCGAAACCTTCCTGCAATTGCTCAGCCCGTTGGGCGAGCGGGTGTCGCCGTTGTGGCTGCAATTATCGAAAAACTTCACACCGCAACGATTGCCCGAACTCGCCGCCTTCATCGATGCGGTGGAGCGACCGTTAGCCGTGGAAGTGCGCCACAACGAATTTTTCGCCAAAGGTGACAGCGAGCGAATGCTCAACCGCCTGTTGCGCGACCGTGGCGTCGAGCGAATCTGCCTTGATCCGCGCGCATTGTTCAGTTGCACCTCAACCGATCCCTCGGTGCTGCACGCGCAATCGAAAAAGCCCAACGTACCGCCGCGCCCGGCAGCGTTCACCCAATTCCCGCAGGTGCGCTTCATCGGCCATCCGCAGCTTGAAGCCAACGATCCGTTTCTGGTGCCGTGGGTCGAGAAAATCGCCTTGTGGATCGAAGAGGGCCGTACGCCGTACATCTTCCTGCACACTGCCGATAACCTGCTGGCGGCCAGGCTGGCGCAACGTTTTCACGCACAACTGATGCTGCGTTTGCCTGGCTTGGCGCCGCTGCCTGAGCTATACAGAGAACCCGCCGCCGAGCAACTTGGCCTGCTCTGAGGCGGATTCGTTCCCCTTCTCAGGAGCCTGCCAATGGATGCGCAAACCCTTCGAGCCCAGGCGTTCAAAGCACTGCACGAACGCGAGGGCGCTTTTGTCATTCCCAACCCGTGGGACGCCGGCTCGGCGAAAATGCTCGCCAGCCTGGGTTTCGAAGCGCTGGCGACCACCAGTGCCGGTTATGCCTTTTCCAATGCACGCCCCGATGGCGGATTGTCGCTGGAGGACACCCTGGCGAACGTTCGGGCGATTGTCGCGGCGACTGATTTGCCAGTAGCGGTGGACCTGGAAAACGGCTTCGCGGACGACCCGGCCGAATGCGCACAGAGCATTTTGCGGGCAGCCGAGGCCGGTGCCGTCGGTGGCTCGATCGAGGACGCCACCGGCCGTGAAGAGGCGCCAATCTACTGCTTCGAACATGCCGTGGCGCGTATCGAAGCGGCTGTGGCCGCGGCGCGCAGCTTGCCTTTCCCGTTCATGCTGACCGCTCGCGCGGAGAACTTCCTGCACGGCAATCCTGATCTCGCCGACACCATTCGCCGCTTACAGGCCTTCGCCGAGGCCGGCGCCGACGTGTTGTACGCGCCGGGTTTGCGCAGTGCTGAGGATGTGTTGGCGGTGGTTCGCGCCGTGGCACCGAAACCGGTCAACGTGTTGATGTCCGGCGGGCTCAAGCTGACAGTCGAGCAGTTGCGCGAGATGGGCGTAAAACGCATCAGCGTCGGTTCGGCGCTGGCGTTGGCTGCCTATGGCGAGTTTTTCCGCGCCGCTGAAGAGATCAAGACGTCGGGCACGTTCGGGTTCACGTCGCGGTCCATGCCGTATGCGAAGGCCAATCAATTGTTCAAAGGCTGACGGTGCGGTTTCGCTGGTGGCTGTTGCTGGTGCTGTTGATCATCGGTGCGGTAGCCGCGAGCGTCTGGCGCGGCTGGATCTTCGTACCGCCCCAGTGGAACCCTTGGGCCCCGCTGGATGTGAGGGCCGCCCCGAACCTGCTGACGCGCTACAAACTGATGCGCCTGCGCGATGACCCACAGTTGTGTGACCAGGCCTTGAGCACCTCGGGATTGCGCTTCATGCATCAAGCCGACAGCCCCGACGCCGCGTGTCCATTGCTCAACCCCTTGCGCGTGCAGGGCGGCGATGTGGCGCTGAGCAGCAGCTTCCTCGCCAGTTGCCCACTGGCAGTAGCGTTTGCCCTGTTCGAACACCATGCGCTGCAACCCGCCGCACAAGCGGTCTACGGGCAGGCTGTCAGCCGCGTCGACCATCTGGGCAGTTTTGCCTGTCGCAATGTCTACGGGCGTGAGAACGGCCGGCGCAGCCAGCATGCCAGCGCCGATGCACTGGACATTGCCGGTTTCCGCCTGGCCGATGGCCGTTCCATCAATGTGCTCAGGGATTGGCCGAAGGATAATCAGGATGCGCGGTTTTTACGTCAGGTCCGCGATGGCGCCTGCGATATGTTCAGTGTGGTGTTGAGCCCGGACTACAACGCCGCCCATCGCAATCACTTTCATGTCGATGTCGGGCCGTGGTGGATGTGTCGCTAAGCGCCTGTCGTTGAAAGTCAGGCGGCGATGCGCAGGTTCTGCAGCACGATCGGGCGAGCCCAGCCGATATCGAAATCGAAGTTTTTTTGTTGCTCGACCAGTTCTTCGGGCGAGAACGGCGGGAATGGCTTGTCCAGCAGGTCCATCTCGAATTCGGCGATCGGCAAGTGCAGCGGTCGCGGTTGTGGCGCCGGGCCGGCTTCCGGGGCTTGCTGGCCGGCGGTGAGCACGATCGGACGAACCCAGCTGCTTTCGAAGTCTTGCTGTTTTTGCTGGGCGACGATTTCTTGTGGTGGGAACGGTGGGAAAGGCTTGTCGGCCAGGTCCATCTCGAACTCGGCAATAGGCAGGAACAGCGGCTCGGGTGGCTTGACCTCGGTTTCTTTCACATCGCATTCGCGCTGGCTGACGATGTGCGCCAGCAGCTCGCTGCCGACGGTCGGCTCGACCGGGCTTTCGAGGTCAACCGGCGGGAAGGTGCCACACGCCGGCACCACATCACTCGACTGATCGGCCAGGGCCTGGGCAAAAAAATCCTGCCACAGGTGACTGACGCCGCTCAGTGCTTGAGAGTTTCGCAGACCATAATCGCCATGACGCGAAATGTAGCCTACGGATGTGGATTGAATGCCTGACATTTTTCTCGGTCGACGCTCAGCTCTGGCAAAATGCTCGTTAGTTTTGTTATCGGCCGTTTTTGCCGATCATTAATTTTTTGAGCGTGTTTTCCCATGATTGAGCAACCTGCGGCCTGCCGCATCCATGTCGAGGCGTCAGCCCCGGCATTTCAGCCACAAGCCGAGCAATGGGCCGAACGCCTGGGCCTGCCTTTGCAAGTGGATGACGGCGAGTTTGCCTTGCAGGTGGGCGAGCAGGGATTGCAGCTGCAACAGCTCGGGCCGGACGCGCCGGGGCCGGTGCGGGTGGACTTCGTCGAAGGGGGTGCTGCGCATAGGCGGTTGTTCGGTGGGGGCACCGGGCAGATGATCGCCAAGGCGGTGGGTATCGCCCAGGGCGTGCGTCCACGGGTGCTGGATGCCACGGCGGGGCTGGGCAAGGATGCGTTTGTGCTGGCGAGCCTGGGCTGCGAGATGAGCCTGATCGAGCGCCAGCCGCTGATTGGTGCGTTGCTGGAAGACGGTCTGGCCCGTGGCGCGGAAGATTTCGACGTGGCACCTATCGTGGCGCGAATGAAGTTGCTCAAGGGCAATTCGATCGAGGTAATGCGCAATTGGGAAGGGGAGCCGCCCCAGGTGATCTACCTCGACCCGATGTTTCCGCACCGTGAGAAAACAGCGTTGGTGAAGAAGGAAATGCGCCTGTTCCGACCGTTGGTGGGTGATGACCCGGATGCGCCGGCACTACTCGAAGCTGCGTTGGCACTGGCCAGCCATCGGGTAGTGGTCAAGCGTCCGCGCAAGGCGCCTTGCATTGAAGGGCCGAAACCGAGCCATGCGCTGGATGGCAAATCCAGCCGCTATGACATTTACCCGAAGAAAGCGCTCAAGCCCTGATTCAACACTGATCGTTCCCACGCTCTGCGTGGGAATGCCTCAACGGACGCTCCGCGTTCTGCTGTTGAAGGGACGCGGAGCGTCCCGGGCTGCATTCCCACGCAGAGCGTGGGAACGATCATCGCTAGGGCCGATAAGCCCGCATAAACAACCCCACCACTTCCCGCACATGTTCCTCGGCCGCATCCCCGGTCAACCGCTCGCCGCAGCCATACAACAAGCGAAAATTCGCCGCGCCCTTGAGCAGGCAGAAAAAGTGCTCGGCCGCATTGCGCGGTTTATCGATACTCAGTGCGCCACTCTGATCCACCTTGGTCAGTAACCGCTCCATGCCATGCAGCATGCGCTGCGGTCCGGCTTCGAAAAAGATCAGGGAGAGTTTCGGGTCCTGGCTGCCCAGGGCCATCATCAGCCGATGCAGGTTCACCGATTCATCGCTGTTGATCAGCTGATGAAAACCGCGTGCGATATTCAACAGCACCGTTTCCACGGCGATGCCATCCGGCAATTCGAAAAACAGCGTCGGCAGCTGCTCTTCGCACTTGGCCATCACGGCAGCGGAAAACAACGTCTCCTTGTCGTTGAAATGGCTGTAGACCGTCAGTTTGGACACGCCGGCCTCAGCCGCCACCGCGTCCATGCTGGTATTGGCGTAGCCCTTGCTCAGAAACAGAATTTTCGCCGCGTCGAGGATGGCCTGGCGTTTGGCCAGATCCTTGGGGCGGCCCGGACCGTTGGGTGCTGAAAGATTGTTCGACATTCTTCGCTTTAATACTGGACTGGTGAGTTTGCTATTAATAACATACTGGCAAGTATAATTATTCCAAGCACCATTAGCGAAAGGTCCTTCACCATGTTCCGCTATGCCTTGCCCCTCGCGTTGCCAGTCAGTCTGGCGTTTTTATTGTCTGCGTGTGGCCATGAAGAGGCGCCTCAAGTCACCGTTCGCCCGGCAATGGTGGTGCAGGCAGAGCCTTCGGCCCAGGCAATGGAAAGCTACCCGGGTGAAGTGCGGGCTCGTTACGAGCCGGACCTCGCGTTTCGCATTGGCGGCAAAGTCAGCCGACGACTGGTCGAAGAGGGGCAGCGGGTCAAGGCCGACCAGCCTTTGGCGGAACTCGATCCGCAGGACGTACGCCTGCAACTGGAAGCCACCCGTGCCCAGGTTGCTGCCGCCGAGGCCAACCTGAACCTGGTGCGCGCCGAGCGTGATCGCTACAAAACGCTGATGGACCGCCAGATGGTCAGTCGCTCGCAGTACGACAATGCCGAAAACCTTTACCGATCCGGTGAAGCACGCCTCAAGCAAATCAAAGCCGAATTCAACGTGTCGACCAATCAGGCCAGTTACGCGGTGTTGCGTGCGCCTCAGGATGGCGTGGTGGCCAAGCGCGCGGTGGAAGTCGGGCAAGTGGTGGCCGCCGGGCAAACCGTGTTTACCCTCGCTACCGACGGCGAGCGTGACGTGCTGATCAGCCTGCCGGAGCAGAGCTTTGGTCGCTTCAAGGTCGGCCAGCCAGTATCGGTTGAGCTTTGGACCCAGCCCGATCAGCGTTTCGCCGGGCGCATCCGTGAACTGTCGCCAGCCGCCGACCCGAAATCGCGCACCTTCGCCGCGCGCATCGCCTTTACCGCCGGCAAGGTTCCGGCCGAACTTGGCCAGAGTGCCCGGGTGTATATCCAGGCCGCCGAGGCGGTGTCGCTGTCGGTCCCGCTGTCGGCCGTCACCGCAGAAAACGGTGCGACCTACGTCTGGGTGCTCGGCGCCAACAACACCTTGAAAAAAGCCCCGGTCCGGGTCGGCGCATTCGGTGAGAAAACCGTGCCGGTGCTCGAAGGCCTGAACGCCAGTGATTGGGTGGTGGCCGCCGGCGTCCATGTGCTTCATGACGGGCAGCAGGTGCGCCCGGTGGATCGCTCCAACCGCGTGGTCAAACTGGCGGACAAGGAGTAATCCCCGATGGGTTTCAATCTTTCCGAATGGGCGCTGCGTAATCGCCAGATCGTACTGTTCCTGATGATCCTGCTGGCGGTCGTTGGCGCACTTTCCTACACCAAGCTCGGCCAAAGCGAAGACCCGCCGTTCACCTTCAAAGCCATGGTCATTCGGACCAACTGGCCAGGCGCCACCGCGCAGGAAGTCTCGCGCCAAGTCACCGAGCGCATTGAAAAGAAATTGATGGAGACCGGTGAGTACGAACGCATCGTCTCGTTCTCCCGTCCGGGTGAATCCCAGGTCACTTTCGTTGCTCGCGATTCCATGCACTCGGTGGAAATACCGGACCTCTGGTATCAGGTTCGCAAGAAGATCAGCGACATTCGCCAGACCTTGCCGCCCGGTATTCAAGGGCCGTTTTTCAACGATGAGTTCGGCACCACTTTCGGCAATATCTACGCGCTGACCGGCGACGGCTTTGATTACGCGGTGCTCAAGGATTACGCCGACCGCATCCAGATCCAGCTGCAACGGGTCAAGGACGTCGGCAAGGTCGACTTGCTAGGCTTGCAGGACGAGAAGATCTGGATCGAGCTTTCCAACGTCAAGCTCGCGACCCTGGGATTGCCATTGGCTGCGGTGCAGCAAGCGCTCGAAGAGCAGAATGCGATGTCCACGGCCGGGTTCTTTGAAACCACCAGTGAGCGATTGCAGCTACGGGTTTCGGGGAATTTTCAGACAGTCGACCAGATCAAGAACTTCCCGATCCGCGTAGGAGATCGCACCTTCCGCATTTCGGATGTCGCCGACGTGCGTCGCGGGTTCAACGATCCGCCGGCACCGCGCATGCGCTTCATGGCGGAAAACGCCATTGGTCTGGCCGTGGCGATGAAGGACGGCGGCGATATTCTGGTGCTGGGCAAGGCGCTGGAAATCGAGTTCGACCGTATCCAGCAAAACCTCCCTGCCGGTATGCAGCTACGCAAGGTGTCCGACCAGCCCGCCGCGGTGAAAACCGGGGTTGGCGAGTTCGTTCAGGTGCTGGTCGAAGCCCTGGCGATCGTGTTGCTGGTCAGCTTTTTCTCACTCGGTGTGCGTACCGGCATGGTGGTGGCGCTGGCGATTCCGCTGGTGTTGGCGATGACCTTCGCGTGCATGTATTACCTGGGGATCGGCCTGCACAAGATTTCCCTTGGCGCGTTGGTGCTGGCGCTGGGCTTGCTGGTGGACGATGCGATCATCGCCGTGGAAATGATGGCGATCAAAATGGAACAGGGCTTCGACCGCATCAAGGCGGCCAGTTATGCCTGGACCAGCACCGCGTTCCCGATGCTCACCGGCACGCTGATCACCGCCGCCGGGTTCTTGCCGATTGCCACCGCGCAATCGGGCACCGGCGAATACACGCGATCGATCTTTCAGGTGGTGACCATCGCGCTGTTGGCGTCGTGGATTGCGGCGGTGGTTTTTGTACCGTACCTGGGGGAAAAACTCCTGCCGGATCTGGCGAAGATTCATGCCGCCAAACATGGCACCGATCAACCCGATCCATACGGCACGCCGTTCTATCAGCGTGTCAGGCGCCTGGTGGAGTGGTGCGTACGGCGGCGCAAAACAGTGATCGTCCTGACCGTGCTGATGTTTATCGCGTCGGTGGTGCTGTTCCGTTTTGTGCCGCAACAGTTTTTCCCTGCCTCGGGCCGACTGGAATTGATGGTCGACCTGAAACTGGCGGAAGGCGCGTCACTGAGCAACACCGCCGACGAGGTTAAACGCCTTGAAGGTTTGTTGAAGGATCACGCCGGCATCGATAACTACGTGGCCTACGTCGGCACCGGATCGCCACGCTTTTACCTGCCGCTGGATCAGCAACTGCCAGCGGCGAGCTTTGCCCAGTTTGTGGTCCTGGCCAAGACCATCGAGGAACGCGAAACCCTGCGCACCTGGCTGATCGAAACCCTTAACGAACAATTCCCGGCCCTGCGTTCACGGGTCACGCGTCTTGAAAACGGTCCGCCGGTTGGCTATCCGGTGCAGTTCCGGGTGACCGGCGAACACATCGAGGAAGTCCGGGCATTGGCTCGTAAAGTCGCGGCCAAGGTCCGTGAGAATCCGCACGTGGCCAACGTCCATCTGGACTGGGAAGAGCCAAGCAAAGTCGTTTACCTGAACGTTGATCAGGACCGCGCCCGGGCGCTCGGCGTGAGCACGGCGAACCTGTCGAAGTTCCTGCAAAGCTCCCTCACCGGTTCCAGCGTCAGTCAGTATCGCGAAGACAACGAATTGATCGAGATTCTGTTGCGCGGCACCGTGCATGAACGCACCGAGCTGTCCTTGCTGCCAAGCCTGGCGGTGCCGACCGACAACGGCCGCAGCGTGGCGCTGTCGCAGATTGCGACCCTTGAATACGGTTTCGAGGAGGGCATTATCTGGCACCGAAATCGCCTGCCGAACGTGACCGTTCGCGCCGACATCTATGGCAAGGAACAACCGGCGACCCTGGTGCAACAAATCCTGCCGACCCTTGATCCGGTACGTGCTGAATTACCCGATGGCTACTTACTGGAAGTCGGCGGCACCGTGGAGGATTCGGCCCGCGGGCAGAACTCGGTGAAGGCCGGCGTGCCGTTGTTCATCGTGGTAGTGCTGACCTTGCTGATGCTGCAACTGCGCAGTTTCTCACGCACAGTGATGGTGTTTCTGACAGCGCCGCTGGGCTTGATCGGCGTGACGCTGTTCCTGATGGTGTTTCGTCAGCCGTTCGGTTTCGTGGCGATGCTTGGGACCATCGCGTTGTCCGGCATGATCATGCGCAACTCGGTGATTCTGGTCGACCAGATCGAGCAGGACATCGCGGCCGGGCTCAAGCCGTGGCAGGCAATCATCGAAGCCACCGTGCGGCGCTTCCGGCCCATTGTGCTGACGGCACTCGCGGCGGTGCTGGCAATGATCCCGTTGTCGCGCAGCGTGTTCTTCGGTCCGATGGCGGTGGCGATCATGGGCGGGTTGATCGTGGCGACGGCGCTGACGCTGCTGTTTTTGCCAGCGTTGTATGCGGCCTGGTTCAGGGTCAGGAAAGAGCCGGTCTGATTTCCTACGATAATCTCGGACCTCTCTGATATTGAGTCAGCGAGGTCTGAGTGCTGTACTCAAGACTCGGTTTTATGAGTGTTTGAGACATCAATGATGAAAAAGCCACCCGTGCTGACTGGGAGGTCGGACCGGGTATTCGACCTGTTGGCACAAACACCCCATAGAGAGCGCCTCTCTGACTACCTCGCCTTGCTCAAACCGCTGGATGATCAGGGACGGTATCTTCCATTCGACGAGTTACGCTACCGGTGGGCGCCAGGAATGGATTCGAGTCTGTGCTGGGCGCTGGTGAAGAAGGCCCGGACTGCACAGTATTCAAGTCTTCTTCCACTTGGCGAGCCAGTGCAGTGGGGTACTTTTTTGCTGACGCCCTTGGCGCAAAAAACCATTTCGGCCGTCGACCGACAAGCCACCACGGCTTCGCTGGAGTACATGACCAGCCAGATTGGTGAGCACGCGCATTTCAGTTATCTGCTCAACGACCTGATCGAAGACGAAGCCATCAGCAGCAGTCAGCTGGAAGGCGCGGCAACCACCACTCGGGTGGCCAAGGACATGCTTAAGCGCAAACGCCAGCCGCGCACTCCAGATGAGCGAATGGTCGTAGGCAACTACAAAATGATGAACTTCGCTTGGGAAAAGCGCTACGAGCCGTTAAGTGCTGAGTTGATGACGGCAATGCACCGGGTCGGTGTCGAGGGTATCGACGATGCGCAGTACTCGCCGGGGGCGTTCAGAAACAATGACGATGTGGTCGTGCAGGACGGTGAAGGCAACACCGTTCATACGCCGCCACCTGCGGCTGGGCTGGAGGCGCGATTACAAGTGCTGGCGGACTGGCTCAACCAGTCGCACGACGATCCCGAGCGCGAGGGCTACGTTCATCCTTTGATCAAAGGCATCGCACTGCATTTCGCCCTGGGTTATGAGCATCCTTTTCGTGATGGCAACGGCCGAGTTGCGCGGGCGCTGTTCTACTGGTTCATGTTCAAGAATGATTTTTCGGCGTTTCGCTACATCGCGATCAGCATTTTGCTAAGGAATGCGCCAGTGAAGTATGGCCGGTCTTATCTAAATACCGAGGCTGATGATTTAGACCTGACGTATTTCATCGACTTTCAGTGTTCTGTGATTCTGCGCGCTGTCAGTGGTTTTACTGAGGCCTATCGGAAAAGTCTGGCGCATACGGAGCTTTTTGATCGCTGGCTGACAGAATCCGGATTTTTCGATCGATTGACCGAAAAGCAGCGCGCTATTTACCACGTAGCCAAGAGCGGGATGGCGAAGGAGTTTACGGCCTTCAACGTGAAGGAAAATCTGGACTGCTCGTATGGCGCCGCGTCGGCCACATTAAACGGACTGGTTGAGTTGAACGTGTTCGAGAAAAGGAGGATGGGGCGCGAGTGGGTTTTCTTTCTTCGGGCTGCATCGACGACCTGAGTTCTGTGGGAGCTGGCTCGTTCCCACAGAATCAGGTTTGAAGATTACAGCGTGCCAAACACCCTCTTCGCCAAACTCGTCGCCGCAGCAGCCGGGTTCTCTCGGATGGTTTGTTCCTGTTTGCCGATCATCTTGAACAAACCATTCAGCGCTTGCTCGGTTACGTAGCCCTCGATATTGGCGTTCTTGGTATCCAGCACGCCCGTGGTCGCGGCCTGGCCGGCAAACGTGTTGTATTGCTTTGCCAGGCCAACCTGATCGGTGGCTTGTTTCACGATCGGCAGGAACTTGAGGCGGATCTGTTCGCGGCTGGTTTTGCTCAGGTACTGGGTTGCCGAGTCGTTACCGCCGCTAAGAATACCTTTGGCGTCCTCGACGCTCATCTTCTTGACCGCGTCCACCAGGATCGGCTGGGCTTGGGTCACAGCGGTTTCAGCTGCTTTGTTCATGCTGGTTTCCAGCTCAGTGACCTGGTCGCCCATGCCGAACTGCTTCATTTTACTGGCGACTTTGCCCAGCTTGCCCGGCAGTTCGATTTTCACGTCCGGGTTGTTGCTGAATCCGCCCGGCTTACCGAGTTGTTTGACGGCCAATTGCGCGCCTTGGGTCAGGGCATCCTTGAGGCCGCCGGTAGCGTCTTTTTGCGACAGGTCGCTGAGCGACAGCGCCAGCGCGCTGGCGGAGATCATCAAGCCTGCGCAGAGGCCGGCAAAGCGAAGGGTAGGGCGGAGCATGGCAGCTTCCTTGTACGAAAGAGGAAATTAGCGGACGGCGTCGATGCGAATTATCAGTGGTCACGGGTCGCTGTCGTCAAGCAGTACGGCATGAAGGGTTTTAATACTACGGCACGAGGATAGACTTCGATCGTATTGAGATAGTGGTTTTCAATGCCGGTCAGGGTATAGCGTTTTCCGGGGATGACAGTGTCCGGATCGTATTCCAGATAAAACGCCTCAGCCATCTGTTCGCTGATGTGTATTCGGGTCAGTTGCGCATTCGTGTCGTCGTGCTCATGCGCCACAATGGTCACCGCTTGTTCCGGCTTAACTTGCTGTGGCGTTTGCGCTTGAATGTAGAGGCGCCCGACAGGACTCAGATGCACGATTTGTCGGTGCGGCGCAGCATGGACGATCACGAAGTAGTCCAGGTCAATCAGCAGTGGAATACCGTTGTGAGTCATGTTTACTGTAATGAGGTATTTAACGCTGATATCGGAATACTTATGTGCAAAAGAAAAATTCCAGCGTCCACTGCGCAAGGCGGGAATGCTTGATGTTGCCACACGGATGGGGAGCTTGGTGTTTGCGGTATAGATGCTTATCCGGGTTTCGCCTTCGCCACCTTCAGGGGGGAAATAGTCATCGGGCAAACTAAACGTCAGCGTGACATATTGATCGGTATTTTGGGCAGTGTTCATCGCGATGTCCTTATCGTGATTGTTTAAGTGGGGCTGTATTAGTTCATATCTGCACAACTAAAAGAACAAGGGTGTTCTTTTAGTTGTTGTCTGGAAGTGACAGGCAGATTAACTAAGCCTGATCCGCCGCATCTTCACTGCGGTGCAACGCCACTTGACGGATCGACAGCCGGATCTCCGCTGGCAGCACCCGTTTGGCCGCGCCTTCTGCCAGTTCACCGAGCAGTTCGTGATAGCTCAACTTGCCGGCCTCGTCACGCTTGAGCACGTCGAGGTCCAGCATCGTTTGAATGAAGTGTCTGAACAGGCTCTTGTCGAAGAACTCCGGGGCGTTCAAGCCATGCAGGATCGACAGGCGCTGGGCCATGACGGTGCACAGGTCTTCCAGTTCTTCGGCGCTGATACTGTTCTGACCGCTGTTGAGCAACAGCGAAACCGTCATGTAGAAACGCTGCAAGGTCTGGGCGATGCTTTTCGACAGTAAGGTCAGCAACACGAAATGTCGCGAGCTTGGCGCAGGACGCAGGTAGACGTCTTTCTCGAAACGCAGCAGGCCTTGTTCGACGAACGCTTCAAGCCATTGATCGATTACGCCATCCAGTTCGTCCAGCGACCAACGAATGAACAGTTCCGATTGCAGGTACGGATACAGCGCGCGGGCGTAGCGCAGGATTTGCTCGCGGCTCATGCGCGACGCGCTCTGGAAGAAACTCGCCAGTAGCGACGGCAGGGCGAAGATGTGCAGCACGTTGTTGCGGTAGTAGGTCATGAGGACGGCGTTCTGCTCGCCCAGGTACAGGATTTTGCCCAGGGCATCACTCTGTTCCGACAACAGGTCCATGTCCTTCACATGCTCGATCAGCGCGCGACCGTCACCTTCAGGCAAGGTGGTGTGCGGCGAATAAGGGACTTTGCGCAACAGCGCCAGATACAGGTCGAGCACCCGCGCCATGGCGCGATCATCCAGCGCCAGACGGCTGGTGGACAGCAAGGCCAGCGCCACGAGGTTGACCGGGTTGATCGCCGCCGCTTCGTTCAGGTGCTGCGCGACTTTCTCGCCGAGGCGGTTGGTGGTTTCGTTGAGCCAGGCCGGTTTGAACTGCGGACCCAGTTCCTGTTGGCGCCAGTCCGGCTGTTCGCTGTCGAGGAATTCCGCCAGTTTGATCGGCTCGCCGAAGTTCACCGCCACTTGGCCGAAGCGCTGTTTGAGGGCACCGATGACTTTGAAGATGTCGAAGATCGATTCTTTCTTCTTGGTCGCCCCGCGCAGTTCGCCGAGGTAAGTCCGGCCTTCAAGCACTCGCTCATAGCCGATGTACACCGGAATGAACACGATCGGCACGCGCGACGAACGCAGGAAGCTGCGCAGGGTGATCGCCAGCATCCCTGTTTTTGGTTGCAGCATGCGCCCGGTCCGCGAGCGGCCGCCCTCGACGAAATATTCGACCGGGAAACCTTTGGTGAACAAAGTGTGCAGGTATTCGTTGAACACCGAGGTGTACAGCGGATTGCCCTTGAATGTGCGGCGCATGAAGAACGCACCGCCACGGCGCAGCAGGCTGCCGATCACCGGCATGTTGAGGTTGATCCCGGCGGCGACATGCGGTGGGGTCAGGCCGTTGCGGAACAGCAGGTACGAGAGCAGCAAGTAGTCAATGTGGCTGCGGTGACACGGCACGTAGATCACTTCGTGACCTTGGGCGACGTTCTGCACGCCTTCGATGTGGTTGACCTTGATGCCGTCGTAGATTTTGTTCCAGAACCAGCTCAGCACCACTTCCAGGAAGCGGATCGCGGTGTAGGTGTAGTCCGAGGCGATTTCGTTGCCGTAGCGCAAGGCCTGGGCCTTGGCTTTGTCCAGGGAGATGTTTTCGCGCTCGGCTTCTTCGAGGATTGCCTGTTTGACCAGCGGTTGGTTGAGCAGGCCTTTGACCAGGTTGCGACGGTGGGAAATGTCCGGCCCGATCACTGCGGCTTTGAGGTTGCGGAAGTGGACCCGCAGGATCCGCTGGGCCATGCGCACTGTGCGCTCGTGGCCTTTGTTGTGATCGATCAGCTCACGCAGATTAATCGGCGCTGAGAACTGCACGCGGGTCTTGCGCCCCAGGACGATGATGCTCAGCAACCGGCGCAGGCGCCCGGTCACCGCCCAACTATCGGCGAACAGCAGTTTCCATGGGCTCGATTCGCTGTCTGGCGATTGGCCCCAGAACACGCTGACCGGAATGATCTGTGCGTCCTCGGCAGCGTTCTGGCTCAGGGCGCTGACCAGTCGGGTCAAGGTCGGAGGGGCGCCGCGTTTGTCCTGACGGCCGAGCCAATCGGGCTCCGGTGTCAGGTAAAAGAACGCGGCGGGTTCCAGCAGGTTGCCCACCGAGACCGGCAATACCGGGCGAGGCAGGCCCGCCTTGGTGCATTCGGTGTCGACCACGGCCAGGTCGGTCAGCGAAGGATTTTGCAAGACGTAGAACACCGGACGGCTGCGGTCGAGGTTGAGGGTGAACGACGACTGATTGATCGTCTCCGAGCGAACCCAGAGGTACAGCAGTCGGCGCAGAGTGCCAAACACAAGACGGCGGAACGGGGAGCGGGTCATACGGCTTCTGCTTGAGTGAGTAAAACCGAGCAATTGCTCGGGCGGCCGATAGTGTGCCGTATTCGCTTAAAATCGGCAAAAAAGCGCCTAAGTAAACTTGAGTTGAGAGTTTCGGCGGCTGTCATATACTCGCCCGTTCAAAATAAAAACAAGGGGGTACTGACATGGCAACGCGCGAAACCGGCAATGTGAAGTGGTTCAACAACGCCAAGGGCTACGGCTTCATTCAACGCGAGGACGGGGTGGACGTGTTCGTGCATTACCGCGCGATCCGCGGTGAGGGGCATCGTTCGTTGGCTGAAGGCCAGCAGGTTGAATATGCCGTGGTGACCGGCGAGAAGGGGTTGCAGGCAGAGGATGTGGTGGGGCTGTAACCTATTAAGGATCGTTCCCACGCTTTGCGTGGGAATGCAGCCCGGGACGCTCCGCGTCCCAGAAGCGGACGCAGAGCGTCCGTTGAGGCATTCCCACGCAGAGCGTGGGAACGATCAGTGTCTCAGGTGGTTTTCCAGGTGATCTCTTCTTCACCGTCAGCGCTGATGCGCATCCAGCGGTCTGCCGTTTCTTCACCTTCTTCCTCGATCCACGTCCCCGGCGCACAGCGCACTTCAACGTTCAATGCGGCAAAGGCTGCGCGGGCACAGGCGATGTCGTCGTCCCACGGCGTTTGATCGCTTTCCAGGTACAGGCTGTTCCATTTGCCTACCGCCTTGGGCAGCCAGGTGACGGGCACGTTGCCAGCCTTGCACTTGTAAGTCTGCCCTTTCTGGACCCAGTCAGTGCACGGGCCCAACGCTTGGCCGAGCCAGGCCGCAATGGCCTTGTAGTCGACGTCGGCGTCTTTCAGGTAAATCTCGATATCGGGTTGGCGCATGGATGTCCTCACTGCGGTCTTGAAAAATCCATTCGCGGATTTAGCCGGCCTCGAGCGTTTGCTCGACACCAAAAATTATTGAAGTACGAAATAATCGTAGCGCATCGAAACAGTGACCTCGAAAGGCTCGGCCTGTTCGATCACCGCCGCCCGGCGTTCGGCACTGGCACGCCAGCCGTGAGGCGTCATGGCCAGCAGGTTCGCCCGGTCCTGACCCTTTTCCAGCGTCAGTTTGAACGCCAGGGTTTCGCTGTGTTGCAGCGCCATGCCTTCGGGCACCAGGGCCAGGTGCTTGTCGTCGGTGTACTCGCGGACTTCGTCGTAAAGCCGCTCACGCAACTCCATCAGATGACCGCTGGTAGGCCCGACTTTCATCAAGCCGCCACCCGGGCTGAGCAAGCGCTTGGCTTCTTCCCAGTCCAACGGGCTGAAGACGCTAGCCAGAAACTGGCAACTGCCGGACGCCAACGGCACCCGCGCCATGCTGGCGATCAACCAGGTCAGCTGCGGATTGCGTTTGCAGGCGCGTTTGACTGCTTCCCGGGAGATGTCCAGCGCGTAACCGTCAGCGTTCGGCAAGGCCTCGGCGATTTGTGCGGTGTAGTAACCCTCGCCACAACCGATGTCGAGCCAGCGCTGCGGCCTGTACTGCGCCGCCAGTTCCGCCAGACGCTTGGCCACCGGCGCGTAATGGCCGGCGTTCAAGAAGTCGCGGCGCGCTTCGACCATCGCCAGGTTATCCCCTGGATCGCGGCTGTTTTTGTGCTGCACCGGCAACAGGTTCAGGTAACCCTGGCGCGCACGGTCAAAACGGTGCCCGGCGGGGCAGGCCACGCCATTGTCCACCGCGTTCAGCGGTTCGCTGCAGATCGGGCAGGCGAGCATCAGGCGAGCAACTTGATCAGGGTCTGGTAATAGATTTCGGTCAGCACGTCGAGGTCGGCGGCCAGTACACGCTCGTTGACCTGGTGGATGGTCGCGTTGACCGGGCCCAGTTCAACCACTTGTGTGCCCATGGTCGCGATGAAGCGACCGTCGGAGGTGCCGCCGCTGGTGGACGCCTTGGTTTCGCGACCGGTGACGTCCTTGATGCTCGAGGCCACGGCATCGAGCAGCGCGCCCGGCTCGGTCAGGAACGGCAGGCCGGACAGCGCCCAGTCGATGTGCCAGTCCAGGCCATGTTTGTCGAGGATGTCGGCAACGCGCTTTTGCAGGCCTTCAACGGTGGATTCGGTGGAGAAGCGGAAGTTGAACACCGCCACCAGATCGCCCGGGATGACGTTGGTCGCGCCGGTGCCGGAGTTGACATTGGAGATCTGGAAACTGGTCGGCGGGAAGAAATCGTTGCCGTGGTCCCAGTGCTCGGCAGCCAGTTCGGCCAGCGCCGGAGCTGCCAGGTGGATCGGGTTCTTGGCGAGGTGCGGATAGGCCACGTGACCTTGCACGCCGCGTACGGTCAGCTTGGCGCCGAGGGAGCCACGACGACCGTTCTTGACCACATCGCCCACCAGCGTGGTACTCGACGGTTCGCCGACGATGCACCAGTCCAGACGTTCCTTGCGCGCCGCGAGGCGTTCGACCACAGCCTTGGAGCCGTGGTGCGCCGGGCCTTCCTCGTCGCTGGTGATCAGGAACGCGACCTTGCCCTTGTGGTCCGGGTAGTCGGCGACAAAGCGCTCGGCGGCCACGGTCATCGAGGCCAGGCTGCCTTTCATGTCCGCGGCGCCACGGCCGCAAAGCATGCCGTGTTCATCGATCAGCGCGTTGAACGGATCGATCTGCCAGGCAGTCACCGGACCGGTCGGCACAACGTCGGTGTGACCGGCGAAGCACAGCACCGGGCCGTCGTGTTTGCCGTGGGTCGCCCAGAAGTTATCCACATCTTCGATGCGCATCGGCTCCAGTTTGAAACCGGCATCGCCCAGGCGCTGCATCATCTGCTTCTGGCAATCGGCGTCGACCGGGGTCACGGACGGACGGCGGATCAGGTCGATGGCGAGTTGAAGGGTCGGCGAAAGGTCGGCGTGGGCCGTCATGGAAAACTCCGGAGATCATGAATGTGGGCGCGGACTAAATGTGGGAGCCAGCCTGCTGGCGATGGCGGTGTGGCAGTCAACATAAACTGTGATTGTTACATTGCCATCGCCAGCAGGCTGGCTCCCACAGGGATGGAGATCACGCCAAGCCCTGCAAAATGGCGGTTATCTTAAAGCAAAACGGCGGCCATTGGCCGCCGTTTAGTGCATCTGCAAAGATTTAGACCGCTGGCGCCGTCTCTGTTTCGACCGCCGGTTTGGGCAGCGAAGACAGGAACGCCATGATCAGCGCCGCCAGGTACGGCAGCGATTGCACCAGCAACATGGTCACCCAGAAACGCATGTCGTTGCTCGGCAACCCGTTCACCAGGAAGATCCCCAGCGCCGCGCCCCACAACAGCAGCATGATGAACACCTCTTCACGCGCTTCCGAAATCGCCACCCAGAAGCCGTGGTTATCGGCGTTTTTCGGTGTGCGGAAGAACGGAATGCTGCTGGTGAAGAAGCCGTACAGCACCGCTTTGGCGATGGTGTGCGACAACGCCAGCCCGGCCAGTGCCGCGCAGAACGCATCCTTGAGGTTGACCCCGACCGCGCGACGGTAGAGGAAGATGATCTTGCCAACCTTGAACACGAACAGCGCCAATGGCGGGATCGCGAAAATCAGCAATGGCGGATCGACCCGCTGCGGAACGATGATCATCGCCGCCGACCACAACAACGCGCCGACGGTGAAGAAGATGTTCATGCCGTCCGCGACCCACGGCAACCAGCCCGCGAGGAAGTGGTAACGCTGGCCACGGGTCAGCTCGGTATCCTTGCCGCGCAGCAAGCTGGCGGTGTGACGCTTGATGATCTGAATCGCACCATAGGCCCAGCGGAAACGCTGTTTCTTGAAGTCGATAAAGGTATCGGGCATCAGGCCTTTGCCGTAACTGGTGTGGTAATACGCCGCCGACAGGCCTTTCTCGAACACGCGCAGACCCAACTCGGCATCTTCACAGATGCACCAGTCGGCCCAGCCGAGTTCTTCGAGCACCGAGCGCCGGGTCATGGTCATGGTGCCGTGCTGAATGATCGCGTCACGGTCGTTACGGGTAACCATGCCGATGTGGAAGAAGCCTTTGTATTCCG
>Ga0157371_10002000_pt1 | contig 20153 bp, 19 predicted proteins | sample C45metaG_FD_113462 | JGI IMG/M metagenome (GOLD analysis project Ga0157371, IMG submission 113462) | Corn rhizosphere microbial communities from Kellogg Biological Station, Michigan, USA - C4-5 metaG | ecosystem: Host-associated > Plants > Roots > Rhizosphere > Soil | place: USA: Michigan...
AGCGTAAGCTTTTAAAGTAGCAATACGCATATCCCTATCAAAATTGTTTTCATTTGCTTGTGCAAATCTAACGGCACTGTCTAATAATACTTTATTCATCTTCATTTCTGAAGCTGTTTTTACCTGCCACGTTGTATCAGGGAAATAAATGGTTTGAGCATCTGCAATAAAAAAAGCGAAACTAAAAAAGATTAGAAATAATTTATTTTTCATTATTAAAATTATTAAAGCCTCAATTTATCAGGGTGTCAAAACAAAGAGAAAATATGCCGCACCTGACTACTATCCAATGAAATTAAAATATAAAAGGAATAATTCTTTTTGTTTGTTTTGAATAGTCCACGTATTGCTGCTTATAAGTGTCCACTAAAGATTTCTCTTCTAAGAAAATTCTTATCATAAGTCCAACAGAAATTAGAAGTACACCAAAGATTGTTTCTTTGGAAGGAAATGCAATCACACAACTCCAAAAAAAATAAATTAATGCCGCATAAATTGGATGTCTAAACCAACGAAAAGGACCATTCATAACGAGTGCCCCTTTCGTGGTATTGAAAGTCGCATTAAAACTGCGAACTCCAAATGTTAGTCTTGCCCACACCATAAGTGCAACAGCCAAAACTTGTATTGAAGTTGCAATTATATTTTTTGAAAAAATTAAGTGCTTGTCATACAAGTAATAAGCTCCGGCCACAGCTAGTCCAAATCCTGCAAGCGAAGCAATTTTTAAATTCATAGTATGAATATTAAATTTATTTTTTAAAGTTTTAGCAGTTATGTTGTATAGCAGCTAACGGTACGCATTGGATCGCTTGGGCATTCAATAAATTTTCAGCCGGAACAAAAGTACAGTAAATGAACAAATAGTTGAGATTATGATTCATAGCTTAATAGAAGACCCTGAGTTGCAAATTCAGGGAAGCAGCCCATTCTTATTTTCAACAATATACTTCGGACATCCGGATGGCAGGTTTTCTTCACGTCATCTCAAATAAAAGTCAAGTCCAGTCAATGGATTTTCTTTGAAATATTTCTTGTCCTCTTGTATTTCAAAAGCGAAGTTGAAAATTTTATTTGCTCTTTCAAGCTCGTCTACCTTGGGTTGCCTCCATGGTCGGTGTCTTCACCGGCCAGTTCAGAATGCTTAACCGAGATACGCCGCATAAATCACTCCTGCCGGAACAAACGCCTCCTTTTTCATCTCCACCCACGTATTGTATTCAAACCTTTTATAGATGAGCCGGGCAGCAGCAACGACAAGGCTTTGCCGGGGTGTGTCCACATGAAACTCCAGCAGCTGCGCGTCAACAGGGGTATCGTTATAAGGAATGTCTATCGTATAACTTTCACTGCCGGAAGACTCACCTGTTTTCAAACCGCATCCCGCTACAGCAATCACCAGTGTGACCAAAGCAGTACCTGCCGGGGCAGAGATTTCCTTAGCCGGAACAAAAGGATCAATGATGATGGTGACGAGGTTTTCCTCCGGTAAGCTGATGGTAAGTGGTACGTTAAACCTGTCGCAGACAGGTTGTCCTTTTGTAAACTGCAGGTCGCTTACGAAAGGCACCGCATCTGTCAGTGGCAATTCCTCAATAGCGGATGTTCCCATCCATTTTGCAATTGCTCCTGAAAACCTGCTTTGCATGCTCCTGTCTGTCGCAAGCGGCATACAAGGCGTTAGCCCGGCACGTAATGCTTTGCCGGCCCTGGCCGCAATACCAAAATTCATAGATCTTATTTTCGTGGCCGTCGATTGCGTCACATGCGATGGCCGGGCCCGGGCGCAGTTGGTGCCTTTGCGGCGGTAAAATACCACGTTTCCCATACTGCCATTTAAAATTACATCTGTTACTTTTGCCATGATCTCTTGAATTTGTTGGTTTGCCTTTTCTTCATATCTCCGGCGTGGATGCTTGTTACCTGCGCCTGTTCCGGTGCGTTACCTGTGCGTTAATTAACGCATAAGTAACGCAGTTTATTGCCTGCAGGTAACAGGAAGGTAGCTGCCAGGTATAGCCGATGTCCTCTTTAACTGTTTTCGTCTTTGTTGTAAACCCCTGCGGCTGTAAATCTTCGGCATCATTATCTTTGTGTAATGGCGGATGTTCATACAAAAGAAATCAGAAGTTACAATATGAGCCGCATCAAAGGCAAGAACACAAAGCCTGAAATGCTTGTGAGAAAATTTCTTCATGCAAACGGATTTCGTTACAAGCTTCATGATAAAAGCCTCCCCGGCAAGCCCGATATCGTTTTACCAAAATACAAAACAGTAATCTTTGTTCATGGTTGTTTCTGGCACGGGCATTCTAATTGCCGATATTATGTTATTCCTAAAACCAGAACAGAATGGTGGTTAAATAAAATAAATGGGAATAAAGATAATGATAGAAAAGCAGCTACACAATTAAAAAAAGAAGGTTGGAAAATCTTAACCATCTGGGAATGCAGATTGAAAACCAGTAGCCTTGAAAAAACCTTAAATACCGTCATTAATAATCTTTCCTAATCACATTTTCAGTATTTAATTCGGCAATATTTTATTTTACTCCCTATTCACATCTATGCACATTAAGAATTGTTTCTAATTGTGTTCTAAAGCATACAGCTTTTCCTTTAACATAAAAATACATTTACAGATGGATATGAAAGTTGCAATTGGCGAACGGATCGCTCAATTACGCAAGGCCAAAAAACTATCTCAGCAAAAATTTTCATACGAGGCAGAAATAGAACGAAGCTACCTCACTCATATCGAGAAAGGAAGAAAGAATTTATCTATTGACACATTGACCAAAATTGCCGAAGCATTAGATATTTCATTAAAGGAATTTTTTGATGCAGAGGTGTTTACCAGAAATGAATAAAAAGCTTAATTACATTGATCTATTTGCAGGTGCTGGAGGATTATCAGAAGGTTTTAAAAAGGGAGGGTACAATCCTATAGCTCATGTAGAGATGGATGAGGCGGCTTGCTTCACTTTGAAAACAAGAACTGCGTATCATTATTTAAAAGACGGTAAAAAATTTGATGAATATGTGAAGTATCTGAAAGGAGAAATAAACAGAACGCAATTATACTCACTGATTCCTAATGAACAAATAAACAGTGTTATTAATCTTGCTTTGAGCGATGAAAATAATGAAGAGATTTTTAGAAAGATAGATATACAGCTGGAAAGTAAAGAAGTTGACTTAATAATCGGTGGACCACCATGTCAGGCTTACTCATTAGTAGGCAGATCAAGAAGCATAGATCGAATGCAAAGTGACCCCCGAAACCATTTATATCTGCAGTATGCAAAGTATCTGAAGAAGTATAATCCAAGGCTATTTGTGTTTGAAAATGTATTGGGATTGCGTTCTGCAGACGGTGGCGGTTATTTCAATAAAATGAAGGAAGAATTTAGTAAACTCGGATATAAAGTATCTGATTTCTTTTTAAACGCAAAAGATTTTGGAGTTCTGCAAAACCGTAAGAGGATAATTCTTATTGGTCATAAAAAAGAACTGAATTTGTCAATTACGGATTTTAAACAGCAAGACAATAAAGTTTACCAAGTTAATTCAGTTTTTCAGGATTTACCAAAATTACAGGCTGGTGAAGGAGTGGATAAATTTTACTATTATGCGAATCCTACCAATGATTATTTAAAGCAATCAGGAATCAGAAATGGTATAGATGTCCTAACTCAGCATGTGAGCCGTCCGCATACTGAGCAGGATAAAGAAATTTACCGGATCGCTGTTGATAAACTTAAAAATAGTGAAAGATTAAATTACACTACTCTTCCTAGCCGCTTAAAGACTCATAATAACCAACATTCTTTTTTTGATCGTTTTAAAGTAGTTGATGATAATGCTGCATTCGCGCAAACAGTGGTTGCACATATTGCTAAAGACGGACATTATTATATACATCCTGATAAGGAGCAGAACAGGTCAATATCGGTAAGAGAGGCTGCAAGGTTGCAATCTTTTCCAGATGATTATTACTTCGAAGGAGTTAAAGAAGGCAAGAATAGAACCGCTGCTTTTAAACAAATTGGCAATGCTGTGCCGCCGTTGATGGGCACAACTATAGCAAATAAGATTAAAAAATTCTTTAAATAAACATCACCAATATAGGCGTCTCCATAAAAGTAAACCTAACAGATAATATATTAAAACTGCTTTTGCTCAATGCCAACAGAAATATGTATTCCTAATCCAGAATATTTGATTAAATCAATAGCAGAACAAGGCTATAGTCTTGAAACTTCAATTGCAGATTTAATAGATAATTCGATTACTGCTAATTCCAAAAAAATTGAGGTTTTAATTGATACAGAAAGGCAGCCTTTTACTTTATTTATCACCGACGATGGCCGTGGAATGTCAGAAACGGAACTTAAAACTAATATGAATTTTCCTAGTTGTTCAATGGAAGAAAATAGAAGTGCCACTGACTTAGGACGTTTTGGCCTCGGATTAAAAACTGCATCATTTGCCCAAACCCGAAGATTTACTGTTATTTCCAAAAAAGCAAGGGAGAAAAAATACAATGCAAGGACATGGGATGTAAATCATTTACATATGTGTGGAAAATGGGAAGTAATAATTAATACAGAAGAGGAAATAACGCAGTATCTGACGTCATATAAAATACTGACCGAAGGTTTTTTAAATCCGTTCTCAGATTATCAGCCCAACACAATAGTAATTTGGCAGGGATTATATAAGTTTCAGGATCAGTTTAATGGAAATAGTGTTAATGCTATTCTTCAAAACGAGTTAAGTGTAACAACTAAAGGGTACTTACAACTTATTTTTCATCGTTTCATGGAAGGGAATCATCCTGTAAATATTCGATTAAACAACGAAAAATTAATCCCTTTTAATCCATTCCCGTTTTCTCTTCGAAGGATTTCGGTTCAACGAAAATTACTTATGGGTAGTAAGTTACTTCTCGAAGGATTCGTTTTACCTCAAAGAAGCATAGCCGAAAGTAAAGAGTTTTCTGAATGGACTTTGCCTAATAAAAGCCTTATTGATATGGAAGGAATGTACGTTTATCGTGCGGACCGAATTATAGTTTTTGGAGGGTGGAATAATCTTATTAAAAAGTCTTCAAAACTACAACTGGCAAGGTTAAAAGTTGAAATAGGAAATGGCATAGATCACCTGTTTCAGCTGAATGTTGCAAAATCTTCAATCTCTATTCCTTTCGGCGAAAGGATTGCTTTTGTAAAATATGTAAGCGAATTGAAAACGGAAGCTGAAAAAGAGTTTTACAATTATAATACACTTTTAGCGCCAACTAGAATTGAAACTAAGAACATCTTTAAAAAAATACCAACGTCTCACGGGATGGCTTTAGAAATAGATAAAGGATTTCCTCTTTTAAAAGACTTACTATCAACACTTACAGCTAATCAAACAAAACAGCTGAAAATAATATTTAGGATCATAACAACCGCAGTCAATAAAATAAAGAAAGTGTATGCAGAAGAAAATTACACTGATCTGATTGACAAAGAAAATATTGAAGAATCTGATGTAACAGATGCGATAAACATTCTTTTAAAAAATGGTATAAGTAAGCAGAACATTCTTAATGACATTATACCGTCTTTAGGAATTAATTCTGAAAGTTTGCCAGCGGAAATATTAAACCTACTAAAATAGTGGCTTATGAATTCATCTGATATTATAGAACAAATTAAAAGTTTAATAAAAGGCTTCGCGTCCGAAGAAGAAAGCATTTCACTGTCCTTTTTTGATAAGAAAAAAAACGACATATTACAAGTTGTTCGTATGAATCCCAGTACTCGATTAATTGATGATACCTCAATGAATGAGTTCTATGAGACTGCAGTTAAGGAATACAAAACAGTCAATCCAATAGACATTGATGCGTCCACTTCTTTAACTCGAAAAGGATTTCAAACGTGGCTTACTGATGAAAGAAAAAAGACACTACCTGAGAATTATATTAAAAGGTACATAAGATTTTTAAAGAAAGAAGGTCGACCAGATAATGTAATTGATGAACTAACTCGTTCAAGTGAAGCTATTTTAGGAAAATTGGGGGATCCAAAATCAAATAGTGCATTTTATACAAAAGGACTTGTCGTTGGTAGTGTGCAATCGGGGAAAACCGGAAATTTTAATGCAGTTATTAATCGTGCAGTTGATGCAGGATACAATTTGGTAATAGTTCTTTCTGGAATTATGGAGGATTTGCGAGTTCAAACACAACTGAGGCTTGAAATGGATGTTATTGGTGAAGGAGTAATAAATCTTCAAACCGAACAGCTGGGAGCAAAAGGAGTAGGATTAATCACGAGATTCGGAATTCAGGGAGATCAAATTAATCCTTATCCACAGTTATTTTCAATAACCTCATTTAGATCTGATTTCAACAGACATCTTTTAGATGCAAGCTTTTCTTTAAACAACAAGAATATATTTATTTGTAAGAAAAATACAGGTGTTCTTAAAAATTTACTTATTGGATTAAGTGATTATCTAACAGAAAATACTTCTCAACATAACATACCGCTTTTGTTTATTGATGATGAAGCTGATAATGCATCTTTAAATAATTTAGGTCATAAAGGACGGGAATATGCTAATGCTATAAATGGTCATATTCGCGCTATTTTAGCATTATTTACGAGAAAAACATATCTTGGTTATACGGCAACTCCATTTGCAAATGTATTACAAGACCGTAATGAAGCGCCTGAAGGTTTATGGTCAATATCCTATAGACGCAATGGGGAGTTAATTACGAAAAGCTTCAAGCAAGTTGATAATATTTTTCCAAATGATTTTATTGAACTTTTGAACCCTCCTTCTAATTATATCGGGGCAAAACAACTATTTGAGACGAGGAAAGAAATGAAAAAAATTCCCTTAGTTGAACCTGTTGATGATTGTTTTGAAGCTTTCCCTAAAAAGGTAATAGAAGAGCAAGGGGAAATAAGACCGGCGACAGAAACTGAGATTGAAGAGGGGGCAATTGGTTTGCGAACTTCAAGGAAGGATGATTTATTTCCAACATTTCTGCCTGAATCGTTAGAAGATGCAATAGATTGTTTTATTCTTTCCATTGCTATAAGATTAAAGCGAAAACGTTCCATGGCTGCATCCAGGCTTTTCAATCCGCATAGCACAATGTTAATACATGTCTCTCGCTTTACTGATTGGCAGAATAGGACCAGAGATCTAATTCATTCTTATGTTCAAAATTTTACAAAAAGAATTACTACCGAACTTCCATCCTCAAATGAGTCTGTTTATTTTAAATTAGAGAAGATCTGGTTTAAATATTATGCAGCAATAGTTCAAAATATTCGTACCTATTTACCTGAAGGATATACAGATGAATTTCTAATACCTGTTACATTTGAAGAAATAAAATCATTGTTACCCGAAGCTGCTAAAGGTTTAGAAGTAAAAGCGATCAATAGCGTTACAAGAGAAAAATTGTTATATACAAAAGACTTAACTGGAAACGGGAAGAAATATATTGCCATTGGCGGCAATCGTTTATCAAGAGGTTTTACGTTAGAAGGTCTTACTATTAATTACTTTATTCGAGACACAAACTTTGCGGATACTTTATTACAAATGGGACGTTGGTTTGGTTATCGGATGGGTTATATTGATTGTTGTAAATTATTTACTACCTGGAATGAAATTGTGAAATTTAATGCCACTACACTTACGATAGAAGAATTAGAATTAGAGTTTAAAAAAATGCATCGTTTGGGTAAAACACCGGAAGATTTCGTTCTAAGAGTACGTAACCATCCTGATGTTCTTCGAATAACACGACCTTCCATTTTAAAAAATGCTGTACAGGTTAAATGGTCATATCAGGATACTTTGTTTCAAACTTCTGAGTTTGAATTAAATTCAAACCGTATAAATCAAGCCTGGATTGATCTTAAAGAATTATTTAAACAATATAAATGGATTGACTTACAAAACCGAGGCTTTTATATAACGGATACAGATTCTAATGGCATAATTAAATTTTTAGATTCTTCTAATTGCTTTTATAACAATAAAGATGAATTAAGTTTAATAAAGCAATATATCAATCTTTGCCAAGAACATAATCTTCTAAAGAACTGGAGAATAGCGGTAAAGAAAACGGGAGGAAGCAGTAACACTGTTCCATCGACTGAAACAAAACTTCCTGGAGATATCCGACTTACTATTCGTTCAAGCACATCAGATGAAAAATCCATTTATTACAAGCAAATTTTAAATGCCGCCAGATTCACCGGTTCAGGAAAATCCGCAAATATTATCTCATCTGGGTTGGATATGGCTGTTTTTTTAACTGATGTCGAAATTTTGGATGCAAATAATGATTTCATTAAATCAAAAATTGAAGAATTAATAGCTGATAAAGGAATGAGCCTCGAAGATGCTAAAATAAAAGCAAAAGAGACTACAAAGCCGGAAAGGATATACAGAGAAAAGATGAGTGATCAAAACGGATTGCTTGTAATCTATCTTATTGATATTCGGGAAATTTTAAAAGATAGTGATCCTAAACTTAAAAAATTTAAAGACGACCATAATATCGATGATACCATCCCTTTAATTGGTTATGCTATCGGTTTCCCACCAATTCAAAGTCAGAAAGACCCGGGTGGATATTACCTTAAAGGTAATTATGATCTTAATGAAGACGAGGAAGAAATAGATGAATTTGATGAAGAAGCTTTATATTCAAACGAAGAGAACTTATGAATTTACTAGATATTGAACATCGATGGAATTCAATAATATTTTCGGGGCTTAAACAATATACATTATTGCGAATCTCTTCTGATTGTGTACCTGAATTATATCTTGCAATTGATCGGAACGGGAATCGGTTTTTAATTCTCGAAGTTCCAAAAGGACTAAATATTAAATGCAGCGATGTTGAACTGCAGAACTTAAGTATTCAATGGCATGGGGAAACAAGGCTAATTATTATAGGGCTTTTAAATAAGCAGTTTATTGACCTTTATAATGATCTGACTCTTTCTCTTTACAATCATATAAAAGGTATTAACAATCCCGAAACCTATACTACTGGCTTTATTCACACATTTAATAAATGGCGGAATTTTTTTAACGACAATGACAATAATGAACTTTCTGAAGCGGAACTTAAGGGAATATTTGGAGAGCTTATCATTTTAAACTGGTATTTAGAAAATAAAGATGACATTGAAACTGATGCGATTCTCGATGCATGGCAAGGGCCTTATAACAGCTCTCAGGATTTCATTTTTTCCGATTTTAATTTAGAAGTTAAAACAAAAAATGAAGAGGAGCCTAATGTGCGAATATCGAACGAATTTCAATTGGAACCGGAGATTGGTAAAAAATTAGAGATTGCGATTGTTAATGTACGTAAAATAAATGAAGGAACATCGCTGGAAGGATTGATTACAAGTATAAAAAATAAAATAATAGAGGCTGGCGGGGATTTATCCATTTTTTTTAAAGCCTTATTAAAGGCTGGCGTCGCTGGCAAAAATGTTGACAAGTATATCAATTATAAGTGGTTAGCTCAAAACGTGTCCTTTTATAATTGCAATGACGATCTTTTTCCTAAGATTATTAGCTCTGGAATAGCAACAGGCGTAAGCCGGGTAAAATATAATTTGAACGTTAGTGTTTTAGCCCCTTTTTTAATTAAAAAAATTGAATTTTAAATGGAATTAAAAGAACTGTTTTTATACAGACAGCAAATGTTAGATGATTGCCGAGATGCTGACGGATACATCTCAGATGCCGGCTTTCTTGAATCCTGCCTCCCATTACTTAATGAAACAAAACATACTGATTCGACAGATGTAACAATCGTTTATGATTCTTTAGAAAATGGAACAATAAAGGTAAATGGGTATATGGTGAATGAGTCTGGAGAACGATTGCAAGTGTTTTTAGTTAGTGAGGATAGCCTTAATCCCCAAGAATCTGAAAATGAATTAATGATAGGTCAAAAAGCCGTTTATGAAAAGTCATTTAATCGTGCATTAACTTTTATAAAGAAATCCATCAAGAAACAAATGAATGAACTATTACAGGACGGAAGTTCCTCCTGGATTTTAGCACATCTATTAGGTGATTCAGATTTTCTTGAACAGATTGATGTAATCGAGATCTTTTTACTTTCTGCAACAGCAACTATAGAATCAAGAGGAAGCGAACCGTCTGCTAAAATGGTAGATTTTGATAACGATTCAATTAATATTAATTATACCCTTAATAATACAAAGCAAAACAAGGATATTATAATAATGAAAAGATTAATTGATTTAAACTTTTTATATAATGTCCATATTGCTCAAGGTAGCAGGTATCCTTTAAAAATTGACTTTACAGAATCTCCTTTTAATTATCCTATTCCTTTTTTAACCGCTGCCACTGAACCAGATTTTGATTCATATTTATGTGCCTTTTCAGGTTCATTGTTAGCAGACTTATACAAACACTATAGCAGTCGTCTACTTGAAAAGAACGTTCGGTCATTTCTGCAACTAAGAGGCGTGAATAAAGGAATGCAGGATACTATTAAAAAAGAACCCTCTAGATTTATTGCTTATAATAATGGAATTACTATAACTGCAACATCAAAGGAGATTATAAATAAGGGTTCTGATTCTTATATTAAATCGCTTTCTGACTTTCAAATAGTGAACGGTGGGCAAACAACTGCAACTTTATACTTTTCAAAAAAGATGGGATTGAATATAGATGAGATAAGAGTAATGGCAAAAATAAATGTAGTAAAAGATGCCGATGAAGAAGTTTTAGATGAACTAATATCAAATATAAGTACTTTTTCAAATGCTCAGTCAAAAGTTTCAAAGGTGGATCTTAGAGCACGAAGCCCTCAACTAGTTAAACTTAAAGCACTTTCTGAAAGTGTCTTAACTGTTAGTAGTAAGAAGTGGTTTTTTGAGAGAGCAAAAGGAGAATATGCTACAATGATGAGAATAAACGCATCTAAGAAATCACAACTTGAAAAAACGTTTCCAAAGGAAAGAAGATTCAGTAAAGAAGAGCTAGCAAAATATTATTCTGCATGGGGCGAAATACCATATGCAGTAAAAAGAGGTGGCGAAAAAATATTTAGACTGTTTTTAGAAGAAATTTCGGGCGAGGGGAAAGTTAAAAAGCCAGTAAATATTAATAGGGCGTTTTATGAAGATTTAATTTCTAGAATAATATTATTTCGAGGATTAGAAAAGATCTATGGAGCTGGGAATAACTCATTAGGCCAATTAAGGTCGGCAGTGGTTCCTTATTCTCTGGCGGTGCTTTATTGTTTTACAACAGGAAATAAAAAGGCTAATGCGTTCGATCTTAGTAAAATTTGGAAAGCAGAAAAATTAGAAGATGATTTACAGGCTTTCTTTAGAAAATTAATGAAGCAAATGAATGACTGGATTAAAAAGTATACTAAAGGCGAAGATTATGGTGAATTTTCCAAAAAACAGGAAACTTGGGATGCTATTAAGGATTCAAAGGAAGTTACCGATTTCATGTCTGAGAATTTCCATAGATTACTAGTTAATAAATACACTATTTCCAGAGAAGAGCTGAAAAGTCGGGAAAAAGAATCTGTAAATGTTGAGGTAGTTGATTTCGAACCCTTGAGTTACGCAGGACAAATGTTTGATCGAGGTATCGAATTTTACCGATCTGTTCTTCAGTTACATTCTGAAAACTTTAGTGATTCTCAGATAATCAAAATAAATGGAATTATTGCGGCTATCGCGCATGTAAAAATGCTTGAAAAGAAGTATATTGATTTTGACAAAGAACTAATCCGCATACTTACAAAAAAAGATTTTGATCTTCTTAAAAAAGACAATAATTCTCAAACGTATAGTAGTACTATTAATTTTATTATTAAGAAATATAATTCTGCTATAACCAATTCTAAAGATATTGAAGCTTCCTTTCAGGCTGTAAAAGAATTAGCGCGAAGAAAAGGGGTAAAATTTTATTCGGTTTTTGGTGATATCGGTGAATGTTTGAAGAATAGCGAGTTGCCAACAATGCGGCAGGTAAAAGAGGCAAGCGAATATATTAAGACATTAGAAATTGTTCTTGCTTAAATATTCAATAGTAACTTCTTTAAAGTTAATAGTTATTCCACTCTTGCTCTTTTGACGGGGCAAGTAACATATTGATCGGTCCTTATCATAATATCCATCATTAGGCAAAGTTGCCTTTAGGATAGATGAAGCGCTAACAGCACCAACAGTTATCTCTGTTACCAACCGATTAGCAAAAGAGGATCAAAATATTAAATCGAAGCAGAAGTCCCCAGGATTGATTTCGATCTTGTCATTCGTAATGCCGTCCTTATCATTTTTGAAATAATTACAGTCAGAAATGTTTTCAACAATGCCATCCTTAATTTCAATTATCAGGCTCATATAATTTTTAGATTCGTTGCCAATAAAAGTAAAACCGGTGCAATTAAAATGGCAAATTTGAAAATCACAATGGCCAGTAGAGATATTTAGAAACTATCTCCTGCTGCCGTAAATTTTTGAAGAGCTTCTCCTAATTTCTTAATGAATACTTCCTTTTCAAAATACTGATATTGGTGGTTCTCTAAAATAAGTGAGAGCATTTCAATGTCTAACCTTTGCAAAAAATAGATCACTGCTTCTGCCTGATTCATATTCTTGTTTTCCATTCTTACTGGTTTAAATTTTTTAATGATTACTGCAATAGATTCCAACTGGCACAATGAAGAATTCCACATTTAGAAGCGAGTCTATTAGCTTTGACAGGAATTATTGTATGCTTTTGAAAAACCGTCTCTATAAGTTTATGAGCTAACCGGTCTGTCTGGTGGTTATACTCAGGGACAAAGATCAGTTCTCCAATGATAATCATATTCAGATAATCGCCTGTAGCATCATCGGCACAATCATTTTTATCGAGGTCATTTGGTAAAAGAATGAGGTTAAAGCTTTCCAGCGATTTGAGTAATCTATTCCAATAGTTTATTCCTGTAAATAATCTTGCATCGTTGATGAACAAAGTATGGTGATTAATAAATCTTACCATTCCATCCACATGGCCGGTTACATCATAAGGAAGAGAAGGAATGATATACAATTTTTCGATTTCCAGCAGCTGCCTCATTTCATCAACAATAAAGTCTTTTTTTAAATCAGCGTTGTCTTTAAATATTCTGTCGGTGACAATTGCCTTTGTTCCGTAATAGGCGAGGTTTCCACCATCAAAAACAAGATCACTCTTAATGATCTGAGGCAAATCCAGATTCAATTTAGCAGGATCAGTTTTAAGGTGACGATATTTAGCAGATTTGTAATAGGCCGGATCAAAGGAAAACTGAACGAATTTGTCTTTTGTTACCTGGAGAGGCATAAAATCTCTGCACCAATAGTCATTACAACCTTGCATAAACTTCACTTTAATATTTTTCTTCCTGCAATGATTAGAAATGGAACTGGCAATAGAAGGGAAATCTTTTGAAAGAAGACTCGTTAACACAAGTGAATTACAATCCTGTTCATTGATCATTTGGCTTGAAGTTGTAGTACTTTTTATATTGATCTATATCTATCACTTTAGCTACTTCGGTGATATATTTCTTAACCTTTTCGGTTTCTCTGTGAGGAAGATGCAGAAAAGTAAGAAAACGGTAAGGACGATTGCAATAATCATTGTCGTTATGTAAAGTACCGTTTAGGCCGACTCTTGGAACCGAGAATATTTGTGTTGGTCTCATAAACATGAGATCGCCGGTCATATCAACAAGGCAAAATTTAACCGGCTCTTCATTTACGACGCTTCCAATCTGTTTAAAGATCTCCGTGCAAACATTTAGAGGGCCAATTATTGCGTCGGCTCTTTCAGGAGGGGCGGGAGATTTAATTTCGGCAATTCCTCTTATTAAAATTCCCCCGTAAGATTCTCCATTCGATAACGTGATGTCAAGACCAGACCCATGAAAATACCATTCGCCAGTACTTTCCTTTTGCCTTTCATGTCCATGCACATAAGGGTCTTCATGATTTTTACTGTGATAATAAAATTCACAGTCAACTATACGGTACAGTTTGCGGCGTACCTGCAATACATAACCGTTCATTAATTTTTCGGCAATTCTCTTGTAAGAGTCGAAACAGGTTCCCTGATTTTCGTCAATAATTGTAAGTAGATCTTTCATTTTTTCCTCCTTTTTCTTCCCAAGGTATTTAAACACAATTGAATAAAGAAGCGTTGTAGAAAGATTTCTTTAATATATAATTTAGCTTTTTTAAATAATATATCATTTAATTTAAAAGAAATAGAATAGATAATATAAAGCTGTTGTTACAGGGATTCAGGTTGGAGCCCATTACGAATAAAATCGCGTTAATTGTTGGTTTACTGGCTGCTGTTGCAATTTACTTTCCTCAAGAGCAATTTCTACCTGTACAGTTTGCACGATACAAACCGCTTTGCTTTTTCAACAGCAACAAAAGCCATCGCTTTGCTAACTCAGGTGAGCATCAGCAAACTTACCAATTGGCTGACGTCCAAAGAGAACATGGAAAACAGCCCAATCAATGTGCTGATACATTTGGGGCCTTTCTTACGAAGCGGGCTGTTTTTACCGATAACCACGTGTAGCAGTAGTGTAGCCGCCGCTTCCTGTTTCAGGTAAAACACTTTTCCATTGGTGGTAAACTGCGTGTAGGAGAGCTGGCCGTTTTTGCGCATATTGTTTAGTACGAGCTTGCACACGTTCAATTGGTCACACATATCCTGGCTATCAAGAAAAATGTCATTGAGCGCTACTCCCCGCGGAATGTGCATCCGGGAAAGCAGGTTGATTATTTCTTCTTCTGACCCCGGAGGTTCTTTCTCCGCTTTCAATAAAAAAATACAGTTTTTAAATGTATTTGTGGTAAATTAGTAACAAAATAGTTACTTTTATTTTGGTAACAAGTAACAAATATGTTACCTTTATGGTCCAACAAAAGAATTTGTATGAAGTCGTCTGAACTATATAAAAAATTTACAAAAGCAGGATGGATTGAATTACGACAGACAGGAAGTCACAAAATTATGAAACATCCAGATACTAATAATCCTCTAGTTCTTTCGCTTCCTTATCATGGTTCTAAGGAAGTGCCAACAGGACTGGCAAACAAATTACTTAAGCAGGCGGGGTTGAAATGATACCCCTGCCTTTATGAAAAATAAAACTTTAAAAAAACGAAAAATGAACTCAAAAATCGAAATCCCACAAAAAATAGAAGTCATTGTCGAAGTCAAAGATGGAATACTATGGGGGATTGTAGAGAATAAAGGCAACTTTATTGCTACTCCCTACGGAGAAACTGTTGATGATCTAAAACAAAATTTAAAACAGTTAGTTCTCGATTATCAAGACAATGAAGGAAAGAAAGATAAATTCTGGAGTAAGGTAAATATAGAGAATCTAGATATTGAAATATCTTATGATCTGCAAGCTTTCTTCAAAGAATTTAATGAAATAAAAATTTCTTCATTAGCTCATTCGGCTAATTTGAATCCAAGCCTCTTGAGACAATATGCAACAGGAAACAAATTTCCATCAGCTGATCAAGTTAAAAAAATTGAATCAGCAGTGCAAGAACTCGGAAAAAAATTAAAACACGTTTCTATTTACGCTTAATTTTAGATATCTGTAGATATCTAAGGTAGATATCTATAGATTCATGTAAGTAAAAGTCCATTCTTTTTGGAATGGGCTTTTTTACTTTTTTGTTTACTGTATGAATATAACAGCCATGCATAAACGAAATTATTCAAGCCTGCGTTATATAACAGTCCCGCACAAACGACATTATTCATACCTGCCTTATATAACAGTGATGGTTAAACGAAATTTAAAATTAATTAGACATGTTTCGTGAAGGCACGAACCTCGGAAAAGGCATTTCGATTGATGCTTCAAAGTGTTGAATTACATCTATTAAACTTGTATTTGTAATTCTGGACTTCACTTCAATTACTCCCTTTACATTTTTCTTTGTCGTAATTATGAAATCACCCTCTGAAAATAAAACTGGGCAGGTATTGTCGTATAGGATAATGTCCAATTGTTGGCTTATGTCGTTGCCATTATTTGAGTCTACGATAAATCTTGTTCCAACGGAAATATTATTTGGTAAAACTTTCTAAGAATGTTTTTAAGAATGGCTTCTTTAAATCTACCTTCTTCACCTTAGTGTCTATCGCCAATGAGGTCTCGTACTCTATCCTTAATTATTTCTAACTCTCTTGTGATTGATTCTTGAAATCTTTTTGTATTAACTGGCATAGGTCATCAAGTTATCGCGGACAATACGATATTATACGAATCCATTAATAAATTTAAAACAAAAACCTTATCGATTATTATCACTTTGAATTTCTATGAATATAACAATCATGCATAAACGAAATTTATAAAATAAATAAAATCACTCAGTATTTGTTCACTTTAAATATAACAGCCATGCACAAACGAAATTATTCGCAAATGAAATTCGCCTTATTTCTCCGTTTACTGCAATTAAATTAATGTTGATTGCATTTTTTATTTGGCTTTACTATTTTTCCTTACTTTTTTTATATTTTGATTGTCAGCTAAATATTGATTGTATACTACTTCAAGTAATTTTCCTTTTTCAGTCTCAATTAAATCTGCAATACGAAATAAATCATTTAACAAAAATAGTTCAACATTGTTCATAAGGTTTGTAAACCTTTCATTATTCATTCCTAAATCCTTGTAAACAATACTTTTTGGAAGCGTATCAAAGATTTCTCTAAATAAAGTTATATGCCTGCTCTCAATTAAATTTTTTATTGTTTTATATCGCTTATCCTTTATCATTATCCAAAGGAAATCTTGATTTCTTCAATTTTGTCAATTGTAATATTATAAATACTATATAAAAGTACTATTTGTTCTATTTATGGGTATTAATAATTCTTTTGGATAGAATTGTTAATGTTATTATATTTACAATGTAATTAGTATTTTGCGATTCTTCATAAAACGTATTTGAAGCAATTCGCTTGAGTCTCGTAACTGAAACGTAGGAATTTCTATTACCACGGGATGATAAGTGAAGAGCTCACGTTAAGGCGTGGGCTCACTTATTCGTGGTAAGGCTCCTACGGCCTCAGTTACGGTAAGTTGAGACCTGCGCCCTTTTTGTTTGTTGAATTTGAATGCGCAGATTACTTATAAAAGACTCATCCAAAACCGAAAGGATGAGAGCATTTCAACCATATAAAAATTTATTATTTCCAAATAATTGGTTACACCAATCATTGAGTTGTGGGTACAGATGTTTTTATCTCTTCCTCTCCGGCACCCTCACCCTCAAAGCTATCTTTCGCTATTTTCAGAATTATATCTTCAAAAGATACAAATGCATCAAAGAGCTTTTTGAAAAACCGACAATACTGTTATTTCAGCAGTATCCTGTAGCCCCGCTGGTTCTGCATTTAGCTCAATGGGGTTTGGCAAATGAAGCCGAAAGCCTAATCCACTTGCATTATGCGCAAATAAAACGCAACCCGGAATGAAGTGGAAATAGTTGCGTGTATGCTTTACCGTTATACACGTCAATTTTTTTTTTCAACGGATATAAGATCATTCAAGAGGGTTAACAACGGGAAAAAAGGACACTTCTTTTTAGTTCATGAGTATTTAAACAACAATGGCTTCAAAAAGACTATACCGCTTATTTTATAAAACTTCGCTACCAAAGACAATGCGTAATACATTTCTATATTATCATGCCTTGTTAGTGATATTTAAAAGAGAGCATCGTTCCAATTATAGAAAACAACCAAATCCACGCCTCTGCCAGCAATATAAGTCTTTTAGAATGCTGGTTCGCTTAAAGCAGTGGCGCATTACGGATGAGGCTAACAGCCTGGTGCAAATCAGGAACGCAAGGAAGCCAAAGAACCCGGAATAAAAAGTTCGATTAGGCATAACCGTTATGCCCGCTGACAGTCGCTCTTTAAACATTTCTTCTCATGCAGTTGACAGGAGCAAAGGTTGCCGGCGCAACTGTTCCGGCAACCCGCTGTCAGTGTTCTTTTAGAAATCTATTTGTGTTTAATAAAAATATTGTTGATGGATAACAATCAGCCACATTTAAGAAAAACAGTTTCCTATTATCAATTGCTTTTGCAACGGTATGCAAGGCGCCTTGTACTGAATGAAACGGTTGCAGCAAATATTGTCCAGGAAGTGCTGGAGTATCAATATTATTTAAATTCTCTAGTGCCTTCAAAGCATCTGCGGCAGGTTTTAAAAACGGATGTCCTGAATTACTGTTATTACCACATCCAGGCAAAAATGTTTGACAGGCCGTTAATAAAAATACCACTCCGCAACCTGTTGAAAGCAATTGAACCAGATGAACAAAAAGACCTGCTTATAAATTAATTTTTTCTATGAGCAACCAGTATAAAAACCCTTCTGTTAAATGGCTCAAAGAATTATTTGAGCGCAAGCCAAAGTGCCCTACGTAGGGTAGCTGTCGCCATATAAATTTCAACCATTTTTTCAACAATAAAACCAATTGCAATGAAACTGATTTATTGCTTAATGATACTCCTATCGCCTTTTGTGAGCACGGCACAAACGGTGAGGCCACTTAAGATCGGAGATACGTTGCCGGATATTACTCTTACGAATGTTTTTAATTATCCTTCTTCTACGATGAAATTATCTGATCTGAACGGCAAGCTGATTATCCTTGATTTCTGGGCCACCTGGTGCGGTGGCTGTTTAAGCGCCTTCCCGGAAATGCATCAATTAAAAAAAACTTTTGGCAAAGACCTGGATATTTTATTCGTCAACAGTTTCACCGATGATGACGAAGCAAAAGTGAAAAATACGTTTTCAAGGCTTAAAGCGCAATTCGGTACAACCGTCAGCCTGCCTTATGTTTTGAAAGATACCATCCTCAGTCTTTATTTTCCCCACCGTTTTGTTCCGCATTATGTATGGCTCAACCAGGATCGTAAAGTAGTGGCTATTACACACCGCGACGACGCATCTGAAAAGAATATCAGTGAATTTTTAAACGGCAAAACTCCTTCAATGGAAATAAAGGACGACGCGTTGCTCTTTAATACAGAGATTCCGTTGCTGGTAGATGGAAACGGTGGCGATGCCGGCGCATTCCTATACCGTTCAGTTCTTACAAAATATAAACCCGGGCTAGGTCATGCAGGTGGTATTAAGATGGATAAAGATGGAAACATCACGAGAGTCTATTTCATCAATGCAACTCCCTTATCCATGATAAGGTGGGCTTATCCGGCTTTAAGGAATTATAAGGCCTCGCGCGTCTTGTATAAGGTCAGCGATCCGGCCAGATTCAAAGATCATTCTGCTACGGAAACCCAATATTCATTTTGCTATGAGCTGATCTGTCCACCGGTTTCCGAAAAGAGGGCAAAGGAATACCTGCAGGACGACCTGCGCAAATTTTTCAATGTCAGGGTATCGCTTGAAAATAAAAACATGGATTGCTATGTCCTGAAAGCCTCAGGCGATCTTAAGAAGATCATTGCTAAAAGCGACTCGTCCTACTCCCAGATTGCAAGGGATTTTCTGCATAAAAGATTCAGGGGTCAGCCGGTAAGCGCGCTCACCGGGCTAATGGAAGATATTCTTAAAAAGCCGGTAATAGATGAGACCAATGAGCATCACAAAATTGATCTTGACTTTCCCTCCAATATTTTCAGTTATGATCTTACAAATATGATTGCGTTCCTCCACAGGAATGGCTTCGACCTCATCCCTGCGGTTCGAAAAATACGCGTGGCAGTGATTGCTGCAGATTTCAATGCCAATCCTTCCTTTCAACCAAATTCTAAAACTTTAAAAAATGACAAATGAACTTACCTATCACTTATATACGGATGATAAAAATAACCGTGCTTTTTATACTACTGTCGTCTCTTCATCTGGATGCAGGGGCGCATATCAACAAGACGTATAACATCATAGTAAAAGGAAAAATAGTAAATGAAGACAATCACCCGGTATTAGCTACTGTAGCGGTAAAAGGAACAAAGATTGCTACCGGTACAGACCAGGACGG
>Ga0157371_10002002_pt1 | contig 20140 bp, 16 predicted proteins | sample C45metaG_FD_113462 | JGI IMG/M metagenome (GOLD analysis project Ga0157371, IMG submission 113462) | Corn rhizosphere microbial communities from Kellogg Biological Station, Michigan, USA - C4-5 metaG | ecosystem: Host-associated > Plants > Roots > Rhizosphere > Soil | place: USA: Michigan...
CGACGCCGATGCACTCCTCATGCATCTCGGCCCGGACCCGCTCTTTTCGATCACGATCCCGTCGAAAACGCAGCAATATCTGGCGCTTGGGCGGCCGATCGTCGCAGCGGTGAACGGCGAGGCGGGGCAGCTTCTGAGGGCATCGGGTGCGGCGATCGTCGTCCCTCCCGCCGATCCGCCGGCGCTGGCCAGAGCGATCGCTCAGATGGCCGATATCAGTGAGGCGCGGCGGGCAATCATGGGTCAGGCGGGCGCCCAATTCTACGGCGAGCACTTTTCCTTCGCGCACGGAATTGGCCGAACGCTCGCGCTTCTCGACGAAGCCTACGAGCAAGTGGCTGTTCGCACGCACAGGCGTGGAAGGACTCCCGCCGCGGGCGCACCGCATTTTCACAGGCTCTCGGTCGAACCTTCACCCTAGTCGGCGGCACTCACGAGAGATGAGAGCGGGGCTTCGCGACCAGTGAACCAGAACTCTGCTGTCGGGCAGCTGCAGCGCTCCGATTGGCGCATCCTGCCGGTGGTGAGCCCGGGAGGGGCAACGCGCCTGCCCCTGTTCGCCGTGTTCGGCTATCTCCTGATGAGCTTCGCCATATTCCTCGTCTGGCCGATAAACTGGCCGATCTATTATGTGTCCGACTGGCTCGAGCTGATCGGATATGTCGGGCTTTGCTTCACGATTATCGGCGTCGCGATGTTTTGGGGTTCGAGCGGCGCCACGCGCCTGACGGCGCCCCTGCGGCATTTGACCCTGGTCCTAGCCGTCGGTGCGGCGGCCGCTGCCCTGCTGCTCGTGCCGTCGACCATCTCCTATACCGGCCGCGGGCCGTGGGAGGTGATGGACGCGCTTCGCGACCAGGGCGAAGCCTATCACCGCTTCCAGCTCCAGCTTTATGCGACCGACGGTCAGCGCGTACTTATCGCGGGCCTCCGCGCGCTTGTGGCGCCGTTCACCTTCGCCGTGCTTCCGCTCGGTATCATTCACTGGCGCAGGCTCGGCCTCGGCGGTCGGGCGGCGGTCGTTTTGGCGGTTCTGGCCTCATCCGTCTTTTCGATCATGCGCGGCACGGACAAGGAATTCGCCGACCTGTTTATCGTCGGCTGCGCCGCCGCCTTCGTCGCTTACGGGCGCGGCGCTATAGCCCGCGGACTCGTGCCGCAAGGGGCCCGCCGGCTGTGGCGCCCCGTGCTGATCGCGATGGTGTTCATCTACCTCGCGCAGGGCCTGTCGATCGACCGCAAGGGCGAGCGCAACGGCGGTTACCAGAACGGGAAGCTTGTCTGCGCAAACGACAGTACGGTGTGCGCCGACCCGGACACCGCCGCAATATCGTGGCTGCCGCTGGCGCAGCGGTTCGGAGTGACTTCGTTCATCCTCTCGACGACATCGGGCTATGCCGGTCTCGAGCTGGCCTTGAAGAAGCCGTTCGAATCCTCCTACGGCCTTGGCCATTCGCCCGCAGCGCTGTCGGTCTATGAAGCGCTGACCAACGACCGGAATCCGCACTTTCGAACCTACACCTACCGCAACGGCGACGATGGCTGGTCGGAAGATTATTATTGGTCGACCTTGATGACCTGGATCGCGAACGACGTCGGCTTCCTCGGCGCGTTACCGGTCATCGGCCTGATCGCTTATTTGTGGGCGCTGTGGTGGCGCGAAGCGGCCGCGGGCATGAGCGATCCCGCAGCGATACTCTTCACGCTTTCGACGATGATGATGTTCTACTTCCCCGCGAACAACGAAGTGTTCGCGAGCTACGACGGTTACACGATCCTCGTCGCTTGGCTTGTCGTTTGGCTTTGGCACCGGCGCGCGCGAGCCGTCAGCGCAGTGGCGGCAGCCTGATGACGCAAGTCCGCGGGCTGATCCGCCTCGCCAGCGTGCCGACCTATTTCGCATTCAAGATCGCCGCGGCGATCCTGCTTCTCAAAGTATGCGCCAATTACCTGACCGTGAGCGGTTACGGCGAGTTCGCCCAGCTGGTGCAGTTCGGAACAGTGCTCAACCTGCTGGCGGTCGCGGCGGTTCAAAACGGTCTCATTCGCCAATCGGCGGCGGCCGGCGGCGATGAGGAGGAGCTTGCCGGAATCCATGGCGCTGCGCTGATCATCTGGACTGCCGCGGCGCTGCTTCTCCTCGCCCCAATGTGCCTCGCAAGCAAAATGATCTCCTCCGTCCTCGTCGGCAATCCGAACGCGTGGCCAACCGTCATCGTCATTACCATCCTGTCGCTCACGAGCGGTCCCGGGCAGATCTGGTGCAGCATCCTTTCGGGGCGGAAGCGGGTCACCACGAGCCTCGTCGCTCAAGCGAGCGGGCTTCTGGCCGGGGTCGGCGTCGCAATCGTCTTCGTCGTGAAGGGCGATCCGTACGCGGCGGCGACCGCATTTGCCGGTGGACCGTTGCTGACTTTGCTCGTCGCGGGCGGAGCGATCGCCCGGCTTCGCCTGAAGGTCGCGAGCCCGTCGGCGGCGCTGGGGCATGTCGTTCCGCTGATCCGCTATTCGACGGCTTTCGGCGCGACGACCGGCTATACGGCGCTGGTCCTGTTCGGCTTGAGATCGCTCTACCGGCACCACTTCGGGGCGACGGCGCTGGGCTATTGGATAGCGGCCAACCGAATTTCCGACCTATCGACCCAGCTGCTCGGGCTGTTCTTCATTCAATTCTATGTCTCGCATGTGGCCGGCCTCGACGATGACGGTGAGCGTCGCAGCTTCATCCTGCGCTGTTGGGCCGCAGCGGCAGGGCTGATGGGAACCGCCTATCTCGTCTTCTGCCTCGCGAGCCGCCAGCTCGTGTCGCTCTTCCTTTCGAGCGCGTTCGTCGCTGCGATCCCGGTCATCCGGACCTATCTGCTGGGCGATGTGCTGACCGTCTGGGCCGCGCTCGCCATGTACACGGCGTTCGCGCGCGGAAGGCCGGGCCAGTATGCCATGATAGAGATGGCGACGATTTCGCTGATGGGCGTGATTGCGATCGGCTTGATCGAAACGGGCAACCCGAACGCGCCGCAGCTCGCCTATGTCGCCGCCTATGCGGTGACGGCGGTCATTGTGACGGCCGCTTTCCTCTGGTCGTCATTCAAGTCGGTCGGCTCGCCCACCGCGCGCAAGACCGCACTGACCGCGTGACGAACATCGAACACCTCGTCGAGGCACTGGCGCGCTGATTCACGCACGTGGCTGCGCAGCCGTGACCTGGTGGCGAGCCTTTCCACGGCCGCCTGGAATGCGACCGGGTTGCCGCATTCGACGTCCTCGATCACGCCGTAAGAGCTGAGCAACGCTGGGTAGTCGCTGCCCGGCTCGACGGCCGTCACGATCGGGATTCCCGCGCGAAGATAATCGATTGTCTTGGACGGGAACGCCCAGGAGGTGAACTCCTTGACCGTCGCGACCATGCCGACGTCGCAGGCACCGACCAAAGAAAGATATTCCGAGCGCGCGACCGGCGGTTCGATCCGAATATTCCCGTAGCGCACGGCGGCCCCTTCGATCATCGGCCGCAGGCGCCCGTCGCCGATAAACAGGTACAAAGTCGGGGCACCGGCCTCGTTCGAGATCCGCGCCGCACCGATGATCTGCTCGATCCCGCGACCTTCCGAAAACTGGCCGCCGAAGACGGCGATCGGCCGGTCGAGCGGGAGCGAAAAGCGCCGCCGAACGGCATCGCGGTCGTCGAGAGGCGGCATCGTCGCATCGCCCCACACCGGCGAGCAAAGCACGCCGGCGCCCGGCGGCACGGGATAATGCCGCCGCAAATAGTCGGCGTTGCCCGGCAGGTTCGCGATGAACGCGGTGAACAGACGGTAAAGGCGGTCCTCGAGCAGCTTGGCAATCGAATAGACGAGCCGCGAACGAATGATGCCGGCCTCGAGGTGGCACATCGGGAAAAAATCGAAGACGATCAGGAGGCGATGACGGACGCCATCGCGAACCGCCTTGCGAAGCGGCGCTCCGACCGCCAGCGCGGGAGTCCATGCGATGACTGCGTCATGTTGGGTCCGCCCGAAGTGCTTGCGCATCGCGGCCGCAGCATGGCTGGACGAAAGCAACAGCTTGCTCGCGCGGTAAATCGCGGTCCCCCAGTTTCGCAGCGCTCGCGGGGTTACCCGTACGATACGCTCGCCATTTCGGCCTTGCAGTTCACGGGTCCTCGCAAATGCAGCGTCCCAATCGATCAGCAGCACTTCGACTTCATGCCCGCGGGCGATCAGTCCCTCCGCGAGCTCATCGATCATGTACGGATCGGCCGGGTCGGCGGAATAGCGCGTCGTCAGAAATAGGAAGCGCATCAGCCGCTTCGCTCGAACATCAGGCACGCGCCGTCATAGCCGCGAACGGAGCGTCCGAAGGCATAGAAACGGTCGTCCGGCATCATGCCTGCGGGGAAATAGAAATTGGGAAATTGTCCCAGCGTCAGCGGCCAGCCGTCCATCGGAGCGCTAAGTACCGTCTCGAGCTTTCCGTCCTCGATGACGTGGATGTGCGCCGACCTACCGACGAAAGCGGAGCCGGGCCGGCGTGTGGTGATCGCCCGAAGCGTATTGCCGGTGAAGTAGCCGGGCTCGAGCGAGGTCGCGAAGGCGACGTATTTCTTCGAAAGCCCAGCGTGAATCGAGCTGCCGGCCAGCGGCGCGCCGCGTTGCCACGTGTTGGCTCCCGGCGCGAGCTGCATCAGCTGATTGCGTTCGACGTTGGAGTCCGTCGCATAATGACAGACACCGTCCGGCGCCTGCCAGAGCCAGCAGGCCCGATATTGCTGCTCTCCAGTCGCGATCGGCTCGAGGAGATCGAGGGCAGCGTTGGAGCGCCACAGGCCCGGATAGTGGTCCATGTCGCCTACCAGCACCCAGACACGCCCGTCGGGCGTCTCGACGATATTGTGGATATGCTCGACCGTGTTCGGCCGAAATTCCGCGGAACAGGACCATTGGCCGTTCAAATCCCGCCGCCAGATCCGGACTGCGGAGCCATCGACGTTGTGCAAATATTCGCCGAAGCAGGCTGCGCGCGAACCGTCCGCCTGGGTCACGGCCGACAGTGCGAGGAGACGCCGGCCATCGGGGATTTTGAAGTCGACGGTCCATCTTCCCAACGACAGGCTCAGCGCGAAGATCGTGTCCCGCTGCGCAAGCAGGAGCGTGTCGTCATCGATCATGACCGACGAACGGATTTCGAAGCGCAGCATTCGCGTCACCAAACGCGTCGCGAAGCGCGCGAGAGAGGCGGCGCGGATCGGCAGCGAACAGATCGGCTCGAAATGGCAGAGGTCTGGATCGGCGCGATAGAGCCTGTTGCGGCGCCACGCGATGAGGCCGTCCGGCAGGCAATGAACGGGCTGATAGCCGTTCACCACCTTCGCGAGAGGGAAGCTCACGTCGGTCGTGGCCTCAACCGGCGGTCGAGATCGTCCGTCGTACATAATCGGTATAGCTCAGAATGATGGTGACGATCTTCGCGGACACGTCGGCGACGGAATAATCGGAGGGCAACCGCGGTGGGGGCGCGTTTCGAGCGCGCCGGTCGTCGAGGACCGAGAGCGACCGAAGCAGTCGCTGGCTCGAGAGCCCGGTCATCGGCACCACCGCTTCCTCCATCGCCTCGGGACGTTCGTGGGCGTCGCGAAGATTGATCGCGGGAAAGCCGAGGATTGCGGATTCTTCGCTGACCGAGCCGCTGTCGGAAATAACGGCATGGGCGTTCAACTGGAGCGCATTGTAATCGAGAAAACCGAACGGATTTAGGAGCCGCACTCGCGGATGGAATTCGAGGCCGAGCGCCTCGATCCGCTTGCGTGTCCGCGGATGAGTGCTGAGGAGGATCGGCTCGTCATACTGCGACGCGACGGAGGCGAGGCACTCCGAGACCGCCCCTATCCGCTCGTCGGAATCGACATTCTCCGCCCGGTGCGCGCTGACGAGAAAGTACTTTCTCGGCTCGACATCAAGGCGCGCGAGGACATCCGATTGCTCGATCAGGGGCCGATAGTGGTTAAGCACCTCGAACAGGGGGCTGCCCGTCTTGATGATCCGATCCGCGGCCAGTCCCTCGGCGAGCAGATATTCCCGGGCGATCGACGAATAAGGCAGGTTGATGTCGGCGAAATGGTCGACGATGCGCCGGTTGATCTCCTCGGGCACGCGCTCGTCGAAGCAGCGGTTGCCGGCCTCCATGTGAAAGACGGGAATGTGCCGTCGCTTTGCCGCAAGCGCTGCAAGGCAGCTGTCCGTATCGCCGAGAACCAGGACTGCGTCGGGAGATTCCTGCGCGAGGATTCGATCGGCGCCGCTGATCGCGCGCGCGATGGTTTCGGCGGGCGTGCCGCCCGCCGCCGCCAGGTCGGCGTCCGGCGCCCTAAGCCCAAGCTCCTCGAAGAAAATCTCGTTGAGTTCGCGATCCTCGTTCTGGCCGGTGTGAACGAGGACATGGTCGAACGCCGAGTCGAGCGCGGGTATCACTCGCGACAGCCGAATGATCTCCGGGCGCGTGCCGACGATCGTCATCACCTTCATGCGCTGAACCGTCAAAGCGCCATCGCATGAGTATCGGGCCGTTCGGGGTCGAACGGCTCGTTGGCCCAGGACAGGACGACGAGATTGTCGTCGCCGATGTTGGTGACGTCGTGCGCCCAGCCGGGAATGGTTTCGATGATCGCGGGCTCGGCGGCCGAGCTCTCCAGCTCATAGGTTTCGCCGGTCAGCGCGTGGCGGAAGCGAAAGCGCCCGCGGCCATGCGCGACGAGGAACTTTTCGACCTTGCTGTGATGGTAGTGCCCTCCCCGGGTGGCGCCGGGCACGGCGGTGAAGCAGGAGATTTGACCGCTCGATCCTGTTTTCAGGAACTCAACGAAGGATCCGCGCGGATCGTTGTGCGGTGCAAGAGGGCGGCTCGCCTGTGCAATCGGCAGCGCCGCAACGAAAGAAGCGTAGAGCGCCCGTCTGAGACCCGTCGCAACGTCACTCACCTCTCCGCGTTCGCGGCCGGCGACGAAGCCTTCGATCGTCCGCGCGAGCTCGCCAACAGTGAGGCTGTGAACATTGCGCGGCTCGGCAAAACCGCTGGTCTTCGGCGGGTTGGCGATCAACTTGAGCCACTGATCGATGAGGTCGTCGATGTACAATAACGATAGTGGCGACGCGGGATCATCGATCTTGAGGGGTAGACCGCGCGCGGCATTGTGGCAGAAGGTGGCGACGACCGAATTGTAATTGGGCCGGCTCCATTTCCCGCACAGGTTCGGAAGCCGCCAGATGGAAACCATCGCCGCGCCGATCGATCCGAGATCGAGCAGGACGTCTTCGCCGGCCCGCTTGCTGCGGCCATAGGCCGTGTCGTCCACCGCCTTGATGGACGAGCTGAATACGAGGAGCGGCTTGCGGCCGCCCTCCGCGACCGCATTCGCCACCCACGCAGAATAATCGCGGTTGGAGGCAAAATATTCCTCCTCCTCCGCGCATCTGTTGGCGCCCGCGAGGTGGAAGATGATGTCGGCGCCGGCAAGCGATGCGCGTGCTTCGGCTGGCTCTGTGTCGCGGGCGATGGCGGCGACATCATAGCCCTTTTCCTTGAGGCGCAGGGCGAGATTGCTGCCGAGGAACCCCTTCGCGCCGGTGACGGCGACCTTGTTGCGGTCAGGCGTCATAGACGGGTTCGCCCGCGAGGCAGTCGCGGACGCAGGGAAGACCGCTCAGGATCGACGCCATTTCCTCGACGCCCAGCTGCCTCGTGTTGCTGGAATCGAAATCGTCAACAGTCGCGACCTGCTTGCTGCCCTCGGTGAAAAAGACATCGTAGTTGAGGTCGCGGCGGTCGGGACCGACCCGGTAATAGGCCTGATGATCTTCCGCGCCGATGAGCTCTTCGCGGCTGAGCAGCGTCTCGTGCCTTTTCTCCCCGTGGCGCGTGCCGATGACCCGGATGGGGTGGCGCGGGCGGTCCAGCACCATGAGGACGGCCTTCGCGAAATTGTCCATCGTCACGGCGGGGGCCTTCTGAACATACATGTCGCCGTTGCCGCCATAGCTGAACGCGTAGAGGCAAAGGTCGACGGCTTCGTCGAGCGTCATGACGAAGCGCGACATGGCCGGGTCGGTGATGGTGATCGGTTCGCCGTCGCGCACCTGCTGCATGAACAAAGGAAGCACTGAACCTCGAGAGCCGAGCACATTGCCGTAGCGGATCGTCGACAGCACCGTGCGGCTGCCGTCGATCACCCGCGCCTTGCTGGCGACGACCTTCTCCATCAGCGCCTTCGACATTCCCATGGCATTGATCGGGTAGACCGCCTTGTCGGTCGACAGGCAGACGACGCGGCTGACATCGTTGCGAATCGCGGCATCGATGACGTTAGAGGTGCCGAGCACGTTGGTCGCGACGGCTTCCATCGGGTGGAACTCGCACGACGGGACCTGCTTCAGCGCGGCGGCGTGATAGATGTAATCGACGCCGCGCGTGATCATGTCCATCGTGCGCGCATCACGAACGTCAGCGATGTAATATTTGAGGCGGGCGTCGCGGAAGCGCTTTCGCTGGTCTTCCTGCTTCTTCTCGTCGCGGCTGACGATGCGGATTTCGGAGACAGCCTGAGTCAGGAAGTGCTGAAGCATCGTCGAGCCGAACGACCCCGTCCCGCCCGTGATCATCAGAGTCGAGCCGGTTACATCCATCGGCTGACCTTTGCCCCCTGCGCTCTTGAACCTTGTGATTCCTTGGTGCTTCGCCGCACGTGGAAGGTTCACGCGTCGCAGGTCAGGGCGCCGCCAAATCCGTATAAAGGGACTGGATCTGGGCGGCATAAGCGTCAGCGTCATGGGCGAGCGCTCGCGCGTGCGCCGCGTTCGCCAGCCGCAGCCGCTCAGGCTCGTCTGAAGCCAATCTGGCGATCGCATCGGCGAGGCCCGCCGGATCGCGGACCGGAACGGCAATCGCAGCCTCAGGTGCCCAGTCCGCGATGTTCCCGACGGCCGTGCCGACCGTCGGGACGCCGGCGACCGCGGCCTCGAGCATGGCGATCGGCGCGCCTTCGTGGAGCGAGCTCATGACCAGCAGGTCGGCTGCGTCGAATTGCTTTCGAAGCTCCAGGTTCGGCGTGAACGAGTGGAATCTCACCCGCGCGTCCAGGCCGAGTGCATGGCAATGGCGCTGTACTGCACCGCCGAGCGTGTCGGCGCCGACGATGTCGAGCGAGAAATCGACGCCCTGGTCGGAGAGGACCCGAATCGCGTCGAGCAGGCCGAACGGATCCTTCACCCGGTTGAGGCTCGCAACGTGGACCAGGCGGAGCGGTTGCCCGGTTTTGCGCTTTCGCGGCGGCGCTGGCGGCCACCGGTCGAGCGCCACGCCGAACGGGCAGACGATCGGCTGCCACCCCTGCGCCCGAGCCTGGTCCCCAAGCCAGTCGCTTGGAGCGATGATGGCTGAAGCACGGGAGAGGACGAGGCGCGTGGCGATGCGGCTTCGCCAACGGAGCTGAGCACCGTACCCAATCTCCGGAACGCTCGCGAGATCGCCCCCGGGCAGCGTCACAACAAACGGAACGCTGCTCATCGCGGCAAAAGCAGCCGCGACCTGCCCGGGCGCACCGGCCCAGAAGGCGTGCACTACGTCGAAACGGCCGCGGCGGTGCTCGCGCAGGAGGTTCGACAACGACCGCAGCCGTCGCGGCGCGCGTCCCGCGTTGTGAACCGTCGCGCCGAGCAGCTGCCACCGGGCCGGCCTCGGCTCCTGATCGAGCGCGAAGATGTGGACCTCGTTGCCGATGCGTACCAGCCGCTCGATCAGCCAGAGAAGGACCGGGATGACCCGATCGGTGCCGGACCGGTCGACCCCGCCAGGAACGACCAGCGCGATCTTCATTGCGGCGCCGCAAAGCCATCGCTGAGCGCGGCGACCGCCGCGGCAGGATCGCTGGTGAGCGTCAGACGCCATGCGCCGGCCGACGCGAGCGCCTCGAGCGCCGCGCGCGATTCCGCTTCGAGGAGATCGAAACCGGCATCCAGGTTCATCAATGCCTCGACCGCTTGGGCTGGATCGGCTGGCGACAAGGCGATATCAGTGCCCCAGTCGAGCAGGACCAGCGCCGCCTGGTCTGCGCTGAGCGCGGGTGCATCGACCGGCAGCGCCGCCTTGAACTTTCCGGCGCGACTCCTGATCGGATATTCGCCCGCTGGAGCATCCTCCGGGTAGACGTGAATCGGCCGCGGAAAGCCCCAGAGCCTGAACCTAGGCTCGCACTGCACGAAGACCGTGTCGTCCGAAAGCACCGGATCTCCACGCTCCGCGGCAGCGAGCGCGAGCGTGCTCTTGCCCGAACCACTCGGCCCGGCGAGGACGATCGCGAGATCGCCGAGCAGGAACGCGGCCGCATGCACCGGCGTGCGTCCGTTCCGCGCAAGGATGAACAGCAACAACGTATCGCAAACGTCCGCGAACCGAGCCGCATCCTTTGCGATCTCGAGCGAAATCGTAGCCGACGCCTTTCGCGTGGCGGCGTCAGCGGTTCCGCGAATGCCGTTCCCGGCAAGCTGCAAGCATGAACCTTCTACCGCAATGGCGAGACTTACCCTTTCGGTGGAGGCGCGTCCGATTGCCAGACGCAGTTCGATCTGCGGCTCGGAAGCCGGCGCGGCCGCACACCAGTGGGCATAAGCCGCGCGCGCGGCGGCGATGAGTTGGGGATCGTCGGCAATGATGAGTGTCGGAATGCCCAGGGGCATCAGGTTGAATGAATTGCTCGAAGGGTCTCCGCTCACTTGCTTAATCTACAATTGCCGCAGGCAAACGGAAGCCGCGAGCACGGAGGCAGAAGCGTGATCCTTCTCGCCCATTCGAATTTCCTGGCGCGCGACGCCAAGCAACAGGAGCGGATGAAACCCTATTCGCCGCTGTCGACACTGATCGCCGCGGCGCTTGTGCGGAGAGCGGGCCACGACGTTTCGCTCTTCGATGCCACCTTCGAGCCGGGCGTCGATGCGTTCGAAGCGATGCTGGACGACGTCAAACCAGACGCGGTCCTTCTCATCGAGGACAATTTCAATTTCCTGACAAAAATGTGCACCACGGCTCGCCGCGAATCCGCGCTGGAGATGATCGCGCTCGCGGCCGCTCGCGGTTGCAAGGTCGCCGTGAACGGCCCGGACGCTGCCGACAATCCCGCCAGGTATCTCTGTGCCGGCGCGGACGCCGTCGTGCTCGGTGAAGGCGAGACGGCGATGCTCGATATCGCCGACCTCTGGGCCGGCGGGGACGGTGAGCTTAGCGACGTCCCTGGCTTGATTCTCCCGGGGCGCGGGCAGGCTCAAAGAACCGGCCCGCGCCGTCCCCAACAGGATCTCGACAGCCTTCCCCATCCACCTTGGGATTTGCTGGATATCGAGGCTTATCGCGCCGCCTGGGCAGACGCGCACGGCGAGTTTTCGTGGAATATCGTTACGTCGCGCGGCTGCCCCTATGCCTGCAACTGGTGCGCCAAGCCGACCTTCGGCCGGCGCTATTCGGTGCGCTCTCCCGAAGACGTGGCCGTCGAGGTGCGCCGCCTTGCTGAGGAAATCGGTCCGGACCACCTTTGGTTCACCGACGACATCCTGGGTCTCGATGTCGACTGGATCTGCGCCTTTGCCGACGAGCTCGAACGCGTCGGAACGCGCATTCCGTTCACGATGCAGTCCCGAGTGAATTTGATGACCGAGCGGAGCGTTTCCGCGCTCTCCCGCGCCGGCGCGCGCGAGATCTGGCTCGGCATCGAATCGGGTTCGCAGAAGATCCTCGACGCAATGGACAAGGGGACCACTGTCGAGGCGGGGCGCGCGGCGACGCAATTGATCAAGGCGCACGCGATCAAGGCCTGCTGGTTCATCCAGCTCGGCTATCCGTCGGAGACGTGGAATGACCTCCTGTCGACCCGCGACCTGATCCGCGACGAGCGGCCTGACGAAATCGGCGTGTCGGTCGCTTATCCCCTGCCCGGCACCGTCTTTTATGACCGTGTCCGCGCGCAGCTCGGCCGGCAGCGCAACTGGAAGGACACCGGCGATCTCGCAATGCTCTTCCAGGGCACGTTCGACACCCAGCTCTACCGTCGCGTCCGCGACATTCTGCACGAAGAGGCCGAAGCGGGAATTTCGCTTCACTCGGCCTGGGACGAAATCGAGGAGCGCATCGACCAGCACCGCTCGCCGCGCCCGATCAGCCTTGCCGTTGGGGCTTGAGGTGCGGACAGGCGGCCTAAGCGCCGCAGCGCTGGCGTTCGATGCGATCGCGGAGGATTTCGACGAGCGTTTCGACAGCTGGCGGAGCGTCGAATCACAGCGCCGAGCCGTTCGGCGAGCGCTCGCGGCGGCCTTTCCATTTGGCTCGCGCCTAATCGAGATTGGCGGCGGCACGGGAACGGACGCCTTGTGGATGGCCGATCATGGTCGACAAGTCCTGATGACCGACGCCGCGCCGTCGATGGTCGGGGCTGCATCGGCAAAATGCCGCGGCCGGGTCCGCACTGCGGTCGCCGCTGCCGAAGAGCTGGAGCGCCTCGCCGATGAGCTGCACACCGAGCCGCTATTCGACGGCGCTTATTCTGTCTTTGCCGGGCTCAATTGCGTAGGCGATCTTCATCCGTTCGGTCGCGGGATCGCGCCATTGCTGCGTCCGGGCGCGCCACTGATGCTGGTCGTGTTCGGGACCTGCTGTCCCGGCGAGATGATCGTCGAGACTCTGCGCGGCAGGCCCGGCAATGCTCTTCGCCGCTTCAAGCGAAGCGAGGTGCCGGCGCGGCTGAACGGCCGCGAATTCACTGTCCGCTATCACCGCCGGAAGGACATGGAAGGCGCACTCGAACCCTGGTTCCGTCTGGACGCCCGGCAAGGCATCGGCGTCTTCGTTCCGCCCAGCGCCGCCGAGCCGTGGATTTCCCGCTACCCTCGCCTGCTCGGCCTGCTGGAGGCGCTCGACCGTGTTTGCGCCAGGCCGCTCGCGCCCTTTGCCGATCACATCCTGTACCGGTTCGTACGGACCGGCGAATGACCGAAGCGGCGCTCGACCTGTTCGCACGCGAATATGCTCGGCATCGCGCCGAGGAAGGCCGCGGCTATTGCGGCGAACAGCTGCTTGCGCTGCCATATTTGAGGTCCGGGCCGCATGCCGGCCAATGGAAGATTCGCGCCCGCACGTTCGACGCGCTCATTGCCCGGGTCATCGGTCCTATGGCCGAGCATCTCGGCCGGCCGCTGCAACTGCTCGATCTAGGTGCCGGCAACGGCTGGCTGAGCTATCGCCTCGCGCTCGAGGGGCACGACACCTTCGCCCTCGACATCCGTGCCGACGATGTCGACGGCCTCGGCGCCGCGAGCGCGTTCCGGCAGCGAGCTGCAACGATGAAGTGCATTGTCGCGCCGTTCGAACATGTGCCTCTGCCGTCGGAAAGCGTCGACATCGCGCTATTCAACGCATCCTTGCATTACGCGACGGACCTCGACGCCGTGCTGCGCGAAGCCGGGCGCGTGGCCCGGCCGGGCGGCCGGATCGTCATCGTGGATTCGCCTTTCTACGACCGCGAAAGCGATGGTGCCGCGATGGTCGCCGAGAAGCGCGAGCGGTTCGGTGCGCGAGCCAAGGATCTAATGGCGCTCCCCTTCATCGAGTTCCTCACGCGCGAGCGCCTGCAAGATGCAGCGCCGGAGCTCGCCTGGACGCGGCACAAAGTGCGCTATCCCCTCGCCTACGAGCTGCGGCCGCTGATCGCGGCCATTGCCGGCAGGCGGCGCCCGTCGCGTTTCGACCTGTGGATTGCGCAGCTGCCATGATAATCTTCGTCAATCCGCGCGCGACACGGCCGGAGAACCGCCGTTTTCCCCTCTCGATCATGGCCGTCGGCGCCGCCTTGCCGCCCGGCGTCGATTGGGAAATCGTCGACGGCAATTTGCCCGGCGCCGACGTGGTGGCGAGAGTTTCCGCGCTTGTCGACGAACACCGCCGCGCGGGCGATCCGGTGAAGGTCATCGCGCTCACGGTCATGCCGGGGCCGCAACTCGTCAGCGCAGTGCCGGTGTCAAAAGCCCTGAAAGCGCGCTTCCCCGACATCCCGATCGTCTGGGGCGGCAATTTCGGAAGCCTTTATCCGGAGCCGGTGCTGAAAGCGCCCTATGTCGACTGGCTGGTCCGCGGCCAGGGCGAGGACACGTTCCGCGAGCTGCTCGAGGCGATCGAAGGTGCGCGAGACCCGATGACGGTCGCCGGAATTGCATTCCGGCTCGCCGACGGGTCGCTGCACATGGCGCCCGAGCGTGCTTGGCGCGGCCCCGACGAGCTGCCGGCGCCGCCCTACCATAAGATCCCCGTCGCGGAATATTTGCGCCCGACGATCCTCGGACGGCGATCAGGGGTGTACCAGGCGTCGATCGGCTGCCCGTTCGGCTGCAACTTCTGCGGAGTCATCTCGGTCTTCGGCCGGCGAGAAAAGGTCCAGGCGCCCGAACGGACCGCCGAGCATCTCGGCTTCCTCGCGCGCCAATACGGAATGGATTCCGTCCACTTTTACGACAACAATTTCTTCCTCAACGAAGCGCATGCCCGCGAGATCGCGGCGGCGTTCCGGCTGCTCGGCCTGCGCTGGTGGTGCGAGGCCCGGGTCGACACGCTCACGCGCTTTTCCGACCAGACGTGGCGCGCGCTCAAGGCCGCCGGATTGTCGATGGTCTTCTGCGGCGCAGAATCGGGCTCCGATGCGGTCCTTGCCAAGATGAACAAGGGCACGACGACCGATCAGATCGCGCACACGGCCGCTAAATGCCGCGAGCATGGCATCACGCCCGAGTTTTCGTTCGTCTTCGGGGATCCCGACGAGCCCGAGCGAGAGATCGAGAACACGCTGGCCTTCATCCGCAAGCTGAAGGCGATCAACCCGGCGATGGAGCTGATCAGCTATTTCTATACGCCGACGCCGCAGCGGAAGGGAACATACGGCGACGTCGATCCGACGGCGACCACGCCGCAGACGCTCGACGAATGGATCCAGCCCGAGTGGGTGGAGTGGATGACCCACGAAAATCCGCAAACGCCGTGGCTCGAACCGCGGCTCAAAGCCCGCGTCGACGATTTCGAGCTGGTTCTGAAGAGCCGTTTCCCGTCCGTCCACGACAAGCGCACGCGCAGCTGGGGGAAGGCGCTCGGGCGCCTCGCGGCGCACCGGCGCTGGACGCGAGAGGAATATGACGATCCGCGGCTATTGAGAGCGATCCGCCAGCTCGCGAGGATCGTTCCCGATGATACTCAGCTTTACGGTCATTTGAGGCCGGCTAACGGGTGACGCGCCCATGCAGCAGCCGATTGACCCGCGCTTCGTAAATCGACCAGATTGACTGGGCCGACCCGCGGTGTGGAGCGATATCGGACCGCAACTGGCGGAGAAGCGCGCGCAAGCCGCTGACCCACATGAAATGCTCGGCCACGGAATCTCGATCGACCCGCTGTGCCGTGGCTGGATGGAGATCTTCGACAATCGCTTTGGCCCGCCGCGGGGCGAGCTTTGCACTCGCCCCGAGGACCGGGCGCGGGATGGTCCCGGGTGCGAGCCTCTCGCACATCAAAAGCGCGGGGAATGATATGCCGAAGCCGTTGGCTCGGATCGCTGTTGCGGTGAATTCCTCCCACGCAGCCGGGTCGTCGCCGAAATCGCGGCGAACGACCAGGATGATCTCGATCATCCGCAGCAAGGTCAGGCTATGAAGGCCGCCGCTTGCGTGCACCGCGAGGTGAAGCAAAAGCAGCGGCCGTCGCAACGCGCCCGCGCCCTCATCGAAGGGCTCAGCGGCGTCGAGTCTCAGCGCGGGAGCGCCGGGCCCTGCGGAAAGGTCTAGCGAGTGATGGAGATCGACCGACCACGGGTCGTCCGCCCGTACGAGCCACAAGGATCGCGGCTCGCGCGCAGAGCCGGCTGGCGTCCAGGTCGATTCTCGCCGGCCCCGGCTGACGCATTCCAACCCCGCCTGGGCAAGCGCGGCTTCGGCCTCCTTCTGGCGATCCGGACGGACCAGCAGGTCGAGATCGGATGCCGGACGCGTCGCCGGCTCCGGAAAATATCGGTGCGCGGTGTATCCGCCCTTGAGGACGATCGGCGAAGCGCCGCCGTCTGACAGGCAAGCGACGATCCTGCCCGATTGCGCATCGGTGTATGTCGCCCGCTCGCGTGCGTGCTTCAGGTGCAATTGGAGCAATTGCCCGCTTTCAGCCGGCGCGGTCAGCAGCCCGTTTTCAAACCACCAGCCCAACAGGGGCCCGACGCCCGAGGTGTAGCCGGCCAGCGAAAGAGCCATGAGGTCGCCGCCAGGAAGATGCGCCGGTTGCCCCGCGAAGATGTCAGCCGCGGCCTTGCTGATGTGGCGCATTGCCCGCGTCCATCGCTCGACCGGTACCTCCGGCCACAACCAGGCCGGGCTTCCGCGGCGCCGCGCTTCGTTCCGCCGCCGGCCGAATTCCCCAGGCGCAAGTTCCGTCGCCGCGAACGCAAGCGGCGATCCCGGAGCCTTCGACATCAAATGATCCGCCCCTGATCCAGAACGACCACGCGTTCGCACAAACCAAGCGTCGTCGGCCGATGGGAAACGACGATCATCGTCCTGTCGACGCAATATCCGGCGAGCGATTCGACCAGCTGAGCTTCGGTTCGTTCGTCCAGCGCGCTGGTCGCCTCGTCGAGGACGAGGATCGGCGCCTGCCGGTACAAGGCCCTGGCAATGCCCAGCCGCTGCCGCTGTCCGCCCGACACGCGGACGCCACGCTCGCCGATGACCGTGAAAATGCCTTCCGGAAGCGCTGCAACGAACGTGCCGAGCTGAGCAATCTCCAGCGCTTCGTGCAAGCGACCGAGGTCGAGCGGTTGACGGGCGCCGAACGACACGTTGGCGGCGATCGTGTCGTCGCTGAGGTAAATCGACTGCGAAACGTGAGCGATGCTGGCGCGCCACGCACTGCGGCCGAGACAGTCGAGCGGCCGTCCGTCGACTTTGATCGTTCCGGACGTCGGGACGAGAAAGCCCATCACGACGTCGACCAGCGTAGTCTTGCCCGAGCCGTTGGCCCCCGCGATGCCGACACGCTCTCCACGCTCGATTGACAGGGACAAACGATCGAGCGCGCGGCGTCGGTTTGAATAATCGAAGCTTACAGATTGAAGCTCGATGGAACGCCGTAGCGGCAGCGCGGCGGCCTCATCCGCCAGCCCTTCGCTGATGGGCATTTCGATCAATTCGGCGACGTCGATCAGCAGCTGCTGGTTTGCACGCACCTGGCTCCATCCGAGCCAGCTTTGCTGCAACAGCGGGAGCAGCCGCTGCGCGCCGACAGCGAGTAGGCCAAGCGTGGGGATCGCTTCGAGGATCCCGCCCTTGCGCGAAACCAGCGCGATCACGACGAGCGACAAGACGACGATCCCAACAGACTCCACAACAAATCGCGGAGCGGCCGTCAGGAACGCGTTTTGCGCAATTCCGCGGCGGCTTTGCATGACCACCTCTGCAAACTTCGCCTCGAACGAGGGCTGCGAGCGGTCAAGCAACACGTCTCTGATGCCGCCAAGCGCCTCGCGAACGATTTTCGTCCGCGCCGCTATTTCGCGAGCAACGGCTCTGCTGTTCAATGACAGCCGCCGCGCGGTGAGCAGATGTGCAATGCCATAGGCCGAGGCGAGGGCTGCGGCGGTCACCGCCGCGGCCAGAGGATTTACGGCGAACATCATGGCGGTGATGCAGAGCGCGAGAATTGCACCGGTCAGTCCCTGGAGCGCCGGCTGAAGCATCGCGCCCGATACCCGGTTGACCTTCTCGAGGCCGGCCAGCAGCTCGCTGCTATTGCGGTCGAGATAGGCGGGATACGGCTGACGCAGCATCCGTCCAAAAGCCAGTATCGACAGCTCGCCGCCCCACATGAAGGCAAGCTTCTGGCTCGAACTGAGCAGCAATAGCCGTACGCAGGCGGCCAATACTCCGGCCAACCCCAACAGAGCCGCGGCCCCGACAATGGCTCCGCCAGGCGCACGGGCGAGAAGCGCGCTCAAACCCTCGGAAATGAGCGGTGCGTGCGGGCCGGCGATGATCACGAGGAACGGGATCACGGCGCCGATCGCGACGACCTCCGCCGCGGCGCCGATCAGCATCAGCGCAAACGTCAAATACATGTGTTTGCGCCGGCGCGGGATCATCGCCCGATAGAGCACTCGAAGCGCCGTCAGAGGATCGCCGATGCGTGGCGGGTTGGGCGCCACCTCCCGGCCACCCCCGGCCAGCTCTTGGGCGACTTCCACATTGATTGATGGCACAAAGCCCAACGTCGCCCCCTGCATGGCGTGCGCGCCCTACAGCGGTGGGTTCCGGTGAGCGCCAGCGGGGTTCATGCGAAAACGGCCCGCCGCGCCCGGCGGAATGCCGCGGGTGCCGGAAGGCGAGAGCAACAGCGTCTCTGGTGACCCCTACGGGACTCGAACCCGTGTTTTCGCCGTGAGAGAACCATTTAGGTTCGTTTTTGAGCGCAATTGGACAATCATGTACGTTGACATACGAACGCTTATTTGGTACATTTGTCCACATCCGTCCAACCACGTCCGGGGCCGGATATTGGGGAAAAATTTGGGACGTTTTTTTGGAGTGTTGGCGTGCCGAAAATCGTAACCGAGGTCAGACTCCAGGAGCGTTCGGCAAGGCTCCGGCTCAAGCGCCGCCATCACCCTTATTGGCGCTCGATCTGCCAGGGCCGGCACTTGGGTTACTATCGAGGCAGGCACGCTGGCCGCTGGGTCGCACGATGCCTTGTCCGGCATGAAGGCTATGTCATGAAAGCCCTCGGCAGCGCGGATGATGTCGCGCCGTCAGACGGCGCGACGATTCTTAGCTGGAGTGAAGCCTTGACCAAGGCTCTGGCGTGGTTCGACCTTGTCACGTCCGGGGGCGGTGCCAGGTCCGACCGGTACACGGTGAGCAATGCTCTCGACGATTATCTCGACTCGTTCACCGGCAAATCGCTCCAGAAAACGCGGCACACGATCGAAAAGCACATTCGGCCGGTGCTCGGCCATCGGCTCGTATGCGAGCTGACCACCGGCGAACTACGGAAGTTCCAGGCGGACCTGGCGGCACGCCGTTCAGTGTACCGCGCAAACCGCAATGGCATCGCAAAGCAGCGACCCGAAGACGCAGACAGCGTTCGCCGAGGCAAGGCAAACGCCAACCGAATCTTCACTCCGCTCAAGGCGGCCCTAAACCGAGCTTTCAATGACGGGCGGGTCCGTGACGACAGTGCATGGCGTCGGGTCAAGCCGTTCCGGAAAGTCTCCGTCGCAAGAATCCGCTACTTCACGCCGGCCGAAGTCGAAGCGCTCCTCGCTGCCGCCGAACCCTGGTTCAGGGCGGTCATGCAAGCGGCCCTGTTCACTGGCGCCAGGTGGTCGGAAATCCATCAGATGAGGGTTCGCGACCTGGACCTTCGAAGCGGCACGATCCTCATCCCCGAGACGAAGGGAGGACGGCCGCGCTACATTCACCTGTCGGACGAAGGGGCACGCTTCTTCGCGCGTCAATGTGCGGGAAAGTCTCTTCCGGACCCCCTCTTCCTAAACCAGCACGGCCGTCCGTTCGGGACGTCGCATCAAATCCGGCCGATGCTCGAAACTTGCGTCAAAGCCGGGGTCCAGCGGGCGGGCTTCCATATCCTCCGGCACACCTACGGCTCGACGCTGGCCATGGCCGGAGTGCCGCTGGCCGTCATCGCCGAGGCGCTCGGACATGCCGACGAGCGCATTACCCGCAAGCACTATGCGCATCTGTCGCCCTCCTATGTCAGGGACACAGTGCGGGCCGGCCTCGGATCGCTCGGCGAATTCCGCGCGCCGGTTCTTCGCGTGGTCGAGGAAGATCGTGAAGAGCAGTGCATCGGATGAAAGCCGAGGGAAACAGCAAAATCGGGATCCTGGGATGCCACGATGCCGAGCGGCGCCGCCTCGATCTTTTCCGGCAGCCCGACGCCTCGCGGCGGCGCATCGCCTCTTGACCGGCAAGTTCCAGTGGCCACAGACTCGACCGATCATGATCGAGAAACACCTTATCTGTAGTCCTCGTCGTCGTCGCCGTTTGTTCCCCAATCCGAAGTTGACGCC
>Ga0157371_10002008_pt1 | contig 20099 bp, 16 predicted proteins | sample C45metaG_FD_113462 | JGI IMG/M metagenome (GOLD analysis project Ga0157371, IMG submission 113462) | Corn rhizosphere microbial communities from Kellogg Biological Station, Michigan, USA - C4-5 metaG | ecosystem: Host-associated > Plants > Roots > Rhizosphere > Soil | place: USA: Michigan...
AACGAAGCTGTACCGGCCAACTCTGCCCTACCTCGGGTTACTGGACCAATGTGGAACAGCTCAACGCTCGCGCGATGGAGGCTCCGGTTGCTCGGTATTTCGAAGAGGGCGAAATGATGCCGCTCCTGTTGATGCGCCGCTACCAACGACGTCACTGGCCGTTTTCCGACAAGGTCAGCGAGACGCTGGAGGCAGTCACATGGAAGTTGGTCTGAGGTTTCTACTTGTTCCATTGGTGAGCCTGGTGTCGATCAGTTCGCAGGCGACGGAATCATCCTTCGCGACCCTGACCGAGGTAAATCCTCGCCTTGCCTTTACCTGCAAACATGAAGCGATACCAACGCCCACCGCTGACGCAGACCTATTGTTCAAATACGCTCGGTGGCTCCAGAAAAATAACCAGCTAAGACGTGACGAGGCTGTTGATGCGGAAGTTGGGCGGCTTTATCGCATTGCGTCCGAGTATGGGCATTCAAAAGCGAATATAAATTTGCAGAATGGCGCTATGCAGGCCCAATTTAAAATAGATGGCGCTGATTACTTACGTTTCAGTCAGCAACTTATCAAGTCAAGAGTAGCGACGGGATACTATTACACAAGTCGTTTTTTAAAGCACGGTGCTGTGGGGCTTGCACAAGATCCCGAGATGGCTCTGCGGTTTCTTCGTAAAGCTGCTGACGAAGGAAGCGCCCAAGCACAATACGAAGTCGGCGAAATGCTTGCGCCTATTGATGTAGCACCGCAGATAGCTCGAAAAATGCATCGTTGTGCCGCTGAACAGGGTCACGGGAAGGCCGCAGTCATGCTAGGGATCCGCTTTCAGATGGAAAATTTATATTCAGAGGCTCTGGAATTATTTCAACTCGGAGTGGCGTCAGGTGATGAGGGCGCAGCCGGTTGGTTAAGGCGTGCGTTTCGTAACGCAGGGTCTAATGATAGTTCGGACTACCTGGGCCAAAAAGTAGACCTTGAGCGTGCCAATCGTTATGCAGCAATCTGGCGAATTCTTGCCAACTATTCCTACGCCAATCCCACCGTTCCTGAAATCAACGAAATAGTGCCGCTTCCTCCCGCCAAACTTCCGGAGTGGGATGGCAAGCTTCAATGGCTCGAGGACCGCTTAGCCAATATCCCCCCTCCCAAACCCAGTGAAGCGCTGATCAGTCAACTCGCCATGGTCAAACACCTCGATCCGGCCACGGGTAAGCCGGTGTTTCCTGGCACTGATAGCGCGGTTTACCGAGTGGAACGCCCCCGGCTGAGTACGTTGATCCCCGACTCGAGCACGACGAGGTCTGACTCTACTCAAGACCTCGCCCGGAGTCGCCCATGATGAAGGGCATCATTCGCAAGGGCGATAAAACCTCCAGCGGTGGGGTTGTGCTCGCAGGCTCCGGCACCAAGAAGTTTCGCGGCATCCCGGTGGCGCGCAAAGGTGATCCGGTCAGCTGTCCAGTGCCCGGGCACGGTCCCACGCACATCGCCGAAGGTCACTCCGCCTACAAGGACCAGGGGCTGCCGGTCGCGTTTGAGGGGCACGTGTGCGCCTGTGGGTGTGCCTTGATATCGTCCCTGTCAGACGTGAAGGCGCAATGACCATGGCCGTAGACATTGAGCGGCTGGCGAGTAAGGCAGGTCGTCCCGCCAGGCCCCGAACAGGGGTGTGGCTGGCGTCACTGGTTGTTTGTGTGGCCGCGAGCACTGCCGTGATGTTGCTGTTCGCGCCCCCGGCGCTACCAATGCAGGCATCACGGTCCTGGGCGGTGGCAGTGGGGGCGCCGGTCCTGGCCTGGTGTCTGCTGGGTTTCGTCAGGGCACTGGTGTATGTCGGCCAGCACCACGCGGCCGATGCCTGGGACGCGGCGCGCGAGGCGGATCTGGCGCTCCTGTTGTGCCGTGGTCGGCGTTCGCAGCAGGTGTTGGCTGTGAGCCTGCAGACCGCGCTGCGTGCGCCGGGCGCCGAGCAATCGGCGCACTGCGAGGCGCTGCTCGAAGGCAGCGTGGCGCTGAAGGCGCAGCCATTCGACATCGAGGGTGATGCCGTACGGCACAGCCGTCTGGCCGGCGCTCTCGACGAGCCTGTCGAGGCTGTTCTGCTGCGGGCGATGAAACAGCTGATCGAAGACCTTGAGCCTGCCCTGAGCCAAGTGCCGGCTACCGCTGCGTTGGCATTGCTGCTCACCACCGATGAGGGGGCGATGGGGTTGCTGCAGCGTGATGCCTGGCAGTCCGCGTGGCGTGAATCGGGCTTCTGTCAGGCGATTACACCGTTCGAGGGCGTGGGGCTGGCCGCGCTGGACGATTGGCTGGATCGGCGTATCACCGATCAAGCGATGTTGCTGGTAGTGGCGATGCAGTTCGCGCCACCGGTGCTGCAAGGCACTGCCCAGGTTGCCGTGGGTTTGCTGCTGGGCAACCGTCGTACGCAAACCCGACTGGCCCCGATCGCTTATCTGCATCGCCCGGTTCAGGCACAAGGCGCTCCGCCATTACCACTGCGCAACACCGTGCTGCGGGCGCTGGATTGGGCCACATTGCGGCCGAGCGCTGTCATGGGTGTCTGGCGGGCAGGCGTCAGTGCCGATCACGACGCCGGTTTGGCGAGCGCATTGGCGGAACTGATGCTGCCCGCCCGGCAAGGCGAAGATTTTCTCGATATGGATGCGTCGCTGGGGCATGCCGGTGCCGGATCGGCGTGGCTTGCCATCGCCGCCGCTGCCCTGGCCGTCCAACGCGGGGCTGGCCCACAGCTCATTTTCAGTGGCGACCGTTCCGCCCACACGGATCTCTGGTGCACGGCTCTGTGCCCTGTGTCGTCCACTTCAACTTAGGAATGTGTAATGCAATCTCGCAGTTTGACTGGGCCAGTGCTGCTGGCCGGTGTCGTAGCGCTGGGGGGAACGTTGCTGGCGATCTCGATCAGGCGTTACCCGCAATGGCTGGGTATTGAACCAGGAAGCAGTCAACAGGAAATGGCCTGGCTTTCTATCGCGGTGGTCACCTTCGCCGCACTGATGGTGCTGACGCTGTATTTTTTGCTGATGCGTCGGTTGGCGCTTAGCCTGTACCGCCAGCAGGGCGGGGACGATGTGCCTGCGGCTCCCCCGCCAGCTGGCGCGATGCCAGAGGCTCGGGGTGCAGGGCGGCTGGCGGGCCTGCAACGCCATGCGCGCGAGCTGTATGGACGCTTCTGGCGCCGTCGGCTGTGCCTGCTGCTGGTGGTCGGTGAGCCTGACCAGATCGAAGCCGTTGCCCCCGGCTTGGCCGCGGAAGGGTGGTTGATGGGCGACGGCGCGATCTTGCTGTGGGGCGGTAGCACCCAAACGGCAGTGGATGAAGCGCTGCTGTGCGAGTGGCGCCCGCTATGTCGCTGGTGGTCGCCCGCGGGTGTGATCTGGGCTGTTACGCCGGATCAAATCCTGGATAACGCCGGCATGCGCATCGGCACTGGCCACCTGCAAACACTCGCCCGCCACCTCGGCTGGCGCCTGCCCCTGCACCTCTGGCAAGTGCGCGACTGCGCCTGGTCGCAAGCCGACCGCCCCACGCAAGCGGTCGGTACGCTGTTGCCTGAGCGCTTGACCGCTACGCAGTTGGCCCAGCACCTGGGTGAGAGGCTGCCGGCCTGGCGCCAGCTTGGTGTGACGCAAACCCGGCAGCAGCGGCACCACGATTTCCTCTGGCGCCTGGCGCGCGACCTGCAGGTCGGCGGCATCGCCCAGCTGCAGCAGGTGCTGGCGCCCTGGTTCAAGCGGCCGCTGCGCGACCTGCACCTGCGCGGGTTGTGGTTCAGCCTGCCGTTGTCGCGGTCCGACGCCGAACTGGCCCATACGCTGACGCCGCAACCGGCGTGGCAGGGCGTGCTGACGGCCCCGTACCGGCGCCCGCAACGTCTGGGCTGGCCCGCCGCGCGTATCGCTCATGCCCTGCTGCTGACGGTGGCGGTGGTGTGGGGCGCGGGGCTGTTGCTGTCTTTTGCCACGCAGCGCGCACAGATTCTCGAGGTGCAGGCGAAGTTGGCGGCGGCGCAGCAGCCGGGCGACCCGGCTTCGCAGTGGCTGGCGCTGCACGGCCTGGTTCGTGAGCTGGACCGCCTGCATTACCGCACCGAGCACGGCGCGCCCTGGTATCAGCGCTTTGGCCTGGACCACAGCGCAGAGGTGCTCGCGCGCCTGTGGCCGGGTTATGTGCAGGCCAACGACCGCCTGCTGCGCGACCCGCTGGTGGCCCGGCTGGAGGCACAGTTGCAGGCGCTGGCGCAGTTGCCGGCCGGTAGCGCGGAGCGGGGCAAACGGGCCGCCGCAGCCTACGAGCAGCTCAAGGCGTACCTGATGCTGGCGCGCCCGGACAAGGCCGAGCCGCCGTTCCTGGCCCGTGTACTGGCCAGTGTCGACACCTCGCACAACGGCCTGGTGCCGGGCCTGCTGCAGTTCTACAGCGAGCAGTTGCCGGCGCACCCGCAGTGGCGCATCGAGGCCGACCCGGCGTTGGTGGCGCAGGTGCGCCAGGTGTTGCTGGGGCAGTTGGGCCAGCGCAACGCCGAGGCAGCGCTGTATCAAAAAGTGCTGGCCGATGCCGCGCACCATTACCCGGCCATGGGCCTGGCGCAGCTGGCCGGCGACACCGATCCGGCGGCGCTGTTCAAGGCCACGGGCAGCGTGGCCGGGGTGTTTACCCGCCAGGCCTGGGAAGGGCAGATCCGCCAGGCCATCGAGGCTGTGGCCCAGGCCAGGCGTGAAGAAATCGACTGGGTGCTCAGCGATCAGCAGACCGAGGTCGCCGACGCGCTGACGCCCGAGCGGCTCCAGCAGCGGTTGACCGAGCGCTACTTTCGCGACTACAGCAGCGCCTGGCTGCGCTTTCTCAACGGCGTGCGCTGGCGGCAGGCCGGCAGCCTGGGCGAGGTCATCGATCAACTGACGCTGATGAGCGACGCGCGCCAGTCGCCGCTGATCGCCGTGCTCAACCAGGTGGCCTACCAGGGCCAGGCCGGGCAGCGCGGGCAGGCGCTGGCCGACTCGCTGATGAAGTCGGCGAAAAAGCTCATCAAGCAGGACCGCGAGCAAGCCTTCGAACAGGCCGAGGCTCTGCTCCCTGTGGGGCCGCTGGACGCCACCTTCGGGCCCTTGCTCAGCCTGCTCGGCAAGGCCCCGGAAACGGCGCGCGACGGTGATCGCCTGAGCGTGCAGGCCTTCCTCACCCGGGTCACCCGGGTGCGCTTGAAGCTGCAACAGATCAGCACCGCCGCCGACCCGCAGGACATGACCCAGGCCCTGGCACAAACCGTGTTCCAGGGCAAAAGCCTCGACCTCAGCGACACTCAGGCCTACGCCAGCCTGATCGCCGCCAGCCTGGGCGCGGAGTGGGGCGCGGCCGGCCAGGCGCTGTTCGTGCAGCCGCTGGAACAGGCCTGGCAGCGGGTGTTGCAACCGTCGGCCGCAGGCCTCAACAGCCAGTGGCGGCGCGCCGTGGTCGAGCACTGGAACAGCGCCTTCGTCGGCCGCTACCCGTTCGCGGCCACCGCCAGCGACGCGTCGTTGCCGATGCTGGGGCAGATGATCCGCGCCGATACCGGGCGCATCGAGCAGTTCCTGCACAGCCAGTTGAGCGGCGTGCTGCGCAAAGAGGGCAACCGCTGGGTCGCCGACAGTCGCCACGGCCAGGGGCTGCGTCTCAACCCGGCGTTTTTGGCAGCGGTCAACCGGCTCAGCCACCTGGCCGACGTGCTGTTCACCGACGGCGGCATGGGCCTGAGCTTTGAGCTGAGCGGCAGGGCGGTGCCCGACGTGGTGCAAACCACCTTCACCCTTAATGGCGAACGCCACCAGTACTTCAACCAGATGGAGCGCTGGCAACGCTTCGCCTGGCCGGGGCGCGGCGATCATCCGGGGGCGCGCCTGACCTGGACCAGCGTGCTCACCAGCATGCGCCTGTTCGGTGACTACGAAGGCACCTGGGGCCTGATCCGCCTGCTGGAGCAGGCCGAGGTCACGCCGCTGGACGACGGGCAAAGCCGCTACCAACTGGTGATCACCGCGCCGGACGGCCTGGGCCTGACCTGGCACCTGCGCACCGAACTGGGCGGCGGGCCGCTGGACCTGTTGGATTTGCGCGGCTTCGAACTGCCGGGGGAGATTTTTCTCACGGCGGCCGGCAAGCGTCAGGGAGAGGCGTCATGAGCTTGCAGAGCCTGATCGACACCTGCCTGGGGGAGCGCGATGCGCTGGCCCTGGCGCGTGAGCAGACGAGCCGCTGGGCAACATGGCTGGCACCCATCGAGGCACAGCGGCCGGCGGGCGACGACCCCGGCTATGACGATGACTTTCAACGCATGCGCGAGGAGGTCAACAAGCTGTCGGGCGCCGATGCCGAGCAGGTGGCGGTGCTGGCCGAAAAGCTGCTGGTGCACACCTGCAAGGACCTGCGCGTGGCCACCTATTACCTGTGGGCGCGCCTGCAGAGCGAAGGTGAGGTCGGACTGGCCGATGGGCTAGGGCTGCTGGCCGCCCTGGTGGAGCGTTTCGGCGAGCAGTTGCTGCCGGCGCGTGCCAACAGCCGCAAGCAGGCGCTGGAGTGGCTGGCCGGCAGCAAAGTGCTCGCCAGCCTGTCGCTGTACCCGCAAGTGGTCCGCGCCGAGGCCGAGCGTACCGTCGCCGCTCTGGTGTGGCTGGAAAACGGCCTGACCACCTGGCCTGCCCAGGAACGCCCCGATCTGGCCCCGCTGTACGCCGCACTGGGCGCACGCCTGCTGCAGGCAGGCGGCGTGGATGCGCTGGTGCCGCTGGACAGCGGCCGCCCGGACAACACCGCGCCGTCGGCCGCACCGGCAATGGCCCGGGTTAAATCGGGACGCGACCTGCTCGACACCGGTCGCCTGCTGGCCATTTACCTGCGCGAGCAGCCCGACGGCTGGTTGGCCGCGCACCGGCTGATGAAAAGCCTGCGCTGGGACACCGTGCATCAGGCCCCGTTGCAGCAGGCCGCCAATGCCACCCGCCTGGCGCCGCCGCGCGGCGACTACCGCGCACAGCTCAAGCGGCTGTACCTGCAACACAATTGGACGCAGTTGCTGGAACAGGCCGAGCGCATGTACGCCGAGGGCGTCAACCACTTCTGGCTGGACCTGCAGTGGTACCTCTATCAGGCGCTGAGCAAGCAGCCGGCGCCGCAGTGCGAGTGGGCCGATATCGTCAAGCGCGACCTGGGCATGTTCATCGAGCGCCTGCCGGGCGTGGAGCAGCTGTGCTGGAGCGACGGTACACCCTTTGCCGACGAAACCACCCGTGAATGGATCGACCAGCACGTCAGCGGCAATCGTCCCGCCACTCATCTGCCGGAAACCCGGGCTGCGACCACCCCTGTCGACAGCGACCTGCTGGCGCTGGAGGAAGAGGCACTGGCCCAGGCCGACAGCCACGGCGTCGATCAGGCACTGGCCTGGCTCACCGAGCGCCCCGGCGTCGACAGCGGCCGCCAGCGTTGGCTGCTGCGGTTGCTGATGGCACGGGTGGCTGAACAGAACGGCCGGGCCGAACTGGCCCTGCACCTGTTCGGCGAGCTGGACAGCCTGGCCGAGCAGCGCGCATTGGCCGACTGGGAGCCGCAGTTGCTGTTCGAGGTCAAGGCGCGGCTGCTCAAACTGCTGCGGCTCAAGGCCCAGCGCGCCGACAGTGACAAAGCGGCCCTGGCGCGCCGCATGGAGGGGCTGCTGGCGGCCCTGGTGTGTCTCGATCCGGTGCGCGCGGCGGTGCTGTGCCCCTGATCACCCTTTCAAAGGACGACGGTGTGAACCTGGACAACCTGACATTGCGTTATTACGACGCTGAAATGCGCTACCTGCGTGAAGCCGGCAAGGAGTTCGCCGAGGCCTTTCCCGACCGCGCGGCGCAACTGAGCCTGGACAAGCCGGGCGCGCAAGACCCTTACGTGGAGCGGCTGTTCGAGGGCTTTGCGTTCCTGATGGGGCGCCTGCGCGAAAAGCTCGACGACGACTTGCCGGAGCTGACCGAAGGGTTGGTGAGCCTGCTGTGGCCGCACTACCTGCGCACCATTCCGTCGCTGTCGATCGTGCAGTTCGTGCCGCCGCTGGCCAACATGAAAGCCAGCGAGCGACTCGACAAGGGCGTGGGCGTGCTCTCACGGCCCATCGGCCCACAGGCGACGCGCTGCCTGTACACCACGACCCGCGCGCTGCACGTGCAGCCATTGGCGCTGGACCGCGTGCGCATTGATCATGAAACCGACGGCCGGGCCACCTTGTGCCTGCGGTTTCGCTGCGGCAGCCAAGTGGACTGGAGCCAGCTGGACCTGGCTCGGCTGTCGCTGTACCTCAATGCCGACGCACCGCTGGCCAACGCCTTGCACCAGGCGCTGACCCTCGATACCCAGGCGGTGTTCGTGCACATGGGCAAGCCAACGCATCAGCCCGTGGCTGAAGACGAGGCCGAGCAGGCGCGCCAACCCCTGGCGGCACGCTTCAGCCCTCGCGGCTTTACCGATGAGGACCGGCTCTGGCCCAAGGGTGACAGCGCCTTCAGCGGTTATCAGTTACTGCTGGAATACTTCACCTTCCGCGAGAAATTCATGTTCGTCGACCTGCATGGCCTCGAGGACCTGAAGATCGCGCCGGGCACCGACTGGGTCGAGGTGCAGGCGGTGCTCGGCCGGCCCTGGCCCTACGAACTGAACGTCAGTGCCGAGCATGTGCAGTTGCATGCGGTGCCGGTCATCAACCTGTTTCCACTGGAAGCCGACCCGCTGGCCTTGTCCGCGTTGCAGAGCGAATACCGGCTGCGGCCCATGCGCCTGCAGGACGGCCACACGGAAATCTATTCGGTCGATCAGGTCACCTCTTGCAAGCATGGCCAGCGGCAGGAGTACGTGCCTTTCACCAGCTTCCGCCACCGCGGCGGCATGCTGCGCGAGGAAGCCGGCGAACGCTTCTTCCACACCCGCCTGCGGCGCAGCACCGGTGGCCAGCACGAGACCTGGCTGATCCTCGGCGGCGAAGGGTTCGACCAGGACCGCCTGGGCGGTGGTGCCAGCGAAAGCCTGTCCCTGCGGCTGACGGGCACCCACGGCCAATTGCCGCGCAAGGCCCTGCAAAGCACCGTGCTCGACACCCTGGAACAGCCGAGCCAGAACGGCCTGCAAGTGCGCAACCTGTGTGCGCCAACCTCGCCCTGCTACCCACCGAGCCGCGACCGCTTCCATTGGCGGGTGCTCAGCCACCTGGGTTCCAACTTCCTGCCCATGCTCGACAGCGCCGAGGTGCTGCGCGGCACGCTGGCGCTCTACGACTGGTCGGGCGGTGAACTCAACCGCAGGCGCCTGGAGGCCATTGTCGACGTTCAGCACCATGCCATGCAGCGCTTCGAAAAAGGCTTCCTGCGCCGCGGCGTGGACATCGAGGTGACCCTGGACGCCCACGGTTTTGCCGGTGAGGGCGACATCAGCCTGTTCGGTGAAATGCTGCACCGGTTCTTCGCGCTTTACGCCGACATCCATCTCTACACCCAGCTCACGCTGGTTCTACAACCTACCGGGACATGCCTTCGATGGAACGAGCAACACAGCCAGCGTATTCCCGGCTAAAGGCCAGCGGCCTGCTGGCCGCACTCGACGGGCGAGTGGCCGAAGCCGACCTGTATCGCTTCTGCCAACTGCTCGAACAGGCTTTGCCGGGCCACCCGCCGCTGGGCAGCACCGCCAGCCCCGGCGACGACCCGGTACGCTTTCGGCCTGACCCGGGCATGGGCTTTCCGGCCAGTGAGCTGAAGGGGGTCGAGCACCACTCGCACGCCGATCGCCCGGCCACCGTGCGTACGCGCCTGCTGGGCCTGTATGGGGTCGACTCGCCGCTGCCGACCGCTTACCTGGACGACATCGCCCAGCAGCGCGAGGGGCATGAGGCCGTGGAAGCGTTCCTGGACATCTTCAACCATCGGATCTTCACCCAGTTCTATCGTATCTGGCGCAAATATTCCTACCCGGCCAGCTTCGAGCCAGGCGGCAGCGACGCGACGTCGCAATGCCTGCTGGGGCTGGTGGGCCTGGGCATTCCCGGCACCGCCCAGCGCATCGCCACACCGCTGTCACGGTTCCTGGCGCTGCTGGGCGTGATGCGCCTGCCCACGCGCAATGCCGAAGGCATCAACGCGTTGGTCGCCCTGTTGGCGCCGCACACCCGTGCGCAGGTCGACCCGCACTGGCCGCGCCCCGTGGCACTGGCGCAACCGGCCAGCCTGTGTGCTCGCCGGCCGGCCCGCCTGGGCCAGGGCACACCACTGGGGCCGCGCGCCTATGACGTCAACAGCCGGCTGCAACTGACGCTGTTCACCGAGCGGGCCGACGAGGCCGCGGGCTGGCTGCCGGGCGCACCGCTGCAGCGCGACCTGCTGGTGTTGCTGCGGGTGTACCTGGGCTGGCGATGCACGGCTCGGCTGCAATTGTCGTTGCCGGCTCGCTGCCTGCCGACCCCGCTGCTGGGCGGCGCGCCGGTGCTGCTGGGCATGACTGGCCTACTGGGGCTGGGCGGCAGCGCTGGCCGACCGGCGCCCGATACTCGCGTCACCGTTCTTGTGGGCCATTACCAAGGCCTGCGCACCAACCCTCGACACAGGAGTGTTCAGCATGTTGCCTACCGTTTTTAACCCCGTGGCGCTGGCCGTGTTCAGCGCGCTGCTGGCCGGTTGCGGCTTGACCCAGAGCGTCACCGAGCAGACCGCCGCCGCCACCCGGTGGATGTTCTACAAGCAGGTGCGCACGCTGCACCTGAACTTTGAGGCGCGGCCGCTAGTGAACCCGCACGGCCCGGACATGCAGGGCCTGGCGGTGCCCACGCTGGTGCGCGTGTACCAGCTTCGCGCCACGTCGTCGATTCAGCAGGTGAGCTATGCCGAGTTGGTCGATGGCGACGAACGCGCCCTGGGTGAGGACCTGCTGCAGGTGCACCCGCTGGTGATCAAGCCTGGCGCCGGTGCGCAACTGAGCATGCCCGTGGACCCGGCCATGCAGGCCGTCGCTGTGATCGCCCTGTTCCGTGAACCGGACTCGGGCTCGTGGCGTCTGCTGCTCACCCGCGACGACCTGGACTCGGACGCAGCCCGGGTGATCGACGTGGCCGGCAGCGGCCTGACCCTTCGACCTGCCGTGCGCGAGTGAACGATGAGCGAAGCCAATCCCTCGCTGTATGAGCTGCTGTTGCAGAACTTCCAGGGCGAACTCGATCTGCACGCGGTCGATGAAGCGGACCAGCCGGTGCTGTCCGTGCTCGACAATGTGCAGCGCATTCTCAACACCCGCGCCGGCAGCCTGGCGCACTTGCCCGATTATGGTTTGCCGGACATGGGCTTGATCCTTCAGGGTCTGCCCGGCTCGGCACATGCACTGGTGGCCAGCCTGCAGGTAACGCTGCTGATCTACGAACCACGGCTGGCGGCGTTGGCGATCGACGTTCTGCCTCAGCAGCGGCCCGGTCATCTGGAGTATGCCCTCAGGGTACAGCTCAAGGACGGCCAACGGGCCACCCTTGGCGCCTTGCTTGGTCCGGATGGCAAAGCGCTGCTGCGCCATCTCAAACGCCCCGATGCGGGGGTCCGGCTGATAGCCGGGGGGGCGGTATGAACGCATTGTCAGACGCGCAGAGGCGGGTGGGCGGCGACCCGCGTGGTTTCAGTGAATATGCCCGGTTGGGCGAAGAGCTTGCCAAACTCAATCACCCGGCTTGTCCGCCGGTGGAGTGGGCCCGTGTCGAACGACTGTGCCTGACGCTGTTCCACGCCAATGGCGTGGACCTGCAGACCGCCGCCTTTTTCACTCTGGCCCGCGGCCACTTATATGGCATTGAAGGCTGGGCGCAAGGCATTGCGCTGCTCAACGGGCTGGGCGGCCACTGGTTCGATCTGTGGCCACCGGCCGTGTCGGTGCGGCGCGATGTGCTGCACTGGCTGCTGGCACAATTGCCGGCGCAGCTGCGCAACCTGCCGGCCGGCAGCAGCCCGGCGGGCCTGCTGCAGTTGGACAGCCAACTGCACGGCCTGGGCCAGTGGCTCGCGCAGCACGAACAAGCGCCGCTGCCGATGCTGCACCAGGTGCGCCTGCAGTTGAGCCGCCTGAGCCAGCGTCTGGAGCAAGGCATGGCAATGTCGATGCCGATGCCGGTACACCGGGGGATAGCAGGCGGCGTGGCGTTTCCCGAACCCTTGGCGCCGCTGTTCGTGATCACACCGCCTTCGGCGCCACCCATGGTGCTGGCGCCGAAGCGGCGCAGACACTGGCCAGGTTACCTGACCGTAGGCCTCACGTTCGCCCTGACCTCTGGCGCCTGGTGGTTCGCCAGCACCCCCACCCGCGGCGAGCGCCTGGCTGACCTGCCGGCCCAGCCAGTACGCCTGGACAGCCTGATGCTGTTCGACGCCGGCAGCGCCGCGCTCAAGCCCAACTCGGCGCAGCTGTTGGCCCAGGCCTTGGCGGGCATTCGGGCACAGCCCGGCTGGCTGATCGAGATTTCCGGGCACACCGACGGCACCGGTGACCTGGCGCAGAACGTGCGACTGTCGCAGGCGCGTGCTGCCACGGTGCGCGATTTTCTGCAGGCTACGGCAGGTATCCCCAGGCATTGTTTCGCGATCAGGGGGCTGGCGGCCACCCAGCCACTGGCCGCCGACGACCAAGAGGCCGGGCGTATCGCCAATCGGCGTGTGGATATTCGCCTGGTGCCCCGGCCCGGGGCCTGCCCGCTATCCACGGTGCCTGCGGGGTAAGAAAAGGAAGCCGGACGGTCGTGGCGTAATACTGGGTTAATCGACTTTATCGATATTTCGTAGCGAAATTTTCCGCTTTAATCCGATAGATTTAAACGTAAGCTTCAGCACAGGAACCATGAGGTCACGATTATGCAGTTACGTAATTCACCCGCGCGTTATGGCTGGGTCAGCATGTTCATGCACTGGAGCGTGGCGCTGACCGTCTTCGGATTGTTTGCCCTGGGGCTGTGGATGGTTGACCTGGATTACTACGACCCTTGGCGCAAGTCCGGACCAGAACTGCACAAGAGCATCGGCCTGGTGTTGTTCTCGCTGATGGTCCTGCGTGTGCTGTGGCGCTTCATCAGCCCGCCACCACCGCCCACGCCGAACCAGGGACGCCTGACCCGTACGGCGGCAACGCTGGGGCATCTGTTCCTCTATGTCGACATTTTTCTGGTCATGACGGCGGGCTACCTGATCTCTACCGCTGACGGCGTGGGCATTCCCGTGTTCGGGCTGTTCGAAGTGCCGGCATTGGTCAGCGGCCTGCCCAACCAGGCCGACGTGGCCGGTACCGTACATTTCTACCTGGCCTGGGTACTGGTGATATTTGCCGTGCTGCATGGCCTGGCCGCCCTGAAGCATCATTTCATTGACCGCGATGCAACCTTGATCCGTATGCTGGGTCGCAAAGCTTGATGTTCAACCTAAACGTAAAAGGAATAAACGCATGTTGAAAAAAACACTCGCTGCTGTTGCCATCGGCGCTGCACTGCTGACCGCTGGCCAAGCGATGGCTGCGGACTACACCATCGACAAGGAAGGCCAGCACGCTTTCGTTGACTTCAAGATCAGCCACCTGGGCTACAGCTTCATTACCGGTACCTTCAAGGATTTCGACGGTAAGTTCAGCTTCGACGCCGCCAAGCCTGAAGATGCCAAAATCAGCGTCGACCTGAAAACCGCCAGCGTGTTCACCAACCACGCCGAGCGCGACAAGCACATCACCAGCAAGGACTTCCTGGACGCTGCCAAATACCCGGACGCCAAGTTCGTCTCCACCAGCGTCAAGCCCACTGGCAAGACGGCCGATGGCAAGCAGATGGCCGACGTGACCGGCGACCTGACCTTGCTCGGCGTGACCAAGCCGGTGGTGATCAAGGCCACCTTCCTGGGTGAAGGCAAGGACCCATGGGGCGGCTACCGTGCCGGCTTCGAAGGCACCACCTCGATCAAACGCAGCGATTTCGGCAAGCAGAAAGAGCTGGGCCCGCAGTCCGATAATGTCGACTTGTACTTCACGTTCGAAGGCGTGCGCAGCAAGTAACAGCGCTGACGTGTGAGCCTCGAAAAAGAACGCCGCCACCTTGAACAGGTGGCGGCGTTTTTTATTGAGATCCAGCCGTACCTGTACGCCCCGGTTATGGAGTTGTCTGCATTGGGGCCGCTGCGCACCCCATCGCCGGCGAGCCGGACTCCTACAGGGCGATGTGTGATCTTGCTGTAGGAGTCCGCCTTGGCGGCGATGGCCTGCGTAGCAGGCCCCGGGGCACGGTCAGCCGTCTGCGTTCTCGCGATTGCGGGTCAGCAGGGCCGGTTTTTCACCGCGTGGGCGGCTCGGCAGTTGTTCCAGCTGTTCGGCGGTGGGGAAACGATCGATCTTCGATTCCTTGTGCACGATTTTCGGCTGGCTTGGCGTGCGCGAATTGCTGACCACTGGCTCCGAACGAGGCTGCTCGTCGCGCGCCGGACGGCGGTTGCGCGAGTTGTCACGACGGGGTTGGCCGTCGCGAGCGGCAGCGCCGCCGTTGCTGCGTGGGTTGCGCTTGCCGGCGGCCGGAGCACCGGCAGGCTTGCTGCCTGTGGCTCCGCCGCCATTGCGCGAGCCGGCCGGACGGCCCTGGCGCGCAGCCGGTGCAGCGCCGGCCGGGGCTGCCGCAGGCGCCCCCGGGCGACGACCGCGACCCTGGTTCTTGCCTTGATACGGGCTCACATAGTCCGCACGGTTGCCGAAGTTATCCACTTCGTCATCGAGGAATTCGTCCGGCGCGCGGTTGGCAGGCACTGGCGGTACGCCCGCCTGCGCGGCTTGCGCCTGACGTGGTTTCGGGTCACGGGGTTGGCGTTCAGAACGCGCCCCGGCGGGCTTTTCCTTGCCTTTGTCCTTCCCTTTGTCCTTGCGGCCAGCACCGGCTGCACTGGCACCGTCACCACGACCACGGCCGTTGCGCGGGTTGTTGGCCTGCGGACGTTCGCGAACCTCGGGTTTTTCGGCCTCTACGGCGCTGGCATCGAAGCCCATCAGGTCGCCATCGGCGATTTTCTGCTTGGTCATGCGCTCGATGCTTTTGAGCAGCTTCTCTTCGTCGGGTGCCACCAGCGACACCGCTTCACCCAGACGCCCGGCACGGCCGGTACGACCGATGCGGTGAACGTAGTCTTCCTCGACGTTGGGCAGCTCGAAGTTGACCACGTGCGGCAGTTGGTCGATGTCCAGGCCACGTGCCGCGATGTCGGTCGCGACCATGATGCGTACCGCGCCGGCCTTGAAGTCGGCCAAGGCCTTGGTGCGTGCGTTCTGGCTCTTGTTGCCGTGGATGGCGACGGCGCTGAGGCCATGCTTTTCCAGGTACTCGGCCAGGCGGTTGGCGCCGTGCTTGGTGCGGGTGAACACTAGCACCTGCTCCCATGCGCCCTGGGTGACCAGGTGCGCCAGCAGCGCGCGCTTGTGGCTGGCCGCCAGGCGATAGACGCGTTGTTCGATGCGCTCGACCGTGGTGTTGGGCGGCGTGACCTCGATGCGCTCCGGGTTGTGCAGCAGCTTGCCGGCCAGGTCGGTGATGTCTTTGGAGAAGGTTGCCGAGAACAGCAGGTTCTGGCGCTTGGCAGGCAAGCGAGCCAGGACCTTTTTCACGTCATGGACAAAGCCCATGTCGAGCATGCGGTCGGCTTCGTCGAGCACCAGGATTTCGACGTGGGACAGGTCGACACTGCCTTGGCCGCACAGGTCGAGCAGGCGACCCGGGCAGGCCACCAGCACATCGACACCACGCGACATGGCCTGGACCTGCGGGTTCATGCCGACGCCACCGAAGATGCAGGCACTGACGAACTTGAGGTCGCGGGCATAGACCTTGAAGCTGTCATGCACCTGGGCGGCCAGTTCGCGGGTTGGGGTCAGGACCAGGACACGCGGTTGGCGCGGGCCGTGACGTTGGGATTTGTCCGGGTGACCGTTGGGGAACAGCCGTTCCAGAATCGGAAGGGCGAAGCCGCCGGTTTTACCTGTACCTGTCTGAGCGGCGACCATCAGGTCGCGGCCTTGCAACACGGCGGGGATGGCCCGCTGTTGCACCGGAGTGGGCTGGGTATAGCCCGCTGCCTCGATGGCGCGGACTAAAGCCTCGGAGAGACCGAGGGAAGCAAAGGACATGAGTAATCCTGTTCTAGTGGGGGCTAAATGCCCGAAAGATAATCTTGCCTGGCGCGACGGGTGCACGAAGGCACTGTCGCGTCCGGTCCTGCTTGGAGCAAAAGGTTTGCTCTGACCGCGCTGCGCGGGCAAAAGCCCTGCTGCCCTGCGGGCCAAGACGACTTGTTGAATCCGAGCATCCGGGCGTAAGCCGGGCGGGGATGCCCGAGTATAACAGAGCAATCAGTTTGCGCTGCTTTCCTGCTGCCCAGTGGCATGTCCAGGCGCCGCAATCGCCTGTTCGACGCCCGGCAGAGGGTACTTCGCCATCAATCGGGCATAGGCGGGTTCCTGCTTGAAACGCTTGAGCTCGGCGGAAAAGCGCTGGGTCAGCAGGTCCATGCCGGCATTGCGGCGCAGCGCCAGGTATTGCGGGGTGCGCTCCAGGGTGCCGGGCACCTGGCTGAGGGTGTCCTGCAACTGCAGGCGGCGCAGGGTGTATTCGCCGACCCGCCGGTCGGTGATCACCAGGTCGACGCGACCCTTGGCCAGTTTGCCGAAGTTGGCCTCATGGCTCGGCGCCGGCTCCCGGTGGATCGCCGCTTCGCTCATGAACGCGTCGCCGTAGCGGTAGCCCGCACTGGTGCCGATGGTCAGACCGCGCAGGTCTTTGAGCTGCGTGACCCGATGTGGACGCCGATTGTCCTGGTACAGCACCAGCTCGACTTCCGACAGCGGTTCGGCCGGGTACAGCAGCAGGTGTTCGCGGTCCGGGGTCTGGAAGATATCCAGAATACCGTCGGCCTGGCCCAGCTCGATCATCTGCAAGCAGCGTTTCCAGGGTAGAAACTGCCATTGCACGTCGATGCCCAGGCGCTCGAAGATGGTGGCGGTGATCTCGTAGTCGACGCCCTTGGTCTGGCCATCTTCGACATACACATAGGGCGGCCAGGTGTCGCTGACCAGGCGCAGCGTCTCGCTGTGCGCCGTGGCACTCAGGCTTGCCAGCCCCATCGCGACCCACAGCGACAGGAACAAGGGCAAGTAACGGGAACGCCCTGTACTCAACGGGCTACCTCGCCTGCCGGGCGTGTTGAGTCTGGATCAGGTGCTGATAAATGGCTTTGCGCCGCTGGCCAAGGATCAGGCGGATCAGCGGGTGGTCGAGCCAGCGCTCCAGGTGCTGCGCGGTGACCGGTTGCTTGAGGCGGTCCTGCACGTTCTCGTGGGCTTTCTCCCACCAGACCGGGGCACAGGCCTGATCGAACTCATTGGTGTGGCGGTAGCACCCATAGAGAATTTCGCGCATGAACTGGCGCTGCTGCCGAGGCAGTGCCAGGGTCACCAGCTTGTAGAACATTCGCTGGCCCGCCGGCGGGCGCGGTAACACGGTACTGACCCGGCGCGTATCGTCGAGCGCCGCCGGGGCCAGCGGCTGGGCGGCATGCTTGGCGAGCCACGCCTTGATCTTGGCGCGAAACAGCTGCTTGCGGCTCCAGTAATGGTGAATCAGGTCGGGGCACTCGCGCACCTGGTAGTGACGGTAGGCTGCCGTGGCCAGGCAGAACTCTTCCAGGGTGTAGGCCTGGCTGGCACGCGGCCAGAGATCGTCCATCAGCTCGATCGAGCGGTCGAGCAGGGCGCTGTCCTGTTGATGCAAACCGATGACCCCGGAATTCATCTGCGGCATGTCGTCGTCGGCCAGGCCACGTGCGCGCAATTCGTCGCTGAGGTGGGTGTAGAGCATCGAGTCCTTGTTCTGCCCGTATTTCATGCCGAAGGCGTTGCACAGCAGCGTGCCGGGCTCGATACGCTTGAACAGCTGGATGGGCGGAACATGGAAAAAGGTGTCGGTATCGATCAGCAGGGCCAGCGGCGCTTCCTTGAGAATCTCGCGCAGCGCCACGTGCTTGACCCGGAAATGGTAGCCATGCGGCTCGCTCCAGGCCTGGCGGGTCGCGGCGTCGAGCGGGCGAATACGCACCGGCAGGTGGCGATAGGGCTCGGCGTTGTCGGTCATCACCTGGATGTCCACCGGTTCATCGGGTGTGTCGCGCATGGCCGCCAGGGCGCTGGCGATGCTGAACACCGCTTCCTGGTGGTAGGTGTCCGCGCCGAACACCAGATAAACCAGCTGTGGGCGGGTAGGGGAGAAACCTGAAGACATAAGCAGAGCATCACGATAACGGCTGGAAAATAAAAAAGGCCTTGGTCGAAACCAAGGCCTTTGTCTTGTACCTTGCGCGCTGAGTTTAGCGCGGAAGATTCAAGTTGTTCCACACGGCCAGGCTGGCCTCGGCCTGGTTCAATGTATAGAAATGCAGGCCTGGCGCACCGCCTTGCAACAAGCGCTCACACATTTCCGAGATCACCTGGGTACCAAACGCCTGGATGCTGGCAACGTCATCGCCGTAGGCCTCCAGTTGTTTGCGCACCCAGCGCGGGATTTCCGCGCCGCAGGCGTCCGAGAAGCGCGCCAGCTTGCTGTAGTTGGTGATGGGCATGATGCCCGGCACGATCGGAATGCTCACGCCCAGTTTCTGCACTTTCTCGACGAACGCGAAGTAGCTGTCGGCGTTGAAGAAGTACTGGGTGATCGCACTGTCGGCACCGGCGTTGGCCTTGCGGGCGAAGTTGACCAGGTCGTCTTCGAAGTTGCGGGCCTGCGGGTGCATCTCCGGGTAGGCCGCCACTTCGATGTGGAAGTGATCGCCGGTTTCGACGCGGATGAACTCCACCAGGTCGCTGGCATGACGCAGCTCGCCACTGGACATGCCCATGCCCGACGGCAGGTCGCCACGCAACGCGACGATGCGCTTGATGCCCGCTGCCTGGTATTGGGCCAGCAGCTCGCGCAACTGGGCTTTGCTGTCGCCCACGCACGACAGGTGCGGGGCGGCCGGGATGTTCACTTCTTTTTCCAGCTGCAGCACGGTATTGAGCGTGCGGTCGCGGGTCGAGCCACCGGCACCGTAGGTGCAGGAGAAGAAGTCGGGACGATAGCTGGCCAGTTGGCGAGCCACGTTCATCAGTTTTTCATGCCCCAGATCGGTCTTGGTCGGGAAGAACTCGAAACTGAGTGGACGGTTCGGTGACATAGGGAGGTCCTGCGGACAGCTGCGGGCGCCCGCCCTGAACGACAAGGGGGATCGCTCCCTCTTGCTGTTCGGGGCTTGCACCCGCAGCGCACTGTGTTATCCAAGAAGCGTGGCTTGCAGCCGGGGCGGCAAGCCGGCGCGCTCTTAGTACCGGTAGGCTTCAGGCTTGAACGGGCCTTCGACCGTCACGCCGATGTAGTCGGCCTGCTGCTGGGTCAGTTGCGTGACCACGCCACCAAAGCCACGGACCATTTCCAGGGCGACTTCTTCGTCCAGCTTCTTGGGCAGCACTTCGACGGTCAGGCGCTCGGCTTTCTGTGCCGGGGCCAGGTCCGCGTACTTCTGGGCGAACAGGAAGATCTGCGCCAGCACCTGGTTGGCGAAGGAGCCGTCCATGATCCGGCTCGGGTGGCCGGTGGCGTTGCCCAGGTTCACCAGGCGGCCTTCGGCCAACAGGATCAGGTAGTCGTCGTTCTGTGCGTCGAACTGGCCAGGGCCGGTGCGGTGGATCTTGTGCACCTGCGGCTTGACCTCTTCCCAGGCCCAGTGCTTGCGCATGAAGGCGGTGTCGATCTCATTGTCGAAGTGACCGATGTTGCACACCACGGCGCGTTTTTTCAGCGCCTTGAGCATGTTCGCATCACACACGTTGACGTTACCGGTGGTGGTCACGATCAGGTCGATCTTGCCCAGCAGGGCCGCGTCCACGCTCGCCTCGGTGCCGTCGTTGACGCCGCCGTTGAAAGGCGAAACCAGCTCGAAGCCGTCCATGCAGGCCTGCATGGCACAGATCGGATCGACTTCCGAGACCTTGACGATCATGCCTTCCTGACGCAGCGA
>Ga0157371_10002009_pt1 | contig 20097 bp, 18 predicted proteins | sample C45metaG_FD_113462 | JGI IMG/M metagenome (GOLD analysis project Ga0157371, IMG submission 113462) | Corn rhizosphere microbial communities from Kellogg Biological Station, Michigan, USA - C4-5 metaG | ecosystem: Host-associated > Plants > Roots > Rhizosphere > Soil | place: USA: Michigan...
GTGGGACGTGAAACAGGAAGGGGAATTGGTCGGCGTCTACCAGAGCGAAGCCGATGCCCTGGAGTACAAGGAGCAGATCGAACACGAAGGCGCGTCGCACGCCCAGTGAGTCGAAAGACCTTTTTACCGACTGCCTGAAAAAGGCCCGCTTCTTGGAAGCGGGCCTTTTTCGTTTCAGGGTGAAGTGAGGGGTTGAGCGTAGCTAAGCCCAACATTACCTGGCCCAACGGTGTGCTCGGCATCCCCTCACCCCAGCCCTCTCCCAGGGGGAGAGGGGGTGGTCTGGCATGGGTGAGTGTCCCGTAGGTTGGGCTGAGACGGCTTCATCGTCGAAGCCCAACATGGCCCCAAACTCGGCCCTAGTGCAGCAGCTCGTCGGCGAAGACCTTGTCCAGGGTGATAGGTAGATCCCGTACCCGCTTGCCCGTGGCGTGGAAGATGGCGTTGGCAATGGCCGGTGCCACGCCGACGATACCGATCTCGCCGATGCCCTTGGCACCCAGCGGATTGACGATCTCGTCGTGCTCGTCGACGAAGATCACTTCCAACTGCTGGATATCGGCCTGCACCGGGAAGTGGTATTCGGCCAGGCTGTGGTTCATCCAGCGGCCCTCGGTGGTGTCCATCATCCCCTCTTCCTGCAGGCCCATGCCGATACCCCAGACGATACCGCCCGCCACCTGGTTCTCGCCGGTCTTGAGGTTGAGGATGCGGCCTGCCGCCACCGCCGTGACCACGCGACTGACCTGGACGCTGCCAAAGTCTTCGTCGACCTTGACCTCGACGAACACCGCCGAGTGGGTACCGGTGGCGTAGTTGTCGCGCTCTTCCGCCGGCTCGGCGCTGGCCAGGGTCTCCATGGACGGCGAACCCGAGGCCTTGAGGATGGCGGTGAAGTCGACGTGCTGGGGCGGATCGGTCTTGAGGCTGATGCCGCCGTCGGCGAACACCACCTGCTCCAGTTCGGCCTTGGCCAGCGGCGAGTCATCCATCTCCTTTGCCGCATCCAGCAATTGCTGGCGCAACTGGTCGCAGGCCAGCTTTACCGCCGTACCCACCGAAGAGACGGTGAAGGAGCCGCCTTCCAGCGGCGCCTTGGGCAGGGTGGAATCGCCGAGCTTGAAGGCGACCTTGTCCAGCGGCAGGCCCAGGTTCTCGGCGGCGATCTGGGTCATCACCGTGTAGGTGCCGGTGCCGATATCGGCCGTGGCGCTGGCCACCACCAGGCTGCCGTCGATATTCATCACCGCCTTGGCGGTAGCGGGTTGCTGCATGGCTTCCCAGACACCGGTGGCCATGCCCCAGCCAACCAGTTGGTTGCCCTCGCGCATGGAGCGCGGCGCCATGCTGCGCTTTTCCCAACCAAAACGCTCGGCGGCCTGGCGATAGCATTCCAGCAGTTCCTTGCTGGAATAGGGCTTGCCCTTGGCCGGATCGACGTCGGTGAAGTTGCGGATACGCAACTCCAGCGGATCGATGTCGGCGGCGTAGGCCAGTTCGTCCAGGGCGCTTTCCAGGGCATAGACGCCCAGCACGGCGCCTGGTGCACGCATGTCCAGCGGGGTGTAGACGTCCAGCGCGGCCAGTTGATAGGCCAGCTTGACGTTGGGGCAGGCATAGAGCGAGGCCGACCAGACCAGCACCATCTCGGTGAAGTCTTCGAAACGCGAGGTGATGCCCAGCGCGCTGTGGTCGATGGCTTGCAGCTTGCCGTCGCGGTCGCAGGCCAGCTTGAGTTGCTGGTAGGTCTCGGGACGATAGCCGAAGGTGAACATCTGCTGGCGGGTCAGGGTTACCCGCACCGAACGCTTGAGCTGCAGCGCCGCCATGGTCGCCAGCACCAGTTGGTACTGGGGACGCAAGCCGGAACCGAAGGCACCGCCGACGAAGGGCGAGATGACCTTCACGTCGCCCTCGCTCAACCCGAAGATGCTGCTGACGAACTGGGCGCTGTTTTGCACGCCCTGGGTCTTGTCGTGCACCGTCAGCTTGCCGTCCTTGTGGTAGATGACGGTGGAAGCATGCGTTTCCATCGGGTTGTGGAATTCCGCGGCGGAGTGGTACTCGGCCTCGACGCGAACAGGTGCCGCCGCCCAGGCGGCCGGGGCATCGCCGCGATTCTCCGGCAATTCCATGGGCGCTTCGTGTGCTTGATCGCGGGCCTGGGCCAGGTCGGTGGCGTGCGCTTCCTCGCTGTACTGGGCGCGGATCAGCGAGGCGGCATGGCGTGCGGCCTCGAAGGTCTCGGCGACCACCAGGGCGATGGGCTGGCCGCTGTAGAGGATGCGGTCGTTGTACAGCGGCCGGAAGGGCTTGCCGTCGGCCGCGTCCATGTCGGTATAGCTCTCGTCGTAGCTGGCCATCTTGGGACGATTGAGGTGGCTGAGCACCTCTATGACGCCGGGCTGGGCCAAGGCTTCGCTAACGTCCAGACCGAGCAAGCGCCCCTTGGTGATGGTGGCGTTGACCACGAAGCCGAAGGCCAGGTCCGGGACGCTGAATTCACCGGCATAGAGCGCCTGACCGGTGACCTTGAGCGGACCGTCGACACGGGGAACGGCTTTTTGCAGATGGACGACGGTCATTGCAGGGTACCTCCGGCGGCTTCGGTGAGGGCACGCACGATGGCGCGCCGGGCCAGTTCGATCTTGAAGCTGTTGTGGGCAAAGCCCTGGGCGCCTTGCAGCAGGCGCTCGGCCAGTTGGCCGAAGGCCGCCTGGTCCGCCACCTGGCCAACCAGGGCCTGCTCGGCCTCCGGCAGGCGCCAGGGCTTGTGGGCCACGCCACCCAGGGCGACGCGAACCTGCTTGATGCGCTCGCCATCCAGTTCCAGCGCAGCCGCCACCGAGACCAGGGCGAAGGCATAGGAGGCGCGGTCGCGGATCTTCAGGTAGGCGCTGTGGGCAGCCAGGCTCTCGGCCGGCAGGGTCACGGCGGTGATGAGTTCGTCGGCGGCGAGGTTGGTGTCGCGCTCCGGGGTGTCGCCGGGTAGACGATGGAAGTCGGCGAAGTCGATGACGCGCTCGCCGTTCGGACCGCTCACCTCGACCCGGGCTTCCAGCGCAGCCAGGGCCACGCACATGTCCGAGGGATGGGTGGCGATGCACTGCTCGCTGTGGCCAAGGATGGCGTGGATGCGATTTTGCCCCTCGCGGGCGCCACAGCCTGAGCCGGGTTCGCGCTTGTTGCAGGGCGTGCCGACGTCATAGAAGTAGTAGCAACGGGTGCGCTGCAAGAGATTGCCACCGGTGGAGGCCATGTTGCGCAGCTGCGGCGAGGCGCCGGCGAGGATGGCCTTGGCCAGCAGCGGATAGCGACGCTGCACCTCGGGGTGGTAGGCCACCTCGGCATTCTTGACCAGGGCGCCGATGCGCAGACCACCCTCGGCAGTCGTCTCGACCTCGCGCAGGGGCAGGCCGTTGACGTCGATCAGCTGTTCGGGGCGTTCGACGTTTTCCTTCATCAGGTCCAACAGGTTGGTGCCGCCGGCGATGAAATGGGTCTGGGGGCCATGCTGGCGGATGGCATCGGGCACGGCGTTGGGCTTGGCGTAACCGAAGCGGTTCATTCGCGGCCCTCCCCTTGTTGGCAGTCCGGACGCGCTCGCTCGATGGCGGCGCGGATGTTGCGATAGGCACCGCAACGGCAGAGATTGCCGCTCATCTGCTCGGCCACCTCGGCCTCGCTGTGGGCATGGCCCTCCTTGAGCATGCCGATGGCCGAACAGATCTGTCCGGGGGTGCAGTAGCCGCACTGGAAGGCATCTTCGGCGACGAAGGCCGCCTGCATGGGGTGCAACTGGTCACCCTGGGCCAAACCTTCGATGGTGGTGACTTCGGCGCCATCCTGCATGACCGCGAGGGCCAGGCAGCTGTTGATGCGGGTGCCATTGACCAGCACGGTACAGGCGCCACACTGACCGTGATCGCAGCCTTTCTTGGTGCCGGTCAGGTCGAGGTGGTCGCGCAAGAGATCGAGCAGGGTGGTCCAGGGCTCGACGGCCAGCTGCAAGTGCTTGCCGTTGAGGGTCAGGGCGATGGTGTGGGACTCGGGTTCGGCCAGGGGCTGGACCTGGCGCGCGGGGGTAGCATTCATGGCGGACCTCACGGTTAAAGCCGCGGGGTGCAGGTTGCCCCCGGGGTCGGAATAGGTGGTGGCAGCGAAAGGCCACCTCAGGTAGAAGACAGACTCCGACCAGAAACGGTTCAGCACCCCAGCTCAGCGATATTCAACGGAACGTTGAGGCAGGCTCAGCTAAACGGCGTACGGTGCGGAAATAGAGGCCTTTCTCTTGTGTTGGATACATCCGGTATGACGTCCCGGCCGACTTGCAGCCCAGCGGCCTGAACCCCGTTGGCGAAGGGGTAGTCATCAGAACTCCCGTGATGTGCTCCTAACGAAGAGAATCCAACCATGGCTTCCGACTCCGATGCACCCTGGCGCCTGTCGCGACGCCAGTTCCTCGGCACCTCCGCGGTGCTGGTGGCGACCAGCGCCATCCCCGGCTATACCTTCGCCCAAGCCAGCGGTGGCGCGCCCCTGACGCCCCAGGCCATCGCTGCGCGTCTGCCGCAGTTGCTGCCCTTGACCCTGCAGATCAATGGCGAGGCGCGCAGACTCCGGGTCGACAGCCGCACCACCCTGCTCGATGCCCTGCGCGAGAACCTGCACCTCACGGGCACCAAGAAGGGCTGCGACCATGGCCAGTGCGGCGCCTGCACGGTGCTGGTCAATGGCCAGCGCATCAACAGCTGCCTGAGCCTGGCGGCCATGCACGAAGGCGACACCATCACCACCATCGAAGGCCTGGGCAACGCCGAGCGCCTGCATCCCATGCAGGCCGCCTTCCTGGCCAAGGATGGTTTCCAGTGCGGCTATTGCACCCCGGGGCAGATCTGTTCGGCGGTGGCCTTGCTGGAGGAGGTCAAGGCCGGCATGCCCAGTCATGTCTCGGCGCGCCTCGACGGGCCGATGCACCTGAGCGAGGAAGAGATCCGCGAGCGCATGAGCGGTAACCTGTGCCGCTGCAGCGCCTATCCCAACATCGTCGCGGCCATCCAGATGGCGGGGGGCCAGGCATGAGGGTCTTCGACTATCAACGTGTCCAGAACGAGGCCGATGCCAGCCGCCAGGGTGCGCTGGCCGGCAGTCGCTTCATCGCCGGGGGCACCAATCTGCTGGACCTGATGAAGCTGGAGATCGAAACGCCCAGCCAGGTGCTGGACATCAATCACCTGGCGCTGGATCGGATCAGCGCCACCCAGGACGGCGGCCTGCGCATCGGCGCCCTGGTGCGCAATGCCACCCTGGCCGCCGACGCCCGGGTGCGGGAGCGCTATCCGGTGCTGTCCCGCGCCCTGCTGGCCGGTGCTTCGGCGCAACTGCGCAACAAGGCCACCACCGGTGGCAATCTCCTGCAGCGCACCCGCTGTTCCTACTTCTACAACACCGCCATGCCCTGCAACAAACGCCAGCCCGGCAGCGGTTGTGCGGCCCTGGGCGGCTTCAACCGGATGAACGCGGTGATCGGCGCCAGCGACCAGTGCATCGCCGTGCATCCTTCGGACATGGCAGTGGCCATGCGGGTGCTGGATGCCACGGTGGAGACCCGCGAGGCCAATGGCCGCACCCGGCGTATTCCCCTCGCCGACTTCCATCGCCTGCCCGGTGACACCCCGCAGATCGAGACGGTGCTGCAACCCGGCGAACTCATCACCGCCGTGACCCTGCCCCCGCCGCCGCCCGGCATCCAGGTCTATCGCAAGGTGCGCGACCGCGCCTCCTATGCCTTCGCCCTGGTCTCCATGGCGGCCATCGTCGAGCTGGACGGCAGCCGCATCCGCAGCGGCCGCGCCGCCTTCGGTGGCCTGGCGCCCAAGCCCTGGCGGGTGGCGGCGGCCGACCAGGCCTTTGCCGGCCAGACCGTGGACAGTGATCTGGCGGCCGTGGGCGATGCCCTGCTCGCCGGTGCCCGTGGCTATGGCCACAACGACTTCAAGCTCGAGCTGACCCGCCGCATCCTGCGTGCCGGGGTGGCCGACGCTCGCCAACAGGCCTGAGGACAGCAGCATGGAAATGAATGAACCCGCTGGCCGCAACCTGATCGATGAGAATCGCAGCGGCCTGATCGGCAAGCCCATCGACCGCGTCGACGGCCTGCTCAAGGTCACCGGCCAGACGCCCTACAGCTTCGAATTCCGCAACGACCGCGTCGCCTACGGCTTCATCGTCGGCGCCACCATCGCCAAGGGCCGCATCCGCCGTCTGGACACCTCCGCCGCGGAGAGCGCCCCGGGCGTGCTCAGCGTCCTGACCTATCGCAACACGCCGCGCCAGGCCGCCCGCGAGCCGGACAACAGCGGCCGCTTCACCCGGCCCAAGCCCTACCTGGACAGCGACCAGGTGCGCTACTTCGGCGAACCTGTGGCCTTCGTGGTCGCCGAGAGTTTCGAAGAGGCCCGCCTGGCGGCGGCCCTGGTGGAGATCGACTACGCCGCCGAACCGGGCGTCTTCGACCTGGCGGCCAACCTCGGCCAGGCGGTGAAGCCGCCGGATGCCGATCAGCCCACCGACACCGCCTCGGGCGATGTCGACGCCGCCTTCGCCCGGGCGCCGGTCAAGCTGGACGAGCGCTACACCACGCCCTACCACATCCATGCCCAGATGGAACCCCACGCCAGCCTCGCCCAGTGGGACGGCGACCGGGTGACGATCTATTGTTCCACCCAATTCGTCGAGCAGGCCCAGAGTTGCGTGGCCAACACCCTGCAACTGCCCAAGGAGAAGGTGCGCATCGTGGCGCGCTACATCGGCGGCGGCTTCGGCGGCAAGCTGCCGATCTATGCCGACGCCCTCATCGGCGCCATGGCCGCCCGCGCCATCGGCCGGCCGGTCAAGGTCACCCTCACCCGCCAGCAGATGTTCCAGATCACCGACCACCGTTCGGCGACGATCCAGCGCATCCGCCTAGGTGCCGACCGTGATGGCCGCATTCTGGCGATGGCCCACGAAGGCTGGTCCCACTCGGCGCGCGGCCTCACCTACTACGAACCCACGGGTCTGTCCTCGCGCACCCTGTACGCCGGCGACGACCGCCTGGTGGCGCACCGCATGGTCGAGCTGGACCTGCCCGAATCCGGCTCCTGCCGCGCCCCCGGCGAAGCCGTGGGGATGCTCGCCAGCGAGAGCGCCATGGACGAGCTGGCCGTGCTGCTCGAACTCGATCCCATCGAGCTGCGACTCCGCAACGAGCCCAGCCAGGACCCGGAAAAGCACATCCCCTTCTCCTCCCGCAAGCTGGTGGACTGCATGCAGGACGGCGCCCGCCGCTTCGGCTGGAACCGGCGCAGTGCCAAGCCCGGTCAGGTGCGCGACGGCGACTGGCTGGTCGGCATGGGCATGGCCGCCGCCAGCCGCGCCAACATGCTCAGGCCCTCCATGGCCGGCGTACGTCTGGAAGCCGACGGCTCGGCCACGGTCAAGACCTCCATGACCGACATTGGCACCGGGACCTACACCATCCTGGCGCAGATCGCTGGCGAGTCCCTCGGCTTGCCGGTGGAGCGGGTCAAGGTCCTGCTGGGCGACAGCGACGATCCGGCCGGTGCCGGCTCCGGCGGCTCCTTCGGTGCGGCCAGCTCCGGTTCCTCGGTGTACGTCGCCTGCGAGAATCTACGCCTGAAAGCCGTGGAAGCGGCGGGTCTGGATCCGGCCAGCGCCCGTTTCCTCGGTGGCCGGCTGGTCGCCGACAACGGCAGTCGCGATCTCGCCGAACTGGCGCGGGAGCACGATCTGCAGGCCATTGGCGAGATCAAGCCGGGGCAGACGCTTAAGGACTATTCCCAGCAGGGCTACGGCGCCTTCTTCGCCGAGGTCGGGGTGCACGCCATCACCGGCGAGATCCGCCTGCGGCGCATGCTCGGGGTATTCGCCGCCGGACGCATCCTCAACGAGAAGACCGCCCATTCGCAGATGCTCGGCGGGATGATCTGGGGGGTGGGCAGCGCCCTGCACGAAGACGGGGTGATCGATACCCGCCATGGCCACTTCGTCAACCATGACCTGGCCGATTACCACTATCCCTGCCACCTGGACATCCCCGCCATCGAGGCCCATTTCCTGCCGGAACTGGACGACAAGGCCAATCCGCTGAAGATCAAGGGCGTCGGCGAACTGGGGATCTGCGGCGCTGGGGCCGCCCTCACCAACGCCGTCTACAACGCATGTGGGGTGCGCATCCGCGATTATCCGCTGACGGTGGACAAGGTGCTGGCAGGGCTGAAGACCACCTAGCCGTGGGCGGCGCGGTTCAGCGCGCCGCCTTCGCCCCTGAGCGTGTCGCCAGCAGCACCCCGCCGATGGCGATCACCATGGCCACCCAGGCCAGCGGTGGCAGGGTCTCGCCCAGCAGCAGCCAGGCGGTCAGGGCCGCGCCCGGTGGCACGCAGAAGAACAGCGCACTGACCCGTGCGGCTTCGCCAGCGCGGATCATCCACACCAGCAGGCTGATGGCCAAGAGCGAATTGGCCAGCACCAGATAGGCCAGGGCACCGATGAAGGCCGGCGCCCAGTGCACCGGGGTGTGCTCGAACAGCAGCGCCAGGGGCGCGCAGCAGACCAGGCCGACGCTGTATTGCACCAGGTTGTTGGTGACCGGATGCTGGGCCACGCCCAGGCGCTTTTCATAGAGCACGGCGCTGGTCATGCCCAGCAGCGCGCCCACCGCCAGCAAGATGCCCAGGCCGGACTCCACGGCGACGCTGGCCCGCGCCAGGATCACCCCGATGGCACCGAGCAGCCCCAGGGCCAGGCCCAGCCACTGCAGCGGCGCTACCCGCTCACCCACCAGCAGCGGCGCGCCCAGGGCCACCAGGATGGGTTGCAGCGAGGCGACCATGGCCACCACGTTGGCCGAGGCCCCCATCACCAGGGCGCCATAGCTCATGCCGAAATAGACGCCCTGGATCAGAAAGCCCACCACGGCCAGATTCGCCCATTCCCGCCGCGTACGCGGCAGCGGCGGGCGGATGATCAGAAAGGCGACCAGCAGCACGCTGAACGCCAGGGCATAACGCATCGCCAGCAGGGTGAAAGGAGGCGCATAGGCCAGGCCCACTTTGGACACGGCGAAACCGGCTGACCACAGGGCCAGGAATACCAGGGGGATGAGGCGTAGCAACCAGGGATTCAGCGAGGTGGACGACATCGGACTCTCAAGGCCAGGCAAGTCAGCGGGACGCCACTCGCGAGCGGGAAGGATAGCTGACGATCAGCAGACCGCTGAACACCAGGGCCGCGCCGACGAGAAATCCCGGACCGGGGGTCTCGCCCAGCAACCAGACGCCCATCAGTACGCCGAACAGCGGCGTCAGCAGGGTCAGCACCCCCAAGGGGGCGGCGCGATAGCGACTGAGCAGCACGAACCAGCCCAGCAAACTGATGCCGGCGACGATGAACACCTGGAAGGCCAGGCTCGACCAGGCCAGGGAGTCCAGCCCGGCGAGATTCAGCCGCTTGCCGAGCGGCAGGGCCAGCCCCAGGAGCACCACCCCGGTCACCCCGAGTTGATAGAACAGGGTGCGCAACGGCGGCGCCTCGGCCAGGGCGCTGCGGCGGATTAATACCGTGGTGGCGCCCCAGCAGGCCCCGCCGACCAGGCCGATCAGATCGCCCTGCCAGCTCGTCCCGCTACCTGACTGGCCGATCAGGAAGGCGCAGACCACGCCACTGGCCGCCAGCACCATACCCAGCCACTGGCGCCCCGACAGTCGCTCGCCCGGCACCAGCCAGTGCAGCCCGCAGGCGGCGAACAGCGGGGCGGTATAGATGAACACCACCATGTGCGCGGCGCTGGTGTACCTGAGGCCCACCGCCATGCAGAGGAATTCCAGGGCGAACAGCGAACCGGCGAGCAGGCCGGGAATCAGCGTCTGGTCCCGGCCCAGGCAACGGATGCCGCGCCAGCGTGCGAGGCCATAAAGCAGCCCGGCCGCCAGCAGCGAACGCCAGCCGATCTGCAGCAAGGGGTCCACCTGCTCGGCGATGGCCTTGATCGCCGTCTGCTGCAAGCCCCAGACCAGGCAGAGCACCAGCATGACCAGCACGGCCGGGACATCGAGTTCCTTGCGCATGATCGTCGTTCCACAAAAAGTGAGCCTGTAGGGTGCAGGTGGCTGAACACGTCGGACAAACGATGTTTAATGGGCGTCAGGCTCAGGAAAACTGAGGCTTGTCTGAAAGGTCGCCGAGCGAAGATCAGGCAAGGTGCAGCGACCAATGGGAGTAACAGCTAACGACTGGACCGAAGGGTGAGCGCCAGCGAAGCAAACCGGCGAGGAAGCGAACCAGGCTCGCGGGCGAGCTTACGAGCGGTAAACGAGCATTCCGACGGAGCCAACCTGGCCGGGCTGGCGATTCACCGATTTTCAACGCCCCATGACCGAGTGCAGGCATCTTTCAGACAAGCCGAGGCTGCCGTGACGACCACCCTCCCCCTCAACGCCCTGCGCGCCTTCGCCGCCGCCGCGCGACACCAGCACTTCGCCAAGGCCGCGGACGAGTTGCATGTGACTGCTGGCGCCATCAGCCGCCAGATCCGCCTGCTCGAAGACGAGCTGGGGCAGCCACTGTTCGAGCGCCTGCCCCAGGGCGTGCGGCTCACCGCCCAGGGAAGCGCCCTGGCCGCCGAGATCGCGCCGCACCTCGAGGGCCTGACCCGCGCCGTCGCCTGGGCACGGCTCAAGAGCAGCGTCCTGACCGTCAGCACGCCTCCCACCTTTGGTCAGGAATGGCTGTTGCCGCGCCTGGAAGACTTCCAGCGGCAGCATCCGGATATCGAGGTCTTTCTCGACGCCTCTTCCGCCATCGTGCCCCTGGGCACCGAGGGTGGCGCCCAGGCGGCGATCCGCTATGGTCGGGGCGACTGGCAGGACGGCGAGACCCGCCTGCTGCTGCGCGAATGGATCTTTCCGGTGTGCAGCCCGGCGCTGATCCCGGCGTCGCTCGCCGAGCCCAAGGCCTTGCTGGACTATCCCCTGCTGCATGCCGAATGGCCCGGCGGCTGGCGTTCGGGTCGCCCCAGCAGCCGTTTCAACGCCTGGCAGGACTGGTTCGCCAGCCAGCACGTGCCCCTGGGCGACAGCCTGCGCGGCCCCCGCTATTCACTGAGCGGCATGGCCCTGCAGCAGGCGGCCGCCGGCAAGGGCGTGGCCCTCGGTGGCTGCGTGCTGGCCCAGCGGCTGCTGGCCAGCGGCGCCCTGGTCCGCCCCCTGCCGGATCAATTCAACCAGCTTTCAGCCCAGGCCTACTTCCTGGTATTGCCCAAGGGCCCGGTGGAGGCACCGGTGCAACGCTGGATCGACTGGCTGCTGGTGCAGATCCGGCAATTTCGCGACACCCAGAGCGAGACTCAGGAGACCGGCGGCGCTTGGTGAGCGTCCTCCACTTGCGGCAGTCTGAACGTACTGCCGTCAAGATAACTGCCTCCATGCCTGCCTTTCGCCTGTCCTCGCTGCTGCTCGTCCTGACCATTCCGACCCTGGCGCTCGCCGCCGAACCATCACCTGCCGACTGTGATCGCCAGGGCAACGAGGCACAGTTGGCGGCCTGCGCTGCCCAGGATCTGGCCACGGCCGAGGCGCGGCTCGGTGAGGTCTATGGTCGGCGGCTGGCCGCCACCTCTCCCGCGCAACGGCCCGCGTTCGAACGTCTGCAACAGCTCTGGCAGGACGACCGGGCACCCCGCTGCGCCACCGCCACCCGCGGCTTCCAGGGCGCCATGCAGCAGCTGCAGTATCTGAGCTGTCTGAAGTCCATAACCCTGCTGCGGCTGGACGATCTGCAACGGCAACTACCGCGGCGCGACTGACGCTTCGTCGCCACCGCTGCTGTCCAGCGCCAGAACTCACTATCATGGCGCCCCGCTGTTGGAGTTCGAGATGTACGAGCGTTACCTGCCCCTGCTGGTCCTGGCCGGACTGGTGCTCCTGGGGGCTCTGTGGTGGTGGCAACGCCGACGCCAGGCCGCCTTTCCCTATCGCCAGGTCGAAGCCCTGTTCACCCCCGCCGAACGGGCCTTCCTCGCCGTACTCGACGAAGCCGTGGGCGACGACTACCGGGTGTTCGGCAAGGTGCGCATCGCCGATGTGGTCCAGACCCTGCCGCTGCGCGACCGGCGCCGCTACCTGATCGCCCAGAATCGCATTAACTGCAAGCACTTCGACTTCGCCATCTGCCGGCGCGACGACCTCGCCGTGCAGGCGGTGGTCGAACTCAACGATAGCTCGCACCTGCAACGCCATCGCCAGCAGCGTGACCGCTTCGTGCGCTCGGTGTGCGACGCCGCTCAGTTGCGCCTGGTGGAGATTCCGGCGGCGGCGCGCTATTGCGCCCATACCGTGCGTGATGCGGTGTTCGGGGGGCGCCGCCCACGCAATCGAGCGGTGGCGCCCAGTCAGACGCTGGCCCCGGAATGCCCGGAATGCCAGGCACCCATGGTTCGCCGCCGCGCCCGTAGCGGTCGTCATCAGGGGCGGGAATTCTGGGCCTGCTCGGACTATCCGGACTGCCGCGCCCTGCTCGATATCGACGACTGACCCGAGGCCCTGCCCATGCGCTACCCCACCACCCCGGACGGACGCTACTTCGTGGTCAGGGGCCGGCTCTGGCGCTGCACCGATCCCCGCCTGCCCGCCGAACGCCGCGAAGCACTGACCCATGAGCTGATGGACGCGCGTCGCCAGGTAGGCGTGGCCAAGCGCCAGGAGGATGCAGCCGCCCTGCGCATGGCCCGCACGGCGGTGGACGAGGCCAAGCATGCCCTGGGCGAACGCGGCCCGGTCTGGTGGACCGATGGCGCGCCCGATTACAACCGCCGGATGGCCAAGAATACCCCCTATGCCGACTGGTACCGGCAGGTGGAGGCGGATGCTTCCTGAGCCGGTCCGGGCGGCGTAAGGTGAAAGGCTGAATCTTCTTGCGAGCACCGCTCTTGCGTATCCGCCCTGCCTTCGTCACCGACCTCGCCGCCATCTGCCGCCTGGCCGAACAACTCGCCGAACAGCATCACCAGCAAGCCCCGGCGACCTTCGCCACACCCTCCGGCGGCTGGCGCGACCAGGACTACTGGGCCGCCCAGTTGGAACCGGAAGACGGCGTGCTCTTCGTCGCCGAAGCTGGCGACCAGCTGGTAGGCTTCGTCACGGCGCGGCTGTCCGACACCCGCTCGATTTCCTTTCTGCAGCCGCTGATCCTCTGCCGGATCGGCACCCTGGTGGTGGCCGCCAGCCACAGGCGTATTGGCGTGGGTGCACGGCTGCTGGCCGAGGTGGAGGCCTGGGCCCGGGACAACGACGTCGACGAGCTGCGCCTGGAGGTGATGGAGTTCAACGAGGACGCCCAGGCCTTCTATGCCCGCCAGGATTTCCAGGGCCAGTCGCGAATACTGGCCAAGGCGTTGCGCTAGGCCGTGGCCGCTGCAAAGACGCAGGTGGCCGCTCAGCACAGCGAAGCCCAACCTTGTATCGCGCCTGGGTAATGGGATTGGCTACCTCATTACCCGGAGCCAGCTAAGCACCTAGCCAACCTGAGCACTCGATGCTGTTTCGTAGACCGTGCCTATGAAACCCAGCGAAAGCACCCTCCTAGGTTGGGCTGAGGCGACTCCATCGCCGAAGCCCAACAGTGGCACACCGCCGGGGTCACGCAGTGTTGGGCTTCGCTGCGCTCAATCCAACCTACAAGGCCCCGGCCCGTAGGTTGGGCTGAGGCAGCCTTGTCGCCAAAGCCCAACGCTTAGCGGTATCAGAGGATATTCAACGGATACTCGGTGATCAGCCGCGTCTCGGCCACGGTGCCACCGGTGCTCTGGCTACCGGAGTGCCAGGCCTGGCGCAGGCGGAAGCTTAGGTCCTTGGCGGGGCCGTTCTGCAGCACGTACTTGGCTTCCAGATCGGTCTCGTGTTCCTTGTCGCCGTCGCCGTATAGCCCGGCATAGGCCGAATCGGCGGCGACGTGGCTGCCATCGATACCACTGCCACGGGTATGCCGCACCATCAGACTCAGCCCCGGCACGCCGTAGCTTTCCATGTCCAGGTCATAGCGCGCCTGCCAGCTGCGCTCGCCCGGGCCGTTGAAGTCGGAGAACTGCATCGAGTTGCCGAGCAGGATGGAATCGCCGAAGGAACCCGGCACCGGCGCGCCGAAGACCGCGTAGTCGAAGGGTTGGTCGCCATGGATGCGCTGGTGGATCAGGGTGAAGGTATGGGCGCCGGTCTGGAAGGCGGCGGCCAGCGATCCGGCGGTGTTGGCGATGCTGCCGGCCTTGGCGCTGCCAGCGTCCAGGGTGCGATAGAGGTTGGCGTCGAAGGTCAGACTCTGCTCGGCAGCCAGCGGCAGGACATAGTTGAGGTTGCCGTAGTATTGGTCCCAGACATCTTCGAAGTGCCCGGCGTAGAGCGAGGCGCTGAGATGATCGCTGAATGTGTAGACACCCCCGGCGTAACTGGCCGAGGCCGCTTCGACCCCGGCGTAGCCAGCGAAGATGCCACCGTCCGCGCTGGTGGTACGCGGCGCCGTGGCGGCAGTGAAGTGGCCGCCTTCCAGCATCAGGTGATCGACCTCCTGGCTCACCAGGCTCCAGCCACGGGCGGTCTGGGGGAACAGCCAGTTGCCGCCCGCCGCGAGGACCGGCGCCGTGGGCTGCTGGTCGCCGTACTTGAGCACGGTATTGGAGATACGCAGCTTGACCGCCGCCCCACCCTTGCTGAATTCGCTGCGCTGACTGCCGTCGCCGTCCACCGGCATGTTCGGGGTGTTGGCGTGGCCATCGCCGCCGTCCAGCTTGAGGCCCAAATAGCCATAGGCATCCACCCCGACGCCCACAGTGCCCTGGGTGAAACCCGAGGTGTAGTTGAGCAGGAAGGCCTGGGTCCAGCTGCGCGGGTCGCGGCTGTTGCGCGCCTCGGCGCCATGGCCGTCGCCTTCGTTCTGGCGCAGGTAATAGTAGTTGCGCAGCAGCAGGGTCAGGTCGCCGTCTTCGACGAAGCCCTTGGCATCGGACTGCTGGCTGGCCAGGGCGGCGCCGGTGAGGAGCAGACCGGGCACGCCGAGCAGCCAGGCACGCTGGCGGGCAAGGGGGAAAAACAGCGATAGCGTCATGGGCGGTTCACTCACGGATCTGGGTGGGGAATCGTTAGGTCGCGAACGAGTTTGCCAGCTAGCGCCGGTGCATACCACTTCGCTGACCGTCGTCATCGTTCGGTAACGCTCCTGTGCTGCGCTGGCGGTTCGCCCCTCGCCGCCTGAACTCCACCATGCCCAGCCAGGCCTTCGCCGTCGATCACGCCTCGCCGATTTGCGCCCGCTGCTGCCCGAGCCGCCGGACATCCTGCTCTAGACCGGCTGGACACAGGAGCGGGTCAGGCTGTTGCGCACCCCCAGCAGCGCCAGCAGCACCACGCCGGCCAGGTAGAGCTTGGCGGCACCCGCCAGGCCCAGCCGAGGCACCAGGACGCTGACCGCCAGGGCCGGCAGGCAGAAGGCCAGGTAGCTCAGCACATAGAAGGCCGCCAGCAGGCCGGCGCGCTGGGCCGGTTCGGCCAGGGGCAGCAGGCTGCGGGTGGCGCCGAGAAAGCCGCTGCCGAAACCGACCCCGGTGACCAGGGTGCCCAGGGCGAAGAGCCCCAGCTGACCGCTGGCCACCGCCAGCCAGAGCAGTACCGGACCCGCCACCAGGGTGCTCGCACCCAGGCGCAACAGTCGTACGGCCGGCCAGCCGCGCAGGCCATGCAGACAGGCCGCCCCGGTCAGGGTCAGGCCGGCCACCACCCCGCCGCCGATCAGGATCGAGTCCGTACCGGTCGCGGTCCTGATCAGCCCCGGCATCAACGACAGATAGAAGCCGCCCACCGCCCAGACCGCCAGCTCCAGCGGCAATACCCGCCAGAGCATGGCGCGAGCCTGGGGCGACACCGCCAGCTGGGGCCGCAAGGCGGCGAGCAGGCCCGGCCGGCGCGGTACGCGATCGGGCTGGCGCAGCAGCGCCAGGCCCTGCAACACGAACAGCAGCAGGAACAGCCGATAGACCAGTTGCAGCGGCGCCGGCGCGAATTCCACCAGCAGACCGCAACCCAGCGCGCCGACCGCCATGCCGAGCAGGGGCGTCAGGCTGTTCAACCAGGGGCCGCGCTCGGCATCCACGTCGAGCAGCGCCGCACCCAGGGCACTGGTGGCGATCCCGGTCGCCAGGCCCTGCAAGGCGCGGGCAAGGACCAGATCCGCCAGACCGTGGGCCTGCTGGAACAGCAGCATGGAACCCGCTTCCAGCACCAGCGCCGCCAGGATCACCGGCCGGCGCCCGAGGTGATCGGACAGCCGCCCGCCCACCAGCAAGGCGGCCAGCAGGGCAAAGGCATAGACGGCGAACACCAGCGTCAGCCAGAAGGTGGAAAAGCCCCAGGCCTGCTGGTAGCTGGCATAGAGGGGGGTCGGCGCGCTGGACGCGGCGAGGAAGGTCAGCAGCACCGAGCCCAGCAGCGCCAGGCGTGCGGAGGAAGAGCCGTTCAGGAAAGACATGCCCATACCTTAACGCTAAATAATTGCTTTAAAGCCTGAACCCTTCCCACAGCAAAAGCAATGCGTTTGCGTTAAGAGCCGGGTATCCTGTCAGCATGACCAACAAGCAAGCCCGCCCCGGCGGCCGCAGTGCCCGGGTTCAGCAAGCCATCCACGAGGCCGTCCTGGCGCTCCTGCAGGAGCAGCCCCGGGAAGCCCTCACCGTCCCCCTGATCGCCGCGCGCGCCGGGGTCACGCCTTCGACCCTCTATCGTCGCTGGGGCAATCTGCCCAGCCTGCTGGCCGACGTCGACCTGCAGCGCCTGCGCCCGGACCAGCCACCCGAGGACACCGGCAGCCTCAGAGGCGATCTCGAACGCTGGCTGGAACACTATGTCGACGACCTCGCCTCCACCCCTGGCCAGACCATGCTCAGGGATGCCCTGGCCGCCACCGATCCGGGGTGTGCGGTGCGCTGCACCGAGCCGACCCGGGAGCGCCTGGAGCTGCTGCTCGAACGCGCCCACCGACGTGGTGAGCCGGCGCCGACCCTGGACGCCCTGCTCGACGGCCTGGTCGCCCCGCTGATCTATCGCACCCTGTTCGGCGCCGAACGCCCCGATCTGGCGCTGTGCCTGCAGCTGCTCGCCCGGGTCCTGCGGCCAGACCGCTAGGAAAAGCACCGGTCGCTAAACGACGAGGCCCGGGCTGTCACCAGTCCGGGCCTCGTGCCTTGTCAGCGGATCCCAGGGGATCCGCCAGAGGTTGCGCTTAGGCGGCGACCACCTTGTTGGCCGGCTGGGTACGACGACCCAAGGCACCACCGATGGCCCCGACGATACCGCCGATCACCAGGCTGATCAGCAGCACCCAGCTGGCCTGGGAGACCTTGCGGGCAGCCACGTCAGCCGCTTCGCGGGCCTTCTGCTCGGCCTGGGCCTTGAGTTCCTGGTACTTGGCATAGGCCTGCTGATAGGTCTGCTGGGCCTTGTCGACGATGGCATTGGCCTCGGCGTCGCTCTTGCCGGTCCGAGCCTTGATCAGGTTGACCAGGGCCTGCCGGTCAGCGGCGTTCCAGGCCTGGTCGCCACGCTCTTTCAAGCGATCCAGCAGCGCGCTCAGTTGGTCATCGGCCTGCTGCGGATTGTTGACGCTGTTCTGGGCCGTGTTCTTGGCGTCCTGCTCGGCGCCCTGGGCCTGCTGTTGCAAATTCTCCGGCTGCAGCTCGGTCTTGCCGGTCTGCCGCAGCGCGGTTTCCAGTTCGTTCTGCAGATCCCCCAGGTCGAGCTGGATACCCTGCTGGCGCAGTTGATCCTGGACCTGGTTGGTCAGGGCCGGTGCCGCCTGGGAAAGGCCGCTACCAATCATCGACAGGCCACTGCCCGCCACGTTGAGACCGGTACGCACCACGCCGCTCACAGCGCTGGACACCAGGTAGACGCTGACCAGGGTCACGCTGGCCCAGACCAGGATGCCGTGCAGGGCGCCTTCGCGCTGGGCCAGGCGACCGGCGATCCAGGAGCCGACGAAGACCGAGACCACGGCGCTGACGCCGACCCAGATACCGGTGCCCTTGCCCAGGCCATCCAGCGGATTGGCTTCCTGTTGCGGATCGATGGAGGCCGAACCTATGGCGGTGCCCAATAGGCTGAGCAGCAGCGAGACGGTCAGGGCGATGACCACGCCGGCGATGATCGAGCTCCAGGAAATGCGCTTGAGCAGGGGGGCGGTGGCCGTGGTGGCCGCATAGGCAGGTGTCTGACGGGCGTCATAGGACATGGTGGGTGCTCCGACGTGATTATAGGAAGAACTTATTGTGGTAACGGATTGATCCCGCCACGCTTTCACAAGTTCCCAAACCACGGTTCCAGAGCGCCCAGATGTCGTAGGACCTCAGTTGTCCTCTATCCGAGCAGAATATCGGCCAGCAGCTTCACATTGAGCACCACGATCAACCCGGCAATCGCCCAGGCCAGTACCTTCGTGACCCGCCCGATCACGAAGGTCCCCATCAGCTGGCGATCCGACACGAAGCGCACCAGCGGGATCACCGCGAAGGGCAATTGCATGGACAGCACCACCTGGCTCAGCACCAGCAGCTTGGCCGTGCCGCTCTCGCCATAGAGGCCGGTCACCACCACCACCGGGATGACGGCGATGCCGCGGGTGATCAGCCGCCGCGCCCAGTCGGGGATGCGCAGCGAGAGAAAGCCCTCCATGACGATCTGGCCGGCCAGGGTCGCGGTGACCGTGGAATTGACGCCCGAGGCCAGCAGCGCCACCGCGAACAACAGCGAGGCGATGCCGACGCCCAGCATCGGCGATAGCAGGTGATAGGCGTCCTGGATCTCGGCCACATCGGTGCGCCCGGCGCTGTGGAACACCGCCGCGGCGGTGATGAGGATGGCCGCGTTGACGAACAGCGCCAGCATCAGCGCCAGGGTGCTGTCGGCCACCGCCCAGCGCAGGCCCATGCGCCGCCCCGCCTCGGTACGCGGGTAAGCGCGGGTCTGCACGATGGACGAATGCAGATAGAGGTTATGGGGCATCACCGTGGCGCCGATGATGCCGATGGCCAGGTACAGCGCGGCCGGGTTGGTGACGATCTCCGCCTTGGGCAGGAAGCCGTCGACCACCGCGGCCAGGGACGGCTGGGCCAGTACCATCTGCACGCCGAAGCAGACGAAGATCAGCGTCAGCAGGGCGATGACGAAGGCTTCCAGCCAGCGAAAGCCACGATTCATCAACAGCAGGATGAGAAAGACATCCAGCGCCGTGAGGATCGCGCCCCACACCAGCGGGATGCCGAACAGCAGATTGAGGGCGATGGCGGTGCCGATCACCTCCGCCAGGTCGCAGGCGATGATGGCGATCTCGCAGGCGATCCACAGCAACAGGCTCACCGGCCGCGAATAACGCGCGCGGCAGGCCTGGGCCAGGTCCAGCCCGGTGGCGATGCCCAGCCGCGCGGCCAGGGCCTGCAGCAGGATGGCCATGAGGTTGGACAGCAGGATCACCGACAGCAGCAGGTAGCCGAATTGCGAGCCGCCGGCCAGGTCCGTGGCCCAGTTGCCCGGGTCCATGTAGCCCACCGAGACCATGTAGCCCGGGCCGACGAAGGCCAGCAGCCGGCGCAACCAGCTGCCCCCCTCGGGCACCGGCACACTGGCATTCATCCGCCCCAGACTGGGCCGGGCGGACGGCGAGGACTGCTGCCAGGCAGGCTCGACGTAGCTGGCGGATTCTTTCATGGCGAACTCGTTCGGCAAGATAGGACTACCCTTTGGAGAATTTAGCCTAGGCTAAAATTCACACATCCGGCAATAAAAAATCTCTATCTCAGCCGTCGATAACGCCCATTGGCGAAGGAATCTTTGGTATTCGCCCGCAACTCGGTCAAAATGGCGCCCGAACGCGTCCTCTCGACGCGCCTCAGGTCTTTGCGGAGAAGGTCATTCAGGTGGGCAACATGACAAAGGACGACGAACTGCTGAATCGGTTGGTCGATCCATCCATTCATATGGAAGGTTTTCAACAGGTCCGCGA
>Ga0157371_10002012_pt1 | contig 20089 bp, 16 predicted proteins | sample C45metaG_FD_113462 | JGI IMG/M metagenome (GOLD analysis project Ga0157371, IMG submission 113462) | Corn rhizosphere microbial communities from Kellogg Biological Station, Michigan, USA - C4-5 metaG | ecosystem: Host-associated > Plants > Roots > Rhizosphere > Soil | place: USA: Michigan...
AACCAAAAAGCACAGATTTAATACCTAAAGCACTTTCAAACAAAGCAACAATAGGAATACTACCACCACCACGTGTAGGAATAGGTTTTTTGCCAAAAGAATCAACAATAGCTTGCTCGGCAGCCCGATAAGCTATACTATCTGTAGGTGTAACTACCGGCTCACCACCATGATGTGCAGTAACTTTAACCTTAACATAGTCGGGTGCAATACTTTCAAAATGTTTAGTGAAAATCTCTGCAATTTCATCAGAATTTTGATTAGGCACCAAACGCATAGAAATTTTAGCGTTAGCTTTTGAAGGAAGTACTGTTTTAGCACCCTCCCCTACATAACCACCCCAAATTCCGTTTACCTCTAAAGTTGGTCTTGTTCCGGTACGTTCCAATGTCGAATAACCTTTCTCACCCCATTCAGCTGCAATCTCCAGGTCTTGTTTATATTCTTTCAAATCAAATGGAGCTGCATTTAAAGCAGTTTTCTCTGCATCCGTAAGTTCAATTACTTTATCATAAAAAGCAGGTATGGTAATGTGATTGTTTTCATCATGTAAAGAAGCAATCATTTTACACAATATAGTAATTGGGTTTGCTACAGCACCGCCGTATACGCCTGAGTGCAAATCTCGATTCGGACCAACAACTTCAACCTCCATATAAGCTAAACCACGCAAACCTGTTTCAATTGATGGGTTTTCCATACTGATCATTGAAGTATCAGAAATCAATACCACATCAGCTTTTAAACGCTCTTTATTAGCATTTACAAAAATTCCAAGATTTGCAGAACCAACCTCTTCCTCACCCTCTATCATGAATTTCACGTTACATGCAAGCGTGTTCGTTTTCATCATCAACTCAAAAGCCTTTACATGCATATAAAACTGGCCTTTATCATCACAAGCACCGCGAGCGTAGATTTTACCATCCCGTACAGTAGGTTCAAATGGAGGCGTTTTCCATAATTCCAAGGGATCTGCAGGTTGTACATCATAGTGGCCGTAAATTAATACTGTAGGAAGGCTCTCGTCAACAACTTTTTCTCCGTAAACAATTGGATAGCCGGCAGTTTCACAGATCTCTACTTTATCGGCGCCTGCATCTTTAAGTTTCTGGGCAACATAATCAGCAGTTTTTAATACATCTCCCTTGTATTTTGGATCGGCACTAACTGATGGGAAGCGCAACAATTCAAACAACTCATCTAAAAAGCGTTGCTTGTTTTCTTCAACATATTTTTTGATTTCTTGCATAACAAATTAGTTTTTACGAATTAATGTTAAGTTAGTTTAAAGACACCTTTATGCTAGGATTTTCTACAATTTTCGACAGAAAATAGTCCTTAATTTGTGTTAGCAAAACTAATTAAATTATACCAGTTGACGGTATTCAGAATACTCTAATTTATACTTAGATTACTTATTTTAATATACCGCTAAAAAAAGAAAAGGGATAAACCCGAAGACTTACCCCTTTAAAATTAACGCTCTCAAGGTAAAGGTAATTATTTTGTTACAATTAAACAAGAACTATTTCAACTTAAGCCATAATTTTATTAAAAATACATTTCAGCAATAGCTTTTGAGTACAGTACTTTATAGCTATCAAATATAAGGTCTATATCCCTCCAACTTTCAAGTCAGTTTTATCAAACATGATCAAGTAATATATTTTGCAACTGGCCAATAAGATCAAACTGAATGAGAGATAGTAGTTCGCTAAAATTGCCCACATTACAATAAAGAAGAAAAACAGCAACCACTTAAGATAATTATCCATGTTTAGCTTAACTACATATAATATGGTTAATAGGAAAAACAATCCCGCCAAGCCAAATAAAAAACCATTACCAATTGAATATAAATCATAATGTGATGCTGTGATTAATAATATCCATTCAGGAACAAGGATAATTCCAAAAACCAATATCCAGTTTCTTAATCTTTTCCAAATTGATATTGGAAGACCTTTTCCAAAGTTCAAATATTCAGTTTCGAATTTTAATAACGTGAACATTAAAACCGCATGACATAAAACAGAGGCTAATAAAGCGATCAACAGAATTCGTATATCATTTCCTACATCAGCAAACATCCATAACATGCTTTTAAAGAAAGCTAAGGACAAAACTTTGCACATAAAGAGCATAAGGGGCTGCCCATTGAATAAGTAAAATAATGGCCAACTGAAAAAAGGTTTTCTTATTTTTATCCCAATGCTCAATTGCTTTTTTTTCTGATTTAAAAAGCTGAATGTTACCGATTGATAGGTAAACCATACTAAACTGGAAGTTAATGCTGAAAAAACAGCTATAATACTAATAACACTTGTAAAAAGGTGATGCTGAAAACTAAGTCCAATTAGCAGCAAAACATAAATAAATATTGGTAAAAGAATTACAAAATATAGCTTCAGCCATAATTTCAACTGAACATTCTTTTTCAAGCCTCCTATTTCTTTAATAAAATTATACTTTACAAGCTCTAATCTCTGTTTAATAAAGAAATGAACTTTTATTGTGTATAAAAGCCATGAAACAAATACAACCATCATTCCGTAGGGGGACGATATGCCGGCTAACAATAAAGCTTTTTGGTAACCGATCAGTTGTGAAGGTTCCACTACACCAAATAAAATATAAATACCTACCAGAAAAAAGCCTGCATGTTGCTGATAGAATTCTTTGGCCAGGCTATGGATTAATAATCTAAGCATCTAGATTTTAACAATCTGTTTATCAACTATTTGAAATACTGTATCCAATCTTAATTTATCTTTGCTCACCTCCTGATGTGACGACAAAAGAATTCCTTTCCCTTGTAATATTTTTTCCTGAATCAGTTTATAAAGTTTATCTGCCGAGGCTATGTCAATTGTGATCAAAGGCTCATCCAAAACATACAAGTCCGGATTACCAATAAATGCGCAGATTAGAGAAAGCTTTTTAAGCATTCCACTAGAGTAACTACCTATTTTATTTTTAAGAAAAGATTCCATTTCAAAATAATGCGCTAGTTCCTCAGCTTGCTTTTTTTCAGCTTTTCGGGCCTCAATGTAAAACTTAACTAGCTCATTTCCTGTGATAAACAAAGGATATTGTGGCTCAGCTTCAGCAAAACTAGTTTTCGAACGGAATTTAATTGGTTCTTTTGTCAGGCTAATTCCATTCAGTTCAACTTCACCTTTGAATGGAATTTGTCCTGAAATGATGCGAAATAACGTTGATTTCCCCGTACCGTTCCCCCCTTTAAGCCAATGGATTCCAGTTTGAATTTCCCACTCACTAAAGTTTAAAACTTCTAGGTTACCGTATTTTTTATTGATGTTAGTTAATTTAAGCAAATCTGGATTTTACAATTTGATTATCTAATACCTATTATGTTACTACTCAAATAAGTTGCAAAAGATCTGATTTCACCTAATAATCATTATCTAACTATCAATCAGAACATTAAAAATACATACTTCTGTGTATAGAAGAAAATTAATACAGCAATACGTAGTAGTAAATGTTCCAACAGTTGAACTAGCTCGACTGTTGGAACAGAAATAATTCCTTAACTTCGTTCAATCTATCAAAAGCGCTATATGCAGGAATTCACTAATGAAACATTAGACACCAGCTCATTACCAAAGTACCAGGAAGTTCAGCTTAATTCCCTTAGCAGGAAATACTGGAATGTAATATTGATAAATATCTTTCTCTTTTTACTATTTGTGGCTATTGCCATTGCAGCTCTTTTGATTTTCAGTACCGATGCAAGATCTTACACATTAGCTATACTAGCCATTTATGGCGTACTAGCACTTTTATTAGTTCTTTTATACAGAACCAGTCTTAAAAAAAGAGGATTTGCGGTTAGAGAAAAAGATATTCTTTACACCAGCGGGATCATAGCATTATCAACTACGATAGTTCCTTTTTCCAGAATACAGCATATTGCATTAGACGAAGGCTTATTTTCAAGGATATACGGTTTAGGCGAATTAAGAATTTTTACCGCCGGAGGAAGTTCAGGCAGTTTACATATCCCCGGAATTGAAATCGACAATGCAAAAAGCATTAAGGAATTGCTCATGAAACAAATAAATGAAGCAGATTAATGATAGCGGCAGAAACCAATAAGGAATACGATTTTTCCGCACCACGAAAACAATCGGCATCCGGCATCATTATCATGTTTGCTAATAGTTTTCAGCATATTGTAAGGGCTCTGGCACTTCCTCTTATCCTCATTATTGTTAAATCAAAAGACTCAGGCAACCTTGCGCTTATCCTTATCGTTTTTTTATCCTTACTAACCATTGTTCTGGCACTATATGCCTATTTTAGCTACCAAAAATTCACTTTTTTTCTGGACGAGAAGAAACAGGAATTCATTATCAATAGTGGCATTTTCAGCAAAACTTCCCTTACAATTCAACTCAATAAAATACAACAGGTTAATATAAATCAGAACCTATTGCAACAAGTAGTTGGAGTATATAGTCTGGAAATTGACACTGCCGGAAGCGAAAAGAAAGAAGCCAGCATTAAGGCCATAGACCACGCTACAGCAACTATCCTTAAACAAAAATTACTAAGCCGAGACCTGGCAGAAAATGAGACTACCAATATCCACGCCGACGACCAGCTTATAAAATCAGCTCCGCCGCTACTTAAATTAAGCACCAATACATTACTTAAAATAGGCATAACTACCAATTACGGAGCTAGCTTGTTGTTATTAACAGGTTTCATTTTTGGAGCTTTCCAATTATTTAAAGACTATACAGATGCGCTGGATATTGAAAGAGAACAATTTACGAAGATGTTTAGTCAGGGCATTACCATTTTCTCACTGTGTTTTTTGGTAGCATTTTCTTTCATCATCATTCTGGCAACCAACATTATCAGAACATTTATAAAATATTTCAATTTCAAGATCATTAAGCAAAAAGGAGCACTTGCAGTTAGCTCTGGCCTGTTTACACACAAAAACGTTCTCTTAACTCCTAACAAAGTTCAGTTAAGCGCATACAGCCAGAACTACTTCCAGAAAAAATTCGACCTGCTGAACATGAAAATTAAACAGGCTTCATTTGATTCAGCGGATAAGGAAGACAGTAAAAAATCAGACATTGAAATTCCGGGCTGTAATGAGTTCGAGCGTGATGAAGTTTTAAAGATGATTCTTAGCAACATACCAGCCAAAGGAGCCGAGCTGGCCCCAAACTATCGATTCATCTTTCTGCAAACAATGATCTGGATTGTATTTCCAGTATCAGTATTCGCACTGTTAAGTATCTATGCCCTCCCCCAATTAAAAAGCTATTTACTTATGGTTATACCTTATATAATAGTGGTTGGCATAATGCTGTATTTCGAATTTAAACGCCATAGACTATATGTAGATGAGCAGTTTATAATTAAAAGAAGTGGCATTTGGGACGTAGAACAAGAAATTATTGAACCGCACAAAATCCAGGCAATAACAGCCAAGCAGTACTTTTGGCATAAAGCTGCAGATGTGGGCCATTTAATAATCCACACTGCAGCAGGCGTAATCCACTTTAAATATGGAAACTACACCCATATTAAAAACCTGGTAAACTATTGGACATATAAAATTGAGGTTTCCAAAAAAGACTGGATGTAACCCCATCCTACCCCATTATCCATTTTGCCTTGGTTGGCATTAACCTATAAATCAATGCAGTAAATAGCCATGCAGCAGCAAAGGTAATACTAGCAGCTACAGGAATTTGAATAGGGACTGGCACTTTAAAGAAATCTATAATCATAAAGCTAGGTCCTACCAAAAAATAATGAACCATATAAATTCCAAAACCAAACTTAGTCAGATTAGCAAAAACGTTAACCCAAAACGAGCTTCTTATTTTAATCTTTTGTGCAACCAGAAACACACCAATGGTCATTAAAAATACATTCGGTGTACAATAAAGGAAGAATAATTCAATCTGCTCTTCAGTAGATTTAGGATCGCCTACCATCTTGCCAAATCCGATGTAAGTAATAGCATAACCAACAGCAAACAAAACCCCGCTGATGAGTAAGGTTTTAGCGATGCCCCAGTTGTTACCTTTAGATAGGTAATGCCCTAAAAGAAGATAGCCATTAAAGCCTGCAAAATAATAAAGCATATCGAACGATCCATTCCAGGGGCAAGATCCCAGGATATATTTAGCTACATATTCATGCAGATAAGGCATAAAAAGTGTAGCTCCCCAAAAATACAGGTACATTCTTTTCTGTTTATCAGTTGCTTCTTTTATCCATGCAGAAAAAATTGGCATAAACAGATATAACCCAACTAACATGTATATGTACCACATGTGGGTACTTAAAGCTGTAAAATTGAATGGTATCAATAAAATATTATGCAAACTATCATTAAAGCTTTGCGATGGCGAGTCGCCCGCATAAACAAAGAATTTTGTAATAACTGATGGTTCAAAGCCAAATACACCTGTAAACCATGGAAACAGGCAATAAAGAACAGACCAGATTAAAAAAGGGAATATTACCCGGGTTAATCTTTTCTTGTAAAAAGGGCCTATCTCTTGCCTTACAGGTAGTAACAACATACCTGTAAGCATCACAAACAGGGGAACGCATGGTCTTAATACTGATCCGTAAATTGTGCCCCAAAAATTGTATTCAGGGTTTAACCTTGCAGCAGGAGATATATTAAAAGGATCGGTACAGTGTACACAAATTACCATAAACATGGCAATAAAGCGAAGTACATCCGCCCAAACAATGCGTTCGGGAACTGGGTTTGAAATTGAACTCATAGAAAATATTTGTGTATTGGTTTAATTTGATGTTCTATTGTCAAAAGTAACTATTCTATTAAATTCAAAGGCGGTCCATGATCTCATTTGTTCAACATTTAGTCTCATTTTAAAATGTACATATCACTTTTTTTCAGAAAAATTTTTCTTCGATTCCTGCAAGTTGACTGCATTTTTGGGTCTTTTTAACAGGGGGGTGTGACACCCCCCTCCACTGCCATACCATTTTTTAATTGTTTTACTTTGAGCCCAAATGATTTGAGGTGTGTTAAAGCTGACATACAAGTCTGCTTTAACCTTGTTTAGGAGGTATACGTAAATGACTTTTGGGCGATTATTTAACGACTTTAAAGCGGCTCTGAACGACCTTTATCATCTTAACCGCTTTTTAGTGTGAGCTAAAAGATGCAAAAAAAACCTGGTTGTAGTAGGGCACAATAAGATAATTAACTAAATATTTAACTATTAAAATTTAAAACAATGGCAAAAATGAAGAAAGGGATTTTAGGCGCAATATCTGGTAAGATAGGCCCTGTAATTGGAGGAATATGGAAAGGTATTCCTTATTTACGTCAGGTTCCAAAGAAAAAAACCAAGAATACAAAGAACCCTGCACAAATAGAAAGCAGACAAAAGCTAAGGTTCATGAATGAACTGCTGGTACCCTTCCACCCCTATGTTTCAATTGGCTTTATGCATCATGCAGAGCATAGGACAGAAATTAGTGCGGCTTTTTCCGAGAATTATCATAAGGCCGTTGTGGGCTCACATCCAAATTACACGGTAGTTTACCATGAATTTGTAATCAGCAAAGGCAATTTACCGATGATTGAAGATGTAACGATGGAGCTGCAGGCTCCAGATGTTTTAAAGCTTAACTGGTCAAAGAACGGGATTAAAAATACATCATTTGATGATCAGGTTATGCTGGTAATTTATTGTCCGGAACTGCATAGAACAGATGGTTTTTCGGGAGGCATAAAACGTACCGAGGAGCAATGTACTTTTAAATTTAATCCAAACATGGCCGGCAAAAGGCTTGAAGTTTATGTAAGTATCAGTTCTTTAAACAGGAAGAAAATCGCAAACAGCAGGTACCTGGGAAGTATCCGGTAAAATAATTAAACTACATTTATGCTAATTGATTTATCAGTAAGCGTAAATGTAGTTTTTACTTCAGTGTCACATACTTTTTGAAACAATTCCTAAAAAATGTAGCTTTGTAACCTAAAAAGATTATATCTTAAGTATTATACCCTCAAAGCAGAACAGGAACGGATTTTGGATTATTTAGCAGGTTTAAACCCCCAACAACGCGCAGCAGTAGAAAACACACAAGGCCCGGCAATGATTGTTGCAGGTGCTGGCTCCGGTAAAACGCGTGTAATTACATATAGAGTAGCCCACCTGATTCAAAAAGGTGTGGATCCTTTTAATATTCTTGTACTTACCTTTACCAATAAGGCATCTAAAGACATGCGCGAGAGGATTATGAAAGTAGTTGGTCCAGAAGCAAAAAACATCTGGATGGGTACTTTTCACTCTGTGTTCTCTAAAATATTAAGGGTTGAAGCTGAAAAAATTGGTTATCCGTCGAATTTTACAATTTATGATACTGACGACAGCAAAAGTCTAATCAGATCTATATTGAAAGAGTTGCAGCTTGACGACAAATTGTACAACGCCAACTTTGTTTACAACAGGATCTCATCTGCTAAAAACAACCTTGTTTCTTATTCTGAATACCTTCAAAGCCCTGAAATTCAGGCCGAAGACATTAGCAACAAACGCCCTTTAATGGGTTCAATTTACGAAACATATACCAAACGGTGTTTTAAAGCCGGGGCAATGGATTTTGATGATTTACTTTTCAAAACCAATATTTTGCTTAAAAACCATCCGGATGTATTAAATAAATACCAGCAGAAATTTAAATACCTGATGGTTGATGAGTACCAGGACACCAACTTTTCGCAATATACTATTGTAAAAAAACTGGCTGCTGCGTACCAAAACATATGTGTTGTAGGTGATGATGCCCAAAGTATTTATGCCTTTAGGGGTGCAAATATCCAGAACATATTAAACTTTGAGCGTGATTATCCTGATTTGCAGGTGTATAAATTAGAGCAGAACTACCGCTCTACCCAAAACATTGTTGAGGTTGCAAACAGCATCATTGCAAATAACAAAAATCAGCTTGAAAAGAACGTTTTCTCTGATAATGAGGCTGGCGACAGAATTAAAGTTCAACGTGCGTTTACAGATAATGAGGAAGGTAAATTAGTTGCCGAAGCCATTGTTCAGGACCGTAGTTCGAATGGACTTAAATTTAACGATTTTGCAATTTTATATAGAACAAATGCCCAATCAAGGGCTATGGAGGAGGCTTTAAGGAAACTTAATATTCCTTATAAAATATATGGAGGCCTCTCCTTCTATCAGCGTAAAGAGATAAAAGATTTAATTGCTTACTTCCGTTTAACCTTTAACCCGAGTGATGAAGAGGCTATAAAAAGGGTAATAAATTACCCTCGCCGAGGACTTGGAGATACTACCGTTGAAAAGATCATAGTTGCTGCTGATAAGCATGACATCACTATGTGGCAGGTAATATGCAATCCGCAACAATATATAGAAGGACGGATAGCAAATCAGTTGAATGATTTTGCAATGCTGATACAAAGCTTTGCCGCGGAGTCTAAAAAACTGGATGCTTACGAAACTGCACTCTATATTGCACAACACTCAGGCATATTAAAAGAATTACATACCGACGATAGTATTGAGGGACGCAGCAGATACGAAAACATTCAGGAATTACTAAATGGTATCAAAGAATTTGCTGAACGTGAGGATATTGAAGACAGAAGTCTTGCGATTTTTATGCAGGATATCGCTTTATTAACCAATGATGACAGACAGGACGAAAAAGATAAAGACACGGTTTCGTTAATGACCATCCACTCTGCAAAAGGATTGGAGTTTAAAAACGTATTCGTTGTTGGCCTGGAAGAGAATCTTTTCCCATCGCAAATGAGTCTGAATTCGCGCACTGATCTGGAGGAAGAACGTCGCTTATTTTATGTGGCTATAACAAGGGCAGAGAAAAAGCTGACTTTAACCTATGCTACTTCAAGATACCGCTGGGGAACTTTAACAAACTGTGAACCAAGCAGATTCATTAATGAAATTAATGCCCGTTATTTAGAAATTGAGGTTGTAAAACCTGCCAAAAGTAATTTAGGACAAGACAGTTTTGATAACGAACGAAGAAGCTGGACACAGCAAAGAGATAGCTTTAGCAAACCAAAGCCTGCGATGACCAGCTCATCGGGTACTGCAACAGGAACAAGCTCTCCTGCTGCCCGTCCAAAAACTACTTCATTACTTCCAAAAGCTCACGTACCAACTCCTGGGTTTGCTCCGGATGCTGCTAATTTGTTCCAAAATGGTATGGAAGTAGAGCATGAGAAGTTTGGTTTTGGTAAAATTGTTAATTTAGAAGGCACATTACCTGATGTAAAAGCTACTGTATTTTTTCAGGGACTGGGTAATAAGCAGTTATTATTAAAATTTGCTAAATTGCGAATTGTTAAATAAGATATATATTTGCTATATCTGCATTAACTTAAGCAGGATCATAACGCTTATAAATAACCACTAACTAGAATTATATAAAAAATAGAAATTTAGCCGTTATTCCTGAACGACTACTTCATAGAAATAAATTAAATGAATTTCGACTATAATACCACAAGAAACGAATTAATTCTGGCCGAATATGGCCGTAATGTACAGAACATGGTTAAGTACATTATAGAATTACCAGATCGTGAAGAACGTAATAAATATGCTCAGGCGGTAATTGATCTAATGGGATTCTTAAATCCTCATTTACGGGATGTTGCCGATTTTAAACATAAACTTTGGGACCATTTACATATTATATCAGGCTATAAGATAGATGTAGATAGCCCTTACCCTAAGCCTACCCCTGAAGCGGCTTTAATAAAACCTAACCATATTGGTTATCCTCAGCAAAAAATAAAATACAAACATTACGGCAAAACGGTTGAAGTAATGATTGAAAAAGCTAAGGCTGTTGATGAACCGGAACGCAGGGCTGCAATGGTTCAAGGTATAGCAAACTTCATGAAAATGGCTTACGTTACCTGGAATAAAGATAGCGTAGCTGATGAAACAATCTTCAAAAATTTACGTGAACTATCTGGTGGTCAGCTTCAACTAGACGACAATGTTAACTTAAATAAGGTTGAATTTAAACCTGTTGTAAGCAGACCTTCTAATAACAACAACCGAAATAGAAATAACAAAGGCCGACAAAATAACAACAATCGTCAGCAACGTAACAATAATCCTAAACAAAGACATTAATCCTTACCGATTTTAAAATTTAGATCCTTAACAGTAGTATGAACGCATTCGAAATAATTGGTGGAAAGAAGTTAAAGGGTGAAATTCATCCTCAGGGGGCAAAAAATGAGGCTTTACAGATCATTGCTGCTGTTTTATTAACAGATCAGAAAATTACCATCAGCAATATCCCAGACATTAAGGATGTAAACAAACTTATTGAATTGTTAGGCGACCTGGGTGTTAGTATAGAGCGTTTATCTAAAGACACTTACACTTTTGAAGCTAAAAATATTGATCTTAACTTCTTTTTATCTGATACCTTTAAAGCTAAAGGTGGCGGTTTAAGAGGTTCTATTATGATTGTAGGCCCACTTTTGGGACGATTTGGAACTGCTGCAATTCCTAAGCCAGGTGGCGATAAAATAGGCAGAAGAAGGTTAGACACTCACTTTTTAGGCTTTGAAAAATTAGGCGCTAAATTTATTTACGACTCTAAAAAAGAGTTTTTCAATGTAGATGCAACAAACCTTAAAGGCGCATATATACTATTAGATGAGGCTTCTGTAACGGGTACAGCTAATATTGTTATGGCAGCCGTACTTGCTAAAGGTACTACAACAATCTATAATGCTGCATGCGAACCATACCTGCAACAACTATGCAAAATGTTAAACCGCATGGGTGCAAAAATTACCGGTGTAGGTTCGAATCTTCTCACTATTGAAGGAGTTGAAAAACTTGGTGGCACAGAACACAGAATGCTTCCTGACATGATTGAAATAGGTTCATTCATAGGTTTGGCAGCAATGACTGAGTCTGAGATCACCATTAAAAACGTATGCTATTCTGAGCTTGGGGTAATTCCCGATGTATTTAGAAAGCTGGGTATAAAATTTGAATTACGAGGCGATGATATCTATATCCCTTCTCAAAAACATTATGTAATTGAGTCGTTTATAGATGGTTCCATGCTTACGATTGCCGATTCTCCATGGCCGGGCTTTACTCCCGACCTTTTAAGTATTGTTCTCGTTATAGCTACACAAGCCAGAGGAAATGTACTTATTCATCAGAAAATGTTCGAAAGCAGACTGTTTTTTGTGGATAAACTGATCGATATGGGTGCTCAGATCATTCTTTGTGATCCACATAGAGCAGCAGTTAATGGTATTGATAAGAAATACAAACTCAGAGGTATCAGCATGACATCCCCTGATATACGTGCCGGAGTTTCTTTATTAATAGCAGCACTATCGGCCGAAGGAAAATCTACGATCTTTAATATTGAGCAGATTGAACGTGGTTATCAGGATATTGACATTCGCTTACGTGCATTAGGTGCACAAATTAAGCGTATCGAAGCTTCTGCTCCATCGCATTAAATCATAAATAAAAAAGCCCCAATCGGGGCTTTTTTATTGTATAGTGGTTTTTGTCTCGGTTGCTTATTTAAGCAGAAATAGCATTAATGATGTCGTATTGAGTGATAATTTCAATCTTACCCCCCTCAGTTTCAACCAGTACTGCACTGTTTTCTTTATTTATTAACGCAGAAATTCTGTCAATCGATGTATTGAGGTCAACAAAAGGAAAACCAGATGACATAATCTCCTGAACCTTAGCCGATTTAAGCGATGGATTTTCCATTAGTGCTTTTAAAATATCTCCTTCGGCCAGCTTACCTACAACCATCTCCTTTTGGGTAACCGGAATCTGTGAAATATTTAACATATGCATCGTATTAATTGCTTCAAGAATGGTCTTTTCGCAATCAATTGTTACAATTTCTGTTTTGTCCTTTTTGTCGATAATAGTAGCAGCAGTAAGCTTTTCGTCTTTTAAAAAACCCCGTTCCCTCAACCAATCTTCGTTATACATTTTACCCATATACCTGCTGCCATGATCATGGAATATGATCACTACAACATCTTCAGGTTTTAGTTTATCCTTTAACTGTAACAGCCCGGCAACTGCCGAACCCGCTGAATTACCTACAAAAATCCCCTCTTTGCGTGCTATATCACGTGTCATCAGGGCCGCATCTTTATCCGTTACCTTTTCAAAAAGGTCTATGATATCAAAATCTACATTTTTAGGCAGAAAATCTTCTCCAATACCCTCAGTTATGTAAGGATAGACCTCATTTTTATCAAATATTCCGGTCTCCTTGTATTTTTTAAAAACCGATCCGTAAGTATCAATACCCCACACCTTAATATCAGGGTTCTGTTCTTTAAGGTATTTCCCGGTACCAGAAATAGTGCCGCCGGTACCAACACCCACTACCAAATGAGTGATCTTTCCTTCGGTTTGTGCCCAAATTTCAGGTCCTGTTTGCTCATAATGAGCCTGGGAGTTCGATAAATTATCGTACTGATTTGGTTTCCAGGAATTCGGAACCTCACGCTCTAAACGTGTAGATACCGAATAGTAAGACCTCGGATCTTCAGGTTCAACGTTAGTTGGACACACAATTACCTCAGCTCCAAAGGCACGCAAAGCATCTACCTTTTCTTTCGATTGCTTATCGGTAGTAGTAAAAATACACTTATAGCCCTTAATAATGGCCGCCATAGCCAATCCCATACCGGTATTTCCGGATGTTCCTTCTATAATAGTACCGCCAGGTTTCAGTTTGCCACTTTTCTCAGCATCTTCTATCATCTTAACCGCCATACGGTCTTTTATTGAGTTACCTGGATTGGTTGTTTCAATTTTAGCCAATATAGTAGCCGGAATATCCTTTGTAATGTTATTCAATTTTACCAGTGGTGTATTACCAATGGTTTCTAAAATATTATTGTACCACATGACACAAAAATACAGATTGAAGATTGGAATTTTATTTATAAATAGATATTCATAATTTAATATTGAAATAATGATAATTATAGAATATTATTTTAATCTAGTACTCCAATAGACTTACAAACAAAGCAATATATAGGTATATAAAAAATTTCATTACAGGTATGGCTTGGCTTAACCACTAAGTTTATACATTTTACCGGGTAAAGAAATCAGAATCCCCTGCATTTCAAGGTTTAACAAATGCATGGCAAGCTTGCTTTGAGGTATTTCTGAGTGCAAAGAGAGCTCATCTACCCTTAAAGAAGATCTTTGCAAAAGATCAACGATTTTCTGTTCCTCATTTGAGAGCCCTATTAATAACTGAGTTTGTTCGGTTTTTTTTGGTTTTACTTCATTCCATCCCATGTAATAAACCAGATCTTTTGCATGATTAATCAGTGCTGCCCTATTCGTTTTAATTAAAAAATTGCAACCTTCAGAGCTTATATCGGTTGTTCTGCCAGGGAAAGCATACACATCCCGATGATAAGAATTTGCAATATCAGCTGTAATTAATGCCCCTCCTTTAGCAGTAGCTTCTACAACTATTGTGGCATCTGCAAGCCCTGCAATAATGCGGTTTCGCTTAGGAAAATTCTCTTTATCGGGATTGGTGTGGAGCGGAAATTCGGTAAGCAAACCACCGTTAAACATCATTTTTTGGGCTATTGGCTGATGTATTGGAGGATACACGCGATCAAGCCCATGTGCAAGAATGCCAATGGTAGGTATGTTCTGATACAAGCTTTCTTTATGAGCGGCTATATCAATCCCATATGCCAGGCCACTAACTATAACAACATCATAATCTGCCAAAGTTATAGCCAACTGTTTGCATAATTGCCTGCCGTATTCTGTAGCTTTTCTGGTACCAACAATGCTTATAATCCTGCTGTGATTAAGATCTGCAGTACCTTTATAATACAACAACACTGGTGCATCAAAGCAGTTTTTTAACCGTTTAGGGTAGTTATCATCAGTATAAAATAAAACATCCACCTTATGCTTTTTAATAAATTTCAGTTGCTCTTCGGCAATTTTTAATGCGTCATTAGCTAAAATCTGGTCTGCAGTTACAGGTCCTATTCCGGGAATTTGCAATAGTTCCTGTCTGGTTGCTTTAAATATAGCCTCTGCGGTACCAAAATGTTCAAGTAAGCTTTTGGCAGTTACATGGCCCACACTTTTAATTAATGTGAGGCCTATTTTGTGGATTAAACTCATTGGCTAAATTATATATTTATTTAGCTGCTAACCAACTATTCAAAATATACAACTGTAAATCAGATAATTAAAAACAAACTACAAAAATAGTTTGTAAACTATAAAAATAGTAGTAACTTTAATTAACAACAATATTTAACAATGATGAGAGAACTTACAAAGGCGGAAGAACAGGTAATGCTAATTTTATGGGAAATAAAAGAGGGGCTGGTAAAGGAAGTAATAGATAAAATGACCCCGCCAAAACCAGCATACAATACGGTATCAACAGTAATCAGGGTGTTAGAGGGTAAAGGTTTTGTAGATCACAAAGCCGTTGGCAACACTCATATTTACTTCCCAATAATAACTGAAGCCGAATACAAGCACTTTGCATTTGATAAAGTAATGAACAATTACTTTGAAAATTCTTATCAGAGCCTCGTTTCCTTCCTTGTAAAAGAAAAAAACATGGATATGGATGAGCTTGATGAATTGATCCAACTTGCTGAAAAACTTAAAAACAAGAAATGATGAACTGGTTATACTATCTGCTGGAGGCTAACCTATATTTAGCTGCATTTTACGGCTTTTACCGTTTGCTTTTGCATAAGGAAACGTTCTATTCATTAAATAGATACTACCTTATTATTACAAGTATTATAGCTTTTATCATTCCACTTTTGCAGGTAGGATACCTTAATAATTTATTAAACAAGCAACAGGAAGTCAGGGTTTTGTCTGTCCAAATGGCACAAGCAACAGAAAAGACCAGTACTATCACCCTAAATGAACTGTTGGTGTACTGCTACCTCCTTATAGCTTTAACTTTTGCCATAAAAATGGGAATTAGCATCTATAAGATCATTTTACTTTCTATTAATGCTAATAAACAAAGAGCCGGCAAGATTACATATGTAGAACTGGATGAATCTCATGCCGCGTTCTCATTCTTCAATTTATTGTTCTTAAATCCTGCTGTACAGGAGAAAAACACTGTCCTTAAGCATGAAATGGTGCATATAAAGCAGAAACACAGTTTAGACATCATTTTCTTTGAAATTGTACAGATAGTATCTTGGTTTAATCCAGTTACTTATTTCATTAAAAAGGAAATTAAGCTGCTGCACGAATACATTGCTGACGACATTACAACAGGTAAGGATATTCAGAAACATCAGTACGCTATGTTTTTGATTCAAAACTCCTTCGGTATTGTACCTAATCAGCTCACCAATCAAATATTCAATCAATCAATATTAAAAAGGAGAATTAACATGTTAAACAAAGAAAAGTCAACGGGAAGAGCGAGGCTCAAACTCCTGTTTGCATTGCCAATTGCCGGAGGAATGCTCTGTGCATCCACTATGGCGTTTACTAAAGATTATGCGATGATAGACCTGTATCCGGAGAAATACGAGGCCAATCAATCCGTAAAACAGGAAACGCCTAAGAAAAAGACTGGTGAGGTAATAGAGGTTAAAGTCAAATCGGATACAAAAACTAAAAAGGCGAAAGAAGGTCAGATTACAGGAGTTAGGATTGCCCCACCGCCACCTCCTCCTCCTGTAGTAAAAACGGTCAAATTTCCACCACCAATAGTAAAGCCTGATGCCCCACCGGCGCCTAAAAAAGCTAAATCAGGTAAAAAAATTAAGTTTCCGCCGCCAATAGTGGTTCCTGATAAACTGGTACCTCCACCTCCACCCCCTGTGGAACCAGCAAAAGATGGAGTGAAATCAATAACTATTCAGGAAAATGACGGGATTACTTACTCCACCAAAAATGGAGGACCAACGCAAGCCCTATCTACGACATATAGGCTTACTGCAAAGGCGAAACTAGAGACCAAAGAGGGAACTAAGACAATACAAGAAGGTACTGTAAATGTCAAAGAAAAATCAGGTAATTAAATTACTAAGTATATTTTATTAAAAACCTTATGATTTATATAGGAGCCAAAATAAAGTTACTATTAGCAAGTATCTGTACTCTTCTAGTATTATCTATTGATTCAGAGGCGCAACAAGTAAAAATAGGAAAGCCAGTTGTTGAGCCTTCTAAAATCCTCGATGATGTAATGCATTGGCTATATTATGATAGAGATTACTTGAGATTATCAGAGGATTTTATTGCCTACGACCAAACTTTAAAGCCGATCACTAAAGATCGGCTTTTAGAAAAAGTTGCCTCTGGCGGCTATCTTCCCTTAAGATTAATGTCAGACAACGGCTCTATTATATACAAGCTTTATAAAATGCCTGTTTCAACAAAATCAGACATTAAAGCTGTCATTAAAGACTATGGATCAACACGTTACAAGTATTATCAAAAAGAAGGAAAGAAACTTCCGCACTTTAATTTTGTTGATCTAAATGGCAAAAAATACAATGAAGCATCTACAAAAGGGAAAATAGTTGTCTTCAAATTTTGGTTTGTTGCTTGCGTTCCCTGCATACAGGAAATGCCCGAACTAAACAAATTAGTTGCAAATTATAAAAACAGAAAGGATATTCTATTTATAAGTCTTGCATTAGACGACAAGAAAAAACTTCGTGATTTTTTAAAGAAAACCCGGTTTGACTATGCTATTGTTCCAGATCAAGAGCCCTATATCTCTAATATTTTAAAGATAAATGCATACCCAACACACCTTATTATCAATAAAAAAGGCTTAGTAGCTAAGGTTGGAGACGCAGATTTAATATTCAAAGAATTAAAAAAGGAAGCTGCCCTTTAAGATTTCAGACTTACAAATTAAGTTGTTTAACAATGATGAGAGAACTTACAAAGGCGGAAGAACAGGTAATGCTAATTTTATGGGAAATAAAAGAGGGGCTGGTAAAGGAAGTAATAGATAAAATGACCCCACCAAAACCGGCATATAATACAGTATCTACAGTAATCAGAGTGTTAGAAGGCAAAGGTTTTATAGATCACAAAGCCATTGGTAACACTCACATTTACTTCCCAATAATAACTGAAGCCGAATACAAGCACTTTGCATTTGATAAAGTAATGAACAATTACTTCGAAAATTCTTATCAGAGTCTCGTTTCCTTCCTTGTAAAAGAAAAAAACATGGATATGGATGAGCTTGATGAATTGATCCAGCTTGCTGAAAAACTTAAAAACAAGAAATAATGAACTGGTTATACTATCTGCTGGAGGCTAACCTATACTTAGCTGCATTCTATGGCTTTTACCGTTTGCTGTTGCATAAGGAAACGTTTTATAGCAGCAATCGTTACTTTTTATTACTGACTAGTGCAGTTGCATTCATATTACCTATAATGCAATTGGGATTTTTAAAACCTACCCCAGTTATAAACAATGAAGCTTTTGGGCCCACTATTTTTTATACAGAAGACCAAGCTAAAGTTCCTTCTACACCTATCCAAGAATCATTTAACCTTACAGATTGGTTGTATCCTATCTATTTAATAATTGCTTTAGTATTTACTATCAAATTGGGCATCAGCATCTTGAAAATCATTCACCTTTGGTTAAAAGCAGAAAAAACAAAAACTGGAAATATTACCTTAATTGAGTTAAAAGAGCAAACAACAGCTTTTTCATTTTTCAATTTGTTATTTATACATCCCAATCTGATAGAAAAACAAACAGTTTTAAACCATGAAATGGTGCACATTAAACAGAAACACAGTATTGACATCTTGTTTTTTGAAGTACTACAAATCTTTTGCTGGTTTAACCCAATTATTTATTTTATTAAAAAAGATATCAAATTATTACATGAATACATTGCAGATGATCTGAGTACCAATTTTGGAATTCAAAAACACGAATACGCTTTGTTTCTTATTCAAAACTCATTTGGTGTTGCACCTGTACCACTTACCAATCAAATATTCAATCAATCAATATTAAAAAGGAGAATTAACATGTTGAACAAAAAAAGAACAGCAGACCTGGCCAGGCTCAGGTTACTGATCGCACTCCCCTTGGTGGGGGCCATGCTTTACACTTCTACAATGGCATTTACCAAAGATTATGGATACGTCGACTTGCTTCCGGAGAAAAGCAATGAAGCGGTGCCAGTCCAAGAAAAGCCGAAAGTAGAAAAAGAAACAGTAAGATTTTCACCGTCTATTGTTAAACAAAGTAAAAATAGTTTTACGCCTAGGTTGGGAGGTAGAATAGGAGCTAAATATGCCAGGAATGTTGATGATAGATACATCACCATCAATGGTAAACCATTAGTAAATAAAGCTACTTTTTATGGAGTAACTAACACTAAAGATGTTATTTACATAAATAAGGAAACTGCTTTAAAAAAATATGGGAAGGTTGCTAAATTTGGAGCTGTAGAAATTACAGGAGACAATATTAAATTCATAAAGAATGCACCTGAACTTCCATCAATCCCACCGCCTTCAAAAGCTAAAACAGTAAAATTTCCACCACCTATAATAAAACCGGATAAACTGATCCCCCCTCCACCTCCTATTGAACCAACTCCCATTTCAGATGATGAGCAAACTACAACAATTCCAAATAAGATTCAATATAGGACGATTGGAGATATTGGAAAAAATCCATTAATTGTTAATGATGGAGAAGTAGTAAAGCAGCAAAAAGATAAGATAATACATTATACTGCCAAAAATGTAACAGTAATTCCAAAAAACAATTCTGCAGCAATTACACAATATGACGAAGCAGCACGAGATGGTGTAATTGAATTAACAGAAGGTACTGTTACTTTTTCTACAGCAGATGATACCAAAGCATTACAGGGACGCGGTATTCTTCCGAGCAAAAAAAGCAATTAATCACCTTTGCCAAGGAAAATAACTAACCACTACTGCGGGATATAAACCACGAATTTAGTTTCA
>Ga0157371_10002013_pt1 | contig 20080 bp, 16 predicted proteins | sample C45metaG_FD_113462 | JGI IMG/M metagenome (GOLD analysis project Ga0157371, IMG submission 113462) | Corn rhizosphere microbial communities from Kellogg Biological Station, Michigan, USA - C4-5 metaG | ecosystem: Host-associated > Plants > Roots > Rhizosphere > Soil | place: USA: Michigan...
CGAGAGTGCGGATATTTCTGTTTATGATATGACAGGGAAGGTGATTCAGCAGCTGCAGACTAAGAATAAGGTGACGAAGGTTAATACCTCAAAACTTCCGCAGGGTGTTTACATTATCAAGGCGAGTATCCCGACTCAGAAAGACAAAAAACTAACTACTAAAATCGTGAAAGAATAAAACATTATGAGAAAAAAAATAGCAATTCTATTATTTTTAATATCTATTTCAAAAGTATATGGTCAGATAAATACCTATACACCTCCTGATTTAAATATCTCAGCTCCTTCTCCTTTTGCATTCGGAATGATTAAGGATATGAAAATTGGAAACGGTGAATTTACAGGTGATACTTCTGCAGAAATTGATTTGTTGGAGGGGCTGAGTTCAAAATTGAATACATCTGTAAGTATTTCTTATAAACAAAGTGGGGTAAAAGTTGAAGAATTACCCAATATGACAGGTATAGGTTGGCATTTGAACGTAGGAGGTGTGATCACAAGAGAGATAAGCGATTTGGTTGATGAGCAAGCACAAGAGAGATTTAATATGACTAGAGAGGAAACCATCGCAGCTACAAGCAATCCCTGCCTAAATAACCCTACTATTAATAAAATTATTGCCTATAGTAAGTTAATTGATACCTCTGATGATCTTTTTAATTTTAAAAGCTCTGATTTTTCAGGAAGTTTTTACCTTGATGCTAATTTTAAGCCTGTATTTACTCAAAATCCACAGAATGTAGTTGTCGAAATTTTGAATGATGTCAAAACAGATAAAAAAATAATCACATTTCTAATAAGAACGATTAATGGAGATCAGTATTTCTTCGGAGGTGATCACATCGAATATACTTCAGTTGCTGCTGTGTCTGGGACAGAGAAGCATGTTTATAAGCCAACTGGGTATTATTTAAATCAAATAGTAAGAACTAGTGGAGAAATAATCTCTTATGAATATTATCAAAAAGAAAGAAATTCCTCATTATTAACACGTCAGAATGTCATTAATCTTTTAACATACAAACATGGTGAGGGAGAATATCCAGTTGAACCCTTTTTGGAGCATAGTGTTTTTTTATCAGTAGACAACCCATTCTATATAAAAAAAATATCTTCTAATTTTAATGATACAAGTTTTGAATTCCAATATTTATATAATAATTATTGGTATTTGTCTAAGATCAATTTATTTCAATACGATAAAGTGATTGAACAAGTTTCCATGCACTATAAATTCACTGAAGACCGTTTTTTTTTAGACGAAATCAATTATCTAAAGTCAAAGAAAAAATATGTTTTGGAATATAACAACCCAGAGGGACTTCCTTCTCGTTTATCAAACTCTCAAGATATGTTGGGGTATTATAATGGAAAAGATAATCCGTCACTCGTTCCTATGTTTCACGGAAAAAAATTTTATAGATTAAATTTTGAACATATCCCTGGCTTTCCATTTAATTATGTTGCAGATAGGCTGTCGAATTTCCAATATAGTGTATTAGGGGCTTTAAAAAGTATTACTTTTCCTACAAAAGGTAAAAGGACTTTTGAGTATGAACCTGCAGAAAAGCTAACGGATGTAGGTAACCCGAGAGAAATGGTTCTAAATGTTTATCACAATATAAATAATGCAACTGGCCCGTCACATTTGGAATATATTATAAAAAAACCTGGTTTTACTCATAGGGAATTTTTGAACTTTTCTCTTTCTTTATTTTCAAATAATTTTTTATTAAATAAAAATAAAAAAATAAGATTCGAAGTATCTGACAATGAAACTCACGAAGTTTTACTTTCGAGTTCTTATGCTATAGGAGCCGATGAAAATATTGAACCTCAAATTGAAACTTTAGTAGTAGATGGAACAAGAGACTATAAAATAATATTAGAAATCGAAAACGCATCATCACTAAGTGCGAATTCTTCAGTGGGTGCATTACTTAAAGCATCGTTTGTGGGCGAAGAGTTTATCCGAGATGGATTTGGGCTTCGTGTAAAAAGCATAAAAGATATTTATGAAAATGGAGAAACTAATTATCAAAGATTCTATTATAAAACAAAAAATGGATCATATGATGATTTGGTCACTGAACCTTTACAAACTGCCATAACACCATTTTTAGGTATGACTAGTGATCCTTTTGAGATACAATATGTTTCTTTTTGGTCAAAACCTACCCACGAATTATTCACAGAAAAAATAAGAAAAAGATATGAAACAGTAACCTGTAGTTTAGGTGGAGATAATTTTGAAAACGGGGGATATCAAAAGAAATTTAGTAAGTACTCTAATGATGATTTAGACCAACTATTCACAATAGATCTTGTAATAGATTGGGCTACTGGAATCATTACAGGAGATAATGGTTATAGACCGGTAACTGCCTCCAAGAATAGAGTTTACGATAATATGTATAGTTTCATATATCTGACATCACGAAACAACAGAGCAGATTTTTCAGGTAATGAGACTCAGATATTATATTTTAAAAAACAAGACTCCGAAATAAAATTAGTAAAACAAGTAGGTAATTTCTATAAGCTGGAATATTTGCTAACTAAAAATAATCTGGTTACTTTTAAATTAAAAGATGATGTAGCGACATATATTTGTCCAAATGGTAATAAAGTAAAAATATTATCAAATGATTTATGGGCGTTGTACAATACGTACTCTATAGATACTAATAAAGGTAATACTCAAATTCTAAATTTTATTGATTCACCAGCTTTTAGTTTTAATGCCAATAATTTTTCCTTGGAACCTATAAATGCTAATTATGTTAATGATAATAAACATTTGACAGAAAGAACTAATTATTTTTATAATGATAAAAATGTAGTTAATAAAACAATTACTGAGCAGACAGACTCAACAATAATAGAAACAGCTTATAGTTATGCTAATGATACGGGTAATCAGAAGCTGATCGAAGCCAATATGATCGGGATACCATTAATCACAGAGACAACTAAGACCGCTGATAATGTAACAAAGACTATTTCCAAGACAGAAACCATCTATCCGACTTCTCTGCCGGATGCTCAAACAGGTAATTTACTTCTCCCAAAATCTGCTTCTTCTTTGGATGTACTGACAGGAGGAATGTCTACAGATGTAACCTATAATCAATATGATAGTAATGGTAATCTTCTACAATACACCACAAAATCGGGTATTTCCACGGCAATTGTCTGGGGTTATAACAACACGCAGCCAATCGCTAAGATAGAAGGTGCAAAATATTCTGATGTCTCGGCCTATATTACCAATATTATTTCTAAATCAGATACTGATAATTCTTTAGGAACACCAACATCGGAGCAAGATTTTTTAGATGCATTGGATCTGTTTAGAAAAAAGCCGGAATTATCAGGTTTCCAGATTACAACCTACAGTTATGATCCGTTGATTGGGGTAAGAAGCATCACGCCTGCTAATGGAGTAAGACAGGTTTATATCTATGACACAGCCAATCGCTTGAAAGAAGTACGGGAACATAATGAGACAGGCAATGTATTAAAAGAATACCAGTACCACTATAAACCATCAAACTAAAAAACACAATGAGAATAATATTAAAAAAGATAACAGCCCTTTTGGTTTTGATATCAGGTATAAACCTGTACCAATCCCAATTAACACCATCCGAGAACTACGTTTACAGCAAAACCTATCTGGAGCCGGTATCGGCTTCCAGCAATACGGCTAAAGGAATAGAAATGGTTACTTACTTTGATGGGTTAGGGCGTCCGAAGCAGGCCATTAACATCAAAGGAAATCCTCAGGGAAACGATGTGGTTACCCATATAGAATATGATGGTTTCGGCAGACAGGTAAGGGATTACCTTCCTGTTCCACAAACTTTCAGTGCTAATGGCAGCATCTTTACCGCACCGCTGGATAATGCAGCCAACCCGGCAGTCTACGGCTCTGAAAAGATCTATTCTGAGAAAGTCTTGGAGAACTCTCCATTAGATAGAATCCAGCAACAGATCCAGCCGGGGAATGATTGGCAGAGCCACCCGGTAAACTACGACTACATGACCAATGCCGGCACGGATGTGCTGAAGTTTTCTACCACTACGTCAACAAGTGGCGGCGCCTTTTATACGAGCCAGTTGAAAGTAGACGGCTATTATGCGGCATCTACATTATATAAAAATATGGTCGCCGACGAAGACGGGAAAACGACCTATGAATTTAAAAATGGAGAAGGACAGACCTTGCTGGTTAGGAAACTGTTAGGCAACCTCGACATCATAGCACAAGGTATTGCAGCCCCGCAGCCGAGCACAACGTATGTAGACACCTATTATGTTTATAACGAGTACAACCAATTGGCATTTGTGATCTCTCCATTAGCTTCCAAAGAATTCCGGCTCAATCCGAACCAGATCATCGTCAATCCAAAGACTGTCCCGAACCCGACGATAGACCAACTTTGCTACCAGTACAACTATGACGGCAGAAACCGGTTGGTAGAAAAGAAACTCCCTGGGAAAGGATGGGAGTCTATGGTTTATGACAAACAAGACAGGCTGATCTTTACACAGGACGCCAGCTTAGCCTTACCAGGCAATCCATTTGGAGCCAAAGGATGGCTTTTTACCAAGTACGATCAGTTCAGCAGGGTTGTTTATACAGGTTTTGTTGCAAGCAATGATGACAGGGCAACGGTTCAGGGTATTGTAACTAACAGCACAACCATTATTTCCAACAATGAGTCCCGAATCTCATCACCTGCAAGCTATAACGGGCTGGATTTGTATTATAGTAATGTAGCTTTTCCGACATCCATTAACCAGTTACTGAGTGTCAACTATTATGACACCTATCCTGCAGGGACACCTTTTCCCGATCAGAATAAAATCCTGGGCGTAGATATTCTCAAAGCCGATTATGATAATCTGGGACGCTCCACAAAATCTCTCCCTCTGGCCTCGATGGTAAAGAATATCAATTCTAATGAATGGACCAGAAGCTACAGCTTCTACGATGACAAAGGAAGGGTAATAGGCTCTACCAGCATCAACCATTTGGGAGGAAAGACCCGGGTTGAAAATAAGCTGGATTTTGCCGGTGTGGTTCAGAAAACAGAAACTTATCACAATAAAACTTCTAAAGAATTACCGATCAAAATCGTAGAAGATTTTAAGTATGACCATCAGAACAGGCTTCTGAAACATTACCATGAGGTGGTAGGAAAAACAGAGAAAGAACTGCTGGCAGACAATACCTATGATGCCCTGGGGAGGCTGGTTACCAAAAAAGTAGGCGCAGTATCAAATGGAAGCTTTACAGAATCAATGCCTGCATTACAAACCATAGAGTATGCTTACAATATCCGCGGCTGGATGACGGGGATCAATCTGAATCCCACAGGCGGCCTTGATACAAGCAAGTCATTTAGTTATAAGATCAAATACAACGATCCCGCCAATACCTCTATCAGGAAGTACAATGGTAATATCGCAGAGATCGACTGGGTGTATGGTTCGAATAACGGCAGCCGCTACGAGTACACCTATGATGACCTGAACAGACTGAAGAGAGGCTATTATAAAAACCTGAACGGCACCACCACCTCTGACTCCAAACACTTCAATGAGGAGCTGACGTATGATTTGAACGGCAATATCAAAAGCCTGAAACGTAATGCAAGACCGAGAACGGGACAAACAGCAACGCTGGTAGATAACCTGACGTATGTCTATGAGAATGCGGATAAGAGCAACCGCCTTTCCACAGTCTATGACAATGCGCAGAACAACAGCGGCTACCCTGCTATCCAGGTTCCGCAGCCGATGACCTATGATGCGAACGGCAATATGCTGACGATGCCCGATAAAGGCATCACGCAGAATATCATGTACAACTTCCTGAACCTTCCCGAGCTGGTAACCAAAAACAATCAGCCGGTAGGCTACACTTACCGGGCGGACGGGGTTAAAATCCATAAGAGTTTTGTCTTCAACAACCAGCAGATAGAAACGGATTACCTGGATGGCTTTGTTTACACCACGCCTTACTCATTGGAAATGGAACTGGGGCTTCAGGAAACGCAGTCCGTTGCAGAGATGTCGGCAGCAGGACAGAGAGAATCCTTTGAGCTGGCAGAGAAAGAGGTGATTGCACGTCCCGGCGGTCCGGTAGAAGCAATACAATCCACACCCAGCTTTTTTGCCACCGCAGAAGGGTTTTATGATTATGATAATTTTAGGTATATTTACCAATACAAGGATCATTTAGGAAACACCAGGCTGAACTTTGGCAGGGACGAGAACGGCGTTCTTTTCACAGAAGACAGCAATGATTATTATCCGTTTGGATTGAACTTTATCAATCCTTTGGGAGGTGCGCAGCAGGTGTATAATCCTAGTACAACGTATAAGAACTACAAGTATCAGGAGCAAGAGCTCCAAGAGACAGGCTTTTACGCCTTTAAGTGGAGAAACTATATGCCGGATGTGGGAAGGTTCTTTAACATAGACCCGCTCGCAGAGAAATTTCCATATAATTCTACTTATGCATTTTCCGAAAATAGAGTTATTGATGGTAGAGAATTAGAAGGTTTAGAATGGGTACCAATTGTTCCTGTAGAATTTATGGTTATGTCAAATTCCTCCGTACGACCTACTATAACAGAAACAATGGAGATACCCATTGAAGCGGTAACCGTTTATGGGAGAGCAACACCACCCCCAAAAATAGGGTGGTTGGAAAGAATTGGTAACAGCATAAGTAATGCTTGGGATTCTATTACTGGAAACAGTAAGCCTGAAACTACCAACACAATGGATAAAACCTTGGAGCAGGTAAAACCTGAAAGTATTGCTGAGCAAGCAAAACCTGAAAATGTAATGGATAAGGTTTTAGAAGGTGCAAAAGCAGGACGAGAAACAAAGGGAAAAACTAGCCAATACGAAAAAGAAGGGGGTTATAATCAGGCTGAGAAAGACTTTGAAAGTCTAAATCCTCAAAATGTCAAGGATATAAAAACTGACTATGGTACTGGAAGAACCGGAAAATTAGAAAATGGTCAACAAGCCACTTCTAGACCAGGTAGTACAGATGGTCGACCTACACTTGAAGTGAGAAATCCGCAAAATAAAAAAGGTATAGAAATCAGATATAATGAACCAAAAAATAATGGACAATAATATATTAAAAACCTGGAATCCCATTGATGATTTGGAAGGCAATATGTTCCAAGTGGAAAGTTTTACAGATAACTATAATGGAGTTTCCATTATTTTAAAAGAATATAATGGAGATAGAATGCTAAAAATGAAATTTGATGATGACGTTTTATCTTATCGAAATACAAATGAAAGTTTCCTTCTTAAAGAAAAAATATATATTATCCCAAAAGATAATCTTAAATCTTCATTGTTTATCGTAGAACATTCAATTTTTTTAGAAGAATTTCACGAAAAGTCATTATCAGTTTATAAAGACTGGAAAATTATACATTATCTTATTAGAACACCTGAAGATTATATAGATATTTTATCTTGTGAATTTCCTGTTGTCGAATGGTTAAACTAAAAGTAATAAATCGCTAATGTTGTAAAGGGTAATGTATCACACTTAGTGATAGCAATAGTTTTAAATGTTAACCCATTGAAAATCAAATAAAATAATCGATTAAAATATCAAAAACGAGAGTAGGAATTGCCTACTCTCGTTTATTTTTGAAGGAAAAATACATTATAAATGATTGATAATCATCATAGATGTATCAGAGTTAGTGATGATGTAAATCAGCTGGCTACATGGCAGATGGTATTAAGCTTCATAAAACCTTCATTTTCAACAACCAGAGTATAGAAATAGATTATCTGGACGGCTTTGTTTACACCACGCCTTACTCATTGGAAATGGAACTGGGGCTTCAGGAAACGCAGTCTGTTGCAGAGATGTCGGCAGCAGGACAGAGAGAATCCTTTGAACTGGCAGAGAAAGAGGTGATTGCACGTCCCGGCGGTCCGGTAGAAGTAGTACAATCCACACCCAGCTTTTTTGCCACCGCAGAAGGGTTTTATGATTATGATAATTACCAGTACAAGGATCATTTAGGAAACACCAGGCTGAACTTTGGCAGGGATGAGAATGGCGTTCTTTTCACAGAAGACAGCAATGATTATTATCCGTTTGGATTGAACTTTATCAATCCTTTGGGAGGTGCGCAGCAGGTGTATAATCCTAGTACAACGTATAAGAACTACAAGTTTCAGGAACAGGAATTACAGGAAACAGGCTGGTATGCCTTTAAATGGAGAAACTATATGCCGGATGTGGGAAGGTTTTTTAATGTTGATCCACTCGCAGAGAAATATACTTATAATAGCCCTTATGCTTTTTCTGAAAATAGAGTTATTGATGGTAGAGAATTAGAAGGTTTAGAATGGTCAGGGGTACACTATAAGAATTTAGATGGAAGTCAGAAAATACAATACAACGTGAACTTTAAAGTTCTTAATAATAGTACAAGTATGAGTGCCACAGATGTAAAAGCAAGAACAACTGAAATTACTCAAAAAATAGAAAGTGTTTTTTCAGGTGTCGATGCTGAAGGTGTATCAGTAAATACTAAAGTTAATGATGTTCAAATTGTAGATAAAATTGAACCTGGTGATTATTATGTAGATTTTGTTGATAAAATAGAAGGAGGAAGTAGCCCATTCACTTTAGGTAAAGTAGATAATATTGGAGATTCACAATCAAATCGTATTCAGGTATCATCTGTATTGAAAAATTCAACAGGTGAAACTACTGCTCACGAATTTGGACATACAACAGGATTAAGGGTAATGTTCCAAAGTTAGTGATGGATATGGTTTTTAATATTAACCCATTGAAAATCAAATAAAATAATAATTAATAAATTTAAAAACGTGAGTAGGGATTTACCTACTCTCGTTTATTTTTGGAGAAAAAACAGATTGCAAATGATTGGGAGTCATATTAGGTGTGCTAAAGTTAGTGATACGGGAATTTGTCCTTCTTGTTATTCAGGCAAAATCATCAGAAACGGTACTACAAAAACAGGAAAGCAACAGTATATCTGTAAAGAATGCCATAAGAGGTTTTTAGACTTTTATACTTACAAAGCTTATCACGCTAACGTTAATTCCTTAATTATCCAATTGACTAAAGAAAGTCTAGGCATCCGCTCTATTGCAAGAGTATTGCAAATATCAGCTATGATAGTACTCAGAAGAATTAGAAGTATAGCAGAAAATATTGTACCTACTGTTTTATCATTCGGAAAGACTTATGAATTGGATGAGATGCGGTTTTTTATCAGAAAGAAAAGCAATCCGATGTGGCTGGTTTATGCTATTGATAAAGTAAGTAAAGAAATCGCAGCGTTTTATATTGGAAAAAGAAATAATAAAACCCTAAATGTTATAGTGAAAACCTTATTGAATGCCAAAGCAAAAATGTTATTCACTGACAAGCTGAAGAATTATCAATATCTGATTCCGAAATCGATTCATAACACAAAAAGGTATGGAACAAATGGCATCGAAAGAAAAAATCTAACACTGAGAACCCATTTGAAACGACTGAATAGAAGAACCATTGGTTTTAGCAGAAGTATCACAATTTTATCTGCTATTCTGAAAATCTATTTTTGGAGCTAAACCTTATTATTAATATAATTTTCTGTTGCATTAGCTTTTGAGGAAATAACCGCGGGATTACCAACAACGATGGAATTATCCGGAACATCAGTTGTCACATAAGCATTCGGTGCAATGAGAACATTATTTCCAAGGGTAATATTTCCCACAATTACTGCATTTGGACCAATCCAGACTTCATCACCAATTACCGGGACGCCTTCATTTTTACCACGATTGGCCTGAGCAATCGTTACACCTTGAGCAATGTTGCAGTTTTTCCCGATTTTAGCTTTTGGATTGATGACCAATTGTCCCCAATGTCCGAGATAAAGACCTTCGCCAATCTGGGTTTGAGGATAGATTTGAAATCCGTATTTGATTTGATAATGGCGAAGAATCAACTTGTAGAACAAGCCAATGATTGGTTTTTTATAATTTTTTTGAGTTTTTCTCAGAATATAAACATAATGCAGATTGGGACTGAAACACTTTTTCAGAATCTGAAAAGATGACAGATATCTCCCGCTCTCTCTGTAAAAATCTTTTTGAATGATAGAATAACCCATTGGATAAAATTACAAATTATCAATGATTTCCATTATCGAGTTCACAGAATTTTCCAAATTGAAAGGCATTGTATAACTCTGTAAATTATTCTGATAGGCTTCGAAGCTTTCCGGATTGTTCAACGCCTGTTTCATTCCGGTGTAGATTCCGTCTTCAGAATTTTCTATGATTAACCCTAATTTTCCCTGTTCCAACATTTCACTCACACCAGAAACATCGGTTGCGATGATGTTCTTTTTAAGTGTAATAGCTTCAAACAGAACGGTTGGGAAACCTTCGTAGCGTGAACTGAGAATATAAAAATCGGCCGCTTTGAAATAAGGATAAGGATTGTCTGTAAAACCTAGCATTGTAGCCGTTTCATCTACACCCAGTTCGGTTTTCAGTTTTTTGACATTGTCGAAATCGTAGCCGTCACCAACAATCAATACTTTGTGTTGGAAACCTTCATCCAACAATCTTTTATGAACCTTCAATAATCGGTCAAATCCTTTTTGAGGGAACACAGTGCCTACGGAAATGAAAACGGGTTCCGAGTTCTGAGTTCCGAGATCCGAGTTTTGAAGCATCGTTATCTTGTCTTCCAACTTCTGACTTCTGACTTCTGATTTTGTCAGGATTTCATCTGTGTCCAAAGGATTGTAAATTCTGACGATCTTTGATTTTTCTTTTTCAGTTTTTGCTAAAGATAAAAAGGTCTCCTGAATTTTTTCAGAAATCACCATCACTTTATCATAATGGAAAAACCGGCGAATCTTTTCCGGTGTGTAACCACTAACCTGTGTGAGATCGTTATGAATCCACATCAGCTTTTTCGAGGATTTCAGAGGACTGTTCAGCACTTCATCCATAAAACCGTGGATGGCAGCGAACTCGATGTCGTATTGTTTGTTTTTAAGTTTTCTTTTGTAGAGAATCTTCGGATATTTCTTCAGCAATTGCTGATAAACAACGCGGTATACTTTTTTTGGGATGTCTTTCGGGCGGTTGGTGGTAATCATTTCCCCGCGATTGAGGTACATTACATTCACCCAATCCGGAACATCAGTTAGATATTTGCCTGAATAAAGATTGAGTAATAAGTCAATTTCGTATTTGTCTTTCGGGAGATTTTTTAAGAAAGTCACCAGAACTTTTTCTGCGCCGCCGTGACGAAGAGAACCAATTCTGATAAGGATTTTCTTTTTCAAATTTTAGAATTCTAAAACTCCTGCTCCCCACGAATAGCCAACGCCAAAACCTGCGACCATAACCTTGAAACCTTCTTTGATTCTGCCTTGTTCAAAAGCCAGTTTCAGAGCAATTGGAATACTTGCCGAAACGGTATTGCCGATGTTTTTCATATCGACAAAGAACTTTTCTTCAGGAATGTTGCAAAGATTTCTCAGATAATTCAGCATATAAGAACTCGCCTGGTGGAAAACGAATAAATCGATTTCATCCAACTTGAGCTTATTTTTTTTAAGTGTATCCTGAATCAAATTCGGGATGTTCTCTACCGCAAAAGTGAAAATCTTGGGACCTTTCATAAAAAGGGTAGGCTGCTCATCGCTTTTATTTCTTGACGCGCCTTTTTCTACAATCAAATTATTGAAGCCGCTGCCGTCTGTGCCTACTAAAAATTTATAATTATCTTTAGAATCATCTTTTTCTACAATAGTTACCGCTGCACCATCGCCGAAAATAGTTCGGTTGGATTTATCATTTTTATCTAAAAATTTGCTGTAAGTTTCGGAGGTAACCAATAGTATATTTTCTGCAACACCGGAGGCGACAAGACCTTGTGCCAATGTTAATCCGTAAACAAATCCGGAGCATCCAAGATTAAAATCCAGTGCGCCAATGTTCTTGGCTAGTCCTAGTTTATCTTGTAAAATACAAGCTGTGGTAGGTAAAAAATAATCGGGACTCTGGGTACAGAATAAAATGAAATCTATTTTGCTTTTGTCGTAATTTTTGAAAAGTTTCTCACAAGCCTCAACTGCCAAATCCAAAGCGGTCTCATTTTCATCCGCGATATGTCTGGATTCTACACCTATTTTTGCCTTGATTTTTTCAGCGCTCCACTCTGGGAACTCTTCCGCGATATCTTCGTTCGTTAATATATTTTTGGGCAAATAATATTCAATTGCTGCAATATTAATCATTTTACTCTTTCCTAAATTTCGGCAAAGATAAGCATCTTAAAAACAAATATTAGCTTAAGTATACTTTTTGAATGATTAAAATTAATAAATCGTCCTTCTATTTTACTGGTTTGTAATGGTGAGGCAGGTTTTCTCTGATGTAATTATCCAGCTGTGATCGGTCTTTTTCCAGTTCCCTAGGATACAATATATTATTTTGAAGTGCCTTATCTCCATATTCTTCGATGGTGCAAATGTATTTTGCAGGCGTTCCTGCGAACACAGAATTGTTCGGCATAGTAGAATTAAGGACTGATCCGGCGCCTAGGATACAGTTGTTCCCCATTTGTGATCCCGGGAGAAAAATACAATTGTTTCCTACAAAGCAGTTACTCCCAATTTTTATTCTTCCAAAGTTTCTTGCATCGGCATATTTTTCCATACTTCTGATGACATACATTGCACCGTCGTGATTAATAAACGTACAGCCGGCAGTTATTTTCGTGCGATCTCCAATTTCTATCAGATAAGGTTCGGAACCAAAGGCAGGAGCTTCTATGAATATCACATCTTTCCCCACCTTCATTCCTCTCGCTTTACAGATCTCTATATAAGCGTTTTTGTAAATGTTGTTCCAAAGTGTATGGATTTTCAAAATGATTCGGTAAACAAAATTCATCACTTATTTTTGTGCTAAATTAATAATGATATTCTCAATCGCATCAAAAATCTTCTGATTATCAAACTGGCTTTCAGATTTTTTTAAATTTTCCTGTAGAGTTTCAATCAAATTTGGATTAGTCATGAATTCTTTCATCGCATTGTAAATTTCCTTCGAGTCATAATTAATAAGAAAACCATTCTCTTGATGGGTTATCATTTCTGGGATTCCACCCACAGCAGTAGAGATGATTGGTTTTTGTAAAATCAAAGTATCCGCGATAATTAACGGCCAGCCTTCTGATTCAGATGGCATAATGAAAAAATCTGCATTCTTGACGTGAGGATAAGGATTGAGCAAAGATCCCATCAAAATAAATGAATCTTCTACTCCCAATGATTGGGCAAGATTCGAAAGGTTTTCTTTTTCTTCGCCATCGCCAATGATGATGATTTTGTGAGGGAAACCATCTTTGATTAATTGAGAATGAACCTCTATCAATTTATGAAATCCTTTTCTGGAGTGTAATCTGCCAACAGAAACAAAAACGGGGTCAGAAGTGCCAAAATCAGGAACAAATTCTTCTGCCTTTTCTTTGATCTCTTTGATTGGAATCGCATTCAAAATCACTTGATTATCCGGTAAATTGAAGTTAGGATAAGTCTCCGTGAAGATATCTTTGGTCTGCTGAGAACCAAAAATAAAATAGTCAAATTCCGGAATCTGATTCAGGATTTTGGGGACAATCGGCTGCAGTTTCGGGAAAGTGATATCGGAGTGAAACCAGCCTAGCTTTTTAGATTGTTTATTAGAACTTCCTAAGACAGGCGCAAAATCTGAATAAGTAGATGCTATCTCAATGTCAAATTTTTGATTCAGATAAATTTTGTCAATCCAAGTTGGAAAAGTTTCAAAAAATTTAATCCTTAAACTTCTAAGAAAAAGTTGTCCTTTTTGGATGATTGAGTGATTCGAAAAATCCTCCTTTCCTTTATTGATTTTGATGTAATGAACGTGAGATGGCACTTTGTCCCTCAATTCACCTTGATACAAATTGACCAGGAAAGTGATGTCAAAACGCTCTTTATCTAGGTTTTCCAGAAGACTCAGAATTACTTTTTCTACGCCCCCCATTTCCATAGAACGGTGTCGGAAAAGGATTTTGATTTTTTGCTGCATTTGTATTTTTTCAAAAATAATTCTCAAAATACAAATATAAGTATTGTTTGTGCATTTCTTTTGTATTTTTGCAAATCAAAACATATTTGTATGAGCAAAATTTCTGAAATCACAACTACTTTTTTTGCGTATCTGAAACGCCCTGATCTCTATCCGGAACTGAGAAGAAAAATCTGGAAAAATATCTTCAACAGATCTTCTGCATTGCGTGGAAAAGATGACGCGGAAAAATGGTGCGCTTCTTTGGCGATCTCGGAAAGAGATTTTATAGAAAATGTTTTGAAAACATCTTTTGTTCCTTTCGAAAAATTGTTTCCTCAGGAATTTGCAGAAGCTTTACAAATTCAAGCCAAAGCTCCTGTGAAATTGGGTGGCGCAGGATCTCTAAGCGTTATTTATTACATCAATGAATATACGAATGCTCTGAAAACTGTGGAAACCGGCGTGGCTTACGGCTGGTCTTCTTTCGCGGCGTTAGCATCATTGGTACACAGAAACGGAACGCTTTACAGTTCAGATATGCCTTATCTTTTGCAAAATCAAAGTGAGGATTTCGTAGGTTGTGTGATTCCGCAAAAGTATAAAAGTAACTGGGATCTGTACCGTTTTGCAGATAAAGAATCTTTACCTAAAATTTTCGGTAAGGCAGATTCTTTCGATGTGGTGCATTATGACAGTGATAAGTCTTATGACGGAAGAATCTGGGCTTATAATTTATTGCTCAGTAAAACGAGGAAAGGCGGTATTTTTATGAGTGATGACATTGGGGACAACGCTGCTTTCAAAGATTTCTGCGAATCTAAGAATCTGAAACCTTATGTTGTAGAATTCGATGGTAAATATGCAGGTCTTATTTTAAAAGATTAATTCTTGAAAATATAAAACTCCGAAAGTGATTTCGGAGTTTTTTTATTCTGTCTGGCAGCCCATATCTGCATACTGTTTTCGGAATTGGTTGACCCATTTTTCAAACTCATCAAATTTGATTTGCTCGCCAACATATTTCTTGAAATAATCGGGTAAAAAATCGTTTGGAAAATTCTCCATCGCATCAAAGTCATCTTTTAGCCAAGCTTCATTGATCAAATGGTTGAATCGGTTGACATCAAAATCAAATCCATATTCGTGATAAGAGTTGGTCGCTGAAGACTGGAATGTGGTTTTCATCGATTCATGCTTCAATTTAGAAATGAAATTGGGATTCTTTTTATGCTTCTTATAGGCAAAAGAAGCATTGATAAGCTGTCTTTTTTCATCCACTTTGCCATCCATTCCTTCCCAAATCTTCAACCAATATTCTTTGTTGAAAAATCCCATCAGGATTGAATTGAGCGCCCAATATTTTCTTTGCGTAAAGTTGTCAACTTTCCCTAATTTATAAAGAATCGTATAGAATTTATAATGATTGTAGAAAAAAGCTTCCATCATTTTTCCGGGGAAGAAAAGAAGATCTTTTGGTTTCGCAGATTCGAGATTGTCCGAAATAGAGTTGATATTTAAATCTTTTCGTTCAGATTCATTCCCTAGCCAGCCTAACTTGATGAGGTTAATATTAAGATTTTTAGCTTGATTTGATAATTCGGCTACATTAATTGGCTGTGTAAACCAAACATCATCTTCTGTTACAATCACATATTCTGAGCCGTTTTTTACATTCTCATACCAAAATTTGGTTGGAATCTCAAAACCATTAACAGCTTTTCCAGAAACTAGATTCTCTTCAATCGCTTTTATTTTTTTTGAATAATTATCGGACAATAGAATTTCTACATTCGAATATTTTTTTCGGATTTTATCCAAATATTTTTCGGGCGTTCCATCATCCAAAACCTTAATTTTATACTCTCCTGAAACATATTTTTCGATAGAAGCAATACATCTGTCGAGGTAAAAAGGACGATTGAAAGATTTTATGAAAATATAGACCATTTGAGTTTTCTTATTAGTCTGGCAAAAATAGTATTTTGTTTGTTGTAAATAAAGAAAGATAAATTAGGAATGTCAAAGATTTTTTCACCATACAATAGTTTTATTTTTCTCCTTTCTAAAGCGGAAAAAATAACGCAATTCCAGTTATAGAACAGCTTTGCTTTTTTGCTTTTTGCCTGTGACACTCCATTCTCATGAGTTCTATACAGATACAGCGGCTTCTTTACGAATTTGAAATTACCAGTCTCATACAGTTTCAAATAGAGATCCTGATCTACTGCAGAGGTCAATGCGGGATTGATTCCTTCGGTCTTTTCATAAGCCGATTTTCGGAAAGTAAAAAAGTGATTTGTTTTGAGAAAGACATTAAAAAAATAAGGATCCCTATGCTGCGTTTGTCTTGATTTTTGAAAAACTTTTATTACCTGTAAATGTTTGTCACAAAGCGAAAACTGAGAATAAACGGCCACGATTTTATCGTTAGAATAATGCTTGATAAGCTCTTCAACGGCATCGTTTGTTATGGCATCATCGGGATCAACAAAACCAAGAATCTCTCCTGAAGCCAATTCCGCACATCTTCTCTTTGTGTAGCCAACGCCTTTATTTTTAGCGTTTTGATACAATTTTACTTTTGGATTGTCTTTTACAAAGTTTTTCAGTGTTTCAAAAGAATCATCTGTAGAACAATCATCCACAATTATAATCTCGTAGTCTGTAAAAGTCTGATCGAGGAGGCTTTTGTAACACTCAGCAAAATATTCAATATTATTATAATGTGCTACAAGTAGTGAAAATTTTATCATCTCATATGAATTTAGAATGTTACTCTAAATTTATATGGAATACACTGATTTCAATAATGCTTAGTGTTATGATTTCTTGTTTTCATAACAAACAGGACGTGAGAATTTGTGGAAAAATCAGATGCTGACAAAACTTATTTTATTGACAAGCTTAGAATATTTGTAAAAAACAGATTCGCCCATTGCAAGAAGAGGCTTGTTTTTGAAAAGAAAAAGATCAGAACTGTAATGTTCTTTATATTTTGTCATTAGTTTTTTAAATCCGGAAAAATCGTAATATTTAATAGAAACGTTAATTGCTTTTTGGAGTAATTTTTTGGTCGGGTTTTCGTAGATATTCAGAAAATCATTGGGGTCAAAGGAATCGTACGAATCTTTGCCTTTTTCCAAGCGCTCTTTGTAAAAAACTTTAGATTGATTGATAAATAGATTTTTGATGACCTTGTCTTGCTCTCTGGAAAGAGAATTTTGGAGAATCCTGTATTCTAAAAGGCATTCTTCCAGATTTGCCATTTTCATAGAATCTGTCATAATCCTGAAATAGAAATCATAATCTTCGCAATAGCGCATTTTTTCTCGATAAAAATCTGTGTAAAAGTCTTTGCGAAACATAATGACAGGATGATACAAAGAAATCTTTTTCGGCATGGCATTTCTGATGTACTCATCATTGAGAGGCGGCTGCATTATCCCTAAATTGGTTCCATTTTCATCAACTCGGCGAAGAGCCGCTCCGACAATAAAGATGTCTGTGTTATTTTCAAGAAAATCATACTGTAATTGAAACCTGTCCTTTCTGGAAATATCATCGTGGTCTATTCTCGCAATATATTTTCCTTTAGCTTCTCTACAACCTGTGTTCAGGTTTTTGATGAACCCGGCTGGACCAATGTTTTTCTCATTTCGGAAAACTCTGATTCTTGAATCTTTGTCTGCAAAACTTTTTATGATAACCGGTGTTTCATCCGACGAAGCATCATCGATAATAATAAACTCAAAATCCTGAAAAGTCTGATCCAAAATTGCCTGAATACTCTGAGCTAAAAAATTGCTGCCATTATAAACAGACATTACAACAGAAATCTTTGGTGCGTGATTCATAGAATTAATTAAGAAAAAGTCTGGTTTAATTTTACAACACTTCCGGCAGGAACGTCTTTGTGAATAAGACAACCCGCACCGATAATGCAATTGTCGCCAATTGTAACACCCTTCAAAACAGTGACGTTACTTCCCAGCCAGCAGTTTTTACCAATTTTTATAGGAGACGATGTGAATTTGTGATGCTCAACAATTTGTCCATTGTATTCGTGATTGTGATCGTAGAGTTTTACACCTTCACCAAGTAATGTGTTTTCTCCAATTTCTATTCTCTCAATAGCATTGATGGAGCAATAGTTATTCATGAAGATGTTGTTTTCCAGAACCACTTTGGCATTTTTTCCAACAACAAAATTGAGGTAGTTTTTTAGATTAATATTATCGCCAATCAACAAAGAAGCTGAAGGATGAATATAAAGGCTGGCATAATTCCCAATCTTAAAAGTTTTTCCGATCCGCGAATTTTGATTGCTACGAATCGCTCCCAGTGTATTTTCTCTGAGGATTTTAAATATAATTTTGGAAAAAAAATTCATAATAATTGTATTGGTGCAAATATACTGCTAAAGCAAGTTTTTATTTTTATTTTTGCCTAAATTTAATAAAAATAATACATCTGATGAATCCTTTGGTTACCATTGTTATTCCTGTCTATAAAGTTGAAAAATTCATTGAAAGATGTCTGCAGTCGGTTGTAAATCAGACTTACAAAAATATCGAATGCATCTTGGTAAATGATGTGACACCAGATTCTTCTATGGAAATAGCCGGAGAATTTATTCAAAAAAATCAGAATTTTAATTTTATTATTTTTAATCAGCCAACCAATCAGGGTTTATCGATGGCTAGAAATGCCGGAATGGATTTGGCAAAGGGAAAATACATTTATTTTCTTGACAGTGATGATGAAATCACGGATTATGCCATCGATCATTTGGTAAAACTAGCTGAAGAAACGGATGCAGAAATGGTTTTGGGACAAAGTGTTTGTATCAATGAAGAGGAAAACTGGAGAAGAAATTATTTTCCCATCAACTCAAAAGAAGATATTCTTGAAGGTAATAAAAACATTGTCTGGAATTTTGTGAAAGGTGAATATCCTGTGATGGCTTGTGACAAGCTTGTCCGAATGGATTTTCTGATGAAGCACCAATTATATTTTGTCAAAGATCTTTTTTCGCAGGATGTTTTATGGAGTTTCCAGAGTATGCTGAAATTTGAAAAGATTGCTTTCCTGCGAGAAGATACTTATCTGTATTATTTCCACGGCGCATCGATTATTCATAATCGGGGAGAGAAACATTTCGGGAACTGGATCACAATTGCATCTTATATGGACGAGGCTTATCGCAACCAAAAAGATGCTTACAAGAAAAGATTAATCCTCGAATATCTGGTTGATTTCAAGGGGATGACTCTGGAAATGAACTGGAAAGCTCAGAAAAACGAACAACTTTGGAAAAGAAGCTATGTTGCTTATAATCAAATGAAATCGCTCGGTTTAGCGGACTATTTTTCTTCTGATTATTCTACAAAACTAAAAAAGCAGGACTTGTTTTATCGCCTGCCTTTGTTTGTTGGATACAAATTTTTCCGATGGAGATTTGACCGTTGATTACAGTCTTTTTACACCATCTTCTTTTTCTAAAATCCCTTTTACATCATAAATAATGCCATTTTCATTTAGGAGATTTTTAATATTAAGATCTTCAAATTCTTTATGAGAAACGGCTAAAACCACAGCATCATATTTTTTGAAAGGTGGTTTTGTTGAAGTTTCAAGACCGTATTCATGCATTACTTCTGCAGGATTGGCCCAAGGATCGAAAATGCTTACATTAATGCCGTAATCTTCAAGATTTTTGACTACATCTACAACTTTTGTATTTCTAACATCTGGACAATTTTCTTTAAAAGTGAAACCTAAAACCAAAACATCAGAACCGTTTACTTTTATATCCTGTCTCAACATTTGTTTCACAGTTTCGCTTGCAACATATTGACCCATAGAATCATTCATTCTTCTTCCAGCCAAAATAATTTCTGGATGATAACCGAATTCCTGCGCTTTCTGC
>Ga0157371_10002016_pt1 | contig 20074 bp, 16 predicted proteins | sample C45metaG_FD_113462 | JGI IMG/M metagenome (GOLD analysis project Ga0157371, IMG submission 113462) | Corn rhizosphere microbial communities from Kellogg Biological Station, Michigan, USA - C4-5 metaG | ecosystem: Host-associated > Plants > Roots > Rhizosphere > Soil | place: USA: Michigan...
CGCGTGGCCGATCTCGATGAAGCCGGCTCCATTTGGGGCGTCGATAAACCTTCGTTCTTCGTACTCAACCCGGCCAATGGAAATCCGGCTTCTATCGGCAACGGTGTCACCGTCAGTTTCGAAGCACCGAACCGCTCTGCAGTCCATGCCTTCCATACTGCCGCATTGGCGAACGGTGGCGTTTGCGAAGGTCTGCCAGGCTCTCGTGGCTGGGCTGAAAATGCCTATGCCGCTTACGCTCGTGATCTGGATGGGAACAAGCTTGCCGTTTACTGCTTCAAGGCAGAGTAAACGACACTTATCGGAGCCCCTGTAAAGGGGCTTCGGTTTATCAGGCTTTTAGCCCTCTGCGGGCAACGGCAGCGCCGGCTAGCAACGCCCTACCAATTTGCTCTTCGAAATGACCCTGCGTCATCGTTTGCAAAGTGGCAGCCGTCACTCCCCGGTAGGCAACCAAGGCATCGATCATCTGTTGAGCATCGTGGCTGGCCAACAACTGGCTGCTGTTTACGACAACGTTCTTCGCGGCAAGCTGCGCTATTTCAGCCGGTATGCCGGCGACCATCGCCTGATTGGCCAGCGCCGTCATCAGCAAAGCAGGAAAAGCCGGGCCCGTGCCCGAGAGCGCCGATAGATAATCAATGAAGTCCTCTTGCTGAACCTCAGCCGCACTGCCGACGCATTCGAACAAGCGTTGCACGAAAATCTTTATCGCTCCCTCGACGTCACCAAAACAATACCAGGGCGTGAAGGACTGCTCGATTTCTACTGCTGCGTTGGGCATCGCCCGCACGACAGCCGAAGCCGAGGTCTGTGCAGCAATTACGTGCGCTGTAATCCCAGCCATCAGAGAGATGACTGTCTTGCCCGTCGCATTGATGTTCAGGCTGGCGAAATGCTCGGGTCGAACCGCAATGATGACCACGTCGCTGCAATCCACCAGGTCCTGGTTATCAGCGACCAGGCCAACGCCGTGTTGCGCCAATGGGTGGCTGCCCGAACGATTAGAGATGACAAGATTGCCAGCTGGTACCAGCGCTTTCGCCAGCACTGCCTTGGCGATCGCCCCGCCCAACCAGCCCGTTCCTCCAATAATGCCCAGCGTCTCATTAAACATCTGCAGGCGTCTCCTCGAAGGTGTCTGTCAAGGGCACGAAAACTCCGGACTCCTTTTCGGCATAACCAAACTTGCCATAGAAACGATCCAGCTCGCGCTGCTTGGGGACTTTGCCGGTAAAAATACTCACATAATGAGGAATGCGTTGGAAGCGCACGGTAATCAACTCAGTCGTGTTCATGGTGATGTAGCCGATCTGGGTCAAATAGATCGTGCGGGCCCGCGCATCAGCAGCCTGGCTGTCATAGCCAAAGCGCTTGAACATGCTTGCCAGAGCGTTCATTCGTTGCTCGTCGACGACAGCGACTTCTTGAGCAACTTCATTTGACTGAAGCGCCCAGCTGCGCACGGCAAACTCAAATTGCGAGTCGAACAGTTGCGGGTTCAGCCAGCACTCGAAGACATTCAGGATCGCCTCGGAGATGCTTTCAGCATAGCTTTCACTTTGCCGGATCAATCCTCCCGTATTGGTCTCCCGCCAGCGTGTCAACAAAGCGGCCAGCAGTTGTTCACGGTCTTCAAAAAACCAGTAGAAGCTGGTTCGTGACAAGCCAAGGCGCTTGGCCAGCGGCATGACCCGAACGGCATCGATGCCGGACTCCTTCAGGGCATCATAGGCAGCTTCCAGCCAACCCTCCGGCGACCCACGCCAGCCTGCATCCTGCGCCTTACCACGTGCCTTCCCTACCTGAGGCATCTTGCTTACCTTCTTCAATAATGCGTAACGCGAATGTACTCGGATGACCGTCCAATGTACACCTTAGTACATTCAATTGACTTTCCAAGGTTGCGGCGTCCTAACGTCCAATGTCATTAATGATAAAAAGTCATGAGACGTTGACATAAAATGGTTTGTCAGCGACGCGCAGCTGGATAAATATCTCCTACAGGCAAGGACTTCAAACCAAAACAACAACGAGCCGCCATTATGAATCTTGCAGTGCACGCCCCTGAAAGAGTTCGACATCCGGCCAAAGAATGCCGGGGCGACCGACTTTGTCTCACCTCACATCTGTTACTCATTCACTGCCCAAACTTCGATAACTGCTAGAGCGAATTTATCGCGAAGCCGTTTTGTGCCGCCTGACTTATGGCGCACAACTATCAATTGTTTGAAGCGAGGTAATAGATGCTCCAGCCAGAAAAAAGCCGAAACCCCATCAGGTAGTTTGCCGTCGCCCATCGACAACAAAGCGTTCAAGCAAACCGTGCGCTTGGATCAGCTGTGCTGAGCCGTGCCCGAGCGGTTGTGTTCGTGAGTTATTTCTTCCATCAGCCGGATGAGTAATATGTGGATTACACAAGAGAAGCTTCCACTGGGTGAACATATCGCCCGGTATGTCGATTGGTTAACTCAGCATGGTGCAGGCGTATTCGATTCCATATCGCTGTCGCTGTCTGGAATCATCACTGTTTTTACCAGCGCCCTCCTTTGGTTCAACCCCCTGGCTTTGATAGCGTTATTTGCCCTTCTTGCTTATTACATCCAGCGCAAGGTGAGCCTGACGTTCTTTGTCGCCTTCTCATTCCTGCTGATATTCAATCTCGGCTACTGGCAGGAGACCATGGAAACCCTTGCCCAAGTGACATTCGCCACGCTCGTATGCGTGATCGTCGGCGTACCGCTGGGCATCGTCGCCGCGCATCGACCTTGGTTTTACGCAGCCCTACGGCCAGTACTCGATCTGATGCAAACCGTGCCCACCTTCGTTTATCTGATCCCGACCCTGACGCTGTTCGGCCTGGGCGTCGTTCCAGGATTGATATCCACGGTGGTCTTCGCCATTGCCGCACCGATCCGCCTCACCTATCTGGGTATCTGCGATGTTCCGGAGGAGTTAATGGACGCCGGCAAGGCCTTCGGCTGCTCACGCCGCCAGCTGTTGGCGCGCATCGAACTGCCGCATGCGATGCCCAGCATCGCCGCCGGCATCACCCAGTGCATCATGCTGTCGCTGTCCATGGTGGTCATCGCGGCACTGGTGGGCGCCGATGGCCTTGGCAAACCGGTGGTCAACGCACTGAACACCGCCGATATCGCCATGGGCTTCGAAGCAGGCCTAGCGATCGTGCTGCTGGCTATCACCCTCGACCGTATCTGCAAGCAACGTGAAACCGTGAGAAGAGGTGACGTATGAGCATCATCCGTTTTGAAGATGTCGACGTCATTTTCTCCAACCGTCCAAAACCCGCCCTGGATTTGCTTGACGTAGGCTTTTCGCGTCCACACATTCTCCAGAAGACTGGCTTGATCGTGGGTGTGGAGAAGGCAAACCTGGAAATCAACAAAGGTGAGATCTGCGTGCTCATGGGCCTGTCTGGCTCCGGCAAATCAAGCCTGTTGCGATGCATCAACGGCCTGAACACCGTCAGCCGCGGCAAGCTGTTCGTCGAGCACCAAGGCCGGCAGATCGATATTGCCTCCTGCGCCCCCGCCGAACTGAAGATAATGCGCACCAAACGCATTGCCATGGTGTTCCAGAAGTTCGCCCTGATGCCCTGGCTGACGGTTCGCGAAAACATCAGCTTCGGCCTGGAAATGCAGGCCCGCCCGGAGAGTGAACGACGCAAGCTGGTCGATGACAAACTTGAGCTGGTGGGCCTGACCCAATGGCGCAACAAGAAGCCGGACGAGTTGTCAGGAGGTATGCAGCAGCGCGTAGGGCTGGCTCGTGCACTGGCGATGGATGCCGATATTCTGCTGATGGACGAGCCCTTTTCCGCACTCGATCCGTTAATTCGCCAGGGCCTGCAGGACGAATTACTCGATCTGCAGCGCAAATTGCACAAGACCATTGTGTTCGTCAGCCATGACCTGGACGAAGCGCTGAAGCTGGGCACACGCATTGCCATCATGAAAGACGGGAAGATCATTCAGTACAGCAAGCCCGAAGAAATCGTACTGAACCCGGCTGATGACTACGTTCGTAATTTCGTCGCCCATACGAACCCGTTGAATGTTCTATGTGCGAAAAGTCTGATGAGCACGCTGGATGAGTGCGTTTTTTTCCGGGAAGAATATTGCCTGGATACGATTCAAAACCTCTGGATGACGGTGAATCGATCCCGTCGTTTAACCAGCATCCGACGCGGAACCTCAGTCGCGGAAGTCCAACGATGGAATCGAGCCAAGGGAGTCGGGCCGCTGCGTCGACAGGTCACTTCGGTGCCGCCGGATACCAGCATGCGAGACGCACTTAGGATTCGCTATGAAACCGGCCATCCACTGATCGTGCAGGATGAGGCTGGTACGGTTCTAGGCGTATTGGGCAATGGCGAACTGTATCGGGCACTCCTTGGGCATGACCTATCGCGTCCTGTTCCATTCGAATCAATAGCGGACTGCTCAGTAGCTTGACTCACCATGCATTAGCTTTGGAACGCACCTATGCAACCCGGAAATATCGATAAAAAAGTCAAAGGCTATCGGCGGCTGATACCGTCCATGACTGCTTTGCTGGAATTCGAAGCGGTGGCGCGGCTTGCCAGCTTTACCTTGGCCGCTCAAGAGCTGGGCGTAACGCAGGCAGCCGTCAGCAAACAAATCAAGTTGTTGGAAGACACTTTGGAGACCAGGCTTTTTCATCGACTTCATCGTGCAATTAAATTAACTCAGGAGGGCTATATTCTTCATTCGGTCGTCACGGAATCCATTCATAGAATGGCAAGTGTGTTCGACAAAATTTCCGAGGGAATCGGTGAACGGGAAATAGCTATTGCATGCACGGAGGCGTTTTCTCATCTGAGAGTGCTCCCCAGATTGACCCCGCTTCGCACCCTTCAACCCAAGCTTAAGTTGCGATTAGTTACACAACTGCTGCCCCCGAGTTCGTATCGTGATGACGTCGACCTGGCGATCCGTTTCGGCAATGGGAAATGGGAGGACGGAAGTTCAATCTTCTTGTTCGATGAGGAAGTATTCCCAGTGTGTTCACCGTCCTGGCTGGCGGTACACCAGGCACCTGCATCGATTGATGATTTTCTGGACGTGGCGCTGATTGACTCAGATTCAACCCTTGAAGGCTGGATGACCTGGAACAGTTGGTGTCGGGAACTCGGAGATACGCGCCCCAAACTTAATTACTCACTTCGTTGCAGCTCTTATAGCGATGCGGTCCAGGCCGCTCGTCAAGGATATGGCATTGCACTCGGATGGGGCCGACTGGTTACGCACTTACTCAACAGCGGTGAATTAGTCAGAATAACGCCGTACACCGTCAAACCAAAAGACGCTTACTACGTAGTCGTTCCAACCGGTCGAGAGCCTGGTTCAATAACGCACACCCTGGTCGACTGGCTGCGAGACGACCGACACTCAAGCTATTGATAATTATAGATTTATAACGCGACGCTTCGCATAACACAGAGTTATGCGAACGTGAGAATAAAGCGCGTTGACGGAGTAAAACTGCCTTTCGATACTGTATCTGCCGTCACTTACGACTGTACGTTTAAGCGAGATCAATAATGACTCTAAATACCGTGAAAACTCATCGAGAACTACTAGCCGACCGCACGCTTGGGCATGGTATGCCTGGCGGTTTGTTTGGTCGCCAAGATATTTTTGAAACCGACGTAGATATTTTTTTTAACAAACATTGGATTTTGGTCGGAGTCTTGAGCGACATACCCGAGCCAGGCGATGTCTCTACCATCGATATCGGAAAATCGTCCATCATACTGGTGCGTGATGATGACGAGCAGGTACAGGCTTTTCGAAATGTCTGCCGTCACCGCGGGGCTCGTTTGAAGCAGGCAGGTAAATCGACCGTGGGCATGCTGGTCTGTCCTTACCATCAATGGAGCTACGATCTTGATGGAAGCCTGAAACATGCGGCACACATGGGCCAGAGCTTTGATCCTAAGTGCAAAAGCCTGATCCCTGTTCATACTCGAGTCATCGGTACCCATGTCTTCGTTTGTCTGGGCGACGAGCCGCCAGAAGACATTTTGTACCTTGATCAAACCATGACGCCGCGCTTCGCTCAATATGACATCGCCCATTCGAAGATTGCTTACGAATCGGAGATCATCGAGGACGGGAACTGGAAGTTGGTGATAGAGAATAATCGCGAGTGCTACCACTGCGCTGCCACCCATCCTGAACTGACCGCCTCTTTCTTGCCCGAAGACTTTGGATTTTGCACAGATGGGCTTGGTGAAGATTCACTTCAGGCACTGGCGGAATATCACCGCCGCAATGCCGACACCAAGAGTAACTGGGAAAGCGAAGGCTATATTTGTGACGCCGTCGAACACCTGGATGAAGAAGCGGTGACCCAATTCCGCTCCCAGCGATTGGCAATTGCAGGTAACGGCGAATCGCAGACCCTCGATACGCGCGTGGCATGCACCCGCCTGTTTGGCAACCTTACCCGCCGCGATTTGGGCGACATGCACCTGTGGACACACAACTCGTGGACTCACATCATGAGCGACCACGCCGTCGTTTCCTACATCATCCCGCTGGCTCCAGATAAAACCCTGGTGCGGACCAAGTGGCTGGTACATGCGGAGGCCGTCGAGGGCGTCGACTATCAAGTAGATAAGCTGATCGAAGTATGGGCTGCGACAAACCTACAGGACGCCAGCCTCGTCGGCATTACCCATAGTGGGACCCAGGATCCCGCCTACACGCCTGGGCCGTTCTCTACCTTCACCGAAACCTATGTTGACCAGTTCTCTCGCTGGTACGCCGCGCGTCTTGCCGCCCATGGCGTCTGAGGAATGAACATGACAACTTTCGAAAATTTACCACAAGCCAAAAACATCGATGCAGTCCAGCGCTTCACCGACCCAATGACTTGGGGGGCGTACGGCTCGCAATGGAACAGCGGCGAACAGAAGACGCTGCACTGTTGCGCCGTACGGCAGGAAACCCATGATGTAAGGACCTTTATCTTTCGGTGTGCAGACTTCAGCGCACTGAGTTTCGAACCGGGTCAATTCATCACCATTTCTCCCGTAATCGGTGGGCAAACCATCGCTCGGTGTTACACCCTTTCGTCCTCCCCCACCCGCCCGTTTGCTTTCTCCATAACTGTCAAGCGTGTGCCTGGCGGAGCGGTATCGAACTGGTTGCACGATAATCTCAAGCCGGGCGATAACCTGCGGGCTTCCGGCCCGGCAGGCAGTTTTACACCAGTTGGTCACCCTGCGGCCAAGTTGCTGTACCTGTCGGCTGGCTCCGGCGTGACGCCCTTGATGTCGATGACCCGCACCGCCGCTGACATGGCCGGTAACCTCGACATCGTCTTTGTGCACAGCGCCCGAACCCCCGCTGACATCATTTTCCACGAAGAGTTGAAACGTATGCAGGCCGGTACGACAGGGCTGCGGGTCATAAATATTTGCGAAGGATTTGGCGAAACCGCCGAATGGCGACAGCCTATAGGTCGACTCGATTTGCCTTTATTAAGCCAGCAAGTGCCGGACTTCCAGGAACGGGAAATCTTTACCTGTGGGCCCCAGGGTTACATGGAGGCAGTCAAATCAGTTCTCAGGGAAGCGGCGTTCGATTTCGACCACTACCATCAGGAAAGCTTCGACATTACGGTACTGAATGAAGAACCTTTGATCGAGCAAGCCTCTCCGACCGATCAGCAAGACGTGTTCACGGTAACCTTGTCGCGCTCGGGGAGGACGTTCAGCATGCCGGGTAATCAGACGGTGCTGAGTGCTGCCAAAAAAGCCGGCGCAATCGTGCCGTCCTCCTGCAGTCAGGGTGTTTGCGGCACCTGCAAAACAGCCCTGCTTAAGGGTACTGTGGAAATGAACCACAACGGTGGGATCAGACAACGTGAGATCGACAAGGGCCTGCGCTTGCTTTGCTGCAGCAAGCCCACTTCTGACCTGATCATTGATCTCTAGTCTTACATCATTAACAGGTAGTCACTACACCCTAGTTTCTGCACAATATCTGTGCACGGTGCAAAATCAAAAATACAGTGACCCTACCTGATGAAGCTGCAACCCTTGCCGCCACTCAATAGCCTGGTGGCGTTTGAAGCCGCGGCCCGCCATTTGAGCTTCACCTTGGCAGCCCGCGAATTAAACGTCACTCAAGGCGCGATCAGCCGTCAGATTCGTTTGCTCGAAGACTATTTGAGCACGGCACTTTTCACCCGTACGACCCGTGAAATCAGCCTCACCGCCTCGGGCAGCCAATATTACGAGAGCGTCCGCGATACGCTGCAGCAAATCGCCCATGCCACAGCGGGAATGCTGCATTGGCAAGGCGCCCGGCAGGTAACCGTCGTTACCAGCACAGCGATGGCATCGTTGTGGCTACTGCCGCTCGTATCGGAGTTCCAACGCCAGAATGAGGAGATAGATCTGCGCATCATCGCGACGGATCAAGTCAGTGATTTTTCCCGGCTAGACTGTGATCTGGCGCTTTACTACTGCAGCACCCCACCAAAAAACATGAAAGTCACTCCGTTGTTCAACGAAGAAATTTTCCCCGTCTGCAGCCCTGCCTTTCTAGCGCAGCATCCAGAGATTCATACGCTGGAACAGCTAGGGGCGTGTACCTGGTTATGGTTTGAAGACCCGCAACGAGACTGGATTGGCTGGAAGGAATGGTTTCAACGTCTTGGCTACCAAGCTCCTGAACCTCGGCGGCGCATCAATATCAACAGCTATTCAATGTTGATTCAGTCGGCGCTGGCTGGCCAGGGAATCGCTTTGGCTTGGTCGGGCCTACTCAGCAACCATTTGCAAACTGGCAACCTCGTTCGACCGACGCAAACCACCCTGTGCACAGACGCTCAGTTCTGCCTGCTGGAACCTCAAGGTCGGCCCCCACATAGACAAAGCGTCGAACGCTTTCGCCAGTGGCTGATGGCGCATCTGGCGGAGACGGTCGACGTTTGAGTAATAGTCATGGGTGCGGCTCGTATGCGGCTCACCTCTGCCCCCAAATGCATGAGCGGCCAACAGCGTGAAGAGCTGGCTAATGCGATCGATGGCGGCGCGAGCGACAGATTTCCGGCAGGAATGATCTGCGACCAGATAGATTGGCGTCGCAGGGCTTAACCCGGATTTAATGTTGACCTGCCGATGGTCGCAAATATAGTGGGTGGCGGCGCACTCAGCTGCGACCGGCACTATGTCGTCTTCCGACGATCCATGCCGTCCAAGTCTGTTGGCCGCCGGAGGCGTGTCAGGCCCGGCGCCCATGTGTCGGCGACCGGTAGAACGTTGTTGAGGGTGATCTTGTCAGCGCCCATATGCACGCGCGACATACCGGGTCAGGGGGCAGATAAACCTGGCCAGGCTATCTAGGATTGGCGCAAGGAAGGAAGGCATCCATCAATGACAGCAAGGCCAAGGTGGACGTGTACCGGATTCCTCACACCCGGAACTTTCCAAAGCTATGCTCAGGAGTTTCCTGGTATCTCATAGGGTGCAGACTAAGAGATTGCGAAATGGCGCTGGGTGCAGACGCAGTTCAAAAAACTGAAGGTTCACAGGAAACATGGAGACGACATTAACATCTGGACCTTTCAGGTCGAAGGATCTCGGTAGAAAGCTAGACTCAAAGGTTACTTGCTAGAAAAACCAAGGCTGTTGTTCGAAACCGTACTTGCCGACAATCCTATTCTTATAATCGAGACAGCTTAAACTCCGTAGCATTTAGGCGAGCACGACGACGCAGCACTGTCGTCATCGCGCGACCGTCCATGCCGGCGCCAGCCACCTTTTTCCGTCTCATGACGGCGTTCAAAGAAACTCCTTTCGGATGTCGATACTCGACCGTTCGCCAATATTCCGATAGTTCTCGGTGAGCCATGCATCGGCCTCGCGTCGTCCGTTGTCGCGCAACCCGCAAAGGAAGTCCCAGTCTGCGTTGTACTTGCTGGACACGCTGAGCGCGCACATCGCTGCGTCGGACCGAATGGAGTGGATCAGCATCTCCTTCATCTCGTCTCGCTCGACCTTTCCTTGCTCGATGAGGTCGGTGACAAAAGCGATGGTGCGCATCTCACGCATCAGCGACGAGTTGAAGCTGATTTCATTGATGCGATTGAGGATGTCGGCAGCTGTCATGGGCACGCCCGGGCGGGCGAGCGGGTTGATGTGGACGATCACCACATCGCGCGTATTGCAGTGGTAGATCAATGGGAAAATCGCCGGGTTTCCCATATAGCCGCCATCCCAGTAATGCTGGCCGTCGATCGTGATCGCCTGGAACAATGTCGGCACACAGGCCGAAGCCAGCACCGCTTCGGCGCAGACGTCCTCGCCTGAGAAGATGCGTATCTTCCCCGTCTCAACATTGGTCGCACACAGATAGAGGTGGAGCGGGCATTGCTTGCGCAAGACGGCGAAATCGACCTGATTCTCCAGCACCTCCCGCAGCGGATTCAAGTTGTGGCGATTGAACTGGTAAGGCGAGAAGATACGAAGCGCCATGTCCGCAAACGCATACATGGGCGAATAGTCCAGCCCGAAACTGTGCGTCCCTTTCAACCATGGCGCCCAGCGCAACGGGTTATGTCGCTCGGCGGACTGCGCCACCGCGGACCAAAAATCATGCAGCGCCTGGCGCGCGCCGGCCTCTTCACCCTGCAGCATGCCGTAGGCCAGCACGACGGCATTCATCGCGCCGGCACTGGTTGCACTCACCCCTTCAATGGCAAGCCTGCCGTCCTCGAGCAACCGATCGAGCACGCCCCAGGTGAACGCACCGTGCATCCCGCCGCCCTGCAACGCCAGCGCGACCGGCTTTTTCGTGGTCATTATTGGTCTCCTTGTCGGTGCTGGCCGCATCGGGTGCTTGGCGCAGTGCTTCGCCCCGTCACGCACTTGCCGACGACACGCCGCTGCTTCATTCAGCACCAAGCGTCATCGATCGTTCATCCCCCGCTGGGTGCCCATGCATCGAGCAGCGCCTTGGCTTGTAGCAAATCAACGCTGTCGAAGCCTTCGGTGAAGAAACTATAGATGTCGGCCAGCATCTGCCTGGCCGCCTCCTTGTCTCGTGTTTCCCAAAGCTGAGCAAGGCTCACTGTGGCTCGTAGCTCGAGTGACTTTGCCCCTTGCTGTCGAGCGACCGAGATCGCCTTGTGAAAGCATGCTTGCGCTTCCTGCTGCACGGAAGAATCCTGTCTGTCGTCACCCGGACATTGGAGGGTAAACGTTCCCTTGAGCCGGTACAGTTCAGCTTCGTAAAAGTGCTCGCCTGTTCTGTCCACCATAGCCAGAGCGTCGGTCACGACATCCAATCCTGCCTGCGGTTGCCCGGCGCGCCCATGAGCAGCGGCCAGCAGAGCCAGAAAATAAGAGCACCCAAGCTCTGCTCCGGCTGTTTGATAAGTAGCGATTCCCTCAGTTATTTGAGCAATTCCCTCGTCAGTACTCCCCTGCTCGGCGCGAGCCCAACCTAGCAGAATAGTCCCCCACGCCAAATAACACGGAAACCCTTGTTCGAGTGAAAGCTTGATGGCGGCATCAGCACACTCTTCGGCGAGCTGTACGTCGCGCCGAAACTGTCCCAGTATCGACGTAGCAGACAGGGTGAAGGCCAGGCTGAACGGGTCGGAAATCTTATTGGCCAGAGCAAGGGCATCCCGGCTGCGCGTGCGTGCCTGATCGGGAAAACCCAAGTACCAAAGGCACCAGGCCGAAAATGTCAGGGCGTAGCCCGGATCCATACCGTACGTAATGGTATGTGTGCGATGACGTTCCGGGTTGTAGAGGTTACGCGCCCGCTCCTGGTGTTCAAGGGCATTGCGCAGATCACCCTGGAAAAGCAATGTCGCCCCGAGCGCCGCATGAGCTCCCACGAGCAAGTCCGGATCCTGCGCAGTTTGCGCAACACTGAGCAATCGCTCACCCAGTTCGCATGCAATTGAGTATTGCGCACGCAACTCGTAGTAAGTCCGCAGCCCCAGCAGCACAGGGAAAAGCGAGTCGTCGCCTACTTGCTCGCATAGCGCCAGTGCACGGGTGTAGGTGGCCGCCACCTCGGGCGCACTATAGCCCCGCACGACCATCAAGGCCGGCCCCAAGCAGAGCAGCAACGTCAGTTCCTGATGAGCACGCGCGGGCGTGTCGGGCAAATGCTCGAGCAATTCCAGCGCCGCGCCGAGGTGACGCATTGCATCTAGATGGGCGGAGTGCTGAAGGGCCTGTTGCCCGGTACGGTGCAGGTATTCCACGGCCTTCGGGACATTGCCGCTCAGCCTGTAGTGGTGCGCCAGTTCGCTGCAATAATCGGCGATGCGGGTGGGGAACAGTGCCTCGATGGCCTGCGCCGTGCGTTCGTGCAGTGCGCTACGCCGCTCCGTGAGTAGCGAGTGGCCCGCGACCTCCTGGGTCAGGGCATGCTTGAACGAATACTCCACCTCCGGAAATGCAGGCCGCTGGTAAATGAACTCCGCGGCCTCCAGTCGGGCCAGTAGATCGCGTAAATCGTCGTCATTCCGAGCGCCACGTCCATCACAGATGCGTTGGATCAGACTGAACGCAAACTCCTTGCCGATGACGGCGAGCGTCTGCAGCAACTCCTTCTGCGCAACGGGGAGCCGGTCGATACGGGCAGCGAGCACACCTTGCACTGTGGTGGGAACATGCAGCGCAAAAGGAGTTTGCTCGATCCGGTAACGGCCGGGTTCACCGAGCAGCGAGTTCTCCTCGACCAGCGTTAGCGTCACTTCCTCCATGAAGAAAGGGTTGCCCTCCGTCTTCTCCAGGATGAGTTGTTTGAGGGGGACGAGGGTGGGATCGTCCCCTAGCAGGGCCGCGAGCAGTCCCTGGGCTTCGGCCGGGCCAAGCGGCTCGAGCCGAAGCTGACTGCAATGACCCGCGCGCGTCCACGCAGGCTGATACTCGGGCCGGTAGTTCACGAGGAGCAGGATCGGAGCACTCGCCACGCGGTCGATGAGGCACGCGAGGAATGCTTCGGTCTCGCGGTCCAGCCATTGCAAGTCCTCGAACAGCAGTTCGATCGGCTGATCGCGACTCTCGCGCGCCAGAAGTTGCGTAATCGCGTCGAAGATGCGATCGCGCCGGATCTGAGGATCCATTTCCGCGAGCGCCGAACTGCCTTCGCCAATTCCCAGCAGATAGAGCAGGTAGGGCACAAGATCCTCGAAGCTGCGCTCGAGCGTCAGAGTCTTGCCCATGACCTTTTCCCGGCACCGCCGCTCGTCGTCCAGCGCAGTGATCTGAAAATAGCTTTTCAGAAGCTCGATGAGCGGAAAATAGGCAAAGGCCTTGCCGTGCGACACCGAGAAAGTCTCCAGCACCAGACAGCCGCGCCGCGAGCCTTCCTTGAACTCATGGAACAGCCGCGACTTCCCGACCCCCGCCTCGCCTGCCACCGCGACGACCTGCCCGTGGCCCGCTTTGGCCTTATCGAGTGCCTGATGCAGGTGATCCAGTTCGACCTGGCGGCCGACGAACCTGGCCAGCCCGCGATGTGCCGCCAGTTGCAGGCGCGTGCGCAGCGCGCCGAGACCCTGCACCTCATACACGACAAGCGGATCGGGAATGCCTTTGACTTGGGTGGCCCCCAGAGTCCTGAACTCGAAATAGCCCTCCGCCAGCTTGTGGGTGGACTCGCTCACCAGGATTGACGATGGCGCGGCGATTCCCTCCATCCGGGATGCAATGTGGATCGTGTGCCCGACCGGATCGTAATCGGTGTGTAAACTGTCCGTGCGGATCGAACGCACGACGACCTCTCCAGTATGGATGCCGACGCGGATTTGCAACGGAATGCCTTTCTCCAGACGAATGCGGTCGCCATGTCGGTGTATCGCCTCCTGCATCCGTAGCGCCGCATACAGCGCCCGCTGCGGATGGTCCTCATGGGCGATGGGGGCGCCGAATAGCGCGAGGATGCCATCGCCCAGTGTCTTGGCCACGTAGCCTTCGTAGTAGTGGACGGCTTCCATCATCATCGCGACGACAGGCTCGATCAGGCGCTGGGCCTGTTCCGGATCGAGGTCGTGGATCAGCGCCGTAGAGCCAGCCATGTCGGCAAACAGCGCCGTGATGGTCTTGCGTTCTCCGGCGGTCTCGCCCCGGGCTTCCATGGCGGCCTGTTCGGCGCGGATGCGCTCGGCAAGGTAGTGGGGGGTGTAATGAATGGGCGCTGGAGAAGGCTCTGAAACAGGCCGGGGGCGCGGTGATGGAGCAGCAGACGCATCGGTTAGCGGTGCGCCGCATTCACTGCAAAATTTGTCGGAAAGGCCCGCCTCGTGGCCACAGCGCGGACAGCGGCAAGACAGCCTGGCGCCGCACGTTTCACAGAAGCTAGCCCCGGAGGGATTCTCGAATCCGCAGTTTGCACAGCGCATACGACCTCCTTGCTTCTAATCGTTAGGCGCCGGATCCGCTGGCGGCAAGACGCGATCGGATGAGGCGATCTCCCCTGTCGTCGATATCCGCGTGACACATCATCGTTGCGCGAGCTACGCAGCGCGTAAACAGCTGCTATACATCCGCGACCCGGTTACCGAAAGTCGACAGGAATCCTGGTAGGCGGCCACGCCTCAATACACAACTTGGGTACGATTCAGGATGATCTCTGCATAAGTGATCCGCAAGTGGCAGTTGGTCTGTCTCACCGGCGCTATCCCCCATCAGTAACGGACCTTGAAGGTTGGTGAATCTTCTGGCCTGGTATGGCGCCGATCGTAAAGTTTGGTCCTGCTGATCGTTGAGCACTATGGAGAGTGTTGTGCGGATACCGTGGAAAGCGCGAGTTGAGTCATTGAAAAATATTTTCTGGACGGAGTGGTTCGCCAGCCCGCTGATTGCGCACAAAAATGCTCACATCATCGGCGTAACGCTCGAAGCGATGACCCAGCCGCTCCAGCTCGCGGCCGAGTTGGTTGAGCAGGATATTCGACAGTAACGGCGAGAGCGGGCCGCCTTGCGGCGCCCCTTCCTGCCGGCGGCTGGTGATCCCGCCCGACATCACCCGGCTTCGTGATAACGGCGGATTAACTTGAGTACCGATTGTCTTCGACGTGAAGCTGCACATGGGCCATCAGGATGTCGTGGTTGATTCGATCAAAGAACGTTTCCAGATCAAGTTCCACACCCGCCTCCACATGGCCGCGTGCGGTTTCGATCGCTTGGTGAGCGCTTCTGCCCGGACGAAAACCGTAGCTGTAGCCCGAGAACAGCGGATCGAAGAGCTGCGTGAGCTGTTGCAGCAGTGCCCGTTGGATCAGGCGATCCACGACGCTGGGAATGCCCAACTGCCGGGTTCCGCCTTTGAGTTCGGGGATTTCGACGTCGTGTACACCTTGCGGGGGGATTCGCCGGCCAGCAATCGGTTCTTGAGAATCGGCCAATACTGTTTCACGTAGCCCGTCAACTCGTCGACCGTCAGTATCCGTCCGGCGAAGTCATCTACCCAGCCCTGCAAAGCCAAGACATTGTGTGCACTTTAATTTAAGTGGCCACCAGTTCTAGCCTTTTAAGCGGGTATTTCATGCAGCCACAACGCCGTTCCTACTCCAAATCCTTCAAAGTCCAAGTCATTCAAGAGTGCGCCCAGTCCGGCACCTCGTTTGCCAAGGTCGCGCTGAGCCATAGCCTCAACGCGAACCTTGTCCACAAATGGATTCAGCTGCAAACGCAAAAAAACACGGAGCTGCAACCTGCTTTTATTCCGTGACCCATACAGCTAGCCGGAGCAAACTCGCAAGCTGCATCATCGAATATCTGCGTTGAAATCCAGCACCCGTGTGGCACTGTCAAAGTGAACTGGCCGACCGATAGCGCGGCCGCCTGCGCGACCTTCCTTCGAGATCTGTTGCAATGATTCGCATCGACGCCATCTGGCTCGCCACCGAACCCATGGACATGCGCGCCGGTACTGAAACCGCGCTGGCGCGAGTGGTCACCGTGTTCGGTGCGGCGCAGCCGCACTGCGCTCATCTGTTTGCCAACCGCCGCGCCAATCGCATTAAAGTGCTGGTGCACGACGGGTTCGGTATTTGGCTGGCGGCGCGCCGCCTGCATCAAGGCAAGTTCTTCTGGCCGGGTTCTCGACACGGCTCTCAGATGGAATTAGGTGCCGAACAACTGCATGCCCTGGTGCTAGGCTTGCCCTTGGCGAAGAGTCGGGCCAGGCAGTGCGATTTCCATCGTATAACGCCTGTCATGACCAGGCGCACTGCAAGCCTGCTCAACCAAAGCGACCATATCATCGAGCATCGGGTAGGCGAACTACTGTATGAGGGCTGTCTCAAACCCGAACTGATGGCGGAGTCGCGCCGGAATCCCGACCAACTGCAGCGTTGGGCGTCCAGACGAAACAGCTCTGCGCGGAGTGTAATGGGTCAGATGTTAAGTACTTCCCTCCTGATGTCGGCGAGGCCGCTTTGCCACGGCCCCACCAACCCGCCATTGACCTCCTCACCGCTCCACACAGGCTCGGGCAGTGCTCCCGTTCTTAGTGGATACTACGTCGTTGCTTGACCACACATATGTGATACCGGGTACGTGTAGCCGTTTAGCGGGGAATGAAGATGGCGCAAATCCCAGCTAAAGCCAGAACACGTCATCAGGTGCGGAACTTCCGCACCAGACCGTCCAGCTCATTGGATAGCGACGCCAGGCTTTGCGAGTCAGTACGCGATAATTGCGCCAGTTCGACCACCAGTTGTGCATCACCATGAATCTGACTGATGTGCCGGTTGATGTCTTCGGCCACCTGATGCTGCTCTTCGGCGGCGGTGGCAATCTGGGTGTTCATATCGCGGATGACGTCCACCGATTCGCGAATCTGGCCAAAGCTGGTGCGAGCTTGGCCAATCTTACTCACCGACTGCTGCGAGACCTCAAGGCTAGAATGCATCTGTTGCGCCACAGAGGCGGTGCGCCGGGCCAGATTGCCCAACAAGCTGTCGATCTCGGCAGTAGAGTCGGCGGTACGCTTCGCCAAGGCCCTGACCTCGTCAGCCACCACAGCAAAGCCACGTCCCTGCTCACCCGCTCTCGCAGCTTCGATGGCGGCGTTGAGGGCCAGCAAGTTGGTCTGCTCGGCGATAGAGCGGATGGTGTTGAGAATTGACTGGATATCGTTACTGTCTCGCTCTAATTGCGTCATGTCCTGCGCGGAGCGGGATATTTCTTCGCTGAGCCGGTCAACGCTTTCTACTGCATCATCGATCTGCCGTTGACCGTCGCGTGCCTGTTGCTGACTTGTGTCGGCGGATTCGGCAGCCTGACTGCAAGAACGCGCGACTTCGTTAGCGGTGGCGACCATTTCGTGGAAGGCAGTGGATACCATGTCCACCGCTTCACGTTGGCGGTTGGCGGCCTCAGCCATATTACCCGACACCTGAGTGGAGCTATGCGATGCTGCAAGGATGCTGCTGGCCGCCCTGGAGATGTGCTGGATCAAGCTGCGGATCGCGCCCAGAAATTGGTTGAACCAGCGAGCTAGCTGGGCAGTTTCGTCGTTGCCGCGCACTGCCAGCGTGACAGTCAGGTCGCCTTCACCTTGGGCTATTCCCTCCAGCCCGCTTGACACACCGCTGATCGGGCGCACGATAAAGCTCGCGAAAGTAGCGCCGACCAGCGCGAAGACCACAGCAAGTGCCGCAGCGATGATACCAATCAGCCAGGTCAGTTTATTGGCTGAAGCCATGACTTCATCCTGCTTGATCAGGCCGATGAAACTCCAGCCGAGTTTGTCAGCAGGATAGACGTTAGCCATGTAGCGCTCGCCATTAAGCTCTACTGCTGTCAGACCTTTGGGCGTTTTGGCCAGCTCACTAAAACCACCACTCAGCTCACCGAGCTTCTTGAAATTATGCTCGGGCTGCTTGGGGTCGACCAGCACGTTGCCGCTGTTTTCCATCAGCATCAGGTAGCCGGTTTCACCAAGCTTGATCTGTTTGACGATGTTGGTCAGTTGTTTGAGTGTCACATCAATGCTCATCACCCCGCCTGGGTTGCCCAGGGCGTTAGGTATCGCGCGTACGGTCGCGATCATCACCGCGTCGTCGGCAGACCAGTAATAGGCATCAGTGCGCACCGTCCTGCCCGGGTTAGCCAGAGCGGTCTTGTACCAAGGGCGCGTACGAGGATCGTAGTTACTCAGCTTCTGCCCCTCAGGCCAAAACGCGTAACTGCCGTTGGCCAGGCCGTAGGAAATATAGGAATAAGAAGGGTGGCTTTTCGCCATGCGATCAAACAGCGCAACGATGTTCTTGCCCGTTTCGGACTCGGGCAGATTTTCCTGTTCGGGCGTCAACGAGCTTTTGAGGCCGTTACCAGCGGTGGCTACCAGCGGATTGGACGCAAGATAATCGATGTTCTGGCTGATACTGTCGAAGAACAATTGCATGCCGTTCTCGACCTGACGTATTTCGCGCCCACTGTTTTCGACAAAACTTTCCGTGGCCTCGTTGCGCAGATTAATGATGACAATGCTGGCGACAACAATGATGGGTAAACACGCGATGATTGCGAACGCCCCAGTTAGCTTTTGCTTGATGTTCATTTAAGCTCCGTAATTGTTTTCATACATCGCAAGTCACATTAGCTGCACCCTGCTGCATGCCGCCCCAGCAAGACCGTTATTGCATAGAGGTACATATAAAGTGTCGGCGCAGCCGGATTGCCATTCCAAGCACCGGGCCAGTTGTGTATTCGGATCTGTCAGCTGGAGCGCAGTCATAGCAAGAACTGACCAAGGGCTCCGACATTCAAAATTCCATTCGTGTTTCTCGGGAAGGGGAATACCCAAAGTAAGCCGTATAGCACTTGCTGAAATGGCTCGGGGAGACGAATCCACAAGCCACTGCGACCTGCACTATGGTTAGACCGGAATACTGCAGCAGGCGTCGTGCTTCAGTGACCCGAAGTTCGAGGTAGTAACGCTGTGGGGTAGTCCCCAACTGAGCCCTGAACAACCGTTCGATTTGGCGCCTGGACAGATTGACCCAGCCTGCCAGCTGGTCTAAATCCAGAAGTTCTTCAAGATTCGCCTCCATCAATGTGACGATTTCTCTCAAAGGCGCCGCCATTTTAATGTGGAGCGTTGGATTCAGGCGCCGATGCCGTGAGTCTTCAAATGCCAAGATGTCCGAGATGCCATCAACAAGGCCTGCGCCATGACATTGACCGATCCAGCCCAGGATCATATGAAACGCACCGCTCGGGCTGGCCGCCGTATAACGATCGCGATCAACCATAAAGCTCTCACTTGTCACCTGGCTGTGCTGTGCCGCCTCTGCAAGCGCTGGCCGATGCTCCGGGTGAATGGCACAACGGTATGCATCCAGCAAACCTGCTTGCCCCAAGAACCAGGCTCCGTTCCAGAGACCCGCTAACGCTACTCCCTTCTCGGCGGCTTTCTTGAGCAGAGTGGCCAAATGAGCATCGGCGCGCAGTGGCGTCCGAAGCCCGCCACACACGATCAACAGTTTTAGATCGCTCAGTGGATAGGATAAAAGCTGTTGATCCGGGCGGATAATGATGCCCAAGTCGCTCATCACTTCCTGCGCATTCAGCGTAAACGTGCAGGTACTGAAGAGTTCAGGCCGCAGCAGATTCGCTGTCACAAGCGCGTCCAATGCGTTGGTAAATGAAGGCAGAGAAAAGTGATCAAGAAGGATAAAGCCCACCTCCGAACGGGAAACGTTCGTAGGTTTCTCATCATTGAGATAGCGAAAGTTTTTCCCTTTGATTGTTCCACAAAAAGTTCGCTGTTCTATCACTTCGAGGCACCCTTTTATATAAGATAAAACGATACAATCGAGCCGCGAAAAATGGCCTTCCTCCGTTATTACCACTACCTTTACTTATAGGGCCTTGGGTTAGAAATGCCGGTCATTTCAACGCGAAGATCGCCCCAACCAATGCAGTTGAGGCGACCTCCAAACCAGACACCGTTAATCTGAATCAGGACGCATCGATCCAGATGGTTTTCAACTCGGTGTATTGATCATGAGCCCAAATGGACTTGTCTCGGCCACC
>Ga0157371_10002018_pt1 | contig 20061 bp, 18 predicted proteins | sample C45metaG_FD_113462 | JGI IMG/M metagenome (GOLD analysis project Ga0157371, IMG submission 113462) | Corn rhizosphere microbial communities from Kellogg Biological Station, Michigan, USA - C4-5 metaG | ecosystem: Host-associated > Plants > Roots > Rhizosphere > Soil | place: USA: Michigan...
ATCAGTGGCTATTAATAGTCGACATGCCTGTCATTGATTCCGCAGCAGGAGCGGCATTGGCAAAATCCATGAAAAAAGGCCTGCCACCGTCGCAGTAAAGCTGAATTTTCCGGTGCAGAGTACCAGCCTTTCCCCGTAAGATTCATGCCGGCCATTGTTCTCATATGGCCGCCCTCGTCAAGTTTGATGACTCTGCCAGGACTCCAGATGAATCGTAATGACCTGCGTCGTGTCGACCTGAACCTGCTGATCGTGTTCGAAACATTGATGCACGAACGCAGTGTGACTCGGGCCGCGGAAAAATTGTTCCTCGGCCAACCCGCCATCAGCGCGGCGTTATCGCGCCTGCGCAGCCTGTTTGACGATCCATTGTTTGTCCGTACTGGCCGCAGCATGGAGCCGTCCGCGCGCGCCGTGGAAATATTCGCCCTGCTCTCACCTGCACTTGATTCGATCTCGACCGCCGTCAGTCGTGCCGCCGAATTTGACCCGGCGACCAGCACGTCAGTGTTTCGCATCGGCTTGTCCGACGATGTTGAGTTCGCGCTGCTGCCGATGCTGCTCAAACGCCTGCGCGCCGAAGCACCGGGCATCGTCCTCGTGGTGCGCCGCGTCAACTACATATTGATGCCGGGCCTGCTGGCCTCCGGCGAGATTTCGATCGGCGTCAGCTACACCACCGACCTGCCGGCCAACGCCAAGCGCAAAGTCTTGCGCCGCAGCGCACCAAAGCTGCTGCGTGCCGACACCGTGCCGGGGCCGCTGAGCCTGGACGACTACTGCGCCCGACCGCACGCACTGGTGTCGTTCGCTGGCGACCTCAGTGGTTTTGTCGATGAAGAACTGGAAAAGCTCGGACGCAAACGCCATGTGGTGCTGGCGGTGCCACAGTTCAACGGATTGGGCACGTTGCTGGCGGGAACCGATATCGTCGCGACCGTACCGGATTACACGGCGGAAGCACTGACGGCAGCCGGCGGTCTGCGTGCTGAGGATCCGCCACTGCCGACGCGTACGTTTGAATTGCATATGGCCTGGCGTGGGTCGCAGGATAATGATCCGGGGGAGCGGTGGTTGAGGTCACGGATTCAGATGTTTTTTGGCGATCCTGAGAGTCTTTAGGCGTCGCCGGATGGGCTGTTTATCTGATCATTTCTGACTTTCCACAAACCATGGAGCTCCATTCACTTCCAGTGGATTGCTACTTGGGGGCACATCTGAGGGCATGCTTTGGATGGTTTGAAAAGGATGCCCCCAGTCTAAGGCCAAGCAGGCTATTGATGAGGGTAGCTCCGACCGGACTCTCCGCGAGTCGATAGACCGGCCTGAGGCGTTCAGCGGAACGGTGCAGGATGGACAAAACCGCCGGCATCGCTACTCAAAGCGCCCGAGACGCCAAACCAGCTAACGCGGTGAAGGGCCTGATCGGCCACATGATCAAGCGCCTGAAGACGCACCAGAGAATGCCGAAGTCGATAGCACTCCACGAGACCGGCACTGTCGTCAGCGGCGCGCAAATCAATGGACGCGCCGTGGCGCGTGTCGGTGATCAAATCAGCTGCGTCGCTGTCATCCTGACCGGCGCGCCCGGCACCATCATCGAAGGCCAGCCCGCAGCGCGCCAGGGCAACAGCACCAGCCACGCCAGTACCCTGGTGGAAGGCGAGCCGAGCGGGCTAGTGGAGAAGTGACGGAAGCGAAAACTCAGCGTCTGCCAGGATAAGCAGGGATCTCCTTAGAGAAGGCCGTGGATGGTCAATCCGGCTGTGGAGTAGGGACTGGAGAACATGCCGGTTTCAGGCGCACCTGCTATTCGACTGATGGCTTCCTCCAGCCCCTTACCCGATAGCTGCGATTCCAATATTTCAATCACGGCCGTGCGCGTGCTCGCTCGCAATCGGGCAATTGCTCTAGCCAGAGCTGCAGAGGGAGGGAATCCCAGCTTGAGACCTTCGCCCACCAGATAGGTGAGAACAAAGCACGCCGTATCTGAGGATTTCCAGCTGCTGGCCAATGCAATGGCTCGCCGATTCAGCAGAAAGAGATTGGGCAAAGCCACGGAATCACTTGTACGGAAGCTCGTCTGAAGGTTGCGAGCTGATCTGGTCCCGGAGAAGCAAGTATTCACCAAGGCCAATCGCAGTTGGAGAGTCGGAGCCGCCACCTGAAGCGCGTGGACGCTCAAGAGGTGGGGATTCTCGGGGGTACCTAGTTGCGCAAAGTAGGCATCGCTGAAGAACTTAATCGAATGACCGTGAGTAGACACCACCAACGCGTCATACCCCTGAAGCAGCTCCTCAAGACTGGACTCGTCTTTCTTAGCCAATGAGACCGCCGGGGGTAGACCCGCCGCCTGCGTGAACGCCTTCGCTTCAAACGAAGCAAGCAAGAGGTCTTCCTGCTGATCAACAATGGCAATCGTTGAGGAAATGGGGCCGTCATCTTCAGAACACTCAATCAATGCCGGAACCGTCCTGACTTCAAAATGACCTTCGGACATTCGAACGGATAGCTCGGAATTGCGCAGAGCGAACTCAATCAGCGGTACGTCGTTAAGGCAGTCCTCGATGAATCGGATGGACTTGCAACCAGCATCAGCAACCTCTGCAAATACAGGATCCAGCACCGGAGCAAGCCCGCTGATGAGACTACCCAACTCGCTTATGAATTGCCCCTGGGAAATGAACTGTTGCGCGTACTTTAGCTGCGCTGCATGCCACTCCTTGATCAGCTCCAGCGGTACCTCCACCCGTTTGTACTCGCACCCAATGAAGCACCACAGGAGCGCGGTTTCCCCTGCATAGGTCATCATCATCAAGCAGTGACCGCCAATCAACCGGGAGCGGCAAACCTCTGATTGACTCTCGGCGCTTGCAAGATCCAGTGGTCGACCAATCGCTTCGGAGTGAAGCATTGCGGCAATGTTTGACAGCTCGTCCCACAACTCAACCCTGTTGTATGCACTCCATGCGTCGTCCCACTTCTCCCGATATCCATAGAGGTGTGGGGCGCCAACTGCACGAATCTGCAGCAGGTTCCTATTCAGCCTCTCAATCAGCCTATTCGATGCACACCGCGATTGAGCGACTTTGCTTGCCCAGCTCAAAATCGTCAGCCAATCCCCCATGGCATTGCCCCGAACTGCGAGCATAGGCAGCAACACCTCCGTTGCATTACCTGTACTTGGGAGATCCCGCAACAGACCTTCAATTCGACAGATGTAGCGAGTGCGGATTCCGCGTCGATGATGCAGCCTGAGCACATTTGAAAGAACCTCATCAAGGTGCCGGGCTGCATCGCTGAGGCGTCGAGCCAATTTTGGGGCATCGCTATTCGCTGCCGCCAGTTTCGCACCGCTCAGGCATACTTCGAGGACTCCCTCAACGCTCTGCCCCTCCGGGGCAATGGCCGCTTCTGCCTGCGCAAGCACTGCTTCAGCATCTGCCAGCCGGCCGCAGCGCCTCAGGCATATCGATAGGTTTCCACGGACGAACACCGACAATCCTGCTGTGCAACGACTGCTAGCCAAAGCGCTTTCACAATACTCAATCGCCTTCTCTTCGCTACCAGTATTCATGTACGCCACGCCCAGGTTTCCTAGCAACTCCGGGGGCGGCTCAAGAGCAAGCTCTTGATACGCGCTCAACGCCTTCTCACCCGCTCCAACCCCGAATGGGTAATCATGCTCCTCGCAAGCGACGATCAATGCTGTGGCGTAGCACTTCGCGATAAGCTCTAGCGACCGTAGGGAATGAGCAAGAATCTCCGCGTCATGCACACATCGATATGCCGGCTGGGTAGCACCATGCCCTGAATAGATTTTTGCGGCATCTAGATAAAGGACGACCACCTTTTCTTCCTGCCCATAGCGCTGAAGCAAGCGCGCAACTTCCGCCATTATTCTCGGTCGCTGATCGACACCAACTCCATATGAGTCTCCACTGGCTAAGATGTCATCTGTCAGCTCCAGAACCGTGCTTTCACTGGCATCGCCTGCCAAATCAGCGATGCGTTCGACAAGCACAACTGCGTCTTTGAGCTTGTGCTGAATGAGCAGCGCGCGAGCCTGCAGTTCTAGGTACAGGATGGCTTCGTTAAGGAGCCCGGAGCCGAGGTATGCCTCCACAGCACTCGCCGCAAGTTGCTCGACGTGAGCGGGATGATCCAACGCACGCTCTATAAGTGCGTTGTATACGTCGACGATCCAGATGCCGTGATTATCGAGATATCCACCTTCAATCAATTTCTTGAAGGCCACAGGTTCTAACGAAATGAATTGGTCCAAGTCCATAGAGCGGAGCTCCCTAGTTGACTAATCGTGGCTGTGGATGCCCCGAGCTGCTGAAGCTGCAAAAAAGGTTTGAAAATCAGAAGCCGGCCTAGCGAGGGCGAGCTCGGCATCATACGCAAACCGTGCTTGCCACGGCCAACCGACATGCACCCAGCGATGCACTGCCTTTTCCTCCGGCTTCGCACGGATTCCCGAATCGATAGTCACGTTGTACCCTGCTGGACACCCTACCCACCTTGGGGTCATTTTTCGGGGATGGATTCGCTACCGAGCACGTTGGCGACTGCTTGCAAATCGATGAATCGTCATCAAGGCTGGAACAGGTGGAGAAATCGAGCCTGCACCAATCGCAGGCTTTCGGTCAGTGACCCCACAGCACTGCGGACACAGTGAAAAGGATTTTCGTATGAATGAGTATTTGCTCCATGATCATTCTTGGAATGGCGCCCTGATCGTCGCTGTACAGCGAGCGATTACCGAGACTTTCTCCAAATCCGATTGGAATGAGGTTGGGCACCTCACAGGCCTGCACGCCTACATCACAGGCCACAAGCGGCTTTTGCGGAGCCTCGACTGGGGAGACCCGGATTACAGTGACTGCGTGTTTGAAGTGATCACCCGTATGCAGCATCATAACGGCCAGGCACTGGCGCTACTGATTGAGCATCCGAAGGTACTGCCTCTTTTAGAAGTATCCGTGCCGAACCATCTCCATCAATTAGGAATCAGCGTCGGTCACGTCCGAGCAGTTGCGCCCTCGGTAAGCGCTTCTGAGGTTGTACGGCGGGCGCTTACGGACGCTGATCAACTCATCGAGACGAATGGTGCACAGAGCGCCGTGGATCGCCTCCATACCGCAATGCACGGCTACCTGAAGGCCGAATGCGCAGCGGCCAGCATTGCAATCCCCCCCGATGCAACCCTGACCCAGGCTTTCAAAGCACTCCGCACCAATCACCCGGCATTGGCTGATTTGGGTGCCCATACGACAGATGTTGCCAAAGTACTTCAGTCATTCGCCTCTGTTCTGGATGCATTGAACACCGTCCGCAACCACGGAAGCGTCGCTCATCCAAACGAACACCTCATCGAGGCGCCAGAAGCCTTCCTGTTCGTCAATGCGGTCAGAACGCTTTTTCATTACCTGAACAACAAGCTTGGACACTGATTCTGTGCACCGGTGGAGGCCGGGGGACCGGGCCACCCTCATTGAAAAGGACAACCATGAATAAGAAATCGCCTGAGCTAATACCGCTCCTCGACTATTTGCGGATTCATCGTGTCATCCGCAGCGTGCTGGGCTCGTGTCAAGCAGACACTGCTCACGCCTGCTGGTACTTCAGCATGGCGGGCGCTGCAATTCTCCGTCAGCACTATAGGAGGGAGGCTCATCCCCTCGCGGGCGCAATGTGCCTGATGACGGATGTCGAAGACTCGAAGGTCATGTGCTTCGCAACAATTGAAGATGGCGAAGCCCATAGCAGCCCTAGCGCCTTCCACGCGATGGTTGCGTGCGACGGCTATCTAATCGACTTTATGAGCCCGATTTTTCCTGATACGGCTAAATCTTCCCACCACGCATTCACCCCACCAGCCAAGTCCTTTCAGCGAAAATTCGACACCATGAATCCATCCCCCATGGAGCTCGAACAGGCTGGTGATTTTTTCTTCGATCCGAATCCAGTGCTGACCGACAACCTTGTGCGGAAAGTCCTGGAAAGCCGATTTCTCGGCGACGTGATAAAGGGATGCTGTGACTGGTACAGGCGGCCCCCGAAAACAATCCCTCCGACCATCACGGTGGGTGATGAAAAAGGCCAGATGACCACCGTGAAGCTCAAGGATGTGGCCGTAGTCGGATCTTGGTAAACAAAACAGGGTTGGGGCCATTCACAAGGTGGTCTGCCCCTGAGAGGAACTCCACGCCTCCCATACTGCCCTGGCGACTTTCCGCGTAGCGGGCTACGCGTACAGCCTGATTGAAGACCCAACCATCGAGCGCAGTTATGGATCAGCCTCTGACCAAGACAGACCAGCGTGCTATTGCAGCACATCTCTCCATCAGCCTGCTTTGTCGCTCGTTTTCTAGAATTCTGGCGTCCCCAACAAGGACAGAAGCCTCTAGCATGGGATCCAGCGCTTACTGATGACCAATACGTACGGATACAGAAATGGCAAGGATTGATCTGAAAGTCCCCTTCGCAGAGAAAGATGAAGCAAAATCACTCGGTGCCAAGTGGGACCCGAGCCTGAAGACTTGGTACATCCCCGAGGGTGTCGGCATCGGCCCCTTGGCTCAATGGCTGCCGGCAACAGAGCACGCGGACCTGGAGCATGGACCAGAATTTTGCGTGAGAGCGCCTTACTACTACGTCATGGAGTCGGTGTCCGACTGCTGGGGCTGCTCCAATTTGACCCGCGTGTTCTCATTCAAACTGCCCGAGCAACACGAAGAATTCGAATACTACGAGGATGAAGACGAAGATTTCGCGCTCACAAGCAACCTCGGCGAATGGAAGTGCCATGGGTATCGCGGAACGGTCTCCAACGTCGACAGCCTCTCCCCCTTGGTCACGAAGCAAATCAATCACTTCACCAACAAGTTCAAGCAAACCTACAGCAAAACGGCAGACAGCCGTTACCTGATGAATCACTGCGAAAACTGCGGAGCAAAGCTCGGCGATTTCTTCATGCACAGCGAACCTGGTGGAGCTTTCTTCCCGACATCACCACAAGAAGCTAAGCGGATGACTCTCATCAGAATCAACGAGCGGTTCGACGCCAACTGCAGCGTCGGCTTTGCATCCGAAGATTTTTTCGACTGGATGCAGGTTCGCGAGCAACCCTAATTACCCTATCCAATCCCGGACTGCCCGAGGACCTAACGCGCCTCAGGCCCACCTGCGGGATTGAGTAAAATCAGTAGAAGGCTCTGCATCGATGGCAAGGATGATTCTTGGCCACAGACCTTGAGACACTAACAGCAAGGGTGAACGAGATTTCTACACCAGCTTCAAAACGGAGCTAGGCGAATCACAGCTACTGGGGCAGACGGCAGGACGTCATCGCACCTGGCGCAAGTGGTTGCTATGTGCCATCACTCAAGTCAGAATGTGCGCAATGGAGTTTCGGTTAGGTCAGGTTGAACATGGAAAGGATGTCAGCACGAGCGCAAAGCCCAAGGGTGATCTTCGCCCTAGGTGTATCCGTCGCAGCGCCGCTCATCTCGCGCCTCCCCACTGGCATCAAACATCGCACCACGACTTCCCACTGCAAAAGCACCAACAACCGAGCTCCTTTTACTCCAGCGCGGCCCATGCCCTCATGCGAGAGAGCGGTCGGATCCCACGCGAATTTGTTCTTGTGCCGGCGGCGTTCCCACACGCTTACCCTGCACCATCAAGCTTTCACTCGCAAGACATGGTGGCTCCGCGAGCAAGCACTCGCCTCAGGGCTCGCAGCCACTCAGACAGTAATAGCCAACCACTACACATCAGGCGTTGCTTGCGGCGTATACGACCGCAACAGAAGGCGTTCGATAGACTCGGCTCGCCCCCATTCCTGGCGCAGCAGGCCTAGGATGAACGACCTTGGAACATGGGCTGAATTATGACTTCTGTAGCAAGCAACGATTCCGCAGACCAAAAGAAAGATAGCGATCCCTACAGCGCCGGAGAACAGGGGCTGGGCTACATCTTCCAACCCCGCTTTGCGCTGTACCAGGCATTAGAGCTTCCAGAGGACACCGCGATCCTCATAGAGAAGGAAGATGACCTCGATTTCCTGGAATCCTCCGGAAAGAAGACACTGGCCTCTCTCAAGCACAAGGCTGTTGGTGAACGCCTGACTGACCTGTCTGTCGACTTTTGGAAGTCGGTCAATATCTGGCTAACTCGTTACCAGGCCAATGGGCGGGTTGAGTCTGACTATCAGTTTTTTCTGTTCACCACCTCGTCCGTCGCACCGGATTCATTCTTGAGATTCTTTCTGTACGGCGCCAATACAACGGAGGCTCGGCCCAGCCTTTGGCAACTGACAGAGAACACGCTCGCCACCAGCAAAGCGAAATCGTTCACCAAGATCAAGGAGTTGCTCTCGAAGCTGACAGCGCTGGAGAAAGAGGACTTCGTATCGAGAATCACGGTTATTGACAGCACGCCTCGGATTGGCGATCTCCCCGCACTCATCAAGGCCCAGAAAATGCGGCCAATCCGTGCTGAGCACAGAGATGCAGTCTTTGAGCGCCTGGAGGGATGGTGGAATGACCTGATCATCCAGATGCTGTGCGAGCCGCAGAGCGAGCCCGCATATGCCCGGGACGTTTCTGAGAAGCTGTTCAACTTCAGTGAAGAGTACAAGGATGACAATCTTCCGATCACCTTCGAGGACGCGATACCCACATCCCCCATTGATGTGAGCATCGATAACCGGCTTTTCGTAAGTCAACTCCGTGATTTGAAACTGAGCCCCAGCCGCATTCGAAATGCGATCCTGGACTACTACCGAGCATTTGAGCAGCGCTCAGCCTGGGCAAGGCAGCGCTTGGTGGGCTCTGAAGAAATCATGAAGTATGAACGCCGGCTGACGAATGAGTGGGAGCGCACCAAAGACGTCCTATTCGACGATGATGCACTCGGTGCGTCAATCGAGGACTGCTCTGACCCGGAACTGATTGCCGTTGCCAAGAAGCTGTATACCTGGGCTGAGACAGAAGCCCAGAAGCTTGATCACCTGAAAATCCGGGCACGTGTGACAGAGCCTTACGTACTTCGCGGCAGCTTTCAGATACTCGCTAACAAGCGCCCCTATCCCACCGTTTACTGGCATCCACAGCTTCTGGATCGCCTATCCAAGGCTGCTGGAGAGACCGAATGATTCGCTGGGACGAGCGTCCGTTTGAGACCAAAAATCTGTTCAACCCTGCCTTCTGCGCGATTGTCTTGATCCGTGCGCTCAAGGCCTATGCGGTGATAGATCCCAAGGGGATGCCCTTTTCGATGTCACTGCTTGTATTGCCGCTAAGCCTCCACCACGAATCTCGAAACGCACTTCTCAAGCACTACAAGGGTTACCTGCTCAAAACGGTAGAAACCTACCCCCAGATGCAAATCGGACTGGCAGAGAGGGTAACTGAAATGCTGCCGTTCACTTTCGAGGCATTTGCGTTGGCGCACTACACCGATTGCTTCGAGGTCACCCCGCAGGGACGACTCCTCCCGAAAGCCAGGAGGGTTAAAGCAGACATCGAGGGCACCGAGGAAACAGTGGCGTGCCAACGTGCAGCGGCTCTGTTGGGGAGAGAGTTCGCCAAGATTGCAGACAGGGTTACGGTGTACACCGCTTTTGGAATTCGACCATGAAAATCAGCTCCATCCATGTATACAGCCACGATGGCCAGCGCCGCGATGTCAACTTCGAAGTCGACGGACTCAACATCATTACGGGCCGCTCGTCGACAGGTAAATCCGCCCTTTCGGATATCATCGAATACTGCATGGGCCAATCCAACTTCAACGTTTCGGATGGTGTTATCCAAGACAAGGTATCCTGGTTCGCAGTGATCTATCAATTTCCGGACGTGCAGGTCATGGTGGCGAAGCCGGCCCCACGGTCAGGCGGCGCGAGCTGCAGCCTGGCCATGACGCGTACCGGGGAGTTCGTGCAGCCCCTTGAGTTTTCCGAGCTTGTGGTCAACACGGACGACGTCGCCGTCACCTCGTTGCTGTCACGCCAACTTGGCATTCCGGAAAACCGCACAGAGGTTGCGGAGGAGCACACGCGTAACAGCTACGAAGCCTCCATCAAGCATTCGTACTACTACCTCTTCCAAAGGCAGGGCCTAGTCACCAACAAGGATCAGCTTTTCTATCGCCAGAACGAGCCGTTCCAACCCCAGGCGATCAGAGATACGCTACCCATCCTGCTCGGCGCGTCAACCAATGAGCGATACGAGCTGCAGACTAGGCTGCGGACAGCTCAGCGAGACCTGAGAGCCCAGACAAAGCTGCTTGAGCAGGCGAAGCAAGCCGTGGGCAACAACCGAAACCAGGCCATCGCACTACTGACTGAAGCCAAGTCCGTAGGAATACTCCCTCCAGAGTCCCCCATTGGGGAGGTCGAGGAGATTATTACTGCGCTCAAAACAGCAGCACAATGGACTCCCGCCAAACCGCACTCCCAGCCTGATGACAAGGTACCCAAGTTGGAAGTTGAGCTGGTCAAGCTGAGGAAAACCAAGCGCGAGATCAAATCCAAAATTGAGGCCGGCCAAGTGTTCGAGCGGCGTGCCGGCGGCTTCCAGAGCGAGGCATCGGAACATATCGACCGCCTCTTATCCATCAAGTCGCTTCCGAAGAATGCAACAACAGGCGAATGGCAGTGGCCTTTTGCAGAAAAGAACTTGGCGATGGACACCTCGATAGCCCAAGCGCTCATCGGCGAACTGGCGTCTCTGGAGGCAGAAATGCAGACAGTGATGGGGCAACGTCCGCAGATTCAGGGCTACCTAGCGGAGGAAAATCAACGCCTTCAGGACACGACCAAGTCGATTGTCGAGAAGGAAGCTGAGCTGACAGCCGCCATCGCCGCCAATACGGTGCTGGCGAACGCACAGAAGCAAAGCGACGCCGCCAAGCATGTCGTGGGGCGCATCAGCTTTTTCCTTGAAGGCTTCGTCCCTGACAGTTCGCTGAAACAGCAAGAGGCTGACTATCGCCGTCGGGAAATGCGCGTTCAGGAGCTGGAAAAGGCGCTGGCAGATGTCGATCTGGATGACCGCCTGGCGTCGATCATGAACAGCATCTCGGCACAGTTCAATCTCTACAACAAACGATTCGAATCTGAATTCAGTGCCTACCCTGCCCGATTCGACCTGAAGAAGCTGACTATCATTTTCGACCGCCCTGAGCGCTCTGTGCCCATGGCTCGGACAGGCGGCGGCGAAAACTACCTGGCCTATCATCTCTCCGCGCTGCTCGCTTTGCATTGGTACTGCGCCAAGAGCAATCGACCCATGCCGCGCTTCTTGTTGATCGATCAGCCGACACAAGTGTATTTCCCCTCAGAGGAATCCTACAAAGCGGTCGACGGTACGGTATTGAACACCGAGCAATCCGATGCCGATATGGACTCGGTACGCAAGCTGTTCAACTTGCTATACCAGTTCACGGTCGAAGACGTACCAGGCTTCCAGATCATCATCACCGAGCACGCCAATCTACGGGATGACTGGTTCCAGAAGTCTCTGGTCGAGGCACCTTGGAGCAAACCTCCGGCGTTGGTGCCTGAGGGCTGGCCACTCAAGGGTGAAGTGACGTTCTGACGAGCTGTTGAATGCGCCGCCTCTCTTGGCGATGGGTACCAAATGCATCCACTTGAGTTGCATCGAACCTAGGCAAAACCGAAAGCTTGAGTGAGTCCTGGCCCCTCGTGCCAGGACAGCCTTCCACCAGGAGTTGCCATGACCCGTCTCCGCTTCATCCCCATTCAACTGACACGCTACCCACACACGAACGAAGCGCTGTTCGCCATTGCCCTATGGCCCGTATTGTTCGCGATCGGCTGCTGGCGAACGCCACAAATCGTCCAGTTTCTGAACGCTCAGGGGGTTGAGATCAGCATGCTGCAGGTCTTTCTGGCGGGCTTTGGCGCCTAACAACACCGGCCTCAGCGAAGGTACCTGGCAAGGACACATCTTTCAGTATGCACGTTTCCAAACGTGGGCAGAGGTGCTGATTTTCCTGGTGGAGGTCTCTCTGCCGCTGCTGAAGATCAACCTAGTTCAGTGGGCAGCAGTGAAGGCAGACCGGGATTTGTTTTGTTCAATCTGTCACGGCTCTTCGCTGACGGTAGTGAGGCGGAAACCTGATCTTGGGCTTGCTAAGTATGAATGCGGGCAATGCACTCACAGCTTCTGGAGAGATGAAAAGGGGAGCGGATCCATTCTGACGACAGTAACCTTCATCGACGCATGAATCGACGCCAACTTGGTGGACTTGAGCGTTATCTTGATACACCACGGGATGGCGATTATACAGATAGATTCACGTCTATCCGACAATGACCAAAAATGACCACTAACGCTGGCGTGCTCATAGCAACAAGAAGTTAGGGTTACGACGACCTATGGAGCGGTTATGGACGAAGTATTTGCCACGTGCATCATCTGTAGAAATGAAAAAGCTCAGAAATGCTTTAACGACGAGCATGTAATCCCAGACTCTCTAGGCGGCTATTACCATATCCGCGCAGTTTGTGTGGATTGCAATTCCCTTCTCGGAAGAGAAGTTGACTCTCCCCTGGTCAATCACAAGCTTTCGGAACTCTACCGTTTCGGACAGGAAATAGAAGGCAAGAGCGGGAAAATACCCAACCCATTCGCTGGAACTTTTTCACAAAAAGACTCACCCGAAAAGAAGGCCCGGCTGGATGTAGGAAGCGATGGTAGCCTGGAACTTTATCGGCCACCTGAGCTGAAGTGGGGCGAAGAAGGTAGCAAGCTTATCCTTAGCATTTCTATAGACCCGAAAGATGAGAAAAAACTTGACGACATTGTCGCCAAGGCCCTTGCCCGCAGACAGATTTCACCTGAAACAGTTGCGAGGGGTGAGAAAACGCTTACGCTCGAGAAAGCCGCATACACATGCAGTTGGAAAATAGACGTACAGAATTTCAAACTTGGGTTGCTCAAAATCGCCTACGAATTTGCGGTCGATACCTTGCCTGATTATTTTCATGATGATACAGCGGTCACCATCTCTCAGATCTTGCGAGATGGACGCTATGAGGATGCTCTAGAGTACGTCAAGATTGGAAATGGACTTCAGGGCAAAATTTGGGATCCATTCAATCAATTCTTGGATTTGGATAGCCGAACTCACTATTTGGCATTGGCCTCAACTGACGATATGGGCTTGGTCTGCCTCATAAAGCTACATGACCTGTTCGCCATTGGCGTTATTCTTTCTCCAAAACGATATTTGGATGAAGGTGAAATGCATATAGGCATTAACTCCCTTGATAAAAGGAGCTTTATTCGAATAACCGGGCATGAAATGGTCAATCAATGCTTTGGCCCTCGACACTGCCGCCCCTTGTTTGATCTAGGCCTGAACCCTATGCAGGATGCCATTAGCGAAATAACTAGCCTAAGTTTTGTGTACGAGGGGCAGGCTAACGAGCATGTGCCGTTGTACTCCCGCCAAGGGCATTTGATTTGTTACCTCAAAGAGGCGATTCTTCAAGCGCAAATCGAACACAAGGTTGAAGGGAAAATCAATACGGACACCTATTGGTTTGACCCGCGCTTAAAATATTTCGTGAAAGCCGTTAACACTGGAAATCTCTATCGCATCGTCGCGTACGAGATGGTTCGAGAGCAGATTAAGAAGCTGTGAACAATAGCCTATAGATTAGTAACGCCTGCCTCCTTGGCGACTGCGTGGATCAGCGCGTCAGCCTCATGCCCTTTCGCTTGCATCTCACTCACCAGAGATGCCAACTCCTGTAGGCAAACTCCGTAAGGCTTCGCATCGAGTCATCATCGCCTGGTCGGCGGAACGATGGAGATGCCTCCGGTGACAAGTGGATCGGCCAGAAGAAGGTGCCGAGCTGCTCCTCGTCATGTGAACCGAAGTGAGCGCGCGCGACATGGTCAACGCGATCTTGGATACGTGCACCTGTGCGCACCCATCCATGCGCACGGGCTATACGTCGGGCCAGAACAGGGCTTTCGTCATTGACGACGCGGGAGATCATGCTCTGCAAATTCGGCGTATAGGCCGAATCGAAGAACTGATCAGAGCTATTCCCTTCCACCGCTTGGGCAGGATCCGTACCCCGATAAACCGGATAGCCCACGAGTTCGTACGGTACGTACTCCGCAGCGGCATCTACGGTGGCCACCTTCGCGTACTTTAGCTCCTGGAAAGAGCCAGCCGGATCATTGGCAGGCATCCCCTCCTCTCCTGCCACCACCTAACTGACCTGCTCCACCACTTCGATGACCTCGGCCACTGCAGCATCCGCTCTCATCCGAAACAAGAACCAAATCGATTACACGCAGATGGAAGGCTGCTGCCGACGCATTGCAGCATAAAAATACTGCAACGCAACGCGGAGGCAGGATGAGGACAGTCACAAGAACATTAAATACTGACTTCAGGGCGTACACTGAAAGCCAGCCAAAGCCACACTGGTGTTTATCAGGAATCGCCGTTCGCGATCGCTTGAACACCCGGTGCGAATGGGGGCAAAAATGGGGGCATAACTTGATTTTTTTTAGCTGAAAGAACCGTCCTAGAGCCAAGTCAAAATGTTTTTTGGCGACCCGGATAGCCTGTAGCCGGATCTACTTGCCACCCGTCACATCCAGAAATGTCCCGGTGACAAACGAGGCCTCTGCGCTGGCCAGCCACAAGATGGCCCGCGCCACCTCTTCCGGTTGTCCGCCCCGACCCATCGGGATCGAATCCTTCACGCGATCAACCCGACCCGGTTCGCCGCCGCTGGCGTGCATGTCGGTATAGATGTGCCCCGGGCGAATGCAGTTGACCCGAATTCCTTCCCGCGCGACTTCCTTGGCAAAGCCGATGGTGAAGGTTTCCAGCGCGCCTTTGGATGCTGCGTAGTCGACGTATTCATTCGGACTGCCCAGCCGGGCCGAGGCAGACGAAATGTTGATCACCACGCCGCCCGCTCCGCCGTGGCGCTGAGACATGCGCTTCACCGCCTGCTGCGCGCACAGGATCGGTCCCAGAGCATTGACCGCGAAAATGCGCTGCATGCGTTCGAAGCTCAGGTCTTCCATGCGTGACTGTTTCGCCAGCACACCAGCGTTATTCACCAGAACGTCGATGCGCCCGAATGATCGATCGATGGCCGCGAACAGGTCAGCGACCTGCTGCGGGTCAGCACTGTCAGCACGCACCGCCAGCGCCTTGCGCCCCAATGCTTCAACATCGGCCGCCACTGCCAGCGCGGCGGACTCGTTGGCAACGTAGCTGATGGCAACGTCGTAGCCTTGTGCTGCGGCGAGTCGGGCGGTGGCGGCGCCCACCCCGCGACTGCCGCCGGTGATCAGAATCAGCGGTGCTTGCGAGGCCTTATCCATGTGACGTTCTCCTGAACAGTTGGGCTGTGTCAGCCGATGATGATGGCGCCGCAGGCGATGACCACGCACGCCAGCATTCGGCGGACGGTGAGCTTTTCGCCGAGGAACAAATAGCCGAGCAACGCAGCGAACAGCACGCTGGTTTCGCGCAGGGCCGATACCGCGCCCAGTGGCGCTTCGTTCATGGCGTAGATGACGATTGCGTAAGCCAGCAGCGAGACCAGCCCGCCGACCACCGCGGTGAGCATTCCGGGCCGCACGGAAAACAGGCTACGGGCGTCGCGCAGGCCGATATAGACCACCGGCATCAAAACGCCCCACAGGGCACTCATCCACACCGTGTACGCGAGTGGCGCTCCGGAAAGCCTGGCGCCAATGCCATCGACGACGCTGTAGGCGGCGATGAAGCACCCGGTGCCCAGCGCATAAGGCAAGCTCGGCACCGACAGGCTGCGTCCCCGGAACGCCAACGAAATAATCCCCCCGGACACCAGGCCAATGCCGAGCAGCTCAGCGGGAGTGATGGTTTCGCCGGCAAAGAGCGCGGCGCCGAGGGTAATCAGCGCCGGCGATGAACCGCGGGAAATCGGGTAGATCTGCCCTAGATCGCCAACCCGATAACTGCGCACCAGAAACAGGTTGTAGCCGACATGCAGCACTGCCGAGAGCAGCGCATAACCCCAGCTCTCAGGTGCAGGCGGGGCCATGAAAACGGCGGCGACGGCGCAGACGATGGCGATGGCGACGCACATCATCGTCATCGACCAGAGCCGATCGGCGCCGCCGCGCAGCAGCGCGTTCCAGCTGGCGTGCAGGAGCGCGGCGAACAGGACGAGGAGTACGAGATGGATAGGCATGGCGCATTCTAGGCATCCCCGGCGCCGGTGTTACAGAGAAGTCTGCTCATTGCACCATGAGCAGAAGCTCATACTTCACAGTTGTGCGCTCTGCACCTTCAACGCTTCCCCAAGCAACCATTGGCGAAATCTGAGGATGTGCGGCTGGGCTTCGATGCCTTTGGGGCAGACGAAATAGTAGGCAAGCGGCGATGGGAACGGCACGTCGAACAGCCTCACCAGGCGACCGTCGCCAATTTCATTCTCGACATGGCCGCTGCGCACCAGCGCCACGCCCTGGCCGAGCAACGCGGCTTCCACCGTCATGTTGGTGTCGCCGAACCTGACGCTCTCGCGCAGCGGCGAAAACCCGAGACCGATGGATTGAAACCACACCTCCCATTTCGGCACCAGCTCGGCGCCGTCGCGGGTCAGCAAGGGCATTTGCAGCAACTCTGCGGGACTGCCCGGCATACCGACGCGCTGCAGCAGTTCGGGGCTCGCCACGGGAAACACCTGCTCGCCAAACAGGAACTCCGTGTACAGACCGGGATAATTGCCTTTGCCCAAGCGGATCGCGACGTCGGCTTCGGCGTTGGCGAAGTGAATGATCTTGTCCGTAGTGTCCAGCGACACCAGCAATTCCGGATGCTGGCGTGACAGGCTCGGCAAGCGTGGCAGCAACCACTTCAAGGCAAAGGAGTAGGTGGTGCTGACGCGCAGCCGCACCCTGCCCTTCTGTTCGCGCAAATCGTCCAGCGTCGCCTCCAGACTGATGAAAAACTCGCGCACGATCGGCGCCAGCGTAGCGCCCGCTGCCGTGAGGCGTAACGCCTTGCCGCGTTCGAACAACTGCAGCCCCCACAAATCCTCCAGATGTCGCAGCTGATGACTGACTGCGCTCTGGGTTACGTGCAATTCCTGCGCGGCCGCGGTGAACGTCGGGTGTCGGGTGGCGACTTCAAAAGCGCGCAGCGTCGCGGTCGGGGGCAGGTCTCGCATACAGAAGGGTTCCGGAGATGGGCGAAGGATCGAAGCATGAGTCTCCACTCATGTTAGAGCGAAACGCCACTGTTTTCAGGCAGACGTACCTGGTCACACTGCCATAACGCGATGATGGCAAAGAGCCGTGACAAATCGCGCGATAGAGATTAAATTACCGCCGCCCCGCCGATGGAGGGTCGGGCATTCGCATTCAGTTAAGGAAAACGATGGCAATGGTCTATTGTCGTGCTTGCGCCAAGGAGCTCCATGAGACGGCGCTCACCTGCCCCCAATGCGGGGCGAGCCAACAGGCCTTTGTGCCATCTTCGCAAGCCGGGATTCCCTGGCTGGCCATCGTTTCGCTGATCTTCGGAATTATCTGCGCTATCACTCTGTTTGATGATTCCGATTGGGACTTCGAAACGATCCTCGGCGTCGGACTGTTCAGCGTCGCAGGTCTGGCTTGCGGCATCATCTGCATCAACGAAAAACACCCCGGAAGAAACCTCGCGATTGCCGGCATCATATTGTCAGGCCTGACCGCGCTGGTTCTCTTCTGTCTATCGATCCAATAATTTTAGGGAAAAAATATGAGCATGGTTTACTGCCGCGGTTGCGCCAAGGAAATCAGTACGCTGGCGCTGGCGTGCCCTCAGTGCGGCGCGCCTCAGGCGGCTCCGCAGGCCTACCCAAGCGGCCCTGCCATCACGACAGGCAACCCTTACCTTGAGGCGTTGAAAAATTACGCCGTGTTCAACGGTCGCGCCACGCGCCGTGAATACTGGTTGTTCTTCCTGATCAACATGGGCGTCGCGTTCGTGGTGGGCTTCATTGACGGCTTTGCCAACACTGGTGGCGTGCTGCAAGGCCTTTATAATCTGGCGCTGCTGATCCCGAGCATTGCTGTCGGCGTGCGCCGTATGCACGACACGGATCGCAGTGGCTGGTGGTTGCTGCTGCCGATCGTCAACATCGTTTTCCTGGCGCAGGACAGCCAGCCTGGGCCGAACCGTTTCGGTGCCAATCGCAAAGGCATCAACTGACACAACGGCAACACGCTGACCGGAACGGCCTTCACGGCCGTTTCTTCATTTATGGCCAAGGATTTTCAATTGCGGTGAATCATTGCGAATCGCGCAACACAGAATTGCCTTGAAGCCGATTGATAGGCACCTAACGAAAGGTGCATGCTAGAGGGCTCTCTCGGCGCTTATATCATTCCGAATGATAGTTACCTTCGCTTCATTCGATTCGTGCCATCACACCCCCGCCGAGCATCATCCGCCCATCTTCAATACTTCGGCGGATTGCATCCATGGAACAATCACTCAAACATTTGCGCTTCCCGTTGGCCATGCTGGCCGTACTGGTGATGAGCGCCTGCGGCAAAACTCCGGAGACTGCCGGCGCCCCGCCCGCTGCCAAAGTCAGCGTGGCCAAGGTGCTGGAACAACCGGTCAACGAGTGGGATGAATTTACCGGGCGTCTCGAAGCGCCGGAAACCGTAGAGATCCGGCCACGGGTTTCGGGCCAGATCGATCAGGTCGCCTTCACCGAAGGCGCACTGGTCAAGAAAGGTGACCTGCTGTTCCAGATCGACCCGCGCCCGTTCCAGGCCGAGGTACGCCGCCTCGAAGCCTTGGTCGCCCAAGCCCGCGCCACCGCCACTCGCAGCGAAAACGAAGCAGCTCGCGGTGAACGCCTGCGCACCAGCAACGCCATTTCCGCTGAACTGGCCGACTCGCGCACCAGCGCCGCCCAAGAGGCCCGCGCCGCCGTCGGTGCTCTGCAGGCACAACTGGACCTGGCTAAACTGAACCTGAGCTTCACCCGCGTTACCGCACCGATCAGTGGCCGCGTCAGCCGCGCCGAAATCACTGCCGGCAACCTGGTGACCGCCGACACCACTGCGCTGACCAGCGTCGTCTCCACCGACAAGGTCTACGCCTACTTCGACGCCGACGAACGCGTGTTCCTCAAATACACCCAACTGGCCCGCAACGGCCAGCGCGGCGCAACCACGCCGGTGTACATGGGCCTGTCCAACGAAGACGGCAACCCTCACCTGGGCCAGATGAACTTCGTCGACAACCAGGTCAATCCGAAAACCGGCACCATCCGTGGTCGCGCCGTGTTCGACAACGCTGACGGCACCTACACCCCGGGCCTGTATGCACGACTGAAACTGGTCGGCAGCGGCACCTATAACGCCATGTTGATCAACGACGAAGCCGTTGGCACTGACTTGGGCAAGAAGTTCGTGCTGGTGATGGATGGCGACAACAAGACCGCCTACCGCGCCGTCGAGCTCGGTCCGAAGATCGAAGGCCTGCGCATCGTTCGCAACGGTCTGAACAAGGACGACACCATCATCGTCAAGGGGCTGCAGCGGGTTCGTCCCGGCTCTCCGGTTACCCCTGAAGTGATTCCGATGGCCAGCGAGCAGACCCTCGCCGCCCTTGCTCAACAACGTCAAGCGCTGGAAGCCAGCAACCTGCCCAAAGTTGCCCCTGCCAAGGGCGCATCGGGTTCGGCTGCGAAGCTGGCTGCTACGACCCCACGCGGTTAAGGGACGACAACTCCGATGAATTTTTCCCAATTCTTCATTTCCCGGCCGATCTGCGCAGCGGTGCTCTCGCTGTTGATCCTGATCGCCGGTGCGATCTCGCTGTTCCAGTTGCCGATCAGTGAATACCCGGAAGTCGTACCGCCGACCGTGGTCGTGCGCGCCAACTTCCCGGGCGCCAACCCCAAGGTCATCGGTGAAACCGTGGCCGCTCCGCTGGAGCAGGCGATCACCGGTGTCGAGAACATGCTGTACATGTCCTCGCAATCGACCG
>Ga0157371_10002020_pt1 | contig 20047 bp, 16 predicted proteins | sample C45metaG_FD_113462 | JGI IMG/M metagenome (GOLD analysis project Ga0157371, IMG submission 113462) | Corn rhizosphere microbial communities from Kellogg Biological Station, Michigan, USA - C4-5 metaG | ecosystem: Host-associated > Plants > Roots > Rhizosphere > Soil | place: USA: Michigan...
AGCTGCTCGAAGATGCTTTCCGCACCGGCCACGCCGCGCTGGATGGTGGAGCTGACCTCGGAGAGCTGGCGGATCGGCTTGGGCAGCAGGCCGGCCATGGTGATGTAGGCCACCAGGTCACCGGCGGAGGCGTCGCCACGCAGCCAGAGCACCAGGAACATCAGCACCGCCATGGCCGAGTAGATGACCAGCTGCAGCATGGGCGTGTAGACCGCGCCAGTCTTGGTCATGGTCAGCTGCTTGTCGGTGTTGGCCATGCTCGAATCGAGGAAGCGCTGCTGCTCGTAGGTCTCGCCACCGAAGCTGCGCACCACCCGATAGCCCTGGATGGCCTCGGAGGTGATGTGGGTGACGTCACCCATGGCCGACTGGATCTTGCTGCTCTGCTTGCGGAACTTGCGACTGGCGCTAGTCACCATCAGGGCGATCAGCGGCAGGATGGCGACCATCACCAGGGTCAGCCTCCAGTTCATCCACAGCAGGGAGGCGAACAGGAAGACCACGGTCATGCCTTCGCGGATCACCACCTTGATCGCCTCGGTGGCGGCGCCGGTGACCATGGTCACGTTGAAGGTGATGCGCGAGATCAGGTGGCCGGAGTTGTTCGCATCGAAGTAGCGATTGGGCAGGCGCAACATGTGGTTGAACAGCGCCACCCGCAGGTCGTGCACCAGGCCGAGGGAAACCCGCGCCAGGAAGTAGTTGCCGAGAAAGGAGCCGACGCCCTGCCAGGCGGCGATCAGGATGATCATCAACGGCACCGCCTGCACCAGGTGCAGGCCACCGACGATGGGCCAGCCCGGAAACATGGAGGCGTTGGGGTTGTTCAGGCCATCGACGAAGTACTTGAGGATGCCGGCCAGCATCGGCTGGGTGGAGGCGAAGATCAGGAAGCCGACGATGCTCAGGGCGAACATGCCGATGTAGGGCCGCACGTAGCCGAGCAGGCGGAAGTAGATCTTCAGACTGGAAGTCTGCGCAGGGGAGTCTTGGCTCATGGTCTCGTCGTGACGCAAAAGCGCCATGTTAACACGCACCCGCCGCTGACCCAGCGGCGGGATTTTCCGCTAGGCTTGCCCTCCCCTGCTCCGGAACGCCCGTCATGCCGCCGCTCATCGCCACCTATGCCGAACTCAAGGACTACTGGCGTGTGGAGGTGCTGGATGCACCCGGCAAACCCTTGCGCCTCAAGCGCCTGTTCCGGCGCGTGACGGCGGGAGAGAGCCCGAGCTTTCTGTTCTGGTATCGCCTGGCGCAATTCCTCTATTGCCGGCCGCGTGGCCTGCTCAACTACCGCAAGCTGGCCGAGCGCATCAATCGTCGGCTGATCCGCCAGCACAACATCGAGATCCTGCTGGGTGCGCGCATCGGCCCCGGGTTGCGGCTGCCCCATCGCATGGGTATCTGCGTATCGAATCTGGCGGTGATCGGACGCAACGTGATGATCCGCCAGCACACCACCATCGGTATCAAGAGCGACGATCCGGCGCAACTCGTGGGCATCTTCATCGGTGACAACGTCAGCCTCGGCGCCCATGTCTGCATCGTCGGCGATCACCTGACCATCGGCGACAACGTGGTGGTGGGCGCCGGCGCCCTGGTGATGCGCGACATCCCCGCCGACAGTCTCTACTACAGCCGCCACGAGGCGGTGATCCGTCCGCTACCGGGCACTACGCCCGCGGATGACGGCCTCTGAAGACGGTCTGCAGCATCTGCGGCAGCACGCCATACAGATAGAGGCGATTGCCCAGCAGTTGCCGCCCCAGGTAACGCAACACCTTGCCGCGGGAGGCGCCCTTGTAGTGCAGGCGCAGCAGCAAGGCGACATAGAATTTCTCGATGTCGCGAAAGCGCCGTTGGGCCGGGGTTTCGGCTTCCAGTTCGGACAGCGAATGATCGAGCAGGCCGGCGCAGAGCAACTCGACCGGCTCTTCCCGGGCCAGTGCCTGGATCCGCAGGAAGAAGGAGACGTCGACGCCATAGAGGGCGAAGCGCTCGTCGAAGACATCGCCATGGCGCGCGGCGATACGCCTGGCCAGCCCCTGCGCCAGGCACAGGCCCGAGCTGATGGTCACGGTGGCCTGGGGATCCAGCGGCCCTTCCTCGGTCACCACCGCCTTGTACTGGTGGGGATAGCGGATGCTCCCCGCACCCAGTACCAGGGGCACCAGCAACTCGGCATCACGGTCAAGCGCCTGCAGATAACGTGCGTCCACCACGGTGTCCTGATCGAAGATCACCAGGCGCTCGGCGCCCAGCTGCAATGCCTGGTTGTAGACCCGGCTCAGGGGCGGATTGCCGAGGTCCTCGGTGAGGAGCACCTCTGTCCAGCCCGGCGCGGCCAGCAGGCGCTGGCGTTCCGCCTCCTCCAGGGGTTGCGGACCGTTGTTCCAGACCAGCAGGGCACTGTCGGCCGGCAGGCTGGCCGGGGGCTGGGCCAGCAGACTGTTGAGGGTGGCCGACTCCCCGGAGCGCAAGCCATAGAGGACGACGAGAAAAAGCGTTCGCATGGGATTCCCTGAGGGTGGCGGTTCAGCTGCGCACCCGCTTGCGCAAGTAGTCGAGGGCCGCACTGGCTTCGTCGGCCAGGTGCGGACGCGGCAGGTCATTGGGCCAGATGCCTTCGGCGAAGGCCTGCCGATCCCCGCCGCCCAGGCGCTCGCTCAGTGCCCGCTCCCACCAGACGTGACGACAGGCGCGGGCGTAGCTGTCCTGGGGCGCCAGGCACCCATAGAGCAGCTTGCGCCCCAGGCTCGCGCGTTGCTTGTCCAGCCCGGCCAGTTGCCACTTCACCCGCAGCCGGGTCCAGACATCGGGCAGCGGCTTGGTCAGGGGCACCTCCTGCCAATGACGCTGCAGTGCCGGAGAATAGTCCTCACCATAACGCTCGAAGAAGTGCGCCAGCATGAAATGCAGGAAGCGCTTTTCCGCGTAGTAGTGGCGAATGGGACCCCGCGCCTCACTGAGGGCGAGATCCGCCAGGCTGATCGACAGGGCGATCTGCTCCAGGGTATGGACCTCTTCGTCGTGCCCATGCCAGTCGTCGATCAGGGCGATGGCCCGCTCGACCCGCGGCAGATGGACCCGGGCCAGACCGCAGACGCCGCTGTTGTAGAGCCGGGTCTCTTCCGCCGGCTCCTGGCCGCGCGCGGCCAGGGCGGCGGCGAAGCGGGCGAATTCGGGGCGGACACGGGCCTTGCGCCAGGGCCACTCCTCGATGTCCAGCATCCCGCGATGGGCATCGATGCCGTCGAACAGGGACGCCAGGGGCGCCTGGACCACAGTATCGCTGTCGAGGAACAGCGTCTTGTCGGCCCGCGGCAGCGCCCAGGCGATGGCGCAGGCCTTGCTGCGGTGCAGATAGCCGTGCTGCCCCTGCCACGCCTTGAGGGTCACGTCGTCGATGGCCAGCACCTCCACCGGCCAGCCGCGATAGTCCTGCGGTCGATCAGTCAGGACGCGGATGGCGATGTTCTGGTCCTGTCGCCAGTGCAAGGCGCTGAGCAGGCTGAACTTCAGCTCCTGCCGATAGGCCTGGGCACCGCCGTAGACGAAATACAGGAGTTGACGTGTGGGGCGCATGTAAAGCTGCCGACAAAAATCTGATTCTAACAACAAGCGGCCGGATAGGTCGTAAGGGTCACTTCACAGCCTGCCACCTTCGGGTAACATGCACGCCCTGACGTTGACGGGTCACGCATGAAGCCTCTCGAACATTCGCGCTATCTCGAACTGCGCGACGCCGCCCAGGTAGTGGAAGCCGATCACCATGGCGACAAGGTCCTGCGCCTCACCGATGGCAGCTATCTCAAGCTGTTTCGCCGCAAGCGGCTGCTGACCTCGGCCGCCCTGTTTCCCTACGCCCAAAGATTCGCCGACAACGCTCGTCAGTTGGCGGAACGCGGCATTCCCTGCCCGAAGGTGCTGGCGGTCTATCGCGCCGCCTCGCTGCAGCGCGACCTGGTGCATTACAGCCCGCTACCGGGCGACACCCTACGCCAGCTGCGCACCTCGCCTCAGGCCGCGGCGCTGCGTCCGGCGCTGGGCCGCTTCATCGCCGGACTGCACGACAGCGGCGTCTACTTCCGCTCGTTGCACCTGGGCAACGTGGTGCTGACGCCCGAAGGCGAACTCGGCCTGATCGATATCGCCGATTTGCGCTGCCACACCCGACGCCTGCCGCTGCGCCTGCGGGTGCGCAACTTCCATCACCTGCTGCGCTACAACGAGGACCGCGACTGGCTGTTCGAGCCCGGTCGCGAACCCTTCCTCAGGGCCTATGCCGAAGCCTGTCGCCAGCCCTTGGACTGGCACGAGCTCGACCGTCAGCTGCAGGACTAGGGTGGTGTTTCAGAGGTTATCTACACAATTTCGGCGGCGCTTTTTTGGCCGCGGCGGCGGACCGTCTTGGCAGCGTTGCCGCTCCTCGGCATAGCCCTGCCATGACTCGTCGCGGCGCCTGGCCCATATCGGGGCGCCGAACCGCAAAATGTCACTCGCCGATTCTTGCGCGAACGCCTGAAACACCACACTAGACCGGCAGCGCCTGCCCCAGCGCCAGCTTGCGGCGGCGCTGCACCTCGGCCCCGGCGATCAACGCCGCGGGCAGCAATACCAGCGGCCACAACTCATCCGGATTGCCGATCAGCTTGGCGCCGTCGAAGTTGAGCATCAGCAGGGCGACGGCCAGATAGAGTCCCCAGGGATCGCGCTGGCGCAGGGCCGCGCCCAGGGTCGCCAGCATCAGCACGCCAAAGATCAGCAGCGACACCAGGCCGGTATAGATGCCGAAGGACACGAAGATGTTGTGCGGATGTTGGATGGCCTCGGTGCCATGCAGCAGGTCGTGGCTCTGGTAGCCCAGGCCGCAGCCCAGCCACCAGCCACAGGCTTCCCAGTCCTTGATCATGAAGTGGAACAGCTCGATGCGCCCGGAATCGGCGCGCCCCCAGAAGGCGACGAACCAGGCCTCGGTGTGCACCACCTGCACCACCCCGGCGATCAGCAGGCTGACCAGGACGACCAGGGCCAGGGTGCGCAAGGGGAAGCGCGGAAAGGCGAAGAGCACGCCGAGGGCGGCGAGAAAGCCGATCCCCACCAGCCCGGTTCGAGTCTGCAGGGCAAAGGAAATGCCGACGATGGTGATCACCACCGCGGCCAGCAACTCGCCCCAACGCCGCTCGCGGATCCAGGAGGGGGCCGCCAGGCCGCCCAGGCAGACCAGCCAGATGCTCACGTAAATGGGATTGGAGATGCGTCCCGGCAGATGGATGACGCGCTGGCCGACGGCGTAGTGGCCGGTGAGCCAGAACACCAGGCTGGAGCCCACGGCATAGGCGCAGACCACCCAGAAGGCCAGGCGTACGAAGCCGGGGCGGCGGAAGAAGTCGCCATCCACCAGGCAGGCCACACTGAAAACGAACAACAGCACATAGAGGATGTGCTTGAAGAACTGCCCCTCCTCGGCCCGCACCCCCGGCACGATGAACCAGGCGAGAAACACCAGCCAGAGCAGCAGCAGCGGTGAGCGCCAGTCGATCAGCCGCGGCCGCAGGACGAAGAGGATCAGCGCCGGTAGGGCGATCGCCGCATAGTAGTAGCTGTTGATCCACTTCGCCGTGGGGATGCACAGGTAGGCGGCCATGAACACCAGCACCGCCAGGGTGAAATAGCGGCTCTGCTGCAGACGATCGAGCAAGGGTGTCACCACAACAGGGCTCCCAGGAGTGCGCCGACCAGGAAGGCCAGCGCCAGTTTGATGCGGTCCAGCCGACGACGGCGCTGCTTGTCGTCCAGATCCTTGTCGCTGACCACGTGCTGGCCGAAACCGGTATGCAGCACGGCGTCGTTTTCCAGGATCAGCGCATGGCGATTGGCATCGGCATAGCGCCGGGACAGCTCCTTCTCGCCGCTCAGCTCGCCATAGGGGGCATGCAGGAGATAGTCGGCACGCCGCCGCAGCCCGGGGTTGAAGGAAAAGCCCTGCCACTCGGCCTTGCTCGAGCCAACCTCGTGGAAGGCGATGCCGGCATGCACCTGCCGGGGCTTGAGATAGACATAGGGGCTGTGGATCGCCAGGTCATGGGCATGGCTGCGCAGCCAGACCTGCAGCGCCTGGGGATCGGCTTCCAGCAGTACCTGGGAATCCTCGATGAAGCCGGGGCGATAGAAGGCCCAGTCATCTTCGCAATGGAAGATCCAGTTCGTTTCGACGCGCTGATAGGCCGCGTCGACGCTGCGCATCTGACCGAGCTTGGGGTTGTTGACGATGAACTCGGTATGCTCGCGCCAGTGCGCCGGGATGCAGTCGCGCACCCGCTCGTCACCGGAGTCCTCGGTGATGAAGACCCGGCGGATGGGCGCGGTGTTGAATTCATCGAAGGTCGCCAGCGTCTGCGTGAGCAGGTCGAAGCGCCCGCAACTGGTGACAACCAGGGAAATATCGCTGTCGGCGGAAAACTGCACGTTCTACCCTTTCTGCCAGATGAGTCGAAAGCCGGACCTTGCGCGGTGCATCAGCGTCCCAGCCTGGCCAGCAGGCGGTGCAGGAACCCCGGGGCGAGCGCCGGTCGCAGCGCTGGCGTTATAGCCGAAACCACGCGCGCCCCCAAGTGACCGAAAGCGAAAGAGTGACGTGCCAGGGCCTCGCCGGCCTTGGCGATGGCGGCGGCGTGCGCGGGTTCCCTGCGCAACCGGGCGAGTTTCTCGCGCAATTCGTCCAGCGAGCGATAGAGCACCACGTTGACGCCGTCTGCGAACCCCAGCGCCCGGTTCTCTTCTTCGCCCTGATCGAAGGTGAAGAGCACGCAGCCGCAGGCCATGGCCTCGAAATTCTTGATCATGTATTCGCCCATGCCGACATCAGCACCGACGAAGAAGCGGATGCGATTGAGCGTCTGCAGGTATTCGTCGCCCGAGCGGGTCTTGGTGATCAGCAGCGGCTCGACCTTGGCCAGGTCTTCCAGCAGTTGCTTGCGCCCGCTGTAGGCCACGCTGCCCAGGCTGCCGACGAAGCCCAGCTCGATGTCACGCTCGCGCCCGAGGTCGCGCAGGCGGCTGTCGTCGTAGCCCTTGGGCACGAAGCTGGCGTCCACCCCCTCTTCCCGCAGGCGGCGCGCCACGCCGGCACCGGAGACCAGCACCCGGACGTGGGGCATGGCCCGGTAGTAGCGGCTGAACTTGCCGGTGTACTTGCAGGGGATGAAATTCTGGTAGGCGTCGTGCTCCAGCTCCACCAGGTTGGGCAGGCTGCGGATGAAGGCGATCTGCTTGAGCTGCTTCTTGAAGCGGAGAAACAGCAGGATGCGATCGTATTGCTCGGGCCGGGGCACCGCGCGGCGGAAATAGCCGCGCAAATCGGCCTGTTCCTCGTCGCTCAGCCAGCGCAGGTCACAGTCGCAGTGGGCAGCGATGCTGGCATAGAAGTGGTCCAGCAGGATGCGTTGCTCCTTCTGGACCAGGAACAGGACTTTCACGGCGCCGGGGCCTTGAAGGCAGCGACCATGGGCAGCCGCCAGAACTCGCGGCGCACGGCTTCGTCGGAGAAGCGCTCGGCCAGCCGCTCGCGCATGTGCTGGACACAGGCACGTCGCTGGCTCGGCGCCAGGCGGCCCAGTTGCTGCAGGCCCTGGCCGAGGGCTTCGGCATCGCCCAGGGGGAAGAGGAAGCCCACGCCCTCGACGATCTCCCGGGCGCCGCCGCAGGAGGTGGCGATCAGCGGCACGCCGGCGGCCATGGCTTCCAGCAGGACCATGCCGAAGGGCTCGTGGTCGGAGCTCAGGGCGAAGACGTCGAAGGCCTTGAAGTAGCGCCGGGCGCCTTCCACCTGGCCCAGGAAGACCACGCGGTCGGCGATGGCCAGCTCGCGCGCCAGGTCCTTGAGGTCGTCTTCCAGACGGCCCTTGCCGAGGATCGCCAGCAGGGCGTTGTTCGGCAGGGTCGGCAAGGCGGCGGCGAAGCCGCGCAGCAGGGTGGCCTGATCCTTGTCCGGATGCAGGCGCCCGACGTTGCCGACGATCCAGGCGTCGTGGGGCAGCTTGAGCTCGGCGCGGGCCTGGTCGGCCGGCAGCAACTCGCGCTCCACCGCCTCGACATCCAGGCGATTGTAGAGGGTCTCGATACGCTCGGCCGGCCAGTCCTTGAGGCGCTGGCGGATCTCGTCGCGCACCGCGTCGGAAACGCCCAGTAGGGTCAGGCGCTTGCTCATCAGCTTGGCGAACAGCCGCCGGCCGAGCCGGTCGTAGTCGCCGAAGGCATGATGGACGCCGATCACCGGCAGGTTGGTGGCGAGACAGGCGATCCAGATCGGCTTGAATCTATGGGCGATGACGAAGCGGATGCCCCGCGAGCGGACGATCTCGCGCAGCGCCTGGATGGCGCCGAGCTTGAGGCCGCGCACGTCGCGCGAGGAGTACTCCAGGAACAGCACCTCGTCGCTGCCGCAGCCGGCGGCCACTTCCGCGTCGGCGGTGCCGGTGAGGAAGACCGTGGTGACGCGATAGCCGCTGCCCGCGAAAAGGCTGGCGGTCTGGCGGGCGCAGTCGAGGAAGGGACCGTCGTAGCCATGACAGAACTGCAGCACCCGCGGTTCGGCGGAACGCGTCATAGGCTGGCCCCCTCCTTGATCACCAGAACGTCTTCCATGATCAGGTACTGCAGGTCCGAGCCGAAGAACATGTTCAGGGCATCGGTGGGCGAGCAGACCATGGGTTCGCCGCGGCGGTTGAGCGAGGTGTTGAGGGAGACGCCATTGCCGGTGAGCTTTTCCAGCTCGACCATGAGGTCGTACCAGCGCGGATTGTGCCGGCGCTCCAGTACCTGGGCGCGGGAGGTGCCGTCTTCGTGGACCACCTCGGGCACCCGGCTCTTCCACTCTTCGTTGACCTCGAAGGTGAAGGTCATGAAGGGCGAGGGATGGTCGACCTTGAGCATCTGCGGCGCCACGGTGTCGAGCATGGACGGGCAGAACGGCCGCCAGCGCTCGCGGAACTTGATCTGGGCGTTGATGCGGTCGGCCACGCCCGGCACGCTGGGGCAGCCGATGATGGAGCGACCGCCGAGGGCACGCGGTCCGAATTCCAGGCGGCCCTGGAACCAGGCCACCGGGTTGCCGGCCACCATGATCTCGGCGATGCGCTGGGGCATGTTGTCGATCCGCTCCCACTTGGGCGCCTGGGGATGACGGGCGCAGGCGGCGATGACGTCTTCGTTGCTGTAGCCGGGGCCGAGATAGACGTGCTCCATCTTCTCCACCGGCACGCCACGGGCGTGGGAGACGTAGGCCGCGGCACCGACGGCGGTGCCGGCATCGCCCGAGGCGGGCTGGACGAACAGCTCCTTGACCTCGGGACGGGCGATGATCTTCTGGTTGAGCTTGACGTTGAGCGCGCAGCCGCCGGCGAAGGCGATCTTGCCGGTCTCGCGGATGATGTCGCCCAGGTAGTAGTCCATCATCTCCAGCGCCAACCGCTCGAACAGCGCCTGCATGCTGGCGGCGTAGTGGATGTAGGGATCGTCGGCGATGTCGCCTTCGCGCTTGGGCCCCAGCCACTCGATGAGCTTGGGCGAGAAGTAGTAACCCTTGCCCTTTTCCTTGTAGCGGCGGAAGCCGATGACGTTGGCGTAGTCGGTGTTGACGATCAGCTCGCCGTTCTCGAATTTCGCCAGGCGCGAGAAATCGTACTTGCTGGCGTCGCCATAGGGCGCCATGCCCATGACCTTGAATTCGCCGTCGAGCATCTCGAAGCCGAGGAATTCGGTGAGGGCGCCATAGAGACCGCCCAGGGAGTCCGGGTCGTAGAACTCCTTGATCTTGTGGATCTTGCCGTTCTCGCCATAGCCGAAGAAGGTGGTGGCGTACTCACCCTTGCCGTCGATGCCGAGGATGGCGGTCTTCTCGCTGAAACCCGAGCAGTGATAGGCACTGGAGGCGTGGGCCAGGTGGTGCTCGACGGCTTCCAGCTTGACCTTCTTCAGGTCGAAGCCGAGCTGCACCAGGCACCATTCGATGCGCTTCTGGTAGCGGTGGTAGCGGCGATTGCCGAACAGGATGGCGTCCAGGGCGCGATCGGGGGCGTAGGCGTAGCGCTTGGCGTAGTGCCAACGGGCTTCGCCGAAGAGGCTGATGGGCGCATAGGGGATGGCCACCACATCGACGTCGGCGGGGGTGATCCCGGCTTGCTCCAGACAGAACTTGGCCGACTCGTAGGGCATGCGATTCTTGGCATGCTTGTCGCGCACGAAGCGTTCTTCTTCCACCGCGGCGATCAGCTTGCCGTCGATGTAGAGCGCGGCGGAGGGATCGTGGCTGAGGGCGCCGGACAGGCCAAGGACGGTCAGGGACACAGGTAAAGCCTCTGTACAGGGCGAAGCCAGGAGAGTTCGCCGGGGTTTCGCGAGGCCGCTGCAGGCCCGCCTCGCCTCAAAAACGGCGAATTATAGCCGTTCGCCGCCACCTGGGGTAATCGCGCCACGGCACATTGTGGCCAACCCGTGCCCCGCCCGGGCCGAAAACGACGAAGCCCGCCGGATCGCTCCGGCGGGCTTCGCGGTGTCAAGCCGCCAGGATCAGCGCTTGTCGGGCAGCGCGTAGGCGATCACGTAGTCGCCGCGGTCCGGCGACTGACGGGCACCCCCGGCACTGATGACCACGTACTGCTTGCCGGTCTTGGGCGAGACGTAGGTGATGGGCGTGCCCTGGCTGCCCACCGGCAGGCGCGCGCGCCAGAGTTCGCGACCGGTGCCGCTGTCGTAGGCGCGCAGGTAGTAGTCCTGGGTGCCGGCGAAGAACAGCAGGCCGGCCTGGGTCGCCAGGGACCCGCCCAGGGTGGGCATGCCGATGGGAATCGGCAGGTGCATCTTGATGCCCATGGGCCCGGTGTCCTGTACGGTGCCGACCGGCACCTGCCAGGCGACCTTGCGGGTCTTGAGGTCGATGGCGGTCAGGGTGCCGTAGGGCGGCGCCTGGCAGGGAATGCCCAGCGGCGAGAGGAAGCGGTTACGCAGCGAGCCGTAGGGGGTGCCGGTCTGGGAGGCGGCGCCCATCTCGACGCCACCGGCCTTGTCGTTCTCCATCTGGGCACGCGGAATCAACCGTGTCCACAGGCCCAGGCGCATGTCGTTGACGAACAGATAGCCGGTGGTGGGATCGATGGAGTTGCTGCCCCAGTTCATGCCGCCCAGCGAGCCCGGCCATTGCAGGGAGACGTCGGTGCCCGGCGCGGTGAACATGCCGTCGTAGCGCATCTGCTTGAACTGGATGCGGCAGAGCAGCTGGTCATAGGGCGTGGCGCCCCACATGGCCGACTCGGTGAGGGTCTCGGTGCCGATGGCCGGCATGCCCACCGACAGCGGCTGGGTGGGCGAATGGCGTTCGCCAGCGACCGGTTGCGGCGGCGCCTTGACCGGTTGCTCGCGCACCTCGGCGATAGGCTTGCCGGTTTCCCGGTTGAGCAGGAAGACCTGGCCGGCCTTGGTGGTCTGGATCAGGCCTGGCAGGGTTCCGCCCTGCCCGTCCGGCACGTCCACCAGGGTGGGTTGCGACGGCAGGTCGTAGTCCCAGAGGTCATGGTGCACGGTCTGGTAGACCCAGCGCTCCTGGCCGGTCCTGGCGTCCAGGGCGACCACCGCGGAGTTGTACTTGTCGTCATCCGCCGTACGCTCGCCGCCCCAGGCATCCGGGGTGGTATTGCCGGTCGGCAGGTAGATCAGCCCGAGCTTGGCGTCATAGGCCATGGAGGTCCAGACGTTGGGCGTGGCGCGATGGTAGTCGTTACCGGCCGGCAACGCCGCCGGCGGCGGCTCCTTGCCCAGGTCCCAGAACCAGACCAACTTGCCGGTGTGGACGTCGAAGGCGCGGATCACGCCACTGGGCTCATTGACCTCGATGTTGTCGGCCACCCGACCGCCGACCACCACCAGGTCACCGGCCACCAGCGGCGCAGCCGTCAGGGTGTAGAAGCCGGGCTTGACCTGGCCCATGCCGGCCTTGAGATCGACCACGCCATCGGCGCCGAAGTCGGCGCAGGGCTTGCCGGTATCGGCATCCAGGGCGAACAGCCGGGCGTCGATGGTGGTGGTGAGGATGCGGCGCTGGCAGGCAGCCGTCGGCTGGGCCGGGGCGGAGGTGGCGACGGCACTGGCCCGGGCCGCTGGCGCGTCCTCGTAGTAGCCCACGCCACGGCAACGCTGCCAGTTGGGCGCTGTGGCCTTGGGATCGAAGGACCAGCGCTGGGCGCCGGTATCGGCATCCAGGGCGAATACTTGGTTGTGCGCGGTGCAGAGGTAGACGCTGTTGCCGACCTGCAGCGGCGTCACCTGGTCCTCGGCGCCGAAGCCGTTGCTCAGGGGTACGTCACCGGTGCGGAAGGTCCAGGCGACCTGCAGGTCGCCGACGTTGGCCTTGGTGATCTGGTCCAGCGCGGCGAAACGAGTGCCCGCGGTGGTGTTGCCCCAATGGCGCCAGTCCTTTTGCGCGGCAGCGGGCGCGACCGGCGTGACGGCAGGGGCCGCGGCGGCGGCCACCAGCGGCTGGGGCTTGAACATCCAGGCGAAGCCCGTTGCACAGGCCACCGCCAGCAAACCGGCCAGCACGTAGCCACCCTTGCCAGCGACGCCGCCACGCGAGCGTACCAACGCCGGATAGGCCAGGGCCACCACGGCACCGATGGCAGTGAACATCAGCAGCCGCGAGACCAGCGGCCAGAACACCAGGCCGACGTCGGCCAGTGCCCAGGCCAGGGTCGCCAGCAGGAACAGGCCGTAGAGCCAGGCCCCGGCTGGTCGCCGTGCAGCGATCAGGCCGCCGGCCACGGTCATCAGGATCCCGCCCAGGACGAAATAGAGACTGCCACCCAGGGTGGCGAGATAGAGACCCCCGCCACCCAGGGCCAGGCCCAGCAGCGCGATCAGCACGCCCAGGGCGGATACCAGGAATTTGCAGGCGCCCTGGGCGCCGCCGTTACCACTCATCGTTGTCTCCTTGAAAATGCATGCATGCAGAAGCCCGCCATGGGCGGGTTCGTCTATGGATCTCGTTATGGGGACCGGGCGTAGCGCGCAGGCGGCTATCCGGGCAGGCCCTTCAGGCTGCGACATTCTGCCACAAAGGTAGTCAGCTAATTAACTAACCAGTCCATTTCTCAGCGAAAGAGGTCGGTTATCGAACAGCCACGGTCAGGCCGGCGGCAGGCGCTCGTCGAGCAGCCGATGCAGGGCGCTGGTGGCCGGCCAATTGCGCAGCAGCCGGGCGCGGTCGCGGGCATAGGCACTGGCATAGGTGCGCTCGCTGGCATGGGCCTGGAGGGCATCGAGATCGATCACCAGCCACTGCCCCGCCTGCCAGATCAGGTTGGTGCCCTTGAAGTCGCCATGGCCGAGGCGCTCGCGACGCAGGGCGTCGACCAGCGCCAGCAGGGCGTCCAGCTCGGCCGCGGGTGGCGCCGAATCCACATAGGGCGCGAAGCGCTCCAGCAGATTGGGGCCATCGATAAAGGGCGTGACCAGGTAGGCGCGCCCGCGCAGGCCAAGGAAGCGCCGTTCGCGCACGGCCAGGGGCTCCGGGGTGGGAATGCCGAGAAACCGCAGCCGATGGCCTTCGCGCCAGCTGTGCCAGGCCCGGCTCGGCCGCCAGAAGCGGGTCAGCCAGTGGCCGAAGCCCTTGATGTTGTATCTCTTGAGCACCAGGTTCTGGTCCTGCCACTGCACGCGAGCCACGGTGGCGGCGCCGCCGTCCTTGAAGGTCGGCAGACCGGCCAGGGCCGCATCGGGATCGGCCAGCAGGCCTTCGAGGCGGGACAGCCAGGGGCGGCGCACGGCGATCAGGCCGAAGGCGCTGCGGGTGACGGCGAACAGGGTGCACTCCCGGCCGCTCTTCTTGAGGTAGTCGGCCAGGCGCCAGCGGCGGATCTCGGCGGTGCGCGCCAGCAGGGCGTCGAGGCGCAGGGCATGTTCGGCGTTGACCAGCAGGTAGTGGATCAGCAGTTCTTCCAGCTGGGCATCCAGGGTAGCGGGCAACTGGGCGAAGAACACCGCCAGGTTCTCCTGCACCCGCGCCTGGGACAGCGGCTGGCCGATGGTCTCGGCCTGGATATCCGCCGCGTCTATGACCAGCGCCGCGCCATCCTTGAGCAGCAGATTGTCCAGGTGCAGGTCGGCCTGCCAGAGGCCCTGGGCATGCAGCCGCGCCAGGGTGGCGAGGGCCGCCCCGAGCAGCTCGGTCTGTGCCGGCGACAGCAGGGGCTCTCCGGCGATCCGTTGCCAAAGCTGCTCGACGCTGGGCGCCGCCTCGATGAAATCGAACAGCAGCCAGGCGCCCTGCCCGCTCGCCTCGCCGCTGTCCAGCAGTGCGGGGGTCGGCGCAGTGGCGGCGGCCAGCAGACGGCAGCCCTCGCGCTCGCGGGCGAATTGCCGGGCGGCACGCTCGCCCACCAGCAACTTGGCCAGCACCCGCCGCCCTTGCCAGCGGGCCTCACCGACATAGCGCTGGCCGGGCAGCACCCGCAGCAGCGACAGCAGCTCCAGCTCGCCGCCGGGCAGTTCGATCCGCAGCGGCAGCGTCGGGGCACGGCCGGCCTTGGCCAGTTGCTCCAGGGTCATGCCTTGCGCTCCTTGTGACGCCGCCGCCCAGCCAGGCGGCGACTCCAGTCACCCACCGCGGCGCTGTCCTGGGGTTGTTGCAGATAGCTGGCCAGGAGGCGGGAGACGTCCTGTTCGCTCCACTCGGGCGCCCGGCGCAGCAGGGGTTCGAGATCGCGCAGGCGATCGCGGCGGCCGAACAGCAGCGGGCGGGTCTTTTCCAGATCGATCAGCCGCGCGACCAGGCCTTCGCCCTGGCGTTGCAAGAAGAGGTGCTTGGGATAGAAGCAGCCATGGACCTGGCCGGCCGCGTGCAGCCGTCGCGCCAGCTCGCCCACGGCGACCAGCACCGCCTGGCGCTCGTCCGGGGCCAGTTGCGGCCAGAGGCGCAGCCAGCTGTCGAGGTCCCGCCAGTCGTCCAGGGCCCGGGTCACCAGGATGGCGCGCCAGCCCTGCTCATCGCGGCGTTCGCCATAGAAAGCCAGCTCCAGGGCCGGGATACCGCGCTCGGCGTAGCGGCGGATGTTGCGGCTCTCACGGGCGAAGGTCGGCTCGCCCAGTGGGCGGGCCAGGGTGCGGGTCAGGTAGTCGCGCTGGCGCTTGAGGTAGTAGCCGTGCCCAGCCACATCCAGGCGAAACACCTGGCTGAAGCCACCCCGGCCCTGGTTGGGTTCGTCCACCGCGGCGAGATCCAGCGTCCAGAGCGCCTCGAAATCGTCCAGGCCCCGGGTGGCCAGCACCGCGCGGTCCGCCGCGTCCCACCAGTCGTTCATTCCCGCCCCTTGAAATAGTCCAGCACCTCGCGGATGCGCCCCTTGTCGTTGTCGCTGAGCCGCTCGCGCCCGCGGTATTGCAGATAGAACCTGAGGCGCTGGGTACGCGACAGCTGGTACTTGGCCACCTTGTCCAGGCAGGCCAGGTCCTTGACCATGCGCCAGCGCAGCCAGTGACCGACCCAGAAGGCGCCGGCCGGGCAATCGATGAAATAGAGCACGCCCTGGCCATCCACCAGCAGATTGCGCCACTTGAGATCGTTGTGGACGAAATGGTGGTCATGCAGGGTGCGGGTCGCCGCGGCCAGTTGGCGGCTGACGTTGTCCACCCACACCCGGTCGCGCAGCCGTGGGTCTTCGCGCCGCGCCAGTTCGGCCAGGTCCAGGGTATCGGGAATCTCGCGGGTGATCATGGCGCCCCGGGCGAAGCCCCGTGGCGAGCGTTCCATGCCCCAGGCCACCACCGGTGCGGTGGCGATGCCCCACTTGGCGAAGCGCTTGAGATTCTGCCATTCGGCCTTGACCCGCGGCCGCCCCACATAGCGGCGCAACCCCTTGCCGGCGCCGTGGTAGCGCTTGACGTAGTAACGGATGCCATCGCGCTCGACGCGTACCACTTCCGACAGCGGATCGCTGGTCAGGCGCTCGCCGCCGAGGGCGAACACCGCGTCGAGGGTGGCGAACTCCGGCAGGTGGGCGACGCTGGAATCGATGCGCCAGTCAGCCATCAGAGCCGGTCTCCGTAGCGTTCCTTGCGCTCCAGCAGCGCGGCGGCCTTGCGTTCCAGCCGCGCCAGCAGCGGTGCCTCGTCGCGCAGGATCTCGCGCAGCGGCCGCTGGAAGTAGCCGCGCAGGAAGCGCAGGAAGTCGCGCCGCGTCAGGCCGATGCCGAGGGCGGAGAAATACAGCCCGGCCAGGTCCTTGTCGCGCCAGCGCCGGGGCACCTGGGTGCGGCACTGGGCGCGGTGCAGGTCGATCAGCCACAGCCGCAGATTGGCCACGGTGACCGGCTGGGCGGTGTCGAGCAGGAAATGGCAGATATAGCAGTCGCGATGGTTGACCCCGGCGCGATGCATGGCGCCGGTCATGCGCGCCACCTCGGCGATCAGCGCCCGCTTGAGCACCGGCTCGGGCGGCTGGCGGAGCCAGTCGAGGCTGAAGTCTTCGAGGCTGACGGTGGGTGCCAGCTCCTCGGTGATGATGAAGGAATGCTGGGTCGCCGGATTGGCGCCGCGCTCGCCGAAGGCCACGGCGGTCATGGTCGGCACGCCGACCTGGTGCAGTCGCTCGATGGCCTGCCACTCCTGGCGCGCGCCCAACACCGGCTGCTTGGCCTGCAGCAGATTCTTGGCGATCTCGCCCCAGCCGATGCCGCGATGGATCTTGACGAAATAACCCCGTCCGGCCACCTCGGTGCGCAGGGTGCGGCGTCCGTCCAGCTCGCGATAGACCTGGCCCTGCAGGGCCTCCACGGCGACGAAGGGATCCTCGCCGGCCCAGAGGCTGGCGAAGGGCTCACGCAACTCCAGGGTCATGCCACCCCCAGGATGACGTCGGCCGCGCGCTCGGGTAGCGAATAGAGATCGGCGCTGTCGGCGAAGGCCAGGCCATTGCGGCCCTGCACCGCGCGGCGCTCGGGATCGGCCAGCAGCTCGGCGAGCATCCGGTCCAGGGTCTCCTGGACGAAGGGCGACGGCACCACCTCGCCGGCACGCGCCTCGTCGATGTAGTGGGCATAGCCGCAGACATCGGTGACCAGCACCGGCAGCCCGGCGACCAGCGCCTCCAGCAGCACGGTGCCGGTGTTCTCGTTGTAGGCCGGATGGATCAGCAGATCGGCGCCCAGCAGGAAGCGCGGGATGTCGCTGCGGCCCTTGAGGATCTCGACCCGGTCGCTCACACCCAGGGCCTTGGCCTGGAGAATAAAGGGCTTGGGATCGTCCTGGCCGATGGCGAACAGGCGGGTACGGCGGCGCAGTTCCTTGGGCAGGGACGCCAGGGCCCGCAGGCTGCGATCCAGCCCCTTGGTCTTGAAGCCGGAGCCGATCTGCACCAGCAACAGCTCGCCCTCCTCCAGCCCGAACTCGCGCCGGAAGTCGGCACGGATCTCGGCGGCATTGGCCGGCGCCCGGCGGTCGGCGGCGATACCCGGCGGCAGCAGGTGGAAGCGCGCGGCTGGCGTGCCGTAGTGCTTGACGAACAGCGGCTGCTGCACCTCGGAGATCATCAGGATCTCGGTCGACGACTCGGGGGCGAACACCGCCCGTTCGTACTCGGCGAAGTGGCGATAGCGACCCCACTGGCGATACAGCGGATTGCGCAGGGTCTGGGCCTTGTCCTCGAAACAGGGATCGGCGGCGTAGTAGACGTCCAGCCCCGGCATCTTGTTGAAGCCGATCACCCGATCCACCGGATCACGGGCCAGGTCGGCCTGCAGCCAGGCATGGAATTTCTCGTTGCGCCTGTGATTGAACAGGGCGCTGACCTTGGCCACCCGCACGTCGAAGCCCTCCGGCACCGGGCCTTCCCAGATCAGGGTATAGACACGGATGGCGTGGCCACGGCGCTGGCACTCATGGGCGATGCGCAGGAAATCCCGTTGCAGGCCGCCAAAGGGAAAGTACTTGTAGAGCACGAAAGCCAGGGTCATGCGGGGAGGTCTTCCAACAGCAGGGTTTCCAGTTCCAGTTCGACCCGCTCCGGGGTCAGGGCGGCCAGACTGGCCGCCGGCTGGTCGCGCGGCTCGTCGGTGCCGTCCAGACCCACGGCGCTCAGGTGCACCTGGGAACGGCCATAGGCGCCGACCTTCTTCGGACTGGTGGGGCCATAGAGCGAGACGGTAGGCACGTCCAGGGCGGCGGCCAAATGGCCGAGCCCGGTATCCACCGCCACGCAGGCACGGGCGCCGGCCAGTACCTTGGCCACCCCGGCGAGATTCAGTCGCGGCAGCACCTGGACACCGTCGAGGCCATCGGCGATGCGTTCGGCACGGGCGTGCTCCGCCTCGTTGCCCCACAACAGTCGCACCGGCCAGTCCAGCTGGCTCATGCGCTCGGCCAGTTCACGCCAGTGGGCCTCGGGCCAGTGCTTGCTGACCCAGGTGGTGCCATGCAAGAACACCACATAGGGCGTCTCGTTGGGGCCGGCCAGGCGTTGCCGATCCAGACCGTAGTCGCCTACCCCTGCGGGCAGCGGATAGTCCAGGGCCTGGGCGAACAGCTGGCGGACCCGCTCCAGGGCGTGCTGGCCCTTGGCGACGTGGTAGCGCTCGTCATAGAAGCGACTGGCCAGGGGCTCGCGGGCGGAATTGCGGTCGAGGCCGGCCACCGGGGCCTCGGCGTAGCGGGTCAGCCAGGCGCTCTTGAGCAGACCCTGGGCATCGATCACCCGGTCATAGCGCTGCTCGCGCACGCGCTCCTTGAATTCGCCCCACTCGCCGCTGGCCCAGGCGGAAAACGGCTGCTTGCGCCAGCGGCGCAGGGCCACCGGGATTACCTGGCTCACGGCTGGGTGCCAGGCGGGAATCTCGGCGAAGCCTTCCTCCACCACCCAGTCGAAGCAGATGCCCGGGATGGCCCGGGCGGCATCGGTCAGCGCCGGCAGGGTATGGATGACATCGCCCAGGGACGAGGTCTTGATCAATAGCACGCGCATCTAGCCCACCTCGACCGGATCGGCGACCAGACGGCCGAGGGCCTCCTGCACCAGACTCGGCTGCAACAGGCGCAGGCAGTCGTAATGGCCGAAGCGGCAGGTGCGGTCGAAACAGGGACTGCACTCCAGCCCCAGGCGCACCACCTCGACCTGGCTGGCCAGCGGCGGCGTGAAGCCCGGCGAGGTCGAGCCATAGACCGCCACCAGCGGGCGATCCAGGGCGGCAGCCACGTGCATCAGGCCGGAATCGTTGCTGATCACCGCGCTCGCGCAGGAAAGCAGGTCGATGGCCTCGGCCAGGGAGGTCCGGCCGGCCAGGTTGTAGACATCTTCTTCGAAGCCAGGGGTGACCCATTCGCGGATCTCTTCGCCCCCCGGGGCGTCCTTTTGCGAGCCGAACAGCCAGACCTGCCAGCCCTGGCGCAACCGCGCATCGGCCACGGCGGCGTAGTGCTCGGCCGGCCAGCGCTTGGCCTCGCCGAATTCGGCGCCCGGACAGAGCGCCAGCACCGGTCGGTCCAGGCTCAGGCCGAAGCGTTCCAGGGCCGCGTCGCGGCTGGCCGGATCGATGACCAGGCGCGGCTTGGGATAGGGTTTGGGCAACTCGGCACCCGGCGCCTGGGCCAGTGCCATGAAGCGCTCGATCATCAGCGGATAGCGCGCCTTGTCCAGGGTGCGGATGTCGTTGAGCAGGCCGAATCTCAGCTCGCCACGCCAGCCGGTGCGCTTGGGAATGCCGGCGAAATAGGGCACCAGCGCCGACTTCAGCGAATTGGGCAGCAGGATCGCCTGGTCATAGCGACCACGCAGCCCCTGGCCGATGCGCCGGCGCGTGGCCAGCTCGAAGGCGCCGTGGCCGAGGGGAAAGCTCAGGGCTTCACGCACCTCGGGCATGCGCTCGAGCAGCGGGCGACTCCACTCGGGGGCGAGGACGTCGATCTGGCAGTCGGGATGCTGGCGCTTGAGGCAGACGAAGAGGGTCTGCGCCATCACCATGTCGCCGACCCAACTGGGTCCGATGATCAGAATATTCATGCTGGAAGG
>Ga0157371_10002021_pt1 | contig 20035 bp, 17 predicted proteins | sample C45metaG_FD_113462 | JGI IMG/M metagenome (GOLD analysis project Ga0157371, IMG submission 113462) | Corn rhizosphere microbial communities from Kellogg Biological Station, Michigan, USA - C4-5 metaG | ecosystem: Host-associated > Plants > Roots > Rhizosphere > Soil | place: USA: Michigan...
CTGGGCCAGCAATTGGCGGATGACCGCGGCGCCCAGGTCAACGGCGGGAATGTTCGCCAGGGAGCCCTGGAAACTGCCCACGGCGGTGCGGGTGGCGGCAACGATTACGACGTCTTGCATGATGGGGCTCCTCAGGCGAACTGCATTTCAGGCACGTGGTCCGGCACGATCAGCTTGCCGGCGGTCTTGCTGACGATTTCCTCGACGCTGACCCCGGGGGCGCGTTCCTTGAGGATGAAGGCGCCGTTCTCGATCTCCAGGTACGCAAGGTCGGTGAGCACGCGCTTGATGCACTGGGCGCCGGTCAGCGGCAGGCTGCAACGGCTGAGCAATTTGGATTCGCCGTCTTTCGAGGCGTGGGTCATGGTGACGATGATGTTCTCGGCACCGGCCACCAGGTCCATGGCGCCGCCCATGCCCTTGACCAGCTTGCCGGGGATCATCCACGAGGCGATGTTGCCCTGCACGTCCACTTCGAAGGCGCCGAGCACGGTCAGGTCGATATGGCCGCCGCGGATCATCGCGAAGGATTCGGCGGACGAGAAGATCGAGGCGCCGATGCGCGCGGTCACCGTCTGTTTGCCGGCGTTGATCATGTCGGCGTCGACTTCGTCCTCGGTGGGAAAGGCGCCCATGCCCAGGAGGCCGTTTTCCGACTGCAACATGACTTCCATGCCGTCGGGGATGTAGTTGGCCACCAGGGTCGGGATGCCGATGCCAAGGTTGACGTAGAAGCCGTCCTGCAGTTCGCGGGCGACGCGCTGAGCCATTTGTTCGCGGGTAAGAGCCATGTTTGTTGTCCTTTTAGTCGGGCTGGGGAAGGGCGATCACTTGCGCACGGTGCGCTGTTCGATGCGCTTCTCGAAGGTGCCGCAGATGACCCGGTCGACGTAGATGCCGGGGGTGTGGATCTGCGTCGGGTCCAGCTCGCCCGGTTCGACGATTTCTTCCACTTCGACCACGGTGATCTTGCCGGCGGTGGCCGCCAGGGGGTTGAAGTTCTGTGCGGTGTGGCGGTAGACCACGTTGCCGAAGTGGTCGGCCTTCCAGCCCTTGACGATGGCGAAGTCACCGGTGATGGACTCTTCCATCAGGTAGGTGCGGCCCTTGAATTCGCGGGTTTCCTTGCCGTCGGCCACCGGGGTGCCGACGCCGGTGGCGGTGAAGAAGGCCGGGATCCCGGCGCCGCCGGCGCGCATTTTTTCCGCCAGGGTGCCCTGGGGGGTCAGTACCACTTCGATCTCGCCGCTGAGCAACTGCTTCTCGAACAGGGCGTTTTCACCCACGTAGGAAGCGATCACCTTGCTGATCTGGCGGTCTTCCAGGAGCACGCCCAGGCCGAAACCGTCGACCCCGCAGTTGTTGGACACCACGGTCAGGTCGCGGGTACCGCGGCGCTTGATCTCGGCGATCAGGTTTTCGGGGATACCGCACAGGCCGAAGCCGCCGGCGATCACGGTCATGCCGTCTTGCAGACCTTCCAGGGCTTCCTCGTAGGACGCCACGCGCTTGTCGAAACCTGCCATTTGCACCTTCCTCTTTCTTGTTCGTTGGCGGCTGGCCAGCCGTTTGCGGGCCAGTGTTGCGCTGCGGGATTGATTTGTTAAGTTGATTTTTAAGGTTGATTGATTGGAAAAGCAGCATAATCCAGGGCGGCATACACCCAAGAGAATGGCAGATGACGGTTAAACAGATACGGGCATTTCTGGCCGTGGCCCACAGTTTGAGCTTTGCCCTGGCCTGCGAACGGCTGCACCTGTCGCAGTCGGCCCTGAGCCTGACGATCAAGGCGCTGGAGGAAGGTCTGGGTGGGCGCCTGTTCACGCGCAATACGCGCAATGTGGCCCTGACCCCGGAAGGCGAGGCCCTGCTGCCCCTGGCGCGGCGTCTGATCGCCGACTGGGACAACGCCGAGGACGAACTGCGCCAGCGTTTCACCCTGCAGCGAGGCCGGGTGACCCTGGCGGCGATGCCGTCCTTTGCCGGCAACCTGCTGCCGCCGATCCTCAAGCACTTTCGGGCCCGCTATCCCCAGGTCAACGTCACGGTCAACGACGTGGTCAACGAGCAGGTGCTGGAGATGGTCCGTGATCGCGAGGTGGAGCTGGGGGTGGCGTTCGAGCCTCAGGACAGCACCTCGCTGGTGTTCACCCCGCTGTACATCGACCGCTTTGTCGCCGTGGTGCCCCGGGATTCGCCCCTGGCCCGGCGCAGCGAGATCGACTGGCAGGCGCTGTTGCAGGAGCCCTTCATCACCTTGCAGCGGCCGTCCACGGTGCGGGTGATGCTCGAAGATCACCTGCGGGCACGGGGCGTGCAACTGCCGGTGGAGTTTGAAAGCCACCAGTTGGCGACCGTGGGGCGTATGGTCGCCAGCGGCCTGGGGGTGAGTGCGGTGCCGGCGTTGTGCGCCCAGCAGATGCGCGAGCTGGGCGGGCACTGCCTGACCCTGCACGATCCGGTGGTGGAGCGGGCCATTGGTGTACTGACCAAGCCGGGGGACGAGCTGTCCACCGCGGCCCAGGCGCTGTTCGACATCCTGCGCGAGGAAAACCTCGGCCAGCGCCTGGCGCTACTCTGATGCTCAACGCAGCAGGCGTTCGGCCAACTGGGGCAGCAACAGGTCACAGGGCTCGCCGAGCTTGAGGTCCAGCAGCTCGTCGGCGCGGGTCCTGCCGAAGTTGATGGCCAGCAGCGGCTTGCCTTGCTCGGCCACGGCGCGGCACAGGCGGAACGCCGAATAGGCCATCAGCGACGAACCCACCACCAGCAGGCCTGCGGCTTCGTGCACGGCGCTCAAGGCCCGGGCAGCGGTGGCCGCGGCCACGTTCTCGCCGAAGAACACCACATCGGGTTTCAATCGCGAGCCATTGCAGTAGGGGCAATGGGGCACCTGGAAGCGTTCCTCGAAGGCCGGGTCCAGCAGGGTGTCGCCGTCCGGCGCCTGCACCGCGTCAACGCCGGCCAGGTAAGGGTTGTGCGCCTCCAGTTGCTGCTGGATGGCCTCCCGCTGGCTGCGCTGGCCGCAGTCCAGGCACAAGACCCGCTGCAGGCTGCCGTGGAGCTCGATGACCTCCAGGCTGCCGGCCTCGTCGTGCAGGGCATCGACATTCTGAGTGATCACCCCGGCGATCCGGCCTGCGGCCTGCAGCTGCGCCAACGCCTGGTGCGCGGCATTCGGCCGGGCCTGGCGAATGCGCGGCCAGCCGAGCATGGCCCGGGCCCAGTAGCGCCGACGGGCTTCGGGCTGGGCGAGGAATTCCTGGTACATCATCGGCTGGCGGCCACGGCGCACGCCCTCGCTGTCGCGGTAGTCGGGGATCCCCGACGGGGTGCTGATACCGGCGCCGGTGAGGACCATGAACGGCTTGCCGTGCATGGCGGCGGCGAGTTGTTCGAACGGAGGGGCAGTAGGGCGGTCGATCATGGGCTGCACTCGTTTCCAGTGGCCAGGGACGCCTACCAGAAATAGACGCAAAGCCCTCGCGGCGCCAGTGTTTTACCCAAGGTTCAGCGCCGGGGACCGAACACCGACTTGGGTGGCTTGCCATAGAACCGGGTAAAGGCCGCACTGAAATTGCCGGGAAAGCGGTAGCCCACCTGATAGGCCGCCTGGGCCACCTGGCACCCGCCCTCCAGCAGGCGGTGGGCATGGCCCATGCGGATTTCCAGGAGCATGCGCTGCGGCGTGGTGTGGTAGTGCTCGCGCAGGCCCTGCTTGAGCTTGAACTCGTTGAGACCCACAGCGGCGCACAGGTAGGCCACGGTCAAGGGCTGGTGCATCTGCTCGAACATCAGGTCGCGCACCCGCTGCAGCCGTTCAAGTTCGGCGGCCTTCAGGCGCCGGCCCGGGACGGCAGGGGCGGGTGCCAGGGCCTGCAATTGCAAGGACAGCAGGCTCAGGGCGTGGATATGCAGCTCCAGCGTCGGTGGCTGTTGCAGGCCCGCGGCTTGGGCCAGTGCACTGAGATGGCCGGCACTGGCCCGGGAAGTGGGCCCGCAGGCCAGCAGTTGCAAGGCGTCCTGGCCCAGCAACTGGCGAGCCCGGGCGGGGCCCAGGTACTGCTGGAGCAGGGCTTCGCCCACCAGCAGGCGCAGTTGCTCCACCGTTTCATTGGCGCCGTAACGGCGTTCGCCTCGGCTGGCCTGGAAGGCGCTGACGGTGGTGTGCCCGGCGCGAAACGCCAGGCTCGAACCCTTGGTATCCAGGTAGCCCGAGGTGCCTTGCAAGGCGCAGGTGATCACCAGCAAACGGCCTGCGTGGCAACTGCTGGCCTCTTCGATCAAGGGGCGATTGGGGTGATAGCGCGAGTGCACCAGGGTCAGGCCCTGAGCCAAGGGCAGGCTCTCGAAATGGCAATCGCCCAGGGCCTCGGGCAACTGCTGGCGTGACCCGCCGCCCGGGGCCTGGCTGTGCTCGCGTGGTGCGTGGCACGGCAAGCGATAGGACTGGGAAGAACCGGGTGCAACGGCCATGTTCGCGCTCCTGCAATGGATGTTCTGCGTTTGCCATGGGAATGGATCCGTTTCCCATATGAACACGCATGATAAGCATTCTCGCTAAAAAGTAAGCTGTTTCCCAAGCAGGGGCGAGCCTCGCAATCTTGCGGCGCCCCACCTGCAAAGGAGCAAGCAATGAACCTGCAGAACTTGAAAACCGCCGGTCCCCGGGGGCTCTGGCTGCGCACGGTACTGGTGTGTGCCATGGGTCTGCCGATGCTGATCTTCTACGCCATCGGCACCCTCGGGCCCTTGCTGATCGCTGATCTTGGGGTGGCGCCCCACTGGCTGGGCTGGCTGGTGATGAGCGCTTTTGGCCTGGCGGCATTGCTGTCTTTGTGGGCGGGGCCGCTGGTGAACCGGCTCGGCACTCGGCGGGCCCTGGCCTTGCTGTTCTGGGCGACCCTGGCGGGGTATGGCCTGCTGGTCAGCCTGCCGGGATTTGCCGGGGTGCTGCTGGCCCTGGCGATCTGCGGAGTGGCCCAGGCCCTGGCCAACCCGGTGACCAATCTGCTGGTGTCCGAGTGTGTCGAGGCTCGTAGCAAGGCCGCGGTGGTGGGGCTGAAACAGTCTGGGGTGCAGCTGTCCGCGCTGATCGCCGGCCTGTTGCTGCCGCCTCTGGCCGGGTCTCTGGGTTGGCGCGCGGCCCTGGCCTGCCTGCTCCTGCCGACCTTGCTGCTGGCCCTGTGGGGGCCAAAGGTGGCGGCGGGCAGCGCAGCGGGCAAGACCATGAGCCTGAAGATTCCCCGGCCGAATTCACGGCTGGCGCTGCTGCTGAGCGTGCAGTTGTGTGTCGGCCTGGTGCTCTCGTCCTTCGTGACCTTTCTTGGGGTATTCGCGGCTCGCCAAGGGATGGCGGTCGGCGAGACCGGAGCCATGGTCGCCGGGTTCGGGGTCATGGGCATCCTGGCCCGGACCTTGTTGACGCCACTGGCAGCACGTATGGCCGAGGAATCCTGGTTGCTGCTGACGTTATTGCTCCTGGCCAGCCTGGCCCTGGCGGTGACTGCCCAGGCCACGCCCCAGGCGCACTGGCCCTTGTGGTTCGGCACCCTGGGCATGGGCTTGACCGCCGTGGCCACCAATGCCATCGCCATGAGCATGCTGCTGCGCGATCCGGCCTTTGGCAGCCCAGCCTCGGCCTCGGGCCTACTTTCGGCGGGCTTCTTCGCCGGGTTCGCCCTCGGGCCGGTACTGTTCGGTACCGTGCAACAGGGCGCGGCGGGTTTTGCCAGCGCCTGGCTGATGCTGATTGCGGTCCTGCTGCTGGGGGCGGGGCTGAGCCTGATGCTGGTGCGTGCCCGAGCCCGAGCCCTTCAGCCGGCCAGCCCTAGAGCCTGAACACGTTCACCTGCTGTTCCAGGTTCTGCGCCAGTTGCTGCAGGGAACGGGCGGTCTCGGTGGTTTCCTCCACGGCCTGGCTGTTCTGCTGGGACATCTGGGCAATGCGCTCGACGTTGCGCGCCACATCCTGGCTGGCGGCGGTCTGTTCCCGCAGGGCCAGGGAGATCTGGTCCACCACCCGCACCACATTGCCGGAGGAGGTGCGGATATTGACGATGGCCTCGCCGGCCTGCTGGGCCTGTTCGACGCCGCTTTTCACCTGATTGACTCCGACGTCCATGCTGCTCACCGCTTCCCGGGTGCCCAGCTGGATCTTGTCGACCATCTCGGTGATCTCCTGGGTCGAATTGGCCGTGCGCTGGGCCAGCAGGCGCACTTCATCGGCGACCACGGCAAAGCCACGGCCTTGCTCGCCGGCCCGGGCGGCCTCGATGGCCGCATTGAGGGCCAGCAGGTTGGTCTGCTCGGCAATGCCCTTGATCACACTGACAATGCTGGAGATCTGTTCGGCATGCTGGCCCAGCTCACCGATCTGGGTGGCCGAAGCCTGCACGGTCTCGGCGATCAGACGCATGCTGCCCAGGGTGTCCTGGATCACGCTGCCGCCTTCCTCGGACTGGCGCCCGGATTCGCTGGACAGGGCATGAGCGTCCCCGGCGTTGTCCGCCACATGGTTGATGCTCACCGTCAGTTCTTCCACCGTGGCGGCCATGGATGAGGCCGAGTGGGACTGTTCCTGGGCCGATGCCGAGAGCTGCAGCGAGGCACTGGAAATGCTCTGGGAGGCGCTCACCAGTTGCTCGGCTCCCAGCTTGATCTGGCTGATCATCGACCGCAGGCGCTCCTGCATGGCGGCGAAAGCCTGCTGCAGCTCGCTGACTTCATCGCGCCCCTGGGTGCTGATGCGGTTGTCCAGGTGGCCGGCGGCGATGGCCTCGGCCACTTCCACGGACTGGCGGATGCGTCCTACCAGGTTGCTCGACAGCGACCAGGCAACGAGCATGGCCAGCAGTGCCGCCAGCATGCCGCCGCCGAGCAGGATCGCCAGGGCCGAAGCCTTGGCGTTGTCCATGGCCTGGCTGCGGGCGTCCTGCAGGCTTTTTTCCGCTTCGCGCAACTCACTGGTGAGCTGGCGCATGGCGTCCATCTTGGCCTTGTCGCGGCCGGCGCTGATCTGCTCGGCCATGGCGGTGGCCGGCTGAGTCCCGGCATTGATCGCCCGGCGCAGGGCCAGGTTGCCCTGGATGTCCTCGCGCAGCCACTGGTCGTGCAGGGCCTTGAGTCGCTCCAGGCGCGCCTGCTGCTCGGGGTTGTCGGCGGTGCTGCTCTTGATCCGGGCGTAGTAGTCGGTAAAGGCTTTTTCGCCTTGTTCCAGAGGTTCGAGGAAGCTGTCGCGACCGGTCAGGGCATAACCGCGCATGCCGGTCTCGATATTGATCAGGCTGCGCAAGAGGGCGTCGGACTGGTTCAGCACTTCATGGCTGTGGATGGTGCTTTTGACGCTGCTGCTGACTTGATCGAAGCCGCGCAGGGCCGCCAGCACCAGCAGCAGGAGGATCAGCAGGACGACGCCGAAACCGGCATAGAGCTTTTGCGAAATGCTCAGATTGGAAAACATAGGAAGGACCGCTCCTAAACCGTTGACTGAATGCTTCACAGGGGCGTGCCTCGATGAGGCAGCGTGATAGCTCAATGATGTTTAAATGACATCAACGGTCCGACTTTTCCTGTACAAAAAAAGTTTCATGTACAGGAAAATATTTTTGCGGGGCATGCAGAAGGGCGCGCCGAGCATCGCCCCAAGGGGGGCGGCTCGGCGTGCGGCAGGGGTCAGCTGGAGTGGGCGTTGCTGTCTTCTTCGGGGTCGTCGCTTTCGGTCTGCCCCGGCAACTCGGTGATCACGCTGAAGTCGCTGACTTCCACTGCCCCCAGGCCATAGCCCAGCAGGTGGAAGGAGAAGGCCTTGCGGGTTTCCGGGTTGTCGAAGCTGAAGTCCATCTGCAATGGCTGGTCGGGTGTGACCAGCATTTCTTCCGGCAGGCCCAGGGGCACGTCCTGTTCCAGCTCCTTGCCCTTGAGCAGGATGTAGGCATTTTGCTGCGGGTCGGCGGAGCGCACGGTGAAGCGCACCCGGGTCTGGGAGCCCTTGGGCATTTCCAGGTACTGGGCGCCGATCAGGTTGTCGGCCCAGTCGTCCTTGATCTGTGCCTGCAGCGGGATGATCGCCGGGCTGCCGAACTGGTAGTGCTGGTTCAGCGGCGACTGCAGCAGGCTGCGGTCCAGGTTCGCCGCACGCGCGCTGATCTGCCGGGCCCGCAGGCCGCCGTACTGGCCTTGCAGGCTGGCGCTGTCGGCGATGAAACCGGGGCTGGCGTAGTAGCGGCAGCGCTGTTGGAAGTCGCACTCGGTGAAGGTGCCCTGGCCATCGTGGTAGCGCAGCTTGCCGTTGGTGTAGGACATGATTTCCCGGCCCTGGGCATAGTCGCGCAACAGCGAGCGGCCGCTGAGGCTGGCGGGCACCGGCAGGCCGAAGTAGTCCAGCACCGAGGCGCTGAGGTCGACGTGGCCGTAGGTGCCGGACTTGAGATGGGGCAGCAGGTCCTGGTCCGGGGCGAGCATCAGGTTGAAGCCCCAGGACGAAGCCAGGCGCACGCCGTCGATGCCGTGGGACTCATCGGAGGTAATGATCACCAGGGTGTCCTTGAGCACGCCCTTGCGCTCCAGGCCCGTGAGGAACTGGTCGATGGCGTCGTCCAGGTAGCCCACGGCGGCCTGCTTCGGCGTCTCATAGCGCTCCAGGTAGTCCTCGGGCGCCGAGTAGGGCTGGTGGGTGCCGACGGTCAGCAGGGTGAGCATCCACGGCTTCTTGTTCTTCTTCAGCTGGTCGACGTAGCCCAGGGCGCCTTCGAAGAAGGCCTTGTCGTCCTTGCCCCAGGGGAACTCCAGGTAGTTGTCGTTCTTGAACCACTCCAGACCATGGGTCGAATCGAAGCCGATGTGCGGCATGATCTTGTCCTTGGCCATGAAGCGCAGGCCGGCGCCCTGCAGGTAGTGGGTGTTGAAGCCGAACTTGTGCATCTGTGCCGGCAGGCAGGCCTGGTTGCGCTGGCTCTGGGTGAGCATCTCGACGCCCTTGGGGGTGCCGTTGTCGAGCTTGTCGTAGTCGCCGCAGAGCATGGCGTACAGACCGCGGATGGTCTGGTGGCTGTGCAGCACGTAGTCCGGGGTGTTCATGCCGCGCTCGGCCCAGGCGCTGAGCTTGGGCATCAGGTCTTCCTGGTAGCGGCTGTTCAGGGCTTCGCGGTTGGTGCGGATATAGGCACCGGGAATGCCTTCGAGGGTGATCAGCAGCACGTTGCGCGCGCGGCCTGCGCTGGGCAGCAGCGGCTGGCCTTCCAGGTCCAGGCGGGTGAGCCCGGCCATGGGCGGTGGGGCATCGGCGACGTCGCCTTGCAGCCAGTCCTCCACCTGCATCTGCGCCTGGCCGGTGGCAGTGGCCAGGGCCTGGTGGGGCAGGTTGAACAGTTGCCACTGGTCGGCTTCGCTGGGCTTGAGGTACTGGATGCCGCCGTGGGCCACCAGCAACAGCACCGGCAGGCTCCAGCTATGGCGCGGCAGTGCCGGGGGGCGCACCCCGCGGTGGGCGCGCTGGACCACCAGCCACAGCACCAGCCCCAGCAACAGCGCCAGGCCCAGGTCCGGGTGGGTCAGGCCGCCGCCGGTGGAGTTGCCGACAAACTGCGGGTCCACCAGGTAGTGCAGGTCGGCGAGGTTGGGCATGCGCCCCACGGCGCTTACCAGCTCGGCGCTGACCAGGGTCAGCAGGGCCCAGACCAGCAGCACCGGCAGCGCCAGCCACCAGGGCCGGCGGTACAGGAGTACGGTCAGCAGGCTGGCGCTGGCCAGGTCCGACAGATAGCCCAGCGGGTTGGACCAGCCCAGGGCCAGGCGCGCGCCCATGGGCAGCAGCAACAGCAGGCCGAACAGGGCGCACAGGGGTGCAAGAGGGTGTTGTAGGCAACGACGGATCAACTTCACAAATAACCTGCCTGTCATCAAATCTTCACGCAAATGTGCGCGATCTTAACAAGAGCTGACGGCAAGACGTTTCTTAATCGTCAAGGAAAGACCTGGGGACAGGCTTTGCGAATCACCCCCAAGAGGCGGTGGAATCCGTGCAAAGCCCCAGCCTGGAAGGCTGGCGGCGAGCAGGGGCAGGTTTCACACCGCTTGGATTTACTATTTCAGGTTGTTAAAAAAAATGTGCCTTGAGTGCTGATGCCGATCAATCAAGGGCAAGCGCTGTAGGGGGGGCAGGGGAGCTTGCTCCGGCACCTATCGCGACCACTTGATGATAAGCCGGGCGAAAAACGCGCCGCTGACAATCACCGCGAACAGGCGAAGGGTCTGCATCGCCAGCACCAGGCCGACATCCGAATGGGTGTCCACCGCGATGATCGCCATGGCGTCCAGGCCGCCGGGGCTGGTGGCCAGGTAGACCGAGAGAAAGTCCTTGCCCATCCACAGGGCCAGCCCCCAGGCAGAGAGGGCACAGAGGGCGATCAGCAGCAGGGCGCCGCCGATCATCGCCGGCAGGTGGCCGAACACATAGCTCAGGGTCGGGCGGTCGAAGCGCAGGCCGATATAGCCGCCGATGGCGCCGTAGGCGCAGGCCAGCAGCCAGGACGGCAGGCTGATCTGCAACAGCCCGCTGACCTGCAGCGCGCCGCCCAGCAGCAGCGGCACCAGCAGGGCCCCGGCAGGCACCCGCGAACCCAGGAGCACACCGCAGACGATCGCCACGATGCTCAGGCCAACATTCGGCAGGCTCATGCCGTGCAGGGCCATCTGGCTGGCGTGAGCCTCGCTGCCGCTGGCCGGAGCGCCGATCCAGTGGCTGACGAAGGCCCCGACCATCACCACGCACACCACCCGCACGTACTGCATGGTGGCCACCACCCGTGAGTCGGCGCCGAACTCGTCGGCCATCGACACCATGGCCGAGGCCGCACCGGGCGCCGTGCCCCAGGCCGCGGTGCTGGCGGCAATCGCGCCGAAGCGCACCAGCACCAGGCCCACCAGGGCGCTGAGGCTGACGGTGAGCAGGGTGGCCACCAGCATCACGTGCCAGGACTGGAGCATGGCCGTGAGCACGGCGAGGGTCATGGAGTGGGCGGCGAGCATGCCCACCGAGCCCTGGCCCAGGCGAAACGCCAGGCGCGGCACGCGGATGCTGGCACCGCACACGCCAAACAGGATCGCCGTGAGCATCGGCCCGAGAAACTGCCCGGCGGGAATCTCCAGGTACTTGAGCAACTGGCCGCTGATGCCGGCCAGCAACAGCCAGGCCGGCCATTGCAGCGCCTGGGGCCAGGTATTCAGGGATAGACGAAGCGATGGCGACAAGGGACGACTCTCCAAGACGCTGGCCACTCCTGTTGCGGGAGCGGTAAAACCTGCGCCGGAGCAAATTATTGATAGCGCGATTGATCAAGTCCAGTTTCTAATTGTGATCAACTCATAACTATTGTTGATCGATCATGGACCTGCGCGACCTGACCTATTTCGACACCATCGCCGAGCTCGGCCACCTGGGCCGGGCGGCGCAGAAGCTCAATCGCAGCCAGCCGGCGCTGACCAAGAGCATCCAGCGCCTGGAGGAGTCCTTCGGCACCAAGCTGTTCGAGCGTGAAGGCCGCGGCATCAAGCTCACCGCCGTGGGTGAGTTGCTGCAGCGGCGCAGCCGGCAACTGCAGCAGAACATCGCCGAGACCCACCGCGAGGTGCGGGACTTCGCCAGCGGCGTGCTCGGCAACATCCGCCTGGGCTGTGCCGCCAGCATGGCCGAACACCTGCTGCCGCAGATGACCGCCACCTTGCTGGAGCGGGCCCCGGACATCACCTTGAACCTGGTGATCGGCCAGGACGACCTGTTGCGCGAGTCCCTGCGCTCCGGGCGCCTGGACATGGTCATCTGCCCGATGTTCGAAGGCGACCCGCACCTGAGCCACCACACCCTGTTCGAAGACCGGGCGGTGGTGGTGGCCAGCCGCGACCACCCGATATTCGCCACGCCCATGCGCCTGCGCGACTTGTGCGCCTACCGCTGGGTGCTGCCGGGCACCCGGGTGTCGGCGCGACGCTGGATCGACAACGTGTTCCAGAGCCATGAACTGCCGCTGCCCTCGGTGCAGATAGAGACCAACACCATCTCCCTGTTGCCGCGGCTGATCGCCAAGACCGGGCTGCTGAGTTTTCTGGCCCGGGAAACCCTGGACGACTTCAAGGGCATCGCCCACCTGCGGGAAGTGCCCCTGGCGCAAACCTGCATGCGCCGCAGCATCGTGGTGCTGGTACGCGCCGAAGGCTACCTGTCGCCCGCAGCCCAGGCCCTGCTGGATCTGCTCAAGAGCGATGGGCGGCAATTCTTCACGGCGGGTGACGCCCTGTGAGCCAGGGCGGCGCAGGGCCTGGGGTCATTCGCCGCGGATGTACTGCTCCAGCTGGCGGATCAGGTCGGCCTGTTCGGCGATTGCTTCCTTGACCAGGTCGCCGATGGACAGCAGGCCCAGCAACTGGCCGTTTTCCACCACCGGCAGGTGGCGCAGGTGGCTGTCGGTCATGATGTTCATGCAGGTGTCCACGCTCTGGTGCGAGTCCACGGTGATTACCGGCGAGCTCATGATCGCGCTGACCGGGGTGCCCACCGAGGAGCGCCCGTGGAGCACCAGCTTGCGCGCGTAGTCGCGCTCGCTGATGACCCCGACCACCACGCCATTCTCCAGCACCGGCAAGGCGCCGACGTTTTTCTCGGCCATCACCATCAGCGCCTCCAGGACCATCTGGTGCGGGGCGATGGTGTGCACTTGCTGGTTGTGCTTGGCCTTGAGTTTCAGCAGTTCTGCGACGCTCTTCATGGGGCGCTCCGGTTGTTCTACGTGGGGCGGCGATGCGCCGCCCTGAGGGGTTTCTAAAGAATCGTAGAGACTCGGCCAACCAGCAAGGCTGAAAACGGCAGATAAACGGCGAAAAACGTCACCCCGAGGATTTTTTTTCACCACGGCCCCGATAAAGGGGCCGTTGCCTTCAGTTGAAGCGGTGCAGAGAAAAACTTTCCAGGTCGATTTCGCTGCAGCCGTCCACGTGCTGCTGGGCCAGGGCTTCGCCAATCGCCGCCGAATGCTTGAAGCCATGGCCGGAACAGGCGCTGACCACGGTGACATTGGCCAGGCGCGGGTGGCGGTCGATGATGAACCCCGAATCCGGGGTCACGGTGTAGGCACAGACACTGGCCTTCACCAACTCGGGGGCCAACCCGGCGATATGGGGGGCGATCAGCTTGTGGAACAGGCGCTGGGCGTCGGCGCTGCTGGGCTGGCGGTCGAGGCTGTCCGGCTGGCTGCTGGCGCTGTACTGCTCGGTGGCGATCTTCACGCTGCCTTCGCCGGGAATCGGCGGGAAGCCGTAGCAGGCGTCCACGTCATCGGCGCTGTGGAGAATGAAGCTCGGGGAGCGGGCCGGGTAGCGCTCGGGCTCATCCAGGCGGAACCAGTACAGCTGCTGGCGGCACACCTGCAACAGCGAATCGAAGGGCGCCCCCAGCAACTGCGCCGACCACATGCCGGCGCTGACGATGACCTGTCGGGCAAACAGCCGCGAGCCGTCGCTGATGATGTGCACCCCGTCATCCTGGGCGTCCAGCTCCAGCACTGTCTGGCCGGTGATCAGGGTTGCCCCCAGTTGCCGGGCCCGGGTCAGTTGGGCATCGATGCAGCGTTCCGGGCGGACAAAGCCGCCGCCGGGTTCGAAGTAGCCCCGGGCGCTGTCATCCAGCGGGGCGAACTGCGGGAAGCGCCGGCGGATCTCGGCGGCGTCCAGCTCCTGGTGCTCGATGCCATAGCGCCGAGCCAGCTCGATGCTGTTGTCGGTGAAGTCCCGGGCCCCTGCCGGGCGCTGCGGGGCGGTGCTGGCGGTCATCACCAGCACCCCGCATTGCTCGAACAACTGCACATCCAGCTCCGCCTCCAGTTCGCGCCAGATCTGCTGCGAGCGGATCGCCAGGGGCACGTAGGCCGCGCCTTCGCCCACCGCCTGGCGGGTGATGCGGGTGTCGCCGTGGCTGGAACCCAGGTCGTGGGGCGGGGCGAAGCGGTCGATGCCCGCCACCCTTACCCCGCGCTTGGCCAGTTGATAGAGGGTGGCGGCGCCCATGGCGCCCAGACCTACGACTACAACATCGAAATCCGGTGTGTGCACGGCAAGATCCTTGGGATGGAAGGCTCAGCAGTTATTGATAGTGGCCAGGGTCATGGGCGCGATGATCCGGTGGAACGGCGCCACCGGCAGCATGTACAGGCGCCCCAGGCGGTTGTGCGGGTGGACCACGGTGGACAGCACCACCGGGCGCCGGCCCTCGGCGTCCAGCGGCAGGCGGTTGAGCGACAGGTGCACGTCCAGGTGCTTGTCGCGGTCCACCACCAGCACCTCGTCGGGGCTCTGGGAAATCAGGGTGAAGATACCCACCCGGTCGCCGGGCTGGTAATCCTCGTCGGGGCGCGACAGGTCGATGCGGGTCAGGCGCCCCAGGTCCTTGAGGCCGAACAGCTGCACCACGCGGTTGCGCAGGCCCATCAGGCGGTCGATCCAGGTCGGGGTCTGGCTCATCAGGCACAGCAGGTGACGCATGGCGCTGCGTTCGGGGTCCTCGGCCAGGGTGCGGCGGCAGTCGATGAAGGTGGCACCCGGGGCCAGGGCCGCGATGCTGGAGTCATGGGGCAACGGGCAAGGGTGTACGGCAGACTTCATCGGTGCAGCTCCCTGAAAGTTGGCGGCCTTGGCTTCATGCCGATCAGTCACGCCAGAAGTCGCAAAAAATACCACTTCCTGAGGCGAGGAACCTGCTGTTGTGTAGCGGCCAGTTGCCGCTGGGCGAGGGTTGCCATTGCCAGGTGGCAGCGCGCAAGGATTCGGTGGTTATCCGCACTGCCCGGGCCGGAGTCAGCAAAAACACGCACGAAGTTGCAAGCAGGTCGAAGGGACCTGGGCCGACCATTGAACGGCGGAATTCGGTGGCACGCGGACTGAATTCCGCCAACGCAATGGCTGCTTGCCACTTAAGCCTGCTGGCGGACCGCGGCTTTTTCCCCTCTGACGGCCGGCTCGGCGTTCTGTAGCAGCAACTGACCGAACTCCTGGGCCGCCGCCGTCTTTTCGCCGCTGCTCCAGGCCAGCAGGAAGCGCGCTCCGGGCAACCCCCGCAGGCCGTATTCACCATCGACGATGCGCAGGCCCGGGCGCAGGTCGCTGGCCATCTGCACGGTGACTCCGAGACCGGCGAGCACTGCCGTGCGAATGCCTTCCTGGCTTGGCGAGCTGAACGCCACATGCCAACGGGTGGCGCTTTCGCCCAGGGCATCAAGGCCGATCTGCCGATTGACGCAGGGGGCCGGCGCCAGGGCCAGGGGCAGCGAGGCGCCCGGGGCCAGGTCGAAGTGCTCGGCGGCGACCCAGACGAACCGGGCGCTGCGCAGCACGGTGCCGCTGTCGCGCCGCCCCGGCTCCGAGAGCACCACAGCCAGGTCCAGTTCCCCGGCCTTGAGCATCTGGCGCAGGTCCAGGTAGGTGCCAACGCTGACGTCCAGGCGCACCTCGGGAAAGGCTCGGGAAAACTGGCAGAGCAGTGGCGGCAGGCGCTCGCCCATAAAGGTCTCGGGCACCCCGAAGCGCACCACGCCACTCAGCCGCGATGGCTGGAAGCGTCGGGCCAGGGCGTCCAGGGCGGTGAGGATCTGTTGCGCGTGCTGCAGCACTTCCTGGCCGTCTTCGGTCAGGCTCAGGTGCCGGGTGGTACGCAGCAGCAGGGGCCGGCCCAGTTGCTCTTCCAGACGGCGGATCTGATGGCTGACCGCCGACTGGGTGAGGTTCAGGCGCTTGCCAGCACGGGTGAAACCGGCACATTCATGGACTGCGACCAGGGCCCGCAGCAGGGTGGGATCGATGTTCAAGGCAGGCTGCCATTCATGATGGAAATTGCTCAATCCTACAAAATCTAATCATTTCCGTCATTGAGTGGCGTTGCCCAGACTTGACCCCTCAGTCGCCCCTGGACGGGTGGCGACACCACTTGCGGACGACCCTCGATGCCTCAACCTTCTTTACGCAACACCCTGGCCCTGGCGGCGGTCTGCCTGGCCGCGCTGATGTTCGGCCTGGAAATCTCCAGCGTGCCGGTGATTCTCCCGGCCTTGGAAGACCGTCTGCAGGGTCGCTTTACCGACCTGCAATGGATCATGAATGCCTACACCATCGCCTGCACCGTGGTGTTGATGGCCACCGGCGCCCTGGCCGATCGCTTTGGCCGCAAGCGGGTGTTTGTCCTCAGCATCGCCGCCTTCGGCCTGGCCTCGCTGCTCTGTGGTCTGGCCCAGAACATGACGGCGCTGATCGCCAGCCGGGCCCTTCAAGGCCTGGCCGGGGGCGCGATGCTGATCACCCAGGTGGCGATCCTGTCCCAGCAGTTTCGTCAGGGCCGTGAGCGCAGCCGGGCCTTCGCCGCGTGGGGCGTGGTGTTCGGCATTGGCCTGGGGTTCGGGCCGATCATTGGCGGAGCGATCCTGTCGCTGTCCAGCTGGCCGTGGATTTTCCTGGTGCACGGGCCGCTGGCGCTGCTGACCCTGGGGCTTGCCGTAGCCGGGGTCGAGGAGGCCCGTCAGGCCCGGGCCGGCAAGCTCGATAGTGCCGGCATCGTGCTGCTGTCGCTGGCGGTGTTCGGCCTGACCTTTGTGCTGACCCAGGGCCCGACCCTGAGCCGCTTCAGCGCCCTGGCCGTGGTGCTTGCGACCCTGGGCTGCTTCGCTGGCTTTATCCGTGCCGAGCGCCGCAGCCGGCAACCGATGTTCGAGCTGGGGGTATTCAGGAACCGCCGGTTTTCCGGGGCGTTGCTGGGCTCCATGGGTATGAATTTCAGCTTCTGGCCGTTCATGATCTACCTGCCGATCTACTTCCACGGCGCCCTGGGCTACGACAGCCTGCACAGCGGACTGGCGCTGCTGGCCTATACCTTGCCGACCCTGATCCTGCCGCCCGTGGGTGAACGCCTGGCCCTGCGTTTCGAGGCCGGTTGGGTGATTCCTCTGGGGTTGTCCGGCATCGGCCTGGGCTTTGTGGCGATGTTTGGTGCCAGCCAGTGGGCCGTCAGCAGCGGTGTGCTCATGCTCCCCGGCGCGCTGCTGGCGGGGATCGGTCTGGGCATCTGCAATACGCCGGTGACCAATACCACCACTGGCTCGGTGCCCGTCGATCAGGCCGGCATGGCCTCGGGGATCGACATGAGTGCGCGGATGATTTCCCTGGCGCTGAACATTGCCTTGATGGGCTTGATCCTGGTGGCGGGGGTGGGCGCCTACCTGCGGCGTCACCTGAGTGGGGCGCTGGATGCCGGGCAACTGCGGGGTTGGGTGCAGCAGATTGCCTCTGGCAGCGGCTCTTTGGAAGCTTTGCCGTGGCTGGCGCAAGGTACGCCGCAGGCGGCCCTGGTCCATGGCTTTGGCTGGGTCATGCTGTACGGCGGCTTGAGTGTCTGGGGGCTGGCATTGTTCAGCCTGCTGATATTCGCCCCATGGCAGCAAAAGCCAGTGGAGTCGATCGCGCAGTAGCCGCTGCCGAGCGTTAGCGAGGCTGCGAAAGGGGCCGCAGGACCCTCTGTTGCCGGGATCGCCTATGTCGCTCCAGCCATTCGCGACTGCGCCAGCGGCTGCAGGGAACGCAAAAAAGGCGCCCGAAGGCGCCAAGGATTCACCCCAACCGAGGGAGCCGGGTGAAGCCGTTCGCAGGAGTGTCGCGGTGGTAAGGCGCGACGTGAACGGAAAAAGGCGAGCGGTGCCCGCCAGCGGCGGGCAGCTTGAGTCATTTGCCCAGCTTGATCCTGGTCCAGCCGCGGTTCATCACGCGCTGGATGGCGATCGGCTGGTCCGGTACTGCGTAGAGGGTGGCCAGTACGGCCTGGGGCGGGTAGGACGCCGGGTCGTTGCGGATCGCTTCGTCCACCAGCGGCGTGGCCGCCGCGTTGGCGTTGCTGTAGCCCAGGCTATTGGTGACCTCGGCGATGATGTCCGCGCGCATCAGGAAATTCATGAACAGGTAGGCGTTGTCGACGTTGGTGGCGTCCTTGGGGATGGCCATCATGTCGTAGAAGCTGCCGGCGCCTTCCTTGGGAATGCTGAACGCGACCTTCTCCTTGTTGCCGGCCTCTTCGGCGCGGGAACGGGCCTGCAGCACGTCGCCGGAATAACCCACGGCCACGCAGATGTTGCCGTTGGCCAGGTCCGAGATGTACTTGGAGGAGTGGAAGTAGGTCACCGAAGGACGGATCTTCATGAACAGGGCTTCGGCTTCGAGGATCTGCGCCTTGTCCTTGCTGGTCACCGGGTAGCCCAGGTAGTGCAGGGCGGCGGGGAGCATCTCGGTGGGCGAGTCGAGGAAGCTGATGCCGCAGGCCTTGAGCTTCTCGGCGTTCTCCGGCTTGAACAGCAGGTCCCAGGAGTTGGTCGGGGCGTCGGCGCCCAGGGCCGCCTTGACCTTGTCCGGGTTGTAGCCAATGCCGATCGAACCCCACATGTAGGGAAAGGCATGGGCGTTGTCCGGGTCGCTGGCGGAGGCGTTTTTCAGCAGCACCGGGTTGAGGTTCTTCCAGTTGGGCAAGCGGGACTTGTCCAGTTCCTGGTAGACCCCGGCCTTGATCTGCTTGGCCAGGAAGCTGTTGGACGGCACCACGATGTCGTAGCCGGACTTGCCGGTGAGCAGGCGCGCTTCCAGGGTTTCGTTGCTGTCGAAGACGTCGTAGGTGACGTGGATGCCGGTCTCGGCCTCGAACTTCTTCAGGGTGTCCGGGGCGATGTAGTCCGACCAGTTGTAGACGCGCAGCACTTTGTCGTTGGCTTGAGCGCCGGTAACCATTGCGCCCATCAAGGACAGTGAGAGCAGAGTCCTGCCAAGCATTTTCATCACTACAACTCCATTTCTTATTGTGCAGATTGCTGCGTGTGCAACTCGAGGGTTCGGGGTGAGCCTTTTTCGCCAGCAAGCTGGCTCCTACAGGTTTGGGTTATCCGTAGGAGCCAGCTTGCTGGCGAAGAGGCGGTTAGGCCGTCGCAGGTGTTCGTACCGCAGGTTTTTTCGCTGCCGGTGGCTGCCAGGATTCGTTGGCGGTGAAGTCCATGGCCTCCTGGATCGCCCGCTTGCGGGCGGCCTCGGCGCGGCGGCCAAAGTACCAGACCAGGAAGGTCACCAGGGACACCGCCAGCAGAATCAGGCTGGCCACGGCGTTGATCTCGGGCTTGACCCCCAGGCGCACCGCCGAGAACACTTCCATCGGCAAGGTGGTGGAACCCGGTCCGGAGACGAAGCTGGCCAGCACCAGGTCATCCAGGGACAGGGCAAAGGACATCATGCCGCCGGCCGCCAGTGACGGCGCGATCATCGGGATGGTGATCAGGAAGAACACCTTGAACGGTCGCGCGCCCAGGTCCATGGCCGCTTCTTCAATGGACAGGTCCAGCTCCCGCAGGCGCGCGGAGACTACCACGGCTACATAGGCTGCGCAGAATGTGGTGTGGGCGATCCAGATGGTGACGATGCCGCGCTCCATGGGCCAGCCGATCAATTGCGCCATGGCCACGAACAGCAGCAGCAAGGACAGGCCGGTGATCACTTCCGGCATCACCAGCGGCGCGGTGACCAGGCCGCCGAACAGCGTGCGGCCCTTGAAGCGGGTGACCCGGGTCAGCACGAAGGCCGCCAGGGTGCCCAGGGCCACCGCGGCAATGGCGGTGTAGCAGGCGATCTCCAGGGAGCGCATTACCGAGCCCATCAGTTGCTGGTTGTCCAGCAGGCCGACGTACCACTTGATCGACCAGCCGCCCCACACTGTCACCAGCTTGGAGGCGTTGAACGAGTAGATCACCAGGATCAGCATCGGCAGGTAGATGAACAGCAGGCCCAGCACCAGCATCAGCTTCGAGAAACCAAAGCGCTTCATGCCTTGCCCTCCATCTCTTTGGCCTGGCTGCGGTTGAACAGCAGGATCGGCACGATCAGGATCGCCAGCATCACTACCGCCAGCGCGGAGGCTACCGGCCAGTCACGGTTGTTGAAGAACTCCTGCCACAGCACGCGGCCGATCATCAGGGTTTCC
>Ga0157371_10002022_pt1 | contig 20031 bp, 20 predicted proteins | sample C45metaG_FD_113462 | JGI IMG/M metagenome (GOLD analysis project Ga0157371, IMG submission 113462) | Corn rhizosphere microbial communities from Kellogg Biological Station, Michigan, USA - C4-5 metaG | ecosystem: Host-associated > Plants > Roots > Rhizosphere > Soil | place: USA: Michigan...
GCGCAACTGTCTTATGGCTACAGGGGTATGCATCAACTCCCCGTGGCGCCGTAGCGTGGAAAACGGCGCAGCCTTTTCCACTGCGGGCTTCGTGGCGAAGGTCACCCTCACCCCAGCCCTCTCCCAAAGGGAGAGGGGGCTAGTCGAGCAGGCGTTGATCTACTTCAGCCCCGGCACGCTCGCGATCAGCCGTCGTACCCGTCCGTAGGAGCGGCCCATGGCCGCGATCACCATTTAGGCTTCCGGCGTCTCCTCACAAAACCTCAACCGATTGCCGAACGGATCGGCGATCCTCCATGACCAGCGCCGTGGCGTGGAAAACGGCGCAGCCTTTTCCACTGCGGGCTTCGTGGCGAAGGTCGCCCTCACCCCGACCCTCTCCCGAGGGGAGAGGGGGCTATCCGAGCAGGCGTTCATCTACTTCAGCCCCGGCACGCTCGCGATCAGCCGTCGTACCCCGTCCGTAGGAGCGGCGTTTCCCTGCGCCGTTTTCAGAATAAGGATCGAGTCCACCAGGAAGAGCAGCTCGCTCTTCCTGCTTTTCTTCAGCCGCTGTCCATCACCCGCTATGCGCTGCTCCTGGATGTTCGACTGATCTTCACCCTCTATTTCAGGTCGCTGGTGAAAGACTGGCCGTGAGGACGGATGAGCGGGCCCTCGTGTGGTCTTGCGTGAACCTCTGCAACACCACACCAGCCTCCCATCAGCCCAGCTGCGCCCTGATGAGCAGGGCATAGCCCAGCACCAGCAGTGGCCAGCCCACTATCGGTCCGAACAGCAGGCGCCAGAGCCAGAGGCGCGGCACGAAGCCCACGCCATGGACCAGCCCGGCGGAGACGCCGAGCATCACCCCCATCAGCAACGGATGGCTGTAGTGGCCGCTGGCGTCGAGCATCAACCCCGGATGGATCAAGAGCAGCAGCGCCAGGGGCGCCGCTAGCAGCAGGGACAGCGTCCGCCCGAGCGGGTGGACGCGGGGCAGGGCCTCAGCCTTCGGCATCGTCATGGACGTCCAGCTCCCGGGTGCTTTCCAGCCAGAGGGCGTTGATGATGCCGAAGCTCGCAGCGAGCAGGACACCGAGGATCCAGGTGAAGTACCACATAGCGTATCTCCTTGATGGCACTGGTCAGTAGAGGCCGTGGGGATTGGCGTCGATGAAGCGGTCGTCGACCTTGCCCCACATCCGGGCGTAGCTCCACAGGGTGTAGGCCAGGATCAGCGGCACGAAGAGGGCTGCGGCGACGAACATGATGCCCAGCGTCTTATGGCTGGAGACGGCGTCCCAGATGGTCAGGCTGGAGGCCGGGTCCAGGCTCGACGGCAGCACGAAGGGAAAGAGTGCGCAGCCGGCGGTGGCGAGGGTGCCGACGATGGCCAGGGCGGTGCCGGTGAAGGCCAGGCCGGCCTGCCGCCAGCTGCTGCCGAGCAGGGCCAGGACGCTGCCGAGTATCGCCACGACCGGGGCGAGCAGGGTCAGCGGCTGGCCATGGTAGTTGGCCAGCCAGCCGGGATTGCCAGCGGCCACCACCTTGTGCAGCGGATTCAGGGCACTGCCCGGATCGCCCTGGCTGATCAGCACATAGCCGTCGAAGCCATAGGCCAGCCAGACCCCGGCCAGGCCGAAGGTGACCAGATGGAGCAGGGCGCACAGGCCGGTGGCACGGCGGGCGCGTTCGCCCAGGGCGTCATGGGTGCGCAGCATCAACCAACTGCCGCCGTGGGCGCAGAGCATGGCCAGGCTGACCAGGCCGCTGAGCAGGGCGAAGGGGTTGAGCAGGGCGAAGAAGCTGCCGCTGTAGGTGGATCTCAGGGTGTCGTCGAGCTGGAAGGGTACGCCCTGGAAGAGGTTGCCGAAGGCCACCCCGAACACCAGGGCCGGGACCAGGCTGCCGGTGAACAGGCCCCAGTCCCAGGCGTTGCGCCAGCGGCTGTTGTCCAGCTTGCTGCGGTAGTCGAAGCCCACCGGGCGCAGGAACAGCGCGAAGAGCACCAGCAGCAGGGCCCAATAGAGCCCGGAGAAGGCGGTGGCATAGACCATCGGCCAGGCGGCGAAGAGGGCACCGCCGGCGGTGATGAACCAGACCTGGTTGCCGTCCCAGTGTGGCGCGATGCTGTTGATGGCGGCGCGACGTTCCTTGTCGGTCTTGCCGATCAGGGGCATCAGGATCATGGCACCCATGTCGAAGCCGTCGGTGAGGGCGAAGCCGATCAGCAGCACGCCGATCAGCACCCACCAGATGAGCTTGAGGGTTTCGTAGTCGAACATGGCGGTCTCCTCAGACGTTGGCCGGGATGACGGGCTTGGCGATGGCCGTCTGGCGCAGGGTGTCGCCTGCCTGGGCGGTGCGTTCGTGGCAGTAGCGGCCGCTGTGCAGGCTGCTCGGACCGAGGCGGGCGAAGCGGATCATCAGGTACATCTCCACGATCAGCAGCAGGGTGTAGAAGGTCACCAGCGCGCCGATGGAACCCCAGAGGTCGGCCGGGGCCAGGGTCGAGGCCGATAGGTGGGTGGGCAACACCTCGCTGATGGTCCAGGGCTGGCGACCGTGCTCGGCAACCCACCAACCGGTCTGGGTGGCGATCCAGGGCAGCGGCAGGCTGAACAGGGCCCACTTCAGCAGCCAGGGCTTCTTGAGCTCGTTGCGGCGGGTCGAGGCCCAGAAGGCGCAGATGAACAGCGCCAGCATCAACACGCCGCTGGCGACCATGATGCGGAAGCTCCAGAACAGGCTGGCGACCCCGGGAATGGTGTCCCGTGCGGCCTGGCGCACCTGCTCGGGGGTGGCGGCGCTGGGATCGTTCACATACTTCTTCAGCAGCAGGCCATAGCCCAGGTCTTGCTTGTGGGCGTCGAAGGCGGCACGGGTAGCGGCGGAGTCGTCGCCGGCACGTAGCCGTTCCAGCAGGGCGTAGGCCTGGGCGCCGTTGCGTACCCGCTCCTCGTATTGGCTGACCAGGTCCTTGATGCCGGTGACCGGCTCGGTGGTGGAGCGGGTGGCGATCAGGCCCATCAGGTAGGGGATCTTCACCGCGTAGTCGGTGCGCATCTCCTGCTGGTTGGGGATGCCGAACAGGGTGAAGGAGGCGGGGGCTTCCTCGGTGTTCCACTCGGCCTCGATGGCCGCCAGCTTGACCTTCTGCACCTCGCCCACGCGATAGCCGGATTCGTCGCCCAGCACGATCACCGAGAGTATCGCCGCCATGCCGAAGGCGGCGGCCACGGCGAAGGAGCGCCGGGCGAAGCCGATGTCGCGACCCTTGAGCAGGTAGTAGCTGGAGATGGCCAGGACGAAGAGGGCGCCGGTGACGTAGCCCGAGGCCACGGTATGGACGAACTTCACCTGGGCCACGGGGTTGAGCAGCAGGGCGCCGAAGTCGACCAGCTCCATGCGCATGGTGACGTAGTTGAACTCGGCGCCGACCGGATTCTGCATCCAGCCGTTGGCCACCAGGATCCACAGCGCGGAGAGGTTCGAGCCCAGGGCCACCAGCCAGGTCACCAGCAGGTGCTGGCCCTTGGACAGGCGCTCCCAGCCAAAGAAGAACAGCCCGATCAGGGTGGATTCGAGGAAGAAGGCCATCAGGCCCTCGATGGCCAGTGGCGCGCCGAAGATGTCGCCGACATAGTGGGAGTAGTAGGCCCAGTTGGTGCCGAACTGGAACTCCATGGTCAGGCCGGTGGTGACGCCCAGGGCGAAGTTGATGCCGAACAGCTTGCCCCAGAATTGAGTCATGTCCTTGTAGACCTGGCGCCCGGTCATCACATAGACCGACTCCATGATCCCCAGGATCACCACCAGCCCCAGGGTCAGGGGCACGAAGATGAAGTGATACAACGCGGTCATGCCGAATTGCAGGCGTGACAGGTTCACGACGGATTCCGAGATCATCCCGGCAATCTCCTCAACGAAGGGGAAGGGGTGCTAGTCCAGCAGGTGGGCGCTGACCGCCTGGGTGGCGTCGGGCGGAACTGTGGGGGCGCTGAACCAGAGGCTCTTGATCACCATCAGCAGCGCCAGCTTGATCACGAGGATGACCAGCAGTTCTTTGACCAGGCGTCCGTTCATGGCGACCTCACGAGCCGTGGCGCCCCTCCAGGGCGGAGTGGCGACTGCAGGCAGGATGCGCCTGCTGACCCGGGGTGAAACTGATCCAGATCAATTGGCCAGTGGCCATCGCCTGGGGCAGGTTGTCGCAGTCGTTCACGAGGTAGGGAGGGTGAAGGCGCTTCAGCACGCCGGTGCCCAAGGCGTCGTCAGGGTGCCTCAGCCAGGTGCGGTGGCGCCCCTGGCTCCCTTACCGCGCCCGGCAGGTATCGGGACGCCTGTGGCTGATCCGCTCGCTGTGCGGGAACGGCTTGCGCGCGCCGCCATGGCGTTTCAGACCAGCGCGCCACCTGCCCGCAAGTGGGCTATCTGGTCATCGGTGAAACCTGCTTCGCGCAACACCCGATCCGAGTCGGCCCCGAATACCGGCGCGGCGAAGGGCGCCGGCCCTGGCGTACGGGTGAAGCGCGCCGCACGCGTGAAGCCTTGGTAACGGCCGACGACAGGGTGCTCGAATTCGGCGATCAGGTGCTCGGCGTTACACTGGGGATCGTCGAACATCTCGTCGACTCGGCGCGCCGCCGCGCAGGGCACGGCATCGCCGAAAATCTCTTCCCATTCCAGGGCGCTGTGGCGGGTCAGGGCCTCGTGTAACTGGGGCACGATCAAATCCTGCTGCTCGGCCCGCTTGCGCACCGTGTCGAAGCGCGCGTCCGTCGCCAGATGGATCAGACCCGTTCGCTCGCAGAGCGCCTGCCAGAAGTGGGGGGTATTGGCCGATAGATAGAGATGTCCGGCCCGGGTCGGGTGAATACCGGTGATGCCGCCCGAGCGCATGTCGCGGTCCAGCGTTCGGGGTTCGTTCGCGGCCCAGACCAGGCGTGTCGATTGCATCGCCAGCGCGCTGCTCAGCAGGGATACCTCGAGGGCCTGGCCCACGCCGGAGCGCTCGCGTTCATAGAGCGCCGAGGACACTGCTCCCGCGACCAGCGCGGCGGCATAGAAGTCGACCACCGAGCCATAGAGAATTTCCGGTGGTCCACCGGGTTTCGCCTGGGCGGTGCACATGCCGGTCAGCGTCTGCAGCACCTGGTCATAGCCCGCCTTGTTGCGCAGCGGGCCCCGGCTGCCATAGCCGGTGACCGAACAATAGATCAGCCGCGGATTGACGGCTCTGACCTGGTCATAGCCGATCCCCAGTCGCTCGGGCACCGAAGGACGAAAGTTGTGCACCAGCACGTCGGCCTGGCCGATCAGCGTAAGCAGCGTGCTCAGCCCTTCGGGCCGCTTGAGATCGAGCGCGACGCCGTGCTTGCTGCGGTTGACGCCAAGGAAGGCGCGACTTTCCGCCTTCAGGGTGGAGGGATAGTGGCGCAGGTTATCGCCGGTGGGCGGTTCGACCTTGATGACCCGGGCGCCCTGATCGGCGAGCAGGGTGCAGCCGTAGGGGCCGGCGATGTAGGCGCTCAGGTCCAGGACGGTGATCCCGGCGAGGGGCCCCTGGCCGGGGGAATAAGCGGTGTTGGTCATCTGCGGAGTCCGGTCGGGTCAGGGGTGGGCAACCGGCCGAGCCTGCCCGGTGCCTGGGTGACCCTATTCTGCGAAGCTGGATTGCCAAGCAAAAGGTGGTTTTTCTTTCTTCAGAATCCATTAAAAGTGGATTCATTCCGTCGCCAATCGAGCCATCAGTACGGTGCGGAATACCTCGATCAAGGCCTTCTTGGCCGAGTTGCGTTTCCATAGCAGGCCTACCGGCCGCGTCAGGCCGGCCCCTGGTAGCGGCACTTGCAACAGCTCGTCGAGTCGCGCGTGCAATGCCCGCCAGCGGGGTACCAGGGACACGCCCAGGTTGCCGCCGACCATGGCGGCGATGGCGTCCAGGGCATCGATCTCGAAGCGCTCCCGCGGCTGAATACCGGCCTGCAGGAGATAGCGGTCAGCCAGCATGCCGCCCCAGGAGCGACGGTGATAGCGGATGAAGGGTTGGGTGGCGAGCAGGTCGTGCGCCTCCTGGCCGGCCAGGAGGCGCGAAGCCAGTACTACGAAGGGTTCGTCGCACACGGGTTGCCACTGGAATTCCTTGGTCAGTTCGAAGTGCGGTTTCACCATCAGGGCGATATCGATGTCCTCGGCGAGGACCTTGCGGTACAGCTCGGTGGAGAAGCCCGGTTCGACGTGCGGATGCAGATGCTCGTAATCGGTGATCAGGTCCGCCAGCACGCCGGGCACGAGATAGCCCAGCGCGGTGGTGATACAGCCGATACGCAGATCGCCGGCCACCGTATCCAGCGCGGCGATGGCACGCAGTTCCTGGCTGCGTCGCAGCAATTCACGAGCGGGTTCGAGCAACGCCGATCCCGCCGGCGTCAGCTGCATGTTGCGCCCCGCGCGACTGAGCAAGGGCTGACCGATCTCCTGCTCCAGCGCCTTGATACGTTGCGCCACGGCGGTCGGGGTCAGGTTCAATTTGCGAGCGGCCGCGGCGGTGGAGCCGAGCTGGGCGACCTGCAGGAAACTATCGAGATAGCGGGTATCCATGATCAATAAATTTTGGATTCTGAAGGTAGTAAAAAGCACTTTGGCTGGGTTTTGGCTTTCAGCACTATGGGCCTCACCGGTTCGGAAGACCGGCTGCCTGTTCCACTCTCCGGCTGGGTGTCGACCTGGCTGGCCACGGTGGCAGTCGACCGGCGCCGTAGGACACCCGAATGAGGCTCTGCCATGCGTAGCAAGTTGTTCGTACCCGGCTCCCGCCCGGAACTGTTCGATAAGGCGATGGCTTCCGCCGCCGATGGGATCAGCTTCGATCTCGAAGACGCCGTGGCCCCAGGTGCCAAGGCTCAGGCACGGCAGCAGCTTGCGAGCTACCTCGGCGGCCTGGGCGATACCGCCAAACGGATCGTCGTGCGCATCAACGGGCAGGACACGGCCCACTATGAGGCCGATCTCGCGGCAGTGGTGCGTGGCCGGGTGGACATCATCAACCTGCCCAAGGTGGAGGACGCGGAGCAGGTGAGGCGCCTGGCCGACGATCTCGACCGCCTGGAAGGTGAGGCGGCGCGTAAGGCTCCTTTGCTCATCCTGGCCACCATCGAGTCCCCGCGAGGGGTACGTCAGGCCGGCGACATCGCTGCGGCCCATGCAAGAGTCACGGGTCTGCAGTTGGGTTTTGCCGATCTCCTGGAGCCCTTGGGCATGGATAGGTACCAACCACAGATCGTTCGGCAGTTGCAGCTCAGCGTCCGCCTGGCGGCGGGTGAGGCGCAGGTGCAGGCCTACGATGCCGCCTTTCCAGCTATCGAGGACCTCGCGGGCTACGTGGAAGAGGCGCGGTACGCCCGCGCGCTCGGATTCGCCGGCAAATCCTGCATCCATCCCTCGCAGATCGTGGCGGCCAATGCGGCGTTCCTGCCCTCGACCGAGGAGATCGCCAGGTCTCGCCGGATCGTCGCCGCAGCCCAGCAGGCCGCTGCCGAGGGGAGGGGCGTCTATCAGGTCGAAGGCCGGATGGTCGATGGTCCCTTCGTGACGCGTGCCCGGCAGCTGCTGGAGCAAGCGCAGTCCGCCGGGCTGCTGGACTAGGTCGGTTTCCTGACGTTTCAGCTCTCCTCGCTTGGCCGGTTGGGCCAGGCACGAACCACGCTCGCTCGCACTTTTACAAAAATAAAGAGGCTATCCCATGTCCACTCCCTCGGAGCTCGCCACAACCCCGCTGGCGACGGATCAATCAGCGTCCAGCAGCCGCTTGCTGGTCCTGTTCCAGATTCGCATCAGTTTCATTCCCTTGCCGGTGTATCTCGCCCTTTGCGGCCTGGTGGCCGGGCTCATCGTCGTCAGGAAGGTGGGCGTGGACCTGCCCACGATGGTCGCCATCATCGGACTGGGAGGGGCGACCTGCGCCGAGATCGGCAAGCGCATTCCGTACCTGAACCGGATTGGCGGATCGGCGATCATCGCCGCCTTTCTACCCGCCTATCTGGTCAGCATCGGCTGGATACCGGAGCAGGTCATCACCGCGGTCACGACCTTCACCAAGAGCAGCAACTTCATCTATCTGTTCGTCTCGGCGGTGGTCGTGGGCAGTATCTTCACCATGGATCGAGAGATCATCCTCAAGGGCTTCGCGCGCATCTTCCTGCCCTTGGTGGTCGGTTCCATCCTGGCGTTCTTCGCGGGCGGCTTGGTCGGCATGGCGGCCGGACTAGATCTCAAGCAGGTCCTGTTCTTTGTCAGCGTGCCGGTGATGGGCGGTGGCCTGGGGGAAGGCGCGATTCCCTTGTCGGTCGGCTATGCGGAAATCCTCGGCGCGGACCCGGGCAAGCTGTTGGCCCAACTGCTCCCTATCATCCTGCTGGGCAACCTGTGCGCCATCGTCCTCTGCGGGGTCATGAGCGCCATCGGTCGTCGCTACCCTCATCTGACCGGCAACGGCAAGCTGGCGGCCGGCGATACCCTCGGCGCGCCGGTCGGAGACGGCCAGGCAAAGAGCGCCGACATCAGCATCGACTGGGTCATCGCTGCCGGCATGACGGCGGTCACCCTCTATTTGAGTGGCGTCCTCATGCACGCGCTGTTCGGCCTGCCGGGCCCCGTCTGCATGTTGTTCTTCGCCGTACTGCTGAAGCTGTTCAAGCTGGTGCCCAAGGCGCTCGAAGAGGGCTCTGCCACCTTGTTCAGGTTCTTCACCTCTTGCGTGACCTACCCCTTGCTGTTCGCCAACTCCATCGCCGTTACCCACTGGAGCGAACTCATGGCCGCCTTTCACTGGGCGAATCTGCTGGCGATCTTCACCACGGTCCTGGTGCTCATCCTGGTCGGCTTCGCCATGGCCCGCCGCCTGGGGTTGCACCCGGTGGAAACGGCCATCGTCAATGGCTGCCATAGCGGCCTCGGGGGGACCGGCGATGTCGCCATCCTCACGGCGGCAGGACGCATGGAGCTCATGCCGTTCGCCCAGATATCCACCCGCATCGGGGGAGCGATCACCGTCATGACCGCCCTGTTGGTCTTCGCGCATCTGGGACCCTGATCTGACCAGCGCGGGCTATCGCAGTCGTTCAGGTCGGGTTCAGAGGGGTTAAGACAGCGTTAAGACGGAAAGGCGCAAGGTGAAGCCGTGACTGACGCCGGACCGCTTCCCGCGGTGACGCCAGCCCCCATGTTCAAGACAGGAGGATTCACCATGAACGTCTTCAACAAGATGGCCGCACTTGCCCTGCTCAGCACCGCCAGTTACACCGCCATGGCCGCCGAGATCAACGAACGCCGTGCCCAGGCCGTGCCGCAGCCCAAGGTGGCGCAAAGCGAAGTCGCCGCGGTTCAGGGCGTCGCGTCGGCACGCTGGGATCAGGTGCTCGACCCCCACGCCTACCGCCAGGCCGCGGTGCGCTACCAGGCCCGCGCCGTGGACCCGGCGCTGCTGCGGGGCGTGAGCTTCGGCTAGAGCGGGGCTATTCCGAGGTGCCTGTGCTAAACGTACTGCGCCGCCGCGTAGCCCGAGGCCCAGGCCCACTGGAAGTTGAAGCCACCCAGATGACCGGTGACGTCCAGCACTTCACCGATGCAGTACAGGCCGGGTGACTTCAGCGACTCCAGCGTTTTGGACGAGACCTCGCGGGTATCCACGCCGCCCAGGGTGACCTCGGCGGTTCGATAGCCCTCGGTGCCCGCCGGGACCAGTTGCCAGTCATGCAGCCGCTGGGCGATGGCCTTGAGTTCTTCGGGGTTGTACTGCTTCAGCGGCCTGGACTGGAACCAGCTGTCGGCGAGCAGGGTGGCCATCTTCTTGGTGAACAGCTCGCCCAGCAGGGTCTTGAGTTCGCTGTTGGGACGGGCCTGGCGCTGCTCGGTGAGCCACTGCACCAGATCGAGGTGGGGCAGGAGGTCGATGGCGAGGGTGTCACCGGGTTGCCAGTAGGAGGAAATCTGCAGGATCGCCGGGCCGCTGAGGCCACGGTGGGTGAACAGCAGGTTCTCGACGAAGCTCTGCCCATTGCAACTGACCCGGCAGTCTTCCACGGAAGTGCCGGACAGCGCGCTGCACAGCTCCTTCAACTGCGGATCGGTGATCGTGAAGGGCACCAGGCCGGCACGGGTCGGCAGGAGCTGGTGGCCGAACTGGCGTGCGACCTGGTAGCCGAAGCCGGTGGCACCCAGGGTCGGGATGGACAGGCCGCCCGTGGCGATCACCAGGGATTCACCACGCACCGGGCCCATGCTGGTCTGCAACTGATAGCCGCCGTCGAGACGCGCGACCTCCGCCACCGAGGTGTTCAGGCGGATGTCGACGCCGCCTTGGGCGCATTCGTCCAGCAGCAGGGCGAGGATGTCGCTGGCCTTGTTATCGCAGAACAGCTGACCGAGCTTCTTCTCGTGATAGGGCACGCCATGCTTGGCTACCAGGGCGATGAAGTCCCATTGGGTGAAGCGCGCCAGCGCCGATTTGCAGAAATGCGCATTCTGCGAGAGGAAGTTGGCGGGCTCGCAATAGAGATTGGTGAAGTTGCAGCGGCCACCTCCGGACATGAGGATCTTCTTGCCGGCCTTGTTGGCGTGATCGAGTACCAGCACCCGGCGTCCGCGCGCGGCGGCGCTCAGGGCGCACATCAAACCTGCGGCGCCGGCACCGATGATGATGACCTGGGTATCGAACACGCGTGACTCCTTGCCTGAAGACATCGGGCCATGGGCCCGCGGCGGCGCATGTTACCCGATCGCCTGGGCCGGGTGGGTGGCCGCTGTCGGCGCGCCTCGCATTCCGTCGCGCCCGGCCCGCGTCAGGCCCTGCGGTGAGCGAGACAGACGGTACTGCACGGCAACAGGCAATCGCGGCTCAGGCTGCCGGAGTCGCTCGCTAGGCGCTGTACGAAAAGTGCCTGCGCTCGGCGATGCTTCGTGGAAAAAGACCTGGATCGCCAGCGCGGCCAGGGTGGCCTCGTTTGAATGCTCATGTACCACTCATAGACGCGTTCGCGAGCCCGGTCCGCTTCCTCAGCCTTTTCGCGGGGCCGCCTAGGCCTCGCCTGACCGTCGCTCGGCGACTTTTCGTACAGAACCTAGGGCGCCAGCTGCGTCCCGGACTCGACCAGAATCTCCTGCAGCCGTCGCGACAACGCGTCCGCCGAGTAGGGCTTGTGGATCAGCTCGAAGCCCTGGGCGCCATGGGTTGCCAGGACATGGCTGTAACCCGAGGTCAGCAGGATCGGCAGGCCGCGATAGCGTCGCCTGATCTCGATGGCGAGTTCGAGGCCACTCATGCCCGGCATGACGACATCCGAGAAGACCACGTCGAACCGTCCCGGCGGGTCGGCGAGCAGGGCGAGGGCGCTTTCGGCGTTGGCTGCCAGCACCGGTTGGTAGCCGAGACTGCGCAACAGGTCGACCGCGAAGGTACCGACCTCGAGATTGTCCTCGACCACCAGCACCTTGGTCCCACTGCCATCGGCCATCGCCGACGTTTCGCCCGGGGGCGGTGGCTCGATGGTCGCCGTTGCCAGGGGAAGATAGAGGTGGAAGACGGTCCCACGTCCGACCTCGCTGGTGACCCGCACCTCGCCACCGGATTGCTTGATGAAGCCGAACACCTGGCTCAGGCCGAGACCGGTGCCCTGGCCGACGCTCTTGGTGGTGAAGAAGGGTTCGAAGATCTGTTCCAGGTGCTCCCGGGCGATGCCGCTGCCGCTGTCCGCCAGGGAGATGGCCACGGCCGGAATGGGCAGGGCAGTTTGGGACGCGCTGGCCGGAATGCTGGCGACGGCGTTGACGCCGATGATCAAGCGACCCGCACCGCTCATGGCGTCGCGGGCGTTCACCGCGATGTTCACCAGGGCGGTATCGAACTGGCTGGGGTCGGCATAGACCAGGCAGGCGTCGTCGCTCAGGTCGAGTTCGATGCCAATGCGCGAGCCAAGCAGGGTTTCCAACATCTCACTCAGGGCCAGGACATTCTCCCGGGCGGAAAACACCTCGGGTGCCAGCGTCTGGCGGCGGGCGAAGGCCAGCAGTTGGCCGGTCAGTCTGGCCGCCCGATCCACGGTGGTGGAGATCGCCTCTATGTAGCGCTCACGACGGGCTTCGCTGATGTTGGGGCGCTTGAGCAGGTCGCAGGAGGTTCGGGCGACGGTGAGCAGGTTGTTGAAGTCATGGGCCACGCCACCGGTCAACTGGCCGATGGCCTCCATCTTCTGCGCCTGGCGCAGGGCATCTTCGGCCGCCGCGAGATCCAGCGTCTGCTGGCGTTGGTCGGTCACGTCACGCACGGTGGCGTAGATCAGTTCGCCATTGCGCGCGGCATTCCAGGAAAACCAGCGATAGGAGCCGTCGCGATGGCGATAGCGATTCTCGAAGCTGACCAGCGCCAGGCCCTGCTTGACGTCCCTGAACGCCTGGTGCGTGGCGAGGCTGTCGTCGCCATGGACGAAGGCCAGGAACGGCTGCGCCTTGAGTTCCTCGATCGACCAGCCCAGGGTCAGCTCCCAGGCTGGATTGAGGTTGACGAAGAAGCCCTCGAGGTTCGCCACGCACAGCGGATCGGTGGAACATTTCCAGATCTGATCGCGCTCGGCGGTTCGTTCCGAGATGCGCTGTTCCAATTCGTCGTTGAGCGCCACTATCGCGTCGGCCCGGGCCTGTTGGGCACGCTGGGCGAGGATGCGCGCGCTGATGTCGCGCGAGATGCAGACGATCTTCACCTCCTCGTGACCGGCCACGGCGAAGGGTGAGCAGGACAGCTCCCACCAACGCGGCTCACCCCGGGCCGTGGGGCAGAAGCCCTCGACCCGGGTGGTCTGGCCTTGGCTTGCCTGCTGGACGGCGTGCCGGATCTTCTCGACTTCTTCGTCAGGCCAGAGCGCTGCGTACTCGCGCCCCATGACCTGATCGACGGATTGCAGTTGGTTGAGCTCCAGGCCCTGGGCATTCATGAATTCGATATGCCCTTCTGCGGAGAGGACCTTTACGCAATCCAGGCTGGCCTTGAGCAGGCTGCGGGAAAAGGCCTCGCTGTGCAGGACGTCGCGGGCGGCGGCGAAACGGCGCTGGGCGCCGATCTCCAGGGCGATCATGCCAGCGAAGAGTTCGAAGGCCGCCCGTATCTCGGGACGGCTCGGCTGGGCCGGTCGCGGGTCGATGGCGCAGAGGGTGCCAAAGAAGCTGCCATCGTCCAGCACGATGGGAACCGAAATATAGCTGCGCAAGCCGTATCGCCGGGGCGTGTGGTGGTCGCGGTAGAGGGCATCCTGCGCCACGTCATCGATCACCACCGGCTGGCGATGGTCGCGGATCTCGTCGCAGATCGTCGACTTGAGCTCCAGCTCGCCACCGGGCGGGAGGCCGAAGCCGATGAGGTCGAGGGTGCTGCAGGCGATCCAGCGGTCATCGGTCACCCGGGCGACGGCGGCGAAGCCCATGCCGGTCATCCGGCAGACCACGTCCAGGATCCTGGGTACCGCGGCGATCTCGGCGATGAGATCGACGTCCTGGGCCAGGGTGTACGAGGGGGCTGGAGTCGAGATCGGGGTGCTCATCGCGTCGCTCGTACGGGGCCCTACCCGGGCAGCAGGGAAGATGGCGAGCGACAGGCTGAAACCTTCGGCACAGGCGCCAAAGGCAGTCGTCACAGGCCGTGCGCGGGCAGTATAGCGATCATCCAAGCGAAGCGGGGGCGGGATGCCGGCAAGTGTGCGACGGATATCGCCTGCTTCCCGCGTAACGTCAACCAGGCGCGGGTCAATCCCTGGCTAGCGACCTCCGTGTCGCGGTGTCGAGCTCCAGTGGCGTCTCCGGCCTCGCGCGGCGGGTGCCTCTGCGCCCAGGGCAGGGCGGGAGAGGGGCGATCTGGCTTTGGAGAGGTATCGCGGTGCCACGCGCTGATCAGTAATACGATTCGCTAAGATTTGTGAACCAAATCTCAAAAGGTTGTCTGATAACGCAGATCGTAACCCTGTTCGGAGACTCTATGAATCGCGCCACCCAAGCCCGTGACCTGGGCGGTATCAATACCAGCCTGTTGGAAAAGGAGCTGGCAGAGAGAAAGGCGCGCCTCGCCCAGGCCCAGTCCGATGTCCACCATCGCTTCCTGTGCTATGCGGACGAGCAGGCGTGCGTCGCCGTGCTGGAGAAGGCGCTCGCCAAGGCCTATCGATTCTTCTAGCGGCGGCGATTGGGGGCGCGGGCGAGTGGCCTTGGTTCGCCTGATGCTTAGCCCTCGCGACATCCTCCCTCGAAACCGACAGTGGCCTGTGTCCAGCGTTTCGCCGGCGGCCGCGGCAGCCTGGGATTCGATGTGCCATCCCCCGCCAGAGCTGTTCGCCCAGGGCACCCTCCCTGGCGCCCGCAGCGAACTCGTTCCCGCCGAGCCCGCGACCGGCCAGCGACGCGCCGGCCACGGCTGAGCGAGTTGTGCGCCGATGTCTTCCTGGCGCCCTAGCGCCCAGGGGCCGGGCGCGGGCGTAGGCCTTCGAGGATCAGGAGTTCCAGTCCCTGCAGGACGTCGTCGAAGAAGGCTGGATCCTGCAGGTTGCGGCCGCAGAGTGCCTGCACCTGCACTTGGAAATCCGCGTAGTGCTGGGTGGTGGCCCAGAGGCTGAAGATCAACTGGTGCGGATCCACCGGTGCCAGCTTGCCGGCGGCGATCCAGGCACGGATCACCCGGGTCTTCTCGTCCATCAGTTCGTGCAGGGTCCCCTGCAGCTCCGGGAGCAGCAGCGGCGCGCCCTGGACCATCTCCAGGCAGAACAGCCGGGATTCGGCCGGATAGTCACGGGACATCTCCAGCTTCTGCCGTAGGTAGCCGCGCAGGGCTTCGAGCGGTTCCTGGTCCTCGCTGAAGGTGCGCAAGGGGCTCAGCCAGGTGGCGAGCAGCTGGCGCAGCACGGCGACATAGAGCTCTTCCTTGCTGCTGAAATAGTAGAGCAGGTTGGTCTTGGAGACGTCCGCCTGCAGTGCCACCTGATCCAGGCTGGCACCGTGCAGGCCGAAGCGGGAAAAGATATCGAGCGCGGCACTGAGGATCTGGGCGCGCTTGGCCTCTATCTGGCGCTGCCGGCGTTGCTGGGCGGCAGGGCTGGGCTGGCGGGACTTGCGTGGCGAAGAATCACTGACCTGACTCACGAACTGCTCCTTGGGCCTTATGGACATCTGACGCGAGCCTGCCGCGGGGTGAGTGGGCGGGAAGGGCAGCAGGCACGGTCGTTGTGATTCGCACCTTCCTGGTGACGAATCGTCGGCGGACGCGAGGGGTCGCCGGTCTTCGCACTCTAGCATGACGAAATACCGTTCATGCCCCGGATTCGGGCGCCTTGCACAAACTAGGTGCTCTAATCTGGACCAAATGGTCCGATATTATTCCCCGACCTGATCCAAGTGTTTGATTGCCCTTGAATTTCAAGACTTGGCAAGCTTTCTGCTCTGGTCCTGCAGCAATGGCGCATCTCGATGCGCTTCGATTCCTGACTGCGGGAGAGTGCGAGCGATGAACATCGGTGTCTTCATTCCCATCGGCAACAACGGCTGGCTGCTGTCGGAAAACGCGCCCCAGTACCGGCCCACCTTCGAGTTGAATCGCGAGATCGTGCAGCGCGCCGAGCACTACGGTTTCGACTTCGCCCTGTCGATGATCAAGCTGCGCGGCTTCGGCGGTAAGACCGAGTTCTGGGACCACAACCTGGAATCCTTCACCCTGATGGCGGGCCTGGCGGCGGTGACCTCGCGCATCAAGTTGTTCGCCACCGCCGCGACCCTGACCCTGCCGCCGGCCATCGTCGCGCGCATGGCGGCCACCATCGACTCCATCTCCGGCGGACGCTTCGGCGTCAATCTGGTCACCGGCTGGCAGAAGCCCGAATACAGCCAGATGGGGCTCTGGCCGGGCGATGAGTTCTTCGCCAGCCGCTATCAATACCTCGGTGAATACGCCCAGGTGCTACGCGATCTCTGGGGCAGCGGCCAGTCGGACTTCAAGGGTGAGCACTTCCGGATGGAGGACTGCCGGGTGAGTCCGCAGCCCCAGGCGCCCATGGAAATCGTCTGTGCCGGGGCGAGCGATGCCGGCCTGGCCTTCGCCGCCGAACACGCCGACTACAGCTTCGTCTTCGGCAAGGGCGTCAACACGCCCAAGGCCTTCGCCCCGGCGGTGGAGCGGTTGCAGGCAGCCACCGCCAAGACCGGGCGCGACGTTTCCTCCATTGCCCTGTTCATGATCATCGCCGCCGAGACCGACGAGGCCGCCCGGGCCAAGTGGGAGCACTACAAGGCGGGTGCCGATGAAGAAGCCATCGCCTGGCTGGGCGCCCAGGCCGCCGCCGACACCAAGTCCGGCAGCGACACCAACGTGCGCCAGATGGCCGATCCGACCTCGGCGGTGAACATCAACATGGGCACCCTGGTGGGGTCCTTCGCCAGCGTGGCGCGGATGCTCGACGAAATCGCCGAGGTGCCCGGGGCCAGTGGCGTGCTGCTGACCTTCGATGACTTCGTCCAGGGCGTGACCGACTTCGGCGAGCGTATCCAGCCGCTGATGCACAGCCGCCGTCACGTCGATCTGCTCAAGGAGAGCGCCTGATGAATGCCGTGGAAACCTTGGCGGGCTATGCCCTGCCTGCCCGCGACGCCGAAGCCCTGACCCTGCCGGCGCGCCCCGAACCCTTGCGACTCAAGGCCAGCGAGACCGCCCTGATCGTGGTGGACATGCAGAATGCCTATGCCAGCAAGGGCGGCTACCTGGACCTGGCCGGCTTCGACGTCTCGGCCACCGGGCCGGTGATCGAGAACGTCGCCGCGGTGGTGGAAACCGCCCGCGGCGCGGGGATCCAGGTGGTCTGGTTCCAGAATGGCTGGGACCCGGAATACCGCGAGGCCGGCGGGCCGGGTTCGCCCAACTGGCACAAGTCCAATGCCCTCAAGACCATGCGCAAGAGACCCGAACTGCAGGGGCAACTGCTGGCCAAGGGCGGCTGGGACTATGCGCTGGTGGACCGGCTGCAGCCGGCAGCGGACGACCTAGTGGTGCCCAAGACCCGCTACAGCGGCTTCTACAACACCAACCTGGACAGCCTGCTGCGCGCCCGCGGCATCCGCAACCTGGTGTTCGTTGGCGTTGCCACCAACGTCTGCGTGGAGTCGACCCTGAGGGACGGCTTCTTCCTCGAATACTTCGGTATCTGCCTGCACGACGCCTGCCACCAGGCCGGGCCCCGTTCGGCCCACGAGGCCGCGCTGTTCAACATCGAGACCTTCTTCGGCTGGGTCGCCAGCTGCGCCGACTTTCACACCACCTTCGCCAAGGACTGACCACCATGCCCAAGCAAGCCGTGATTCCCGCCGGTACCGGCACTCCCATCGCCCCCTTCGTGCCCGGCAGCCTGGCCGATGGGGTGCTCTACGTCTCCGGCACCCTGCCGTTCGATGCGCAGAACAACGTGGTCCACGTCGGCGACGCCGCGGCCCAGGCGCGCCACGTGCTCACCACCATCCAGGGTGTAGTGGAGGCCGCCGGTGGGACCATGGCCGATGTCACCTTCAACATGATCATGCTTACCGACTGGGCGAACTACGCCGCCATCAACGCGGTGTACGCCGAATTCTTCCCCGGCGAGAAGCCGGCGCGCTACTGCATCCAGTGCGGCCTGGTGAAGCCGGACGCCCTGATCGAGATCGCCAGCATCGCCCATATCGGCTAGGGCGGCGCTCCTGACTCTGCCCTCGCTCCGTATTGCCCCCGCTCCCTCAGGGAGAGGGTTGGGGTAAGGGTGTCCGGCCCTCGCTCCGTATTGCCCCCGCTCCCTCAGGGAGAGGGTTGGGGTAAGGGTGTCCGGCCCCCGCTCCGTACCTACCCCCGCTCCCTCTGGGAGAGGGCTGGGGTGAGGGTGTCCGGCCTCCGCTCCGTACCTACCCCCTCTCCCTCTGGGAGAGGGCTGGGGTGAGGGCCGCCTCAACCACCCAACCAACAAGGACTGCCCATGCACTTCGAACTCCATGGCCGCCAGGATCCGGCGGCCGAGACCCTGTTGCTCAGCTCTGGCCTGGGCGGCGCCGGCGCCTTCTGGGCGCCACAGTTGGCGGCCCTGGGCGAACGCTTTCGGGTGGTGGTCTACGACCAGACCGGCACCGGCAAGAGCCCCGCCGAGCTGCCAGCCGACTACCGTATCCAGCACATGGCCGAGGACCTGCTCGCCCTGGCCGACCGCCTTGAAGTGCGCGACTGCCTGTTCATGGGCCATGCCCTGGGCGGTCTGGTCGGCTTGCAGGCCAATCTGCTGCGCCCCGGCCTGATCCGGCGCCAGGTGCTGGTCAACGCCTGGAGCCGGCCCAATCCGCACACCGCGCGCTGCTTCGCCCTGCGCCAGCGGTTGCTGCGCGACAGCGGCGCCGCGGCCTATGTCCAGGCCCAGGCGATCTTTCTCTATCCGGCCACCTGGATCGCCGAACACGGCGAGCGCCTGGCCGCCGACGAAGCCCATGCCCTGGCGCATTTCCCCGGCGAGGTCACTGTGCTGCGGCGCATCGGCGCCCTGCTGGCCTTCGATGTGGACGCCGAGCTGGCGCGGATCGAGGTGCCGACGCTGGTGCTGGCCAACCGCGACGACGTGCTGGTGCCCTGGACTTCTTCCCAGCGGCTGGCCGCGGGCCTGCCCCAGGCCACCTTCCAACTGCTGGAGTGGGGCGGCCACGCCTCCAGCGTCACCGACCCCACCACCTTCGACCGGGTGGTGCTCGACTATCTCAGCCAAGCTGCCGAGGAATAGCCCATGTCCGTTGCCCATGCCTTGCCCTTGTCCGCCGCTACCTCCACCACCCCGGTCGAGCGCGACCTCTTCCGCGGGGCCATGGCGCGCCTGGGCGCCGCGGTCAACCTGGTCACTACCGACGGTCCGGCCGGCCTGGCCGGCTTCACCGCCACCGCCGTGTGCAGCGTCAGCGATACCCCGGCGACGCTGCTGGTCTGCCTCAATCGGGGGGCCTCGGTGCATCCGGCCTTCAGCCGTAACGCGGTGCTTTGCGTCAACGTCCTGGCCGCCGGCCAGCAGGCGCTGGCCAACCTGTTCGGCGGCAAGACCGCCATGGCCGAGCGCTTCGCCGCCGCCCGCTGGACGCGCCTCGCCACCGGTGCACCGGTACTGGACGGCGCCCTGGTGGCCTGCGATTGCCGCATCACCGGCGTCCAGGCGGTGGGTAGCCACGACCTGCTGCTCTGCGAGGTGCTGGCGGTGGCCGAGCCGGGGGGCGAGGGTGGCTTGCTGTACTTCGACCGGCGCTATCACGAGCTGCCGTGAGGGTTCGCCCCGAGCCGGTTGGGCTTCGGCGCTGAAGTCGTCGTAGGTTGGGCTGAGCACCGCGAAGCCCAACGTCCCATAGGCTCAAGAACATCCGTAACCCGCTTCAGGCGCCGTTGCCGCCGCGCCCGTGGCACCACGGCGAGCCACCCCGGTGCACGCTGATCGGTCAGGGTGCGGCAGGCCGCCCAGGGGTCCCGGATAGGTTTCCTAACACACTGTTTTGCATAGGGTTTTAAGTTTTTACCAAATGGTCCAAAGCTGGCACAGCGGTTGCAATTTCTCTGCGGCTGTCCCGCTCGGTGAGCGAGTGTCGTGCTGTCTCCTTTCGTCCCACTCGTGAGGTCTGTCATGCCGCTGTCCCGTGTTCCCCTCAGCGACCTGGCCCCTTGTTTCGAGGGGGCGGCCGCGGCCAGCAGGCGCTGTGGTGCCCGCCTGGTGCACCGCGGGTGCCAGGCCGTGCCGCTGGGCCCGGAAGGCAACCTGTTCCGTATCAACCACAAGCTGAAGACAAGACTAAGGACGAGACGATGCTGAGCAGATGGCTGGGAAGAGTGGCGTGCGTGCTGGCGCTGGTGGGGCTGGGCGCCATGGCGCGGGCGGACGACGAGGGCTTCACCCTCAAGGGCGAGCCGAAGATCGCCATGCTGTATTTCACCGCCAAGAACGACGGCGGCTGGACCCAGGCCATGGACGAGGCGCGGGTGAAGATCGA